>Ga0206118_100032_pt1 | contig 333126 bp, 286 predicted proteins | sample 3A20Ametagenome_FD_177999 | JGI IMG/M metagenome (GOLD analysis project Ga0206118, IMG submission 177999) | Enriched microbial communities from leaf-cutter ant dump, University of Wisconsin, Madison, United States - 3A20A | ecosystem: Environmental > Terrestrial > Nest > Insects nest > Nest...
AAGCTCGCAATCGAACGACACGGAATCGCATAGGACGATGGGATAACGTTATGGGTTTCGGACGTTGACGGTTGAATGAAGGTTAGCGTTATGGCGTAACGTTATTTCATTCGTCCAAGGCGATATCTCGGGGCAAATGGGGAAATAACGTTATGCCGTCGCTCTATTGGCCGCTAGCCTGGCCCGCGTCGGGCATTTAACGTTACGCCGTAACGTTAAGCCCATTACCGCCATCACCGTCGTCACCACCATCAAGACCATCATTATCATCAGGACCATCACCACGATCACCATCACGCCCCCTCTCCACAAAACCAGCCATCCATTCATGCAAAAGGGGCTCTCCGCAAAGGAGAGCCCCTTTTCACCGTACCTTCTAGGCTTTAACGTTCTCGATTTCCTCGATCTTGCCGGCGATCGCTTCGGTGAGCTCCTGGGCCGTCTTCGGAACGAACGACTTGAGAATCGAGTTGACCATCGGTCCCATCGCGCCTTTCGCCGTAATGTCCAGGTAGCCGGTCATTTTCGTCGTATTGGCATTCACAGCCTCCGCCTCGAAATATCCGTTGCCCCCGAAGTTGTCGGACAGCCCCGACAGGTCGAACGTCACCTTCGTCGGCTCGATCCACTCCTTGATGTCGATCTTCAGCTTGACCGTTTTCTTCATAAAGCCAAGATCGCCCTTGAAAGCCCATGTGGATTGGCGCTCGCTCAGAATTTCGTGCTCGATGTAACCCGGCACAAGCGGCGCCCACTTGTTCATATCGCTGACAAAATCCCATATCCTATCGATCGGGACAGGAAGCTCTATCGTATGAATTCCGTTTGGCATAACGGTTCAACTCCTTTTCTCGTATGACGGTCAGATGACTTCGCTTGTTCTCGCCCGACCTCAAATATCCTTCGATGCCGATTGTCCCGCCGCGATTCCCGACAGGTAACCCATCGTCATTCCCGGTCCGAGCGTTCCGCCCGCGCTGGCGTACGCTTGACCCATGATGCCCATCGAGGCGTTGCCCGCCGCGTACAGCCCCGATATCGGCTTGCCCCGCAAGCTGATCACCTGGCCGTCGGCGTTGATGCGAGGGCCGCCGTTCGTGCCCAGCGTGCCCGCGTATACAGGAAGCGCGTAGAAAGGAGCCTGCTCGATCGTGCCGAGATTCGCTTCCGCGCTGCCGCCCCCGCCGCCGAGGTTTTCGAAGAAGGTCGTCCCTCTGCCGAAATCCGGGTCCGCGCCTTGGCGCACGTTCTCGTTCCATCTGGCGACCGTCTGCTCCAGCCCGTCAGAATCGACGCCGATCTTCGCGGCCAGATCCCGCAGATTGTCCGCCCGGTCCACCCAATCCGGAGCGTCCTCGCCCGGCATCATCGTCACGATCATCGTGCGATCCTTGAGCTGCTGGTCGAAAATCATCCACACCGGAGGCTCATTGGGCCACTCCAACGCGACCGGATCGTACTCGTAGAATGCCTTAGGCATATCGTTGTACGTCACGCCTTCGTGGACGAACCGTTTGCCGTGCCGGTTGACGATGATGCTGTTGGGACCCATGCGTCCCCCACCGAGCTGGTTGAGGACGCGGTCCTCGTATTCGAACGTCGGGTCCTGCATCGCCGGATACCACCAAGCTTCGCTCATGTTGGCCAGCGCCGCTCCCGCCTCCATCGCCATCACCAATCCGTCCCCATCGTTGCCCGCCGGAGAGAGCGGATGCGTCACCTCCGCCTTCAAGAAAGCCTTCACCAGTTCCTTGTTCCATTCGAAGCCGCCGGAAGCGAGAATGACCCCTTTGCGTGCGCCGATGTACAGCTTGGAATCGCCTTGCTCGGCGACAAGTCCGATCACTTCGCCGGCGTCGTTCAGCACGAGTTCCTTGCCCGGCGTTCCGGTCAACGTCTCGATGCCGCGATCGAGCACCGCCTTGAACAGCGAAGCGATCAAGGAACGTCCCATCGTAACGATATTATTTTCCATCCGTTCCGCGATCTTCGCGAAGTCGATGCCCCCGATCGCTCCTCCCTCCTCCAGCGTGAGGGGCGGGAAGGCCGGATTGTTACGCACCTTGTACGCCCACTCTCCGATCTGGTTCATGTCGAACGGCACCGGGTCGAGCGAGCGTCCGCCCGTCGGCTTGCCTCCCGGCAGAGTCGCGTAGTACTCGGGATACCCTTGCGGAATCGAAAATCTGACCGGCGTATGCTCGTACAGATAGTCGATCATTTTGTGACCGTTGTCGATGAACGTCTCGACCAACTCGGGGTCCGGCTCTTTGCCGCCGGTCAGACGCTTGGCATATAGCAGCGCCTCCTCCCGTGAATCTGCGATGCCCGCTTCCTTCATGTAGCGATTCATCGGAATCCACGGCACGCCTCCGGAAAAGGCGGTCGTCCCGCCGATCTGATCCGCCTTCTCGATAATCAGCACCTTCGCGCCCTGGTCGTGGGCCACAATCGCGGATACGAGCGCCGCTCCCCCCGTCCCCATCACGACTACGTCGGCTTCGCGGTCCCATTGCTTCGGCTTATTCGCTGGCATTTGCATCGTCTCCTCTCGCTGTCAGGGTTCGTTATTTTGCGGTGACGCCGCCGTCGACGGGCAACTCGATTCCGGTCAGGTAGGACGACGCGTCGGAAGCCAGGAACAGCACCGCTTGCGCGACCTCGGACGCTTGGCCGACCCTCGGAAGCGCGGTCTGCATCAGGAACCATTGCAGCATCTGCTCGTTGTTGACGAACTCGGCGCTCATCGGCGTTTCGATAAAGCCCGGGTGAACGGAGTTCACGCGAATGTTGTCCTTGCCGAAGTCGACCGCCGCCGCTTTCGTCAGCATGCGAACGCCGCCCTTGGATGCGGTATACGCGCCTGCTCCGCTGCTTCCGGTCAGACCGGCAATGGAGGAGATGTTGACGATCGATCCGCCTTTGTTCGTCTGCATGTGCGGGATGACGTATTTCATGCCGAGAAACACACTGGTCAGGTTGATGTTCATGACCTTATTCCATTGCTCGATCGTCGTCTCCAGAAGTCCGGCCGCCAGCGAAATACCCGCATTGTTGACGAGAACGTCCACTTTGCCGTACTTGCCGACGACGCCGTCCACGACCCGCTTCCATTCTTCCTCGGAGGCCACGTTATGGGCGAAGGCGATTCCTTGACCTCCTTCCGCTTCAATCTCCTTAAGGACATTCTGCACGGCAGTCTCGTTGATGTCGGTAGCAACGACGATGGCGCCTTCCCTTGCGAACAACAGCGCCTCTTCGCGCCCCATTCCGCTGCCCGCGCCCGTTACGATCGCCACTTTGTTGTCCAGTACTCCCATATTTACGCATCTCCTTTGCTTGTCATGCTGCTTGTATAGTTGAATCGCGAATGGCTTGTCTGTACGAAACCCAATATTGGAAACGCTTTCCCTTTGCTGCGAAACCGTTGAACGATGCCGCCTCCGATGTGCCGATCGCCTCCCGTTGCCCGATTCGTTCATGAACTCTCGAGATAATGATAGTTTAACTATCACTATGATTCATATTATATCATCGTTGGCCGCAATTTCAAACCCTCCTTGAGATGGAAGAGGACGAACGCTTATAATTACTCATACATCGAGTTTGAGTCGACAGGGAAGGTTTGAGCGGAAAATGGATCCGAAATCGAGGTATCGGCAAGAGAGGAACGACGGCAAGGAACAGCGCGCAATCGCTATTGTAGACGCCGCTACGACCGTGTTCGTCCAGAAGGGAATCGAGAAAACGACGATGCAGGATGTCGCCAAGGAAGCGAACATCGGCATCGCTACTCTGTTCCGATATTTTCCTAAGAAGGAGAAGCTGGTCGTCGCCGTCGCGGCGAAACGAACGGAACTGACGTTCGAAGCTTTCCGGAAAGTGACGGAGGAGCCGGGAACGGCACTGGAGAAAATCGAGCGGCTGATGGATTATTTCATCGCCGACGTGAATCGGCCGGACAATCCGAACATCAAGTTCATGGAGGATTTCGAGAGTTACGCGGCGCATTCCCTGGAGCCCCTGGAGGACATCGAGAGCTTTAACGAGCTTTACCGGGCGACGTCGCGCGAATACAGCAAGATCATCCAGGAGGGCCAGCGGGACGGCTCGATCCGGGCCGACGTTCCGGTCGCCGAGACGTTAACGACGATCATTAACGTGTTCGGGATCTTCTCGCGCAAGCTGTCGCTGCAGAACAACATCCTCACGTTCGTGTCCGATCTCGACGCGGGTCGGCAGCTTGAAATCTTGAAGCGGATGATTTTGGATTATTTGGGGAATCGGTCGTAAAAAAGGAAACCCGGCTTGCGTCCTTGAGGGACGGAGCCGGGTCTTGTCGCAGATACAGTATTTTTCGATGAACTTCACTGTTCTAATAAGGTTCATGCGTTTGAGAATGTCACCAGCTAGCGGAGTGATCTTCCGCCCAGCCGAGGAGTCCGTCGATCTCGATCGTCTCGCCGTCGTCGGCGACGAGGCTGCCCCGGAACGTTCCGATCATCTGATGGACTTCCGAGCAAATGAGCAGCGCATTCGTCTTCGCCGTTCTCTCGAACAGCGGCTCGAAGACAAGCGACACCCTGTCCGAGCCCGCCGTCCGCATCGTCCAAGGCTCCATGTAGCGTTGGCGGTCGTACGTCCAGACGATGTCTTCGTGGATTTTGGAGAGCCGGCCGTCCACAACAAATCCGTTCTCGGTCTGGCCCGTTCCGTCCGTCCACTGTCCGCCGAGGTTCAGGCCCACCGTACGGCCCCCGGTCGATCGACCGGAAGCGGCTGCCCAGTTCCAGTTCGCGCGATAAGGCCACTTGCCTCTGCCGAAGTCCAGACAGCCGAACGACTCGTCTTCCGACAGCTCGTAAGTCTTATCTTCCCAGCGAACCTGTCCTTGGGCGGGCAGCGCCTCCTGCTTGGAAGTGAACTGATACCGCGTCTTGCTCCAAGGCACGACTACGTTCAGAGTCTCGTGCCCTTCCGGCCGGTGAACGAGAAGATCCGCGGACAAGGCTTGGCCCCTGCCGCCGAAATTCGGGGCTTCCACCCGGATTCTCGTCGCGTTCCCAAGCTCTTCGAACGAGATCGCCAGTTCCTTGCCGTCGTAACGAACCGAAGCGTTCACCTCGTCGGGCATCCGACAGCCGATTCCGAAAGGCGCGAGCACCGTCTTCTCCCGAAAACGAAGCGTACGAAGGTCCAACGCGTAAACGAACAAAACCGCTGCATAGTCCAGGTGGGAGATTGTGACGGAAAACAGCAGTTCCGGACTCGTGACGCACCAATAGTTCCATTTCTTCTTGCGAAGGGGACTTCCGGCGACGTTGGAGCGAATAATGGGATGCCTCGCCCAGCCGACGCTATCCGGGGACAGCCTCCCCGCGGTATCGCACAGATCGATCGGAACCGTAATCTCTCTTGCGGCCATGGACGGACTCCTCGCTTTGACAAATGGTCTCGTTCGCCTTGCTCCGGCTCTAGGTCGTCAGAATCTCCGGATTAAAGCCCATAAACAAGCCGGATTCGATCACGCCGGGAATCGATTTGATCTCCTTCTCGTAGCCGTCCTCGATTTTGTTGAAGCGCACGTCCAAAATCAGGTTTCCAGCCTCGGTAATGACCGGGCCGTCCTTGGCTATCGCCATCCGCATCTGTACTTCTTTAACGCCCAGCTTGGCCAGCTCCGTTTCGACCAAATTCACCGCACGAGGATCGACCTCGATCGGCGCCGCGAACTTCTCCCCCAGGTAGGAGACGAACTTCGAGGAATCGACGAGAATATAGTTTTCGGGAGCGCTCTTCATGACCAGCTTCTCCGCGAACATCGCGCCTCCGCGGCCTTTGATCAGGTTCTTGTTCGGATCGACCTCGTCCGCGCCGTCGAAATACCAATCCGGTCTCGCGTTCAGCAGAGTCGAGGTCGGAAGCCCCATGATCGAACAGGTCAGCGACACTTCGTGGGATGTCGGGATCGCCAGCACATTCAGCTTCTGCTCCTTCACCTTCTTGCTGATGGCCAGCAGCGCCAGGTAAGACGTAGAGCCCGAACCGACGCCGATGACGTCCCCGTCCCGCACGCGTTCGGCGATCTTCGCCGCAACCGCTTCCTTCTGCTCCCTGTTGGAAATTTCTTTCGTCCACTGCAGCGTAGTCGCGATTTTATTTTCCCAAACCATGAACAAACCTCGCTTCGATTAATGTGAATTGAGCCCCTCAATTGCTTGATCATTATTATAGCATGATTTACCTTCGGAGCGTTTCTTTCATCCGGGCGGCCAGACTCTCCAACGCATGGCCGATCGGGATGCCCAGCTCCGATCCGGCTCTGTCCGCCGCGGCTGTCATGGACAATTGGGCGACGGCCAGCCGCCTGCCCGGTTCGAACGCCGCTTGCTCCCGAATACGTTCGAACAATTCGAGATCGTGCCGCTCCTGCTCTCCCCTCATCACGAGCTCGAACAGACCGTCCAACACCCGAACTTCCACGTTCGGCCGCCGACCGGTGGTTGCCGATACGTGCGCTTGCAGCCGAGCCATCGTCCCTTCCACCGTAGCCCGGTTCGTGAACAGCAGCAACTGAGGTCCCTCGAAGCCGCATACCGAATCGAAAAAAGGCTCGTCGATGCCCACGACCGGCACGGCTATCGAAGCCGGCTTGTCCTGCAGCTCCGCCATGTATTGGGTACAAGTAACGAGGATCGCGTCCACGCCATTTTGCCCGATCCACTCGACCTGATCTTGGACCCGCCTTCGGGCGTCCTCCTGATGAAAAGACGGGTCCCGGGAGACACGGCGCACCAGGCCGGGATCGACATAGTGCAGCAACTCCGCTCCAAGTCCCGCCAACGTCCGGTCGATGTGCCCGATATTGGAATGGTGGGCGTGCAGACAACCTATTGTTTTGTCCATCCGTATGTCGTCCCCGTCTCTTAGGTTTGCTCCGATTGTATCACATCGCTCCGCACCTGATATAATGGACAAAAAAAAGAGTGGAGGCCTGAGACACGGCTTCCGCTCCGAGTAGCTTGAAGGAGATAATGCGATCATGATTTTGCATAAAGGAGAGATTCTGTTCCGGCAAGGAGATTCGGGTTCCCTGTACCGTCTCGTCAGCGGATTGCTCAAAATCGTCAGGCTGCACGAGGACGGAACGCCCACGCTCGTCAACATCATCGTCCCCAACGAAATCATCCCTCATCATTCGTTGATCAGCCCGAACCCGAATTACGGCACCGCCATCGCGCTCGTCACTTGCGAAGTGGACGTTCTTCCCGCCGCGGCTTGGTACCGGGACCTCGAAGCCAATCCCGGCAAATGCCGCGACATTGCCCTTCTCCTCCAGGAGAAGCTAAGAATGATGCAGAAAAGAATCGACCAGTTGACGGAAGTCGCTCCTACGGACAAGCTGCGCAAGCTTCAGGACTGGTTTGCCGTCTATTTCAAAGACGTTCCGCTTACGGAGCTGCTTACCCAGGACGAAATCGCGCAGTTCGTCGGCTTAAGGCGAGAAACGGTCAACCGCGCGCTTCGTTCTCAGGCGGAAGCCAAGCTGCCGGCCGGACCGAAAAATTCGTAACGGGCATCCTCGTCGGCCACGCCCCATTCCTTCAGCATCCGATAGACGATCTTCATGAATGGCACCGGTCCGCAGAAATAGAAGCAGGCGTCGGAGGTCGGGACGAGCGATTGCAGCCATGGCAGGTCGATATAGCCCTCCTTGCCGTACACGCGTTCCTCCTTGTCCCGCTCCGTCGGATGCTCGTAGCACCAGTGAACGCCGATGTTCGGGTGACGGGCGGCCAATTCCTCCACTTGCTTCCGCATGGCGTGCGCATCCCCGTTCCGGGCGGCATGGATAAAGGTAACTTGCCGGCTCGTACCGCTCTCGGCCAGCGTGTTCAGCATGCTGACCATCGGGGTCAGACCTACGCCTCCGCTGATGAGAACGACCGGTCGATTGTCCTGCGTGTCGAGAGTGAAGTCTCCGGCAGGGGCCGACACTAACAGCGTGCCTCCTTCATTGACTTGCTCGTGCAGATAGCAGGACACTTTGCCTGCCGGACGATCGGAGAGGGCGTCTTCGCGTTTGACGGATATGCGGTAATACGGCTTGCCCGGTGCGTCCGACAGACTGTACTGGCGAATATGGGTGTTGGACTCGCCGGGAATATCCAGCTTGATGCTGATATATTGCCCGGGTTCGTAAGCGGAGATTCCCCGGTCGTCTTGAGGCACGAGGTAGAAGGACGTTATGACGTCGCTCTCCTGGACTTTCTTGGCTACCTTGAACGCCCGGAAATCGGCCCATCCCCCTTGCTGCTTCTCCGACTGCTCGTACATCTCCGCTTCCACGCTGATGAACACGTCGGCTATGACGCCGTACGCTTCCGCCCACGCGTTCAGGATTTCTTCCGTCGCCGCGTCTCCGAGCACGTCCTTGATCGCCGCCAGCAGGTTCCGGCCGACGATCGGATAGTGCTCCGCCTTCACGCCTAGGCTGCGGTGTTTGTGCGCGATCTGGCGAACGACGGGAAGGATCGCTTCCAGCTTGTCGATGTGCAGCGCGGCCGCGTAGACGGCGTTGGCGAGCGCGGTCTGCTGCCTGCCCTGCTTCTGGTTGGCGTGGTTGAAAATATTGAGCAGCTCCGGATTCTCGGCGAACATCATCTGGTAGAAGCGTTTCGTAATCGCCGTGCCGTGTACCTCCAGCACCGGAACCGTGGACTTTATGATGGCAATGCTTTGTTGACTTAACATGTTGTCTCCTCACTTTCTGTAAATGCGAATGATTCCAGTATAGGTACCACCCCTCCGGCGTCGTGTGACTTCGATCACACGAAAAAGCAACAAACGTTGACGGCGGATTAGCTCGTGGGGCGGTACTATGGGCACTCGCACGGGACGATGGCGGCGGATTAGCCCGCGGGGCGGCTCTATTGGCGAGGACGCGAGGGGGGCTTGACGAAATCGTCTAGATCATATATCTTAAAATTAAGATTTATAAATTTGAGATTTAAATCGAGAGAGGAGAGATTCATGATGACAGCTTACCGCAGCATTGAAGGCACGTATCAGGGGGCGCCGTTCCATATGGTCGGAGACGGGTTCCGGGTGTCCAACTACTTCCCTTCGGGCCAGGATTTCGGAGCGAAGTTCAGCCCCTTTCTCTTGATGGACTATAACGCTCCTTACGAGTTCCCGCCCTCGGATTCGGTGAAGGGCATCGGAGCCCATCCGCACCGCGGCTTCGAAACCGTGACGATCGCGTACGAAGGCCATATCGAGCATCACGACAACCACGGCAGCCACGGCGTTATCGGTCCCGGGGACGTCCAATGGATGACCGCCGGCTCCGGCCTGCTGCATAAGGAATATCATGAGAGAGAATTTTCGAAACGCGGAGGCTTGTTCCAGATGATCCAGTTGTGGGTCAACCTGCCGCGAGAACACAAAATGCATCCGCCGAAATATCAGGAGCTGACGAAGGACAAAATGGGCTACGTCGACCTGCCGGACAACGGCGGCAAGGTGCGCGTCATCGCCGGAGAGTACAACGGCACCGAAGGACCGGCAAGCACGTTCACGCCGATCCATCTGTTCGATATGGCGCTGACTAAAGGCGGCAAAGCAAGCTTCGAGCTTCCGGCCTCCTTCAATACGGGAGCGCTGGTGCTGAGAGGGACGGTGAAAATAAACGGAGAAACGACGGCGGGGGAAGGGGATTTCACGCTGTTCCGGAACGAAGCCGGCGGGATTTCCGTCGAAGGGTTAAGCGACGACGCGCTGATCATTTTCTTGAGCGGGGAACCGATCGACGAGCCCGTCTTCATGCACGGTCCGTTCGTCATGAACAGCCGCGAGGAATTGGTGGAAGCGTTCAAGGATTTCCAAGCGGGGAAAATGGGCCGGCCCAACTTCTGACTTCGCCGATTAAGACCAAGCTTTAGCAGCTCCGGATTGCGCTCAAACGGAGGGCGTTGTTCTAAGAAATCGTGTAACCTCCCTCCAAAAGCGCCCAAACGGAGGACGTTGTTCTAAGAAATCGTGTAACCTCTCTCCAAAAGCGCTCAAACGGAGGACGTTGTTCTAAGAAATCGTGTAACCTCCCTCCAAAAGCGCTCAAACCGAGGACGTTGTTCTAAGAAATCGTGTAACCTCTCTCCAAAAGCGCTCAAACCGAGGACGTTGTTCTAAGAAATCGTGTAACCTCTCTCCAAAAGCGCTCAAACGGAGGGCGTTGTTCTAAGAAATCGTGTAACCTCTCTCCAAGAGCGCTCAAACCGAGGACGTTGTTCTAAGAAATCGAACTTTGGAACTCAAACCAGCCTTTGAAAAAGCACGAGCAGTCGCAAAAAAACGAGGGCCGTCCCTTGGTCATCTAAACAGACGACTTATGGGACAGCCCTCATTTCTCATCCCGCTTTGATCTCAAGCAGCTCGTACTTGACGACGCCGACAGGCGCCTCCACGCTGACGATGTCGCCCACGCGCTTGCCGATCAGTTCCTTGCCGAGCGGGCTTTCGTACGAAATCTTGCTCTCGTTAACGTCCGCCTCGGCCGGGCCTACGATCCGATACTCGATCCGCTCGTCGAATTCGATGTCGTTCAGCACGACGGTCGATCCGACGTGGACGTGGGAATTGTCCATGTCGCCTTCGTCGACGACCTTGGCGTTGCGCAGCATCTTCTCCAGCACGAGAATTCTCGTCTCCATGAATGCCTGATCGTCCTTGGCCGAGTGGTACTCGCTGTTCTCCTTCAAGTCGCCGTAGCTGATCGCCAGCTTGATGCGGGCGGCCAGCTCCTTACGCTTCACGTATTTAAGATCATCAAGCTCGGCTTGTAATTTGTCCAATCCTTCTTTGGTTAAGATCACTCCATCGTTCGCCATCGTTTACAGCTCCAATCTGCTTTCTTATCTCCATTCTACCGTATATCCAACGCCGTTGCACTTCAGACCTTTCGTTCCGGTCCGGCCGCCGGTCCCGAAGAGAAACTATTCTCCGACCAAAGCTTCTCCCAGCGGTGTCGGCAGCCCGTCCAGACTCTGAACGTTTTTCTGCTTCCAATATTCGGTCAAGCCGTCGTCGCCTTGGTGCGCGGCCCATTTGCGCAGCGTATCCCGCTCCTTCTCGTAAGTCATGAAAGGAATCGAGAATCCGCACGACGTCTGGACCGTATCGAAATCCACCGCAATCATCTGCCGCGCTCCCGGAATCGGGGGAAATAAAGGGTACAGCTCCTCCCACTCGGAGGTCCCGGGCAGAATAACCGTCCCTCTGCCATACAGCCTCAATATATTGGGCGGCCCTTCGAACGCGCAAAACATAATCGTAACTCTTCCGTTCTCCCGGATGTGGGCGCTCGTCTCGTTGCCGCTTCCCGTCAGATCCAAATAAACCACGCGGTTCGAGGACAGCACGCGCAACGAATCGTACCCTTTCGGAGACAGATTGACATGCCCTTCCCCGGACAGCGGCGCCGACCCCACAAAGAAAATATGCTGCTTTGCGATAAAGGCCTCATGCTCCGGCAGCAGCGCTTCGAATCGTTTTCCCATTAGCCGCGTTCCTCCCTCATATCGTCTCTTCCTTTTCTTCCGAACCAAGCGGCCTTCAACCGTCGGACTCCTTCGACGATTGCCTCCTCGGTAACTCCGCCGAAGCCTAACATCACGTACGATCCCGGGCAGCTCTCCGGGTTCATCCAGTGACTCCTCGGCGAGTACACCTTCACCCCGCGCAGAGACGCGCTCTCTATCAACTCCGCGAAATCCCTGCCGCGAACGTCCGCAAGCAGATGAAGTCCGGCCTTCTGGCCGATCGTCTCAACGCGGTCCCCCATCTCCCGTTGTATTGCGGCGATCAGCGCTTTATTCCTGCTCTGGTACAGCTTTCTCATTTTGCGAACATGCCTGTCGTAATGCCCTTCCTTCATGAACAAGAACGCCGCTTGCTGAATGATCGGCGACACCGACTGACTGTACGTCCCCAACCGCTCCCTAAAGCCGTCCGACAGCCGCGCCGGCAGCACCAGATAGCTTAATCTTGCCGCGGGCAGGAACGACTTCGAGAACGTGCCCAGATAGACGACCCGGTCCCCGGCGTCCATCGCTTTCAGAGGAGGAATAGGCTGGCCCTGGTAGCGGAACTCGCTGTTGTAGTCGTCCTCCACGATAATGCCGTCCGTCTCGTCCGCCCATTGCAGCAGTCGGCTCCTCTTGCCGACGGGCATGACGCCCCCAAGCGGAAACTGATGGGCGGGGGTCGCGTAGACCGCCTTGGCCCCGCTTCTCCTCAACGCTTCCACGTCCAGCCCTTCCGCGTCGGCCGGGATTGGAACGATCCGCATCCGATGGTTGGCGAGTACGGTCCTCACTCCGTCGTATCCCGGGTCCTCCATTGCGAACGGCTCTTCGGCCGACAGAAGAAGTTGGCACAGCAGACTGACCGCCTGCTGCGTTCCCCCTGCGAGAAAGATTTGCTCCGGAGAGCAGAGTATCCCGCGGGCGGCGTACAGATAGCGGGCAATCTCCCGGCGAAGCTCCCCGCTCCCCTGCAGCGCCCCGTACCCGAGCACTTGGCGGCGATCTCCGGCCAGCGCCTCCGTCACGCATTTCTTCCAGGAGGCGAGCGGGAACTTCTCCAACGCTACGTCTCCATACTGGAAGTCGATGACCGTTCCCGCCGCTTCCGTCTCCGACGCCGCAGCATTCCGAGGAGCCGGAAGGGAGCGATCGGGGGCCTCCGCCACTCCCGCCACCGGATGAATCGGGAGCACGATCAACCCGCTTCTCGGCTTGCTCTGCACATAGCCTTCGGCGAGCAGCTGCTCATACGCGGTTTCCACCGTGTTCTTGCTGATCAGCAAGTGCGCGGACAGTTGGCGGATCGACGGAAGCCTGTCGTTCTCCTTCATCCGGCCCGATTCGATCTGCCCCCGAATGTACCGGTAGAGCTGCTTATAGACGGGAACCCCGCTCTCCCGATCCAGCAGCGGCGATAATCCGATCATCCTTTTCCTCCATCTGTCCTTTGAAAAACGATCGTTTCTGTCCCTTTTAACCCTGTCAGACGTTCCTTACAATGAGTGTATCACAACTGACGCAAGGAGATACAATCAATGATTTCGATGCGAATGTTCAAGCTGGAGTGCACCGATGCTGATGCGATCGACCGTTTTCTGTCCGGGGCGAGAACCGGATTCCTCGGTTTGTCGACCGACGACTCTCCCTACGTCGTTCCCCTGAACTACGTTTGGACGAACGGCTCGATCTACTTCCACGGCGCCGCGGAAGGACGCAAAGTCGACATGCTGCGCCGCAACGCCCAAGCCTGCTTTACCGTCTGCGAGGACCTCGGCACGATCACGGCCCCCGTGCCGGCCCACACGGATACCGCTTATATGAGCGTTATGCTCTTCGGAACCGTTGCTCCAATCGTCGACCTGGAGGAAGCGACCGCGGCCATGCAAGCCATGCTGGACAAATACGTGCCCGGTTATTACGACCAACCGCTGGCACGCGCCCATGTCGAGAAATACATCTCCTCGCTCGGCAGCCGCACGGCCGTATTCAAGCTTACGCCGGTCCGCATCACCGCGAAAAGAAATGAAACGCCCGAGGAAAGCCGCCTGTTCTCCCCTGGCAAGACGCATCGGGACGAGGAGTCGTAATCGGCCATCCGACATGAAGGAATCGCCGCCCCCGGCGACGAATAAGACAACACGATCAACTCGCGGACAAAGGAAAATGAACGAATATGGATTCGATATGGGAGACGGCTTACGCCAGACTGCAGCAGATCGCCCCCATTCCGGAGAGCGAATGGGAGCAATTCCGGAAGGCGTGCTCGATCCAGACCGTCGCGAAGCACGCGCACTGGGTCAGGGAAGGCGAGTCCTTCGATTCCATCGCCCTCTGCGCGAAAGGGTTGTTCCGCCTGTATTACACGACTTCGGACGGCGGCGAATACAACAAAAGCTTCTGCTCGGCCCATGATTTCGTCGCTTCTTACGGCGCTCTGCTGGCGGGGGCTCCGTCCCATTTCTCCATACAGGCTCTCGCGGACAGCCGGCTGCTGACCGTCCGTTACTCCGACTTCCGCTCCTTCTACGACAGACACCCTTGCTGGGAACGATTTGGCCGCATCCTCGTCGAACAGCTGTACATGAAGAAGGAGCTGCGCGAACGCGAATTCCTCCTGCTCTCCGCCGAAGCCCGATATCTGAAGTTCCTGGAGCGCTACGGCGAGCTCGAAGCTCTCATTCCCCAGTATCACATCGCCTCTTATTTGGGCATCACCCCTGTAGCCTTAAGCAGAATCCGGAGAAAATTAACCTAGGTTAATGAAAAACTCCCCTTCAACTTTTACATTGAAGTAAAAGGAAGGGGAGTTGCATAAATGCGTCTATCAGGCCATACCGTATTGATCACCGGCGGCGCGGCGGGCATCGGACTTGCCTTGGCCGAACGGTTCGTCCGCCACCGCAATCCCGTCATACTCGTCGGCAGGGACGAGACGAAGCTCGCTCACGCGAAAGCCCGCTACCCCGGCATCGCGGCCTATACCTGCGATCTCGGAGACGAGGAGCAGACGAACCGGCTCGTCGAACGTCTATATGCCGATCATCCGGAGCTCAGCGTGTTGATCAACAACGCCGGCATCCAATTCAACTATTCATTCGCGGAAACGCAGGCGACCGCTGAGGAAGCCCCAATCCCAGTCCCGTTCCCGGAATCGCGAATCGCGGGCGAAATCGCCGTCAACCTGACGTCGCCCATCCGGCTCGTATCCGGGCTGATCCCGCTGCTCTCCCGCCGGGACGAAGCCGCAATCGTGAACGTCACTTCCGGACTGGCGATCGTTCCGAAGAAATCCGCTCCCGTGTACTGCGCGACGAAAGCGGGGCTTCGCTCGTTTACCCGGGCGCTTCGATACCAGTTGGAGACGTCGAGCATCCGGGTGTTCGAGGTGATCCCGCCCGTCGTCGATACCGCGATGACCGCCGGCAGAGGCCGGAACAAAATCACGACCGAGCAGCTCGTCGACCAATTCTGGACCTGTTACGGGAGCAACCGGTTGGAAATCCCCATCGGCAAAGTAAAGCTGCTTCTGAAGCTCAATCGGCTCCTTCCCGGTCTGGCCGAGAAAATCCTGAAAAACAGCTGATCGCTTACTTATATTTGAACGTCTCGACCGAATCGTACAGCTTCTCGGCCAGCATGGCCAGCTCCTGCGACGCGGCCGCGGTCTCTTCCGCCGCGGCGGCGGCCTGCTCGCTGATCGACGCTACCGATTCGATCGTCATCAGCACGTTGGAGGCGCTCGTCGTCTGGGCGATGCTGGAATCGGCGATATGGCCGACCTTCTGCGAAGTTTCGTTAACCTTCAGCACAATGCCTTCGAACGACTCGCGAGTGCGGGCGAAATGCTCCACGCCTTCGCTGACCGCTTCCACGCATTTCGTCGCGCTGCCCTGCATGCCGCCAATAATCTCCGTAATCTGCTTCGTCGCGTCCCCGCTGCGCTCGGCAAGCTTGCGGACTTCGTCGGCGACGACCGCGAAGCCCCGCCCCTGGTCGCCCGCTCGGGCCGCTTCGATCGCGGCGTTGAGCGCAAGCAGATTCGTCTGCTCGGCGATGCCGTCGATCACTTCGATAATGTCGCCGATCTGCCTGGAGTCCCGTTCCAGATGCTTCATCTGCTCGTTCACCTGCTCCATCTTGCCGATGGAACGGGTAATGATCTCGGTGCCTTCCTCCGCGATCTGGACCGCTTCCTCGGAATACTCCTTCGCCATATTGGCGTTGGACGCCACCGACTGAATCGAGGTTTCCAGACTCTCGAACAGGTTCGCCATCGTTCTCGCGCGATCGGCCTGATCGACGCTGCCCTTGGCGACTTCGTCCGTGCTGGCCGAAATCTCTTCCGCAGACGAAGCCACGCTTCCCGAAGCATCGTTAACCTGCTCGATCATCGCGGACAAGGAATCGAGCATTCCGTTCATGTTATCGGCGAGAACGCCGAGTTCGTCTTCGGTTTTCACTTTGAGCCGCGGCCTCAGATCGCCTTGGGCGAGCTGCTTCACGATGCCCGTTATGTAAACGATCGGCTTCACGACGCTCTTCGCGAACAAGTAAGTCACGATAAGCGTAAGCAGCGTAACGATGACGGCGACTCCGATCGTCGTCCACATCATCTGCGTAATCGGCGCCATCAATTCCTTCTCCGGCACCGACAGCTGCACGACGTAGCCCGTTGCCATCGAGCTGGAATAGCCGATCTTCTTGATTCCGCTATATTCGTACGAATAACTCGCGTTGACGCCCTTCCTGGAATTGTCGAACGCTTCCGTAACGGCGGGGAGATTCATGTCGTAGACCGATTTCTTCATGACGAGCGCAGGGTCCGGATGGCTGGCCACGTTGCCCGACGCATCCAGCAGAATGGCGTATCCCGTATCCCCGATCTTCGCTTCGCCCGTAATTCGGGTCGCTGCCTCGATCGGGTATCCGCTCGCATAGAAGCCGAACGGCCGGCCATCCTTGATAAGCGGAACGGCGAGAACTACTGTGAGACTCTTGGAATCGAGCGCGGAGATGACTGGATCGGAGATCGAGGACTTCCCTTGCTCCACGATTTTCACATAGGCTCGGCTGGACAAATCAACCTTGTCCCCCGTGTTCGTGATTCCGTTCTTCCCGCTGAAGTCAAACGAGAATACCAGCCCTTGGAATTCGGGGTTCTCTTGCATAAACGCAGTCGTCAGTTCCATATGCCTGGCCGGATCGGCGTCGAGATAGCTGCCGATGCCCGCAAGCGTCTGCAGCTTCGTCAGCTTGCCTTGAAGGTCCGCATCCATGCGAAGGGCAATTTCTTTCGTCCTCAGTTCCAGCTCCTTGTCGATCTGCTTCTTGAACAGCGCGGAGTTCGGAATGAACAGCGCCAGCGACATCGCCGCGATAATGACCAATGCGATTACCAGCGTCGACAGCGACAAGCGGGTGGACAGCTTTCGGATCTTCCATTTCTTGAACAGGTTCAGGTTTGTCGGCGTCGGCTTGGACATCTAGAGAGTCTCCTTCGATAGGGTTTGAGCCTCATTCTAGAGAATAATTATTAGCAGCCTTATTCGATAACCTTTAAGAACCCGTTAATTTCACTCACACTTCTCTAATAATTTCAGAGCGCGAGCTTCATCGCCTTGTCCGCCATTATGCGGTGATGCACGGTGAATTGCTCCAGCACCATCGCCAGAAGCTCTCTCGTCGAGCTTGCTCTCGTCTTCTCCTGGATTTTGGCGATATGGTTTTTGACCGTTTTCTCCGTAATCCCCAACTCGTTGCCCAACCGCTTGTTGCTGTATCCGTGCTTGGACAAGCAGTACACGATCTCCCGTTCCCGCTCTGTCAGACCGTGATGAAGGGCAAAGAACGATACGATTTCCGCCAAATGCGACGGTTCCTGCTTCATAATCATTTTTCGGCACCTCGATTGTTGTTGGATGTTGCAACGCGATTGATCCGTTAATTAGGAATGATAGGATAGAAATGTTAAAAAAATATGTGCAGGGTATGAAAAAACTATGTCCTCTCCGAATGGGCGAGCTCGGCCAGATCGCGCATATCCAGAATCAACGCGACTTTTCCTCCGGCCAGCATCGTCGAACCCGCGATTCCTTGCGCCCTTCCGACGCAGGAGTCCAGCGGCTTCATCCGAACTTCCTGGCTCCAATACAGCTCGTCCACGGCCAGAGCGAACCTGCGCTCTCCGATCCCCGCAATGACCAGCGGAACCGAATCCGCCGCGCTCGCGACTCGGGGAATGCGAAGCAGACGGTGCGGCCAGAATACCGGCAGCGTACGGTCTCTCCAGCGGAATGTCTGTCCCTCTCCGTCCAGACCGATGTCTCCGTGCCGAGCTTCGGCAACCCCCTCGATTCCGCTCATGGGGAGCATGAAGAGCTGATCGTGCAGCTTCACCAGTTGGCCGAACAACATCGCGTTCGTCAGCGGAAGCTGCAGCCGGACGGATTCTCGTTCTCCGGCATGCGCCTCGAAGTCGATAAGACCGCCCAATCGCTCTGCGACGGCTCTTAACGCTTCCGACGCCTCGGCCGAACGTCCGCCCCCTTCGGCGACCGCCCGGACGAAGGCCAGATTGTCTTCATTCGCCGCAGACAGCTTCAGCTTCTTGGCTGCGGATTGCATGCGGACCCAATCGGCCAGCGGGGCTTCCAGCTCCTTCAAAATATCCCCGTCGACTTCCGTATCCTCGCCTTCCAGCTCCACCTCGATGTCTTCGCCGCAATTTCCCGCAACGTCGGCCAACCGCCGCAGAAGCCCTCCGGCAGGCAGCATCTTCGCCTTCAGCACGCATTCCTGCAGATCGTTAACGACGCAGGACAGATGATCGGCGATCCGGTCGAGCTCCGCTGCCGTCTCTTCGGCGGTCATCTGCTTCTTCTGCTCGAGAATGACCCGATGAATGCGGGCATGTCCGACCATCAGCTCTCCTACCAGCTCCATCAGACCGTCCGGCGACAATGCCCCCGTCCGATCGATTCCGGCCTCGTCCGCGTTGCCGACTTTCCCCTTTTCCATCACGATTTCTCTCATCCGATCCGCTCCCGTTCCGAGGCGAGCACTTCGTCCAGCTTCAGCAAACCGACCGCTTCCCCTGCCGCCAATCCGACGCCGGAGAAATACCGGCCTTCGACGTCTCTCATCGAATCCGGGGGAGGTTGAATCTCCGGGAAGGCGATCACCCGCTTCACGTCGTCCACGATCAGCCCCGCGGTCTGCTCCAGTCTCCGCACGACCATGATCTTGCCCGTTCTCCCGCACTCTCCGCCTTGAAGACGGAACAGTCCGCGAAGGTTAAGAACGGGAACGATTCTGCCCAAGTACACGATGAGTCCTTCGACATGCGCCCCTGCGTTCGGAATGCGAATGATTTCTTCCTGCCGGATAATGTCCTGCAGCTCCTGTACTCGAATAGCGTATCGCCGTCCCGCCACGACGAAGTCGATGAAGGACTGGCGTTCTGCGGATTGCCCGATTGCTTGCATGCGCCCACCCCGGTTGCTCTAATTGTCCGTTATGCCTCTACCCTCATCTTAATAGGGACAATAGGACTAGCAACACGAAAATCTGTGGCGGAACCCCGCAAACTTTTTTCGGAATCGGACCCCGGGAACCAAGACTATCCGACTAGTTCGCGAGCGAGCTACGGCAGCAGATCGGCATCTGTCAGAAACCCCAGCTGCTTGGCCTTCATCGCCGCTTCTATTCTGGATTTGACCCCCAGCTTGTTGAAGAGGTTTGTCAGCACGTACTCCAGCGAGCGCTGGCTCATCAGCGACAGCTCCGCGATCTCCTTGTTGCTCTTGCCTCTGGCGATTTCCTTCAGAATCTCGTATTCCTTGCTGCTGATCGCCAAGTTCGCCGCATCTCTGCTCCTGGGCTCCACGGCTTGCAGGGACGTTCTTCGAAGCTGCCGAACGAGAGAGAGCGGGAGCACGACCTCTCCTCTCAGCGCGCAGCGAACCGCGGTCACCAGTTGTTCTCCGTTGGACGTCTTCAGAATAAAACCGCTAATGCCCGATTCGATCATCAGATTGAAATGATTGTTGAATTCGAAGCCGGTATAGATCAGGATGACCGCTTCCGGGCGAAGCTTGAGCACTTGCTTGGCCAGATCGATTCCGTTGCTGTCGGCCAGATGAAGATCGAACAGCATCACGTCGTACGCCGACTCGCCCGCCATCTCCAGCGCCCTGCCGGCCGAATCGGCCAAGAACACCTTCATGTCGCCTTCCTGCTCCAGTATGCTTCTCGTTCCTTCCATCACCGCCGGGTGATCGTCTACCAATAAGATTCGAATCATAACGCCCGCTCCTCGTCGTGCGATTTAAGATACTGTCGTCGTCTGCAGAGCGGGAACGGAGATATAGATCGACAAGCCCCGATTGGGCGAAGAATGGAACTGAATCGTTCCGTTCATGCTCCGGACCCTTTCCTTCATGCCGTAAATTCCCATGCTTTTGAAAGAATCCCCCATCTCGCTCAAATCCATGCCGACTCCGTTATCCTCGTATTCCAGCTGTATCCGGCCCGGATAGCTGGAGAGCGAGATGCGCACTTCCGATGCGCCGGAGTGCTTCGTCGCGTTGGCCAGCAGTTCCTGAACGATGCGGTACAGACTGATCAAGGAATCGTCGTCCAACTGGTGAGAATAACGGGCCGAATCGAACACGATCCGGTAATTGGTGCGCAGCTGCGTCGTATCGCACAGCTCCTCCAGCGAAGAGATCAGCCCTTCCTCCTTGAGCATAGGCGGCCTCAACTCGTTGCAGGTAAGCCGGATCTGATAGATGACGTCCAGCAGCCCTTGCGCGATCTGCTCCAATTGGGCGCGCAGTTCGCCGGGCATGGCGTACTGGGACGCGAGAGCGTCCACCTTGCGATACCAGATGATCTGTTCCTGGAGAGCCGCGTCGTGCAAGTCTTGGGACAGCCGCTTGCGCTCGTTCTCGGACAAGTTGAACAGCAGGCGCAGAAGCCACGTGGGCGCGACTTGCTGCGCGGTCGTCTGCTCCAGCTCCTTGGTCAGATCCTCAATCAGCAGGAAATTGTCGAACAGCACGCTGACATACCTTGCGATCGTCTCAAGCCATATCCGCTTGGCGGCGATGTTCAGCATCGCAGGCTTCCCCTCGATACGAAGCACGTAGCTCTTGCTGCGGATTTCCCCGATTTTCAAAGAATAGCCGTACTCCGTCTCGATAATCTGGCACAGCCCTCCCGAAGCGGGCTCCGTCTCGACCAGGCTGACGTCCTGCGCCTGAAGCACGTCTCGCACTTCCTTGATCAGCCTCCGCTCCATCTGGCTGATCTTCATCACGCCGAATAGATCGTGAGAGAATCGGTCGAGGCTGGTCTGCAAGCGAATGTGACGTTCCTCGCTCTCCACGAGCGCCCGCTCCGTGCGTTTCCTGGCCGTAATATCTTCGAACATCAGTTGGATCGTGGACGACTCCGGATCGAAAATGGAGACGACCGAGATGTCCAGCACGCATCCGTCCTTGCGAATAATGCGGAACTCGCCGGGAGGCGCGTATCCGTGCTGTTCCGTATCCTCCATTCTTCGGAGCGCGGCTTCGCGGGAATCCGAATGTACCCAGTCGAGCATCTCTTCCTTCTCCTTGAACTGCGCCATCTCCACGCCGAGCATGCCCGCCCCGGCCGGATTAATGTAGCTGATCTTGCCGTCCTTATAGACGGCAATGGCGACGGGCGACAGCTCGACGAGTCTGCGGTATCGTTCATCGCTCTCCCTCAGCGCGCGCTCCATCTGCCTGCGCCCCGTAATGTCGGTAAACAGGGTCAGCGTCGTTCTGGTATACGCGTCGTAAATTTCGGTAGCCTCTACTTCGACGATTCCGCCGTCCACCCTCATAATCCGGTATTCCATCACTCCCGCGAACTTGGAGCCCTCCGTCCGCCTCGCACGCTCCAGCACCGCTTCCCGATCGTCGGGATGCACGATTGCATAGATCGAATGAACCGCCTCTTCGCTTCCCGGACTCGCCCCGAGCAGCCGAAATCCGGCCGCATTCATGTAGAGGTACGTGCCGTCCCGGTGGGCGATCATCGGCTGGGGAGACAGCTCGATCAAGCTTCTGTACTGCTCTTCCCGATCGGCCAACTCCTGCTCGATCCGCTTCCTGTCCGTCATGTTCCTGAAGACGACGAACGCCCCTTCGATCTTCCCGTTCAAGTAGATGGGGATGTATTTCACTTCCCAGCAAAACTCGCTTCCGTTCTGGTGGCGGGAAGTGATCTCGAACGGAATCGACTGCCCCTGCAGCGCCCTGTCGAAGTATTCCGTCAGAACGTGCAGGTTATCCGGGCCCAACACTTCCTCCATTGCAAAATGGGCAAGGTCGCCGGTTACCCTCTCGCCGGTCGTCGCCTCGCAAGCCGGATTAATGGTGAGCACGTTGCCCAAGGCGTCCAGTTCGCATATGATGTCGGAATTGTTTTCGAACATGCATTTGTACTTCTGCTCGCTCCGATGACGTTCTTCCTCCGCGACCTTGCGCGCCGTCACGTCCATCGTCACTCCGTCGATCTGAACCGTTCCGCCCTGCTCGTCCATCTGCGGCATCACCCGCGTGTGCACCCAGCGGATCTCTCCGCCCAAGTGCCGAATCCGGTATTCGCAGAAATCCGGAAGGCCGAGCTTGGCGCTCTCCTTCAAGCGCCCGATGAGCGGCAAATCGTCTTCGTGCACGATATCGAACCAAGATTGCGCATTCGTAAACCGCGAAGCCGGATACCCGCTGATCGAAGGCATCGCCTGAGAAATGAATGTGAATTCCCCCGACGGCTGATCCAATGACCATAGAGCCACGTCCACCGATCTCAGCAGCTTCTCCAGCATAGCCACCTTGCTGTCCAGCCGGTGGATCTTGGCCTTGCATTCCGTAATATCCTGAACGATCCCTTGAATGCAAGCCGGGCGGCGCTCCCTGTCGAATAGTACGATTCCCGCCTGCTGCACCCATTTCACGTCGCCGTTGCAGAGCACGATCCGATACTCGATCGTACCGGAGACTCCCTGCTCCAAGCGTCCCATCTGCTCGCGGAACAGCGGCAGATCCGCCGGGTGCACCGCGGTCTCCAGCAAGCCAGGGTCCCTCAGCTCCGCCTCTTCCGAATATCCGAGCAAGCTTCTGTATCCCGTCGATACGCGCAGCGCATTCGTCTCTGCATCAATCGTCCAGACTGCCGAATCCAGACCATCCAGACTGTCCAGTAAGCTCATCTGTGTCCATTCTCCTTCGTGTCCATGACCGGACTTCATGCCCGCGGCGGTTACGCTCCCCGCGGGCAGCCAACCCTCATTCTATCCGAAGAAGCCCAGCGTTCCAATCCCCTCCGGCCAGGTCGGACCCGATAAAAAAATGGAAGCGGAGCCAGCTTGCGCGCCGGACTCCGCCATATTGCCGCTCTTATCGTTCAATCGGAATCATCATCGTGAATTCGGGATCGGGGTCGTACGGATCGCGCTCCGGACGGTAGAGGCTAATCCGCGTCCCGGACGGCTCGCTTCATGCTTTCGTAGCTGAACGCTCCCAGATAGCGGCTCTTCACGCTGCCGGAAGGATCGATCACGTAGGTGGTCGGGTACGCCGTCACTCCGTAATTTCCGAGGACGTCTCCCCTGTCGTCCAGAACGATCGGGAAGCTTAGTTCCCGCTTGTCCGCATACTCCCGGACGAGTCCCGGATTCCTCTCCTGCGTCGTCGCGTTGACGGACAGTACGACGACATTCCCGTCCTTATGCTCTTGATAGAACTTCTCCACGTGAGGCATTTCCGCCTGGCACACCCGGCACCAGGTCGCCCAGAAGTTCAGCACGACGGTCTGGCCGCGGTAATCCGACAGCCGGACGGCATTGCCGCTCAGGTCCGTCAGCTCGAAATCCGGAGCGGCTTGGTCGATGCGAACGCCGCCCTTGCTCTCGATCGGACTAAGCGCCGTATAGCCAATCATCGTCGCCACCAGCATGGCGGCTCCCCAACTGGCCGCGATCTTGACCGCTTCCCGGTTCCCCGAACGGCGATAGTGCCGCAGGAAGAGATAGGCCAGCGCGATCAGCGAAGCCAGCCAGATCCCTCTCGTCCCTCCGCTGAAGAACAGGAGCGAGAGCGGCTGCGCGATGACGCCCGCGGGATCGAACAGGAACAAGCTGCCCTTCCATACGAGCAGCCAGAGGAAAACGGCGTTCCAAGCATCCCCCGTCTGACGCTCGCGGTCGGGATGCTTTCTCTGCCGATAACGAACGGCATATGCGCCGATAATTCCCGCGACGAGATAGACGAGCAGCTCGATATTCAATACGGTCGTGCCCAATTGCAAATTCGGCAAAGTCATCGTCCGTCCCCCGTTCTCCTAAGCAATCGGCGTTCCGTTGTCCACTTCGCGGTCGGGCCGCAGCAGCACGACGTCATCCTCCCCCGGTACCGCTCCCAGCACGAGCACCTCGGACTTGAAGCCTGCGATCCGCCGAGGCGGAAAATTCACGATGGCCGCCACCTGCCTGCCGACAAGCGTCTCGGGAGAATATCGCCGCGTAATCTGCGCGGAGGAAAACTTCACTCCCAACGGGCCGAAATCGATGGCAAGCTTGATCGCCGGTTTCCGCGCTTCAGGGAAAGACTCGGCCGTCACAATCGTGCCGATGCGAACGTCCAATGCGGTAAAATCCTCTATAGATGCCATAAATATTGCCTCCTGACATATCCGGAATGCGCAGTGCGCATGTATAATGGATAAAAAGTAAAATGCTTGGCGTCTCGAACACCATTCACGAATGGAGAGATCCGCTTGCTCAAATCCTATGCGTTGCCAGCGCTGATCGCGCTGACCGGACTGCTGTACATTTTCGCTATCCCGTCGGAGCCCGAAGCCGTCAAGCTTCTGTTCAAGCTCATTCCGATGGCCTTGATTATCGCCTACGCCTACCGTTTGTCGGCCGATTTCCGTAAGCGCTACCACTGGCTGGTGCTGTCAGGATTGTTCTTCTGCGCCATCGGCGACGGCACGCTGCGCTGGTTCGTCTTCGGCTTGTCCGCCTTCCTCATCGGCCATCTGTTCTATCTGACGGCATTCTTCGGCAGATGGCGCTTCTCCAAGCTCGGGCTCGCGGCCGCGCTGCCGATCGCCATTTTCGCGGCCGTCATGGGCAGCCAGCTCGTTCAAGCTCTGACGGATTCCGGCAAGACGGACTTGATCGTTCCCGTGCTCGCCTACGTCGCGGTTATCTCGACGATGGGCTGGTCCGCAATCATGACGGGAAACCGGACGGCGATCGCCGGCAGCTTGCTGTTCATGGTCTCGGATTCAATTCTGTCCTGGAACATGTTCGTCTCCGACGTCCCCTACTCGGGGCCGCTGATCATGCTCACCTATTACTCGGCGCAATTTCTGATCGCAACCAGCCTGCGGGAAAAGCCCGCGGCGTCCGCCGGGGCTTCTATTTCTTCATCAGCACGCGCCTAAGGCAGCCGATAGAGCGCGAACGGCTCCCCGTAACGGAATGAGGCGCTGATCTCGTTCAGCTTCCCGGCCGTCTCGGCGTCCAGCTTCAGCTCTACGCTACGCAGGTTGGCTTCCAATTGTTCCACTTGAGTGGCGCCGACGATGACGGTCGCGACCGCGGGCTGAGCCATCAGCCAAGCCAGCGACAGCGCGCTCGGCGTGCACCCTTGCTCCGCCGCCAAGCGGCCGACCCGGTCCGCCAGCTCCAGATTGCGGTCGGCCATGAAGCGCGCGAAGCTCGGATCGGTCTGGGCCCGCGAGCCCGCAGGCGCTCTGTCGGCCAAGCTGTACTTGCCGCTCAGAATGCCTCCCGCGAGCGGAAAATACGGAATAATCCCGACGCCCTGATCCAGACATAGCGGAACCAGCTCGTTCTCCGGCGTCCGGTCGGCCAGCGAGTAGCAATGCTGCGTCGATACGAAGCGCTCGTAGCCTCTCTGTCCGCTGACCGCGAGCGCCTTCATCAGCTCCCAAGCCGCATAGTTGGACGCTCCGATATAACGCACCTTGCCGGAGCTGACGAAGTCGTCCAGCGTACGAAGCGTCTCCTCCAGCGGCGTATTGGGGTCGAACGTATGAATCTGGTACAGATCGACGTAATCCGTGTTCAGCCGTCTAAGGCTGGATTCCAGCTCCCGCTGCAGATGGAAGCGCGATGAGCCCCGTCCGTTCGGCCCCTGATCCTTGACCAGGCCGGCTTTCGTCGCCAGCACGGCCTCCTGCCTTCTTCCCGTCAGCGCCAGCCCGATGATGCGTTCGGACTCCGTGCCTGCGTAGATATTGGCCGTATCGATGAAGTTGATTCCCCGATCCATCGCCTCATGTATAATTCTCACGGACGTATCGCGGTCGGCCCGCTTGCCGAACGAATTCGTGCCAAGCCCAAGCGCCGACACCTCCAGCCCGCTGCTTCCCAATCGACGATACTGCATGAGCGCCGCCTCCCCTTTTACGCCGTCCCGTTAATTCGCGACCGCTTCCTTCTTGATCTGCTTGCTCCGCAGCTGTCCGCACGCGGCGTCGATGTCCGTTCCGTGCTCCAGACGCACGCTGCAGCTGACTCCCTGCTTCTTCAGCGTGTCGAAAAACTCGCTCACGACGTGACGCTCCGTCCGCTGGTACTGGCTGTGCTCGTCGACCGGATTGTACGGGATCAGATTGACGTTCACGAGCGGCCTGCGGTCCCCGATCAGCTCCGCCAACTCCAACGCGTGCTCCCGCTGGTCGTTCACGTCCTTCAGCAGGATGTATTCGAGCGTCACTCTGCGCTTGGATTTCTCCAGATAGTAGTCGAGCGCCTTGAGCAGCTTCTCGATCGGAATCCCCTTGTTGATCTTCATGATTCTCGTCCGCAGCTCATCGTTCGGAGCGTGCAGGGAAATCGCCAGATTCACCTTCAGATCGTCGTCCGTGAACTTGTAGATCTTGTCGGCCAGGCCGCTCGTCGAGACGGTGATGTGGCGACCGGCGATGGCCAGCCCTCTCTGATGCTTGATGACGTCGAGGAACTTGACCAGGTTGTCGTAGTTGTCGAACGGCTCGCCGATGCCCATCACGACGAGATGGCTGACCGCTTCCCCCTGCCCTCTGCCGTCCAGAAAACGCTGCGCCTTCATCACCTGCTCGACGATCTCCCCGCTGGACAGATCCCGGCTCTTGCGGAGCAGGCCGCTCGCGCAGAAGCTGCAGCCGATGTTGCAGCCGACCTGCGTCGTCACGCAGACGGACAAGCCGAACTTGTGGCGCATGAGCACCGTCTCGATCAGGTTGCCGTCCTTCAGCCGGAACAGGAACTTGACCGTCCCGTCCTTCGACTCCTGCCGCGAATGCTCGCTTAACGAGTCGATGTAGAAATGCTCCCCCAGCGTCTTCAAGCATTCCGGATGCACGCCGTTCATCGCGGCGAAATCGGTCTCCCGCTCGCGGTACAACCACTCCCATACGAGCGTCGCCCGCGACTTCTTGTGCCCGCGCTCTCCGAGCCATTCGGTCAGCCCTTCGAACGTCATATCGTAAACGGATGTTGTCGTCATTTCGTAACCCTCTTTTCGCATAAATAGCCGGACCTTGCGACTTCCTCCTATTTTCCCAGAAAAGGCTTGGTTTCACAAGCTGGGCTGCCCCAATTTCCATCCCTCCCCTATTGACACCGCCTCTCCCTCGCCTTAAAATACCCAATGTGATCATGAGAATCATTCTCAATTATGTGACGCGGAGTCGCAATAGTCGGAACCGCGATTCGATCATTGATTGGTACATTAAGCATAACTAGAGAAAAGGGAGAGAGTCATTACGTGAAAAAGACATTCGTTCCATTCGCCTTGGCATTGATCTTGATCCTTGCCGCATGCGGCGGCAAAGCCGACAACTCGGGCAATTCCGCCAGTCCTTCCGCACAGCCTTCGTCCGCTGCCCCTTCGGAATCTGCAGCGCCGTCCGAATCCGCGTCCGCTTCGGCCGAATCCGGCACGATCACGTACGAATCCGAGAACGGCCCCGTCGAAGTTCCGGCCAACCCGCAGCGCGTCATCGTGCTGTCCTCGTTCGCGGGCAACGTCATGGCGCTGGGCGTATCGCTCGTCGGCGTGGACGAATGGTCCAAGATGAACCCTCGTTTCGACGCCACGCTCAAGGACGTCGCCGCGGTAACCGACGAGGATCTGGAGAAGATCATCGAGCTGGAGCCCGACCTGATCGTCGGCCTCTCGAACATCAAGAACGTCGACAAGCTGAAGGAGATCGCTCCGACCGTCACTTACACTTACGGCAAAGTCGACTACTTGACGCAGCATCTGGAAATCGGCAAACTGCTGAACAAAGAGGCAGAAGCGAAAGCCTGGATAGACGACTTCAAAGCCCGCGCGGCCCAAGCCGGCGAAGACATCAAAGCGAAGATCGGCGCGGAGTCGACGGTATCGGTCATCGAAGCGTACGACAAACAGATCTACGTGTACGGCGACAACTGGGGACGCGGCACCGAGATTCTCTACCAGGAGATGAAGCTCGCCATGCCGGAGAAGGTCAAGGAGACGGCGCTTAAAGAGGGCTATTACGCGCTCTCGTCCGAAGTGGTGCCGGAATTCGCCGGCGACTACGTCATCTTCAGCAAGTTTCCGGGCTCCGATCTGTCGTTCACCGAGACGGAGACGTACAAGAACATTCCGGCGGTTACCAATAATCGGGTATTCGAGGTCAACGCGCAGGAGTTCTATTTCAACGACCCGCTGACGCTGGACTTCCAACTCGAATTTTTCATTAAAAACTTCCAAGGGAGTATCTGAATACTCCGAGGGCAGCAGGGGGCGAAAAGGCAGTGAAAGATGCCCCTGAGCGGGTTTGCAGACACGCCCCAGGTTAATCGCGATACCAGCTTGCCAGTTGAGGAAATCCCCGAGAGGGGATTTCCTTCACGTATTCCAGGGAGAAGATAAGAGGCCCATGATGACCAAATCTCGTTCCGCAAATTTCGCCTACAAGCTCGTAGGCAGCATCGTCGTTTTCGTCCTCTGCTTCGCGATATCCTTGATTCTCGGAGCGGCGGATACTACATATCAGGATTTGTGGCATGCGATCACCGGCAGCGGCATGGGGGACAAAGCGCTGATGCTGCGCGAAATCCGCATTCCCCGCGAAGTCGGGGCGATCCTCGTCGGGGCCGCCTTCGCCGTATCCGGGGCGGTCATGCAGGGAGTCACGCGCAATCCTCTGGCAGATCCCGGACTGCTCGGCCTGACTTCGGGTGCCAACCTCGCGCTGGCGATCGGCATCGCGTTCATCCCCGGCTTGAACTACTTCGGGATTATGATCGCCTGCTTTATCGGGGCTGCCGTCGGTTCCGCGCTTGTTATCGCGCTCGGATCAATGCGCCAAGGCAGCCTGTCCCCGATTCGCATCGTGCTGGCCGGTGCGGCGGTATCGGCCTTTCTGTATGCCATTGCCGACGGGCTCGGCCTGATTTTCAAAATTTCCAAGGACGTGTCCATGTGGACGGCCGGAGGCTTGATCGGTACGACATGGGGACAGCTCCAGACGATCGCCCCGGTCATTCTCGTCGGGCTCGTCGCCACTCTGTTTATGTCCAACCAGGTCACCCTTCTCAGTCTTAGCGACGAAGTCGCTACCGGCCTCGGGCAGAAGCTCGCGCAGATCAAAGCGATCATGTTCGTTCTGATCGTTCTGCTGACGGGCGCCTCGGTTGCACTGGTAGGAAACATGGCCTTCGTCGGACTTATGATTCCGCACATCGTCCGCAGGTTCGTAGGCACCGATTACCGGTATATCCTTCCTTTCTCGGTATTCGCGGGGGCCTCGTTCATGCTCATTGCCGATACGATCGGCCGCACGCTCAATTCGCCGTACGAGACGCCGGTGGCCGCGGTCGTCGCGATGCTGGGCTTGCCCTTCTTCCTGTTCGTCGTACGCAAAGGAGGCAAAGCTCTCTCATGACCGCCGCTTCTCATCCCGTTCGCACCTTGATTCGCATTCTGATTATCAGCATCGTGCTTATCGCCGTTACGGCGGCTATCGGCATGGGCATCGGACGCTCTTCCGTATCCTTCGACCGACTGCTTCCTACTCTCTTCGGATACGGAACGTTTAAGGAAAATTTCGTCGTGTTCTCCCTGCGGATGCCGCGCATCGTGATTACGCTGCTGGCCGGAATGGCGCTGGCGCTGTCCGGCTCGATTCTGCAGAGCGTCACCCGCAACGATCTGGCCGATCCGGGCATCATCGGCATCAATTCCGGCGCGGGCGTCGGCGTCGCGATCTTCTTCCTGTACTTCCCGATCGAGGCCGGATCGTTCGTCTACATGCTTCCGCTGGTCGCATTCGCGTCCGCGGTCGTTACGGCCATTCTGATCTATGCGTTCTCCTATAGTCGCTCCCGAGGTCTTGATCCGATCCGGCTCGTGCTCGTCGGCGTCGGCTTCTCCCTGGCGCTGTCCGGGATCATGATCGTGCTGATCTCCTCCTCGGACCGCCAGAAGGTTGACTTCATCGCCAAGTGGATCGCCGGCAACATCTGGGGGACGGACTGGCCGTTCGTATGGGCGCTGCTTCCGTGGCTCGTGCTGCTCATCCCATTCGCTCTGTTCAAAGCGGTCCGGCTCAACCTGCTGGGTCTGAGCGATTCGTCCGCGATTGGCGTCGGACTGAGGCTTGAGCGGGAGCGCATCGTGCTGCTGCTGGCAGCCGTCGCTTCCGCCGCCGCGGCCGTATCCGTAACCGGGGGCATCGCGTTCATCGGCCTGATGGCTCCGCATATCGCCAAGGCGCTGGTCGGCCCGCGCAACCAGTTCTTCATCCCCGTCGCCGTTCTGCTGGGCGGGTGGCTGCTGCTGCTGGCCGATACGGTCGGACGCAATCTCATCGAACCGGCCGGGCTTCCCGCCGGCATTATCGTGTCGCTGATCGGCGTTCCGTACTTTGCTTACTTGCTGCTTAAGAAATGATGATCGATCAGGGGCTGTCCCCCCTAAGGGGCATTTATCTCCTTCCGTTGCTATACGGAAGAAGATAGATGCCTCTCTTTTTTTCATCGATAATCTGGTACGTGCCTGCTTATGGAATTGCCTCTTGTTCATACCCAACGCGAAAGTGTACCGAAAATCCTTAAAATAGTAGACCCCCGCTCTTCTATAATGAGGCTGTGAACGCCAAGAGAAAGAGGCCTATTCTACAGAGAAAGAGCGTGACAGCACTCATGAAATCCATATGCGTGATCGGAAGCTTGAACTTGGACATGGTCGCGGCCGTCGAACGGTTTCCGCAGCCGGGCGAAACGTTGACCGCGGACGGTTACTCCGTCTTCTTCGGAGGCAAGGGAGGCAATCAGGCGATCGCTCTGGGCAGGTTGGGGGCCAGGGTGAAAATGGCGGGCAAGGTCGGGGACGACATTCACGGGCACGATTATATTCGCCATCTGCGAATGAACGGGGTCGATGTCGGCGGGATCGGCGTGGAGAAAGGGGCCTCGACGGGAACGGCGATGATCTGGGTCGACCGGCAGGGAGAAAATCAGATCGTCGTCTCCCCAGGCGCGAACGGACGCATGCAGCCTTCCGACATCGACGCCATGTGGGACGAACTCATCCAGTCGGACCTCTTCCTGTTTCAGTTGGAGATTCCAATCGGCACGGTTGCCTATGCGGTCAAACGTCTGAAGCAGGCAGGCAAGACGATCATTCTTGATCCCGCTCCAGCCTCTCAGCTGCCGGACGCCATCTTCCGCTATATCGACTATATGACGCCCAACGAGACGGAGGTCCGATACTATGCCGGCAGACAGGAACGCTATGTCTACCAATTGAAGGATGCAGCCGGTTCTCTTCTGCGCAGAGGAGTCGGAACGATCGTCGCAAAAGCCGGAGAGGAGGGCGCTTACTGGATTCGCGAGGCCGAGATGACACTGATCGAGGCCTTTCCCGTGCAGGCGGTCGATACGACGGGGGCGGGAGATTCCTTTAACGCCGGCTTCGCCTACGCTCTGGCTTCGGGACTGGAGGTCGAGGACGCGGTGCGAATCGGCAACGCTGTCGGCGCGCTGTCCGTCCGACAGGTCGGCGCCCAGTCGGCGATGCCGACCCGGGAGGAATTGGAGCGATTTCTGGAAACTCGCCAGGGGAGGATTACGATATGAACGAAAAGCCGATCTACCGGCCTTCGGACGCGCCGGTCTCGATCGTGCTCGACACCGACATCGGCCCCGATTGCGACGATGCCGGTGCCGTGGCCGTGCTGCATGCGCTGGAGAAGGCGGGCCGGGCCCGCATCGTCGGCATGACTCACTGCACGTCCAGCCGTTGGGGTGCCGGGTGCCTCGACGCGCTTAACGTTTATTACGGACGCGGAGACATTCCGGTCGGCGCCTTGCGCCGTCTGCCGGGTTTTCTGGACGACGATGCCGTATACGGCAAGTACAACAAACTGGTCGCTCAGCAATACCCTAACCGCTACGGGCAGGGACAGACCGCCCCGGATGCGACCGAACTGACCCGCGAGCTTCTCGCCGAGGCGGAAGACGATTCGATCGTCTTCGTCGCGATCGGACCGCTGGTCAATTTCATGCATTTGCTGCAGTCCGGCCCGGATCGGCATTCCAGCTTGTTCGGAACAGAGCTTGTCGCGCGCAAAGCCCGGCATCTCGTCGTCATGGGCGGCCGCTTCCCGGAAGGCAAGGAATGGAACTTCGAGATGCACCCCGAAGCGGCGGCCTACGTGACGGAGCGCTGGCCTACGAGCATTACGTTCACCGGCTACGAGATCGGTGCGGAGATTCGGACTGGCCGGCGGCTCCATATCGATGCGCCCGTCGACCATCCCGTAAGGTTAAGCTACAACGCCTGGAGCGGCGGCGAGGGCGGCATTCGCGAGAGCTGGGATCTGACGGCCGTGCTGTACGCTGCGGAAGGAGCAAGCGACTACTGGGACATCGCCCGCGGCGCGATCGAGGTAGACGGCGTCAGCGGCTCCAACCGCTGGCTGCCGCAAGCCGACGGACGCCATGCCTATCTGGTCCGCAAGATGGCTCCCGAGAAGCTGACCGAGCTTCTGGACGAGCTTGTTGTTCGCTATTAAGAGCGTGAACCAAGCAAGGACGGCCGATACGGCCGTCCTTGCTTCGCTTCCCCCGAACGAGTCCCGATGTACGATTCCTTCGAGTAACGCCCTCCTACTCCGCCCCGTTTGAGCCCCGTTGTACGATTTCTTCGAGCATCGTCCTCCATTTTTGCGTCCCGTGACCTTCACTGGGGACTCATTCGCCAAGCTGACGCTGCCGGAAGTCAGCCGGGGTGCAGCCCGTCTCTTTCTTGAACACCTTGTAAAAATACTTCGTATTTTCGTATCCGATCATGACCGAAATTCTGTCGATTCGGTATTTGGTCGTGAGCAGCAGATGTTTGGCGCGCTCCATGCGAATGCGGCGCAAGTAGTCTTGGAACGTCTTCCCCGTCTTCTCCTTGAACATGACGCTCAAGTAGACGGGGTGCAGGAAGAAGCGGTCGGCCACCTCCTCCAGCGTTAGCTGCTGAGCGTAGTGGCCATCGATGTAGTGCTTGATCTGCTGCGACAGCTCCGCTCCCTTGGCCGTCCGACTGGGCACCTGGACGACCGTGTCGCGCACGAATTGAAGGAAATGCTTCTCCAGCGCCCGGGCGTCCGGCTCGTAACTGAGCAGCGGTAGTGTCTCCAGCCCGGAATCCGGAGAAATCCGGTGAACCGCGCCCAGGTGCTCGACGACGCGATGGTACAGCGTCCGGCAAATCTTCCTGACCCGCTGCATCGTGAAACCGTCGGAGCCGCGGAATTCGGCGAACAACTCCTCCGCAAGCCGCACCGCTCTCGACTCGTTGCCTTCCTCCAGCTCGTACAGGAAATCCTCGATGCGAGGCCAACGCCATTCCGCTCCCGCTTCCTGCTCTTTGCCGTTCCCCGTACGCTCGTCCGCCGCGCGGTGAACACCCGTCATTCGTCCGAACGGCACGCTCTCCAACAGCGATAACGCGCCGCGGTATGCTCGAGGCAAGCCCTGCACGGACGAGCACTCGCTGCTGACGGCGGCGAAGGCGTTCGCTTCGCCCGTCAGGCAGGCATGAAGCTTCGACGAGGCGGCCTGTCTTCCGGCGGCGGCGTCCGAACAGACGAGGACGGTCGTCCTCGGCATATCCGGGTGGGCGAATTTGACGCAGCCGTCCGGCAGCCTGCCGCCCTCCGCAGTGGAACCGACCCACACGCCGACGGCAAAAGAAGCCGCGGACAGCAGTCGGCGCATCGGCTCGGACGAATAAGCCTCCGTCCTCGGCGAAGCCTCGTCGTCGGTGCTCCGGCATAGCCACGCGGCGAAGCGAACGAGATCGAGCTCCAATTCGATGCCCGTCGCGTTCCTCCGGCTCTGTCGGGTCTGCTCGATCCGCTCGATCGCCTTCGCCAGCGCCTGGCGCAGCTCGGCGTCGTCGAACGGCTTCAGAATGTAGCCTGCCGCGCTGGAGACGATCGCTTCGCGCGTATACTCGAAATCCGAGTAACCGCTAATCACGATGAGCTGCGCCTCCGAGCGCTTCTCGGTAACGGCTTGAAGAAACTGAACGCCGTCCATCACCGGCATTCGCATATCGGTCAGCACGATGTCGGGCTTCTCCCGCTCGACCAGCGTCAACCCCTCTTCTCCGTCTTCGGCCTCCCCAACCCAAGCCAGCGGCAGGTCGAGGGAAGATATTTTCTTGATGATCGCTTTGCGGATGAGCGCCTCGTCGTCGATGACCACATATCTGTACATAGCGGTTATGACGCCCCTTTCGAAAGATGTTCGGACGAACCGGCGCGTTCTGCAAGGGAATTCCCCTTCTCCGGAGCCGCGCCGGGCAGCCGAAGGAGAACGGCCGTCCCCCGATGCTCCTCGCTGTCCACCTCTATCCCGTAGTCCGGCCCGTAATAAAGCGCGATGCGCGCGTGAACGTTGTACATCCCGATGGATCGGGCATCGTTCGTGGCGGGATTCAATTCCTCGAACTCCGCCGTCCGGCCGAGCATGGCCCGCACCTCCTCCAGTCTGTCCGTCGGAATGCCGACTCCATCGTCCCGTACCTCCACGCGAATGCCGCCCTCCTGCTTCCACGCCCGGATGCTTACCGTTCCGTACCCTTTCTTTTTCTCAATCCCATGATACACCGCGTTCTCGACGATCGGCTGAAGAATCAACTTCAGCACTTTGAAATCCTCCAGCTCTTTGGGGATGTCCGTCTCCAAGCGGATTTTGTCTCCGTAGCGGAACGCTTGAATCGTCATATAGTTGTGGACGTGGCCGAGTTCCTCGCTCAGCATGACCAGATCCCGGTTGATCTTGATGCTGTACCTGAACATATCTCCAAGCGCCTTGGACATAACGGACAGGCTCTGCACCTCCTCCAGCACCGCGATACTGTTCATCGTAGCCAAGGTGTTAAACAGGAAGTGCGAGTTGATCTGGGCCTCAAGCGCTTTCATTTTGGAGGACATGGCAATAAATTGATTGTGGTATTTCTCCCGAATGAGCGTATCGATCTCCTGCAGCATCGTAAAATAACGGTTGTACAACACGCCGATCTCGTCCGTTCTCCGCTCGTATCGCTCCTGCCGCGGCGGCAGATGGCCGGTCGGATAGCGTTTCATCATCTGGGCCATTCGGTTTACCGGTTTGGAGAACGCGTTCGCGATCCATAGCGACAGAACGACGGCCAGAACCGCCCAAATGACGCCCAGCCACAAGGCAAAACGGGAGGTGGCGCGAATCTCTCCGGTAACCGCATCGAGCGAGACGACGATGACCATATGCCAGTCGTACTCCGAAAACGTGTTATGAAGGACGAGCGAATTGGTCCTGGAGTCGATTCGGCTTCCGATGCCTACGGCCGACGCGGCCCATTCATCGTCGAGCACGCCTTCCCCGTACAATCGGTTGCCGATGCCGTTGAGCAAGTAAATCCGCTGCTCCGCCAGCATGCCCTCGCTCAATTCGTCGAACAGGCTCAGACTGCAATTAATAAGCAGCACGCCGATCCGCCGGTTCGTCGCCGGCTCATACAGTGCCCTGGAGAAAGCGATCGACGGGTTGCCGGAAAGCAGGAAGTCCTGCTGCCGCACTTCTCCGACGATCATCTTCCCTTGAGCGCCGATTGTGTCCCGATACCAGGCCGAAGAAAGAGGAACGTAATCGGGCTTGAGCTCGGAGCCCTTCGTGTTGGCGAACACCGCGCCATCCTCGGCAAAAACGTACAACCCCTCGATATAATCGTGGTTAAGCAGAAGGCTCTCCGTGGCCTTCTTGAACTCGCGCGTGTGGCTCAGCCGATCGTAAGGAGGAACGTCGCCGTTCTCCGCATGCTGTCCGAGAAACGACAAGATCGTATCCGAATCGGACATCTGCTGATAAGCCAAATAGGCGGATACGCGCCCGATCTCCTCCAGCCGGTTCGTCATTCTTAAGGAGGAGCGGTCCAGCAGATTCAAGGACACCTCCCGCACCTGATTCTCCACGAGAGCGCCGTAGTTGCGGTTCGTCACGACGACGACGATCGCTATCGGAATCAGGGACAGCAGCAGGAGCGCGACCAGCAAACGGTTTTTGAGTCCCCAGGCAAACTTCATTCGCATCTTCTCCGGGATCGCGTTATTATTTATAATATTAGCATAATTGGACTGGGCCGAGGTGACACCATGAATCGAATACGGCTGGCTCGTCTTTCCTTGCTCCTGGCGCTGATCGTCGTCTCGGGCTGCTCCCGGCCTTCCGCCGCGATACAGCCGTCGCCCGATCCCGTCACGCTGAAATACATGCACATGGGCGTCGCCTCAGATGGCAGGGATCACAATCGCTATGTTATGCAAGCGTTTCCAGATTTAGTTGGAGAGCGCTATCCGGATATTCGCATCAAGTCGGAAATGCTGCCCGAAGACGCCTACACCAAGTCGCTGCTTATGCAGCTGTCCGCGGGCGAAGGCCCGGATTTCTTCGAATGGTGGCCGATGCGGCAGCTGGAAGAGCTTGCTCGGGCAGGCTACCTGCAGGATCTGACCGGAATGGATATTCTCCAAGCCTTCTCTCCCGAAGCGCTGGAAGGGTTCACCGTAAACGGCCGGGTGTACGGTCTTCCCAAGGGCTTCAGCATGATGGGGGCCTGGTACAACAAGCCGTTGCTTCGGCAGCACGGCTATGCGGATTGGCCGCAGGATTGGGACTCGTTCCTGGAGCTGTGCGAGACGCTGAAGCGCGAAGGGATAACCCCGATCGTCATGCCGGGCAAGGATTGGTGGTTTCTTCAATTCGGGCTGTACCCGTTGGCGGCGTCGGTCATCTATCCCGAGGAGCCCGACTTCGACAAGCGGCTTCTGGCAGGCGACGCCACGTTCGCCGAGTCGAAATGGCGCGATGTGCTGCACATGTACAAGCTGCTGTTCGATCAGGGCTACGTTGCCCCGGGCTCGCTGGAGACGGGCGCGGCGCAGGCTTCCGCCTGGTTCAACGACGGGAAGGCGGCCATCGTCTTCGGGGGCAATTGGGATTACGGCAGCTTGGCCGTATCGGACGGTTCAGGTTCCGGCTCCGATCTCGCCGCTTCCTCCTCCTTCGAACGGGGTTTTATGCCTTTGCCCGGCAACGCCACGGGAAAGCCCCTGTTCCTGTCGGTGGGACCCGCCGGAGGAACGGTCATCAACAAGAACACCCGCAATCTGCCGGAAGCGTTGGACGCTCTGGCTTACCAGTTCGAGCCTTCGTCTCCCTTGTACGAAGAGTTTAGGCAGCAATACCGGGTGTTTCCGATGTTCGCGGGCGAAGATCTCGGCATTGCGGAGCTGGCCGGATATACGGATCTCATGCGAAGCGGCCGATCGGTCGCGTTCAGCAATCAGTATTGGCCGGTCGGGGTCGCGGAGGCGCTGTGCGCCGGCTTTCAGGACTGGCTCGCGGGCAAGGGCGACGCCGACGATATCCTCGCGGCAATGGATCGCGCGCTGCTAAGGGCCCGCTGAGAACGACCTTTGGAAAGTATACTTCAACTCCTTAAAAGAATAGACTCCCCTCCTTCTATAATGATGACCATAAACACGTCGATGTGTTTACGGTCATCTTTCGTTAGACGGGGTCGCAGCCAGACCAAAAAACATGATGGAGGTAACGGTATGAAAGGACAAAAAATTCGCGGAACAGCGACGGCATTGCTGGCATTCCTTCTCGTATTCTCTACCGCTTGTTCGCAAAAGGAAAACAGTCCCTCCGCGGAACCATCCGCGCCGGCGCAAACCGGAAGCGCTTCCCCAAGCGCGGAGCAATCGCAGCAGGCAGGCGAGGACCCGTTCGGCAAGTTCGATCCTCCGATCGAGGTATCGGTCGTCAGCTCGACGGGAACGAACGTCCTGTTCGCGGACGGAGAGAGCATCAACGACAACATTATGACCCGAACCTACAAAGACATCCTCGGCATTCAATTCGTGAACAAATGGGTGTCCGACGCTTCTCAGACCGTGGAGAAAATGAACCTGTCCATCAACACGAACAATCTGCCCGACATCTCCAAGGTCGATCTTAACCAACTGCACCGCATGATCAAGCAGGATCAACTGGCCGACCTGACCGAGGTTTACGAGAAATATGCGTCCCCGCTGCTCCGCCAAGCGATGGAATACGGCGGCGGAGAAGGTTTCGAGGCCGCGAGCCTGAACGGCAAAATCTACGGTATGCCCGTTCCGGTCGACTACTACGAGAACGTGTCCATCATGTACATTCGCCAAGACTGGTTGGATAAGCTGAGCCTTCAGGCCCCGAAGACGATCGACGAGCTGGTGAGCGTCGCCACCGCTTTCGCGCAGCAGGACCCGGACGGCAACGGCAAGCCGGACACGTACGGCATTGCGCTGGACAACGCGCTCGGCATGGGCTTCGACGGCATATCCGCCGCCTTCCGGGCGTACAAGGGAATTTGGGTCAAGGACAGCGAAGGCAAGCTGGTCTATGGCAGCGTTCAGCCGGAAATGAAGGATGCGCTGGCCAAGCTGCAGGAGTTGTACAAGGCGAAGGCCATCGACCCCGAATTCGGCGCCAAGGACTGGGGCAAGACGGCCGACGATATCGGCGCGGGCAAGGGCGGCATCTACTTCGGAGCGTTCTGGCAGCCGCTGTACCCGCTGTCCACGACGTTGACGCACACGCCGGATTCCGATTGGAAGGCTTACCCGATTCCGGCAGGAACGGACGGAACCGTCGTGCCGAAGCGGCCGACGAATGTCTTCACATGGATGGTCGCGCGCAAAGACATGGAGCATCCCGAAGCGTTGATCAAGTCGATGAATCTGTGGGCGGAAATGTGGATCGAAGGCGGCAAGTACAACGATCTGTTCTACAAGGAAATTCAGGGCAGCGAGAAGTACAAGGGCAAGGAAATCCATCAATACGCCAAGCCTTACTTCTTCGACGATCCGGGCAAAAACATGGTCATCGGCAAGCAATTCCAGGAAGCCCTGGCGAAGGACGACGGATCGCTCGTTACCCACCCCGACGGACAATGGAAGTGGGACGCCTACAAGAACAACGAGCCGAACGGCTGGGCGTTCATGAAATATCTGTCCGAATCGGAAGCCGTGCTTGAGCAATACGGAGAAAACTACGTTCATCAATCGTTCCTAGGCGCGCCGACCGACACGATGGTCAAACGGCTCGCCAACCTGAACAAAATCGAGTCCGAGACGTTCACCAAGATCATTATGGGCAACGCCGGCGTAGACGAGTTCGACAAGTTCGTCAAGCAGTGGAATCAACTCGGCGGAGAGGACATCACGGAGGAAGTCAACGCCTGGGCGTCGTCCAAGTAAACAGGGTCAAAGCGCGGAGCTTCGCCTCACAAGGCCGAGTTCCGCGCCTCTCTAGCGGAGGTATGGAATCATGAAGATAACGAGAAAAGACCGGACGTTCTTCCATCTGCTGCTGGCGCCGGGCATGCTGATCCTGCTCTTGTTCGCCTATCTGCCGATGATCGGCATCGTGATCGCCTTTCAGGAGTTTAATCCGACGCAAGGCTTCCTCAAGTCCGAATGGGTCGGTCTGGAGCATGTTCGTTTCCTGTTCGAGCTTCCGGATACGATGCAGACCGTACGCAACACGGTCGAGATCTCGCTGATGAAAATCGTCGCGGGTCTGGTCGTTCCGATCGCGTTCGCCCTGCTGCTCAACGAAGCCAGAATCGTATGGTTCAAGCGTACCGTGCAAAGCCTCGTTTATTTGCCTCACTTTCTGTCCTGGGTCATTCTGGGGGGCATTCTGATCGACGTTCTCTCCATCAACGGAGGCGTGTTCAATCAAATTCTGGCTTCGCTTGGCATCGATCCCGTCTTCTTCTTCGGAGACGAAACGTGGTTCCGGGTCATGCTGATTGCGACCGACGTCTGGAAGGAATTCGGCTTCTCGACGATCGTCTATCTGGCCGCGCTGACGGGAATCAGTCCCGCGCTGTACGAAGCAGCTTCGATCGACGGGGCCAGCCGTTGGCAGCGCGTCGTCTACATTACGCTGCCGGGTATTCTGCCCGTCGTCGTGCTGATGTCTACCCTGAGCCTCGGCAACGTGCTCAATGCCGGCTTCGACCAGATCTTCAACCTGTACAACCCGATGGTCATCGGCACTGCGGACATTATCGACACTTACATTTATCGCATGGGCCTTATCCAGGCGCAGTACGGCCTGGCCACTGCCATCGGTTTGATGAAATCGCTGATCGGCTTCGCGCTGATCGTGACCTCGTACCGGCTGGCTTACCGCTATGCGAATTATCGCATTTTCTAAAGGACGGAGCGACGCTATATGAGAATACGCCTGCACCGCTTCCAGGCTTTCGACCTCTTGAACTACGTCTTGCTGGCTGCCGTCTCCCTGCTCTGTCTCGTCCCGATCTGGCATATCGCCATGGTCTCCCTGAGCGGGGAAGGTCCGGCCAACCAGTATATCGTCGGACTGCTCCCGATCGAGTTCAACCTTAACGCCTACGCCAACATTTTGCGGCTGGACAAATTCTGGGACGCGTTCGGCGTATCGATGACCCGGGTACTGCTGGGAGGCTTGATCAATTTTCTGCTGACCGTCATGATGGCTTACCCGCTGTCCAAGGAAAGCAGCTATTTCCGAAGCCGGAACGTCTACATCTGGGCGCTCGTCTTCACGATGCTGTTCAGCGGCGGACTCATCCCCGCCTACATGGTCATCAACGAATTGAACCTCATCGATACGATCTGGGCGCTCGTCCTGCCGGGGGCCGTTCCGGTATTTAACGTTATTCTGATGATCAACTTCATGCGCCAGCTTCCCAAGGAGCTGGAGGAAGCCTGTCTCGTCGACGGAGCGTCGCAATGGGCGATCATGACGCGGATCTACGTGCCTCTGTCGCTTCCGGTCATCGCGACCGTCACGCTGTTCAGCGTGGTCGGCCACTGGAACTCCTGGTTCGACGGGCTGATCTACATGAACCAGACGTCCAACTATCCGCTGCAGACGTATCTGCACGTCGTGCTCGCTTCCCGCAACCTCGTGAACGCCGACCAGAACTCCGTCATGGCTTCGCTGACGAACCGGTCCGCCATCTCGGCGCAGATCATTCTGGCTTCGCTTCCGATCCTGGTCGTCTACCCGTTCCTTCAGCGCTTCTTCATCCATGGCATCGTGATGGGGTCGGTGAAGGAATAAACTCGCCAGCCAACCGGCCCGGCCGCTCTTCCTGCGGCCGGGCCGGCTTTGTTGTGCGCCTATCTACGGGATTACCGACAATAATGATCAGGGAATTCCCTGATACACGAAATCCCTTTTTCATGATACGATGATTGCATCGAAAGTGAAAACATTCACAATATATAAGTGAAAATTTTCACAATAGGAGGAGCGCTATGACTAGAGAGAAACTGCTGCTGATCGGCAACGGCATGGCCGGCGTAAGAACCATCGAGGAAATTTTGGAGCGGTCCCCCCGTCCCTACGAGATTACGATTATCGGCGAAGAGCCCTATACGAATTACAATCGCATCATGCTGTCTAACGTATTGCAAAAGAAGATGACGGTGGATGAGATCATTACGAATCCCCTGCAATGGTACGAGGATAAAGGCATTACGCTCATTCATCACGATCCGGCGGTCCAATTGGACCCGCAAGCCAAGCAAATCTTGACAGCCGGCGGTCAATGCATTCGGTATGACAAATGCATCATAGCGACAGGTTCCAGATCCTTCATCCTGCCCATAGAGGGCGCGGAGCTGGAAGGCGTGCTGGGCTTCCGTACGATCGACGACACGCTGCAAATGATCGAGCAAGCCAAGCGGTATAAGCGGGCGGCGGTTATCGGCGGCGGACTGCTGGGACTTGAAGCGGCCAAAGGCCTGGTCGATCAGGGCATGGACGTCACGGTCGTTCATCTGGAGAAGTGGCTGATGGAGACGCAATTGAACGAGCCTGCCGGAAATTTGCTGAAGAAGGATCTGGAAAAGCAAGGCATTCGATTTCTGATGGAGAAAAAAACGACGCGCATACTTGGGACGGACAGAGTGGAAGGCCTCGAATTCAGCGACGGCAGCACTTTGGAGACGGATTTGGTCATTATGGCCGTCGGCATCCGGCCGGTGACCGGGCTGGCCAAGGACGCGGGGCTGCATGTCGAACGGGGAATCGTCGTGGATGATTTCATGGCGACAAGCGCGGCGGACGTGTATGCGGTCGGGGAATGCGCACAACATAACAAAATGGTCTATGGACTGGTCGCCCCTCTATATGAGCAAGGAAAAGCGCTGGCCGATCGGCTGACTGGCCGTCCGACAGACGGCTATAAAGGCAGCACAGTGTCCACCTCGCTGAAAGTGTCCGGCTGCGACCTCTTCTCGGCGGGCATCATCCGCGAGAGCGACGACGTGAAAGGCATTGAAGCTTATAACGGCTTGAATAACAGCTACAAGAAACTGTTCATTCGGGACAATCGCATTGTCGGCATTGTGCTGTACGGCGATACGTCGGAAGAAAACCGCTATTACAAAATGCTGCGGAACGAGACCGATATTGCCGCCTTAAATCCGGTCGCGCTGCTGGCGTCCGCCGACGACGAGGCAAGCGAGAGTGTCGCGCAGTGGGACGATGCCGATACGGTATGCGGCTGCAACGGCGTCACGAAGGGAACGATCGTCAATGCGATCCATACACAGCAATTAACCTCCGTCGCCGATGTCGTCCGCTGCACCAAAGCCGGCAACTCGTGCGGCAAATGCAAACCGATGATCGGCGAACTGCTCTCCCACGTCCTGGGCGACAAAGTTACGCTGGCGCCAACGGGCATCTGCGGCTGCACCAATCTGACCCGGGACGACATCGTGCTGCAAATTCACGAGAAGGGCCTGACCACATCGAAGGACGTATTCCGCGAGCTGGGCTTCCGCAATGCCGAGGGCTGCTCCAAGTGCCGCCCGGCGATTAATTTCTACCTGAATGTAACCTTCCCGAACGAGCATCAGGATGAGAAAGAGTCCCGGTTTGTCAACGAACGCATGCACGGCAACATTCAGAAAAACGGCAGCTTCTCGGTTATTCCTCGTATGAGAGGAGGCCAAACGACGCCGCAGCAGCTGCTGAAAATTGCCCAGGTCGCGGAGAAGTACAATGTGCCGCTTGTCAAAGTCACGGGAAGTCAGCGCATTGGCTTGTACGGCGTCAACAAAGAGGATTTGCCGGACATTTGGGAAGAGCTGGACATGACGTCCGCTTCCGCCTATGCGAAAGCCGTTCGCTCCGTCAAAACCTGCGTAGGCGCCAACTTCTGCCGCTTCGGCACGCAGGATTCGATGGGGCTGGGCATCAAGCTGGAGGAGCGCTACGAATACATCGATACGCCGCACAAATTCAAAATGGGCGTATCCGCTTGCCCTCGCAGCTGCGTGGAAAGCGGAGTGAAAGATTTCGGAGTCATCGGCGTGGAGAACGGCTTCCAGATTTACATCGGCGGCAACGGCGGGACGGAAGTGAAGGAAGCGCAATTGCTGACGACGCTCGAGACGGAGCAGGAGGTCATCGACCTGTGCGGCGCCCTGCTGCAATACTATCGCAAGACAGGCAACTATGCCGAACGTACCGCGCCGTGGCTTGAACGGCTTGGCTTCGAGCATGTCAAATCGGTGCTGCTCGATCCGGAGCAAAGCAGAGCTTTGCTGGCGGAGCTCGATGCGGCCGTAGCCGGCAAACGCAAAGACCCGTGGACGGAAATCCGCAACAATGAGCAGAAAGAACAAGAACTTTATACAGTAGGGAGAGGATAAGGATGGGAACGACTCAAACCAAGCAAAAGGTGTATGTCGCTTGCTTCGACGAACTGCCGCCTCGCATCGGGCGCGAGGTGGTCGTCGACGGCCTTAAAATCGCCGTGTTTCGCTTATCTGACAATCGGATTAAAGCGATCGGCGGGGTTTGCCCGCACAAGCAAGGGCCGCTTGCCGAAGGAATCGTAGCCGGCGAATACGTCTTCTGTCCGCTGCACGAGTACAAAGTATCTTTGATCGACGGCAAGGTGCAAGAACCGGACGATGGCTGTGTCCCCACATACGACACCCTTGTCGAAGATAACAAAGTGTACGTGCTGGTATAAGCCAAAATAAGAGATGCGTCTTCCCGCGGGAGGGAGATAGAGATGTTCAAACAAAATGTTGAAGCGATTGTAGAAGCCGGCGTCGCCAAAGCGAATTATATGAAGCGTGAGAAGCTCGGTTATTTTATTGCGACTATGCTCGCCGGAGCTTACGTCGGTTTCGGAATTATTCTCATCTTTACGTTAGGAGCGCCGCTCGCCCAATCCGGCTCGCCCTTTCAGCCGTTAGTGATGGGGGCAAGCTTCGGGATCGCCTTGACCTTGGTCATCATTGCCGGGGCGGAATTGTTTACGGGCAACAACATGATTTTCACGATCAGCACGCTGGCCGGACGAACCTCCGTCAGAGATACGCTGAACAACTGGCTGATCGTATTTATCGGCAACCTGGCGGGGGCGGTTCTATTCGCTCTGCTGGTGAAAGGCTCGGGACTGTTCAATGCCGTGCCTGCGGATCATTTAGTGTTTACGGCCGCAGCGAAGAAGATGACCGCGCCGTACTCCGAATTGTTTTTTCGCGGTATCCTATGTAACTGGCTCGTCTGTCTCGCCGTCTGGATGAGCATCAAGCTGAAAAGCGAAGGCGCCAAAATGTTCGCGATCTGGTGGTGCTTGTTCGCCTTTATTGCCAGCGGCTACGAGCATAGCGTGGCGAATATGACCTTGTTGAGCGTGGCGCTGATTCTGCCGCAGCATCCCGAAGCGGTTACTGCGGCCGGCTGGCTGCATAATATGCTTCCCGTAACGCTGGGCAATATGGTCGGCGGTATTCTATTCGTCGGCTTGGCGTATTGGAGAATATCCCCGGTGCGGAAAAGCGAGGCCGTTGAATACGCTCCGCCCCAACCGAAGAAGGCTGCGAACCTGTGAGCAATCTCGCGCTGGCTGAAACGGGGCTGCCTTCCTAATGTTGTCAGATTAAGCCCCAGAGAGGGGACAGCGCATATAGCCAGGAACATCGCTTCGCGACACCGCCATCCCTTTGCACGAGGTGGGGTTGGCGGGAACCTGGCTGGCGCGGGAACAACTGCCGTTGGGTGGTGATGGTGGTCGTTGGTGATGGCCGTGGTGATGGTGGTCGTTGGTGATGGTCGTGTTGATGGTGGTGGTGATGATGGTGGTCGTGAGGGTCGTGACGACGGTGATGGCGGTAATGGCATAACGTTACGCCGTAACGTTAAATAGCCGATGCGGGCCAGGCTAGCGGACAATAGAGCGACGGTATAACGTTATTTCCCCATTTGCCCCCCCGATCTCGCTCTGGATCGATGAAATAACGTTACGCCATAACGCTAACCTTCATTCAACCGTCAACGTCCGAAATCCATAACGTTATCCCATCGTCCTATTCCATTCCGTGTCGTTCGATTGCAAGCCATCGCATATAAATCCTCGCGAGTTTAGGTTAACCTGACAACATTGCTGCCCCCCCCTAAGTAGAGACGTCGGCGCAACCGGTTCTTCATCCCCGCCGACGTTATCGTGTCGCTGATCGGCGTTCCGTACTTTACTTGCTTGCCGCTCCGGAAGTCACAGAGGGTATGAATTCGAGCAGCAGCTTCCGCAAGCCTGCCGGATCGCCAAGCATCGGCAAGTGTCCGGTCTCGAGCGTCCGAACCTGCTGCGGAGCGAGGTTCCGAATCATTCGAGCTTGAAGGGACGAGCTGAACTCCTTGTCCTTCTCCAGCCGGATATACAACCGGGGAACGTCCGGCAAGGACCCGTCAAGCCGATCCGCATAGACCCGGTAGGATTCGGGCACGAATCCCTTCACAATAGAATCGGCGTCCTCGGAAGCAAGATCGTTGCACAGGCCCGCCCGGATGGCCGATTCGGGCGGTTTCGTGCCCATCTTTTTCATCAGCAGAGATAGAATCGTCCGTTTGGGCCAAGGCAACGAGGACAGGAACGAACCTCCCGGCTTCGGAATGGCCGCGCCTACCGCAACGAATCCTGCCAGGCGGTCCTTTAACGCCTCCGCTGCCTGCAGGGCAACCTGGCCCCCCAGCGAATGCGCCACAAGAATGATCTGCTTGACTCCCCATTCCTTCACCTGCCGCTGAACCGTGTCTGCGTATTGCTGCAACGTCAGCTGCAGCCGCTGCTCGTCCTCGCCGTCTCTCCCCGGAAACTCGGCGAACAAGCACGGATAATCCAAATCCTTGGCCACCCTTTCCCAGATGCGTCCATTCAGCCCCGCTCCGTTCACGAATACAAATCCGATTTCCTTTTGCGCACGATCCTTTGTTATCATTCCAACCCGCTCCCATCCATTTGTCATCCTTCATGAGAACAATTTATCACTTAAATAGGACATATTTTGTCTTATTTGAGTGATAGAATGAAAGTAAATTCGATCGTTACAGGAGCGTACCCTCTCATGCCTAAATCTCAGCGCCTCATTCAGATGATGATGTTCATCAACGCCAAAAAGGCGTTCACCGTACAGGAGCTCGCCGATGAATTCGGTCTGTCCACCCGCACGGTCACGCGCGATTTGCAGGAGCTAAGCGAGCTTGGCGTTCCTGTCTATTCCGTGCAAGGACGCGGAGGCGGATACCGGCTGCTGCAAGAGCGGTTGCTCCCTCCGATCGCCTTCACGGAGAGCGAGGCCGTCTCCCTGTTCATTGCCGGGCAATCGCTGAGCCACCTCGGCGCTCTTCCTTTCGAAGAAGGAACCGACTCCGCCCTGCGCAAGTTCTATCATTACTTGCCTCAGGATGCCCGGGCGCGCATCGATCGCCTGAAAGACAGAGTCGCTATCTGGAGTCCCCGCCGCGACATGTCGCCGGAAATCTTGAAGACTCTCTTGCAGGCGATTATGGCGCGCGGCGCCGCCACGATCGAATACGCGTCCGCACGCGCCGTGCGATCCCGGGACATTCAACCGATCGGGCTTTACGAGAGCGACGGCTACTGGTACTGCCCGGCCTATTGCTTCCGCGAGGAGGGCTTCCGCCTATTCCGCGCCGATAGAATCCGATCCGCCGTCTTGAACCCTTCGATTACCGCCAGAGACGACGTCGCTCGCCTCACTTTGCAAGATCCTCCCGAGAGCGGAGGACCCGAGCCCATCCCCTTCACTCTCGAACTGACACAACAGGGCGTGCATGAACTCCGCTCCGATCGCTGGTTCGGACCGGCCATCGTGCCGAAGACGGATGGGAGCGAAGGCGGAATCGCGACTATTCGGATCTCTCCGGACAATATCGGCTTCTATGTCGATCTGGCTTGGAGGCTGGGAGAACACGCGACGATCGTCGAACCGGAAGAAGCGATCCGGATGATCCGTACTAAGCTGGAGTCGGTACGGTCGCTCTACGCACAAGATTAAGCGTTAACCCCGCCAACCGTTCTCCTACGAATCCGTAAGGGACCGTTTTCTTTTTTCCGTAATGATATGGGAAGTGCCGCTCTTCTCCTCATGAATCAGCCTGCGGTTCCGATTAAACAGGCAGCGCAAGAAGTGAATGGCAATCGCCATGTTGAACACGAACAGAACGAACGCGAACAACAGCATGACCACCGGCGAAATCGAGTGCAGCCCCGATCGAACGAACGCGACGTTGGCCCCGCCCGCGAGCAAATAGAGAAGGCCGTACCTGGCGATCAGCTCCCCCCAAGTAAGCCGCTCCCCCTGGCCCTTCAGGCGAATTCGCACCAGCCACTTGCCGAAAGTCAACCCGTTGGTCCAATACGGAACGACGATAAAATAAGCGACGACAATCAGAACATAGGAATACGGCACCCCCGCAACGGATAACAAGGCAAAGGGCGGAAGCAGAACGGCCCAATCGAACAGGAAAGCGATCGCCCTCTGCGTATAGCCGACTCGTCTCTTCGACAGATCGGTGCGCTCGTCCAGCTTATCGATTCGAGGCAGCCACCTGCCGAGCCATTCGGCAAACACGAAGCCGATCATTCCCCCGACCGCGTTCATCATCAAGTCGTCCACGTCGAACAGACGGTACGGATAATCGTAGATGCCGTAAATCCCGGTAACCTGCGTAATCTCGAAAAACAGCGATAATCCCGCCGTGCATAGCAAACAAGCCGCCCAGCGCGTCCGGAAGTAGTGGCGCATGAACATGCCGAAAGGAACCGTCAGCAGCACGTTAAATACGACCTGGAGAAAAGCTCTCTCCGTCAGAAGGCGGACGTAGGTCGCCGGACTGTCCAGCCTCGCCCCGGTCTCCCTCACGATATCCGTGACGAAATGGAACGGAATCCACTGCACGTACGACTCCGCCTTCGGCGGCGAATTGTGGACCGAGTCCGGAAGGGGCAGAATGATCAAATAGAAGGCGTTCATCAGGTACAGCAAAAACAGATACAGAATCAGCGCTCTGTACTTATGGATGTAACCATGACGCCGATATTGCACGATCAGGAACGGCAAAGTGAACAACGCCGCCGCGATCGGGAACGTATAGAAGGCATAGGAAATCGGGTACATATAAAAATCCAGCATCGGTATAGGCTCCTGCCGCTTGGAATCGAAAATATTCTATGAATCTACCTTTTCCAAATTATGCAGAAGCTATGCGGTGATTGCAAATTACCCGAAAGTTAAAAACAACCATCGACGACTGCAATAGTCGGCAATGGTTGTTGGAGTTCAGCGATTAAATCGGATTTACTTGTCTAAAGCTTCCGAGCGACTACCGCTAACCGACCGTTATCGGTCGAGTATTCGCAGGTAGACAGTACAAGAAGCCGGTCGCCGTACTGGGCGGTCACGCCCGTATCGTAGAGAGCGAGCTTTTTCATGTTTTGGACATAGGCATCGAACTCGGCCGGCGATCCGGTCTTTTCCACCTGGTAGTACTTAAAGACGTCGTCCGATTTGCGATAAACCTCCGACAGTATAACAGCCACGATCTCGTATTCCGCCTTCTCGTAAAGGGTGTCGAACCGAACCGTCGGATGCTCCTTATAGTAGCTCTCTTCTTTGTAATTCAGCAAGTCCGCGAACATCATGCCGCTCTTCATGTTATGGCCGTGAAGCAGTAAAATGTCCGAATCGTCTATCCGGTTCTGAGCGTCCAGAAAGGGAAGTCCATTCTTGTTTTCCTTCTTATCGAAATCATGATCGAGATAGTACTCCCCATCCTGCGGATTCTGCATGACCGGATAGTCGATTCGCGTGTTGTCGATGGCGAGCCAACCGATGATGTCCGGGTTTCGCTCGTAAAGCGCCTGAAACTCGGGAAGTATCGTCGGCTCATCCGCCTGCTTGATGGAAATTGGGGTTGTCTGCACATCCCTGCCCGTGTCCGATTCCGCCTTGTCCAACTGCCGTGCCAGCTCATCTATTTGTCTCTGAGCTTGATGGTCCCGCAGCAGGGTTCGCGCAATGCCCGCCAAAGAGAAGACCAGCAGAAGAACGGAAACGGCGATAAGAATTTTTTTGGTTTTGTTCATCTTCTTATCGCCTCCCCTCGTGCTAATTGCGGTTCTTCTTTCTGAATGGCTTCAAGATTCCGAGCGTAATCAAGGACAACAATACCAGCCCCATATAGAACATTGAAGATGTGCTGTCGTCCCCTGTTTTCGGAACGTTATCCAGTTCGTCATCTTCAGGCGGCCGCGCGTCAATGCCGTCGGTTCCGTTGTCCCCGCCAGGAGGATTGCCGTTATCCGTTCCGTTGTCACCGTCGCCAGGAGGATTGCCGTTGTCCGTCCCGTTGCCGCCGCCTCCAGGAGGATTGCCGTCATCCGTTCCATTGTCGCCGTCGTCGGGCGGATTGCCGCTATCCGTTCCGTTGTCCTCGCCGTCAGGCGGGTTGCCGTTGTCCGTTCCGTTGCCGTCGCCGGGGATTCCGCCAGGGTTGCCGCCGGAGCTGCCGCCAGAGCTGATCGGTCTCATCGGCACGTCATGTCTGACGATGTCCCATTCGACAGAGATCGTTGGGCTCCTGTACGTCTCGTATCCCGTCTTCGTTACAATCAGATAGTAATCCGTTTCCGGGAAAACCATGTACGCGTAGGAGCCGGTTGGATCGCTGTCCTGGTCCGGATTCTTGTTATCATGCGGCGCAAAGCCCGGAATCAAAGGCAAGGTGCTTACTTTCGTTCCCGGAGTAATTCCGTTATCCCTGTTCCGCTTCGTATCCGCATAATACAGCGTGACCGTTGCTCCCTCGATTTGTCCTGTGGAAATCCCCTTGGTCGCATCGTAAACGATGCCGTACGGATCCACCAGCTCTTGAGAGATATTGAGTTCACCATTAGCCGCTACGTTCAGCTCGACATCCTTAATGAGCCTCAATTCCTTACCCGGTTCAACTTCATAACGAGTTTCCATCGTATAGTTGCCCGTAATTAAGCCTTCCGCGGCGAAGGTGCCGTTTGCCGCCAGCGGGAACGCCTTGGGCTGGCCGTTCTCTTCGATATAGTGTCCGTTGGCATCCTTCAAATAGATGCGCATTTTGCCGGCAAAAGCAGGGTCGAGGAACGCATTTTGCCCGCCTGGCTGCTTGAAGAGCACGATGCCGACCGCCGTGATTTCCGCAGGAATCAGGTTGCCCTCGGTTGTAGGATCGGTGTCTTCAATAATTCCCTTCTGCGTGAACGGTACAGGTGTAGGCACTCCGCCAATCGCAATCATCCTGTTGTACGTGATGGTATACTCTTCATCCCGCTGAACCAAATGGTAGTACTTGCCTTCATCGTCGGTTTGGATGTAATGCTCTTCGCCTGTCTTCACATTCTTCACGACAATGTCCGCATTGCGAATAACCTGTCCCGTCGCATTGTCCCGCAGAATGCCTGTAAGAGCCGCCGGCATCGTGATCACGCTTGCCGTATCCTCGTTGTACGGTACGCCGGACGGGCTGGTCGCCGTAGTAGTCGCAGTGACCTCGTACTCCTTCGGCATTGTGTCGCTTAACTTCGGCGGCGTATACTCGATCGCGGCCTTGCCGTCTTCGTCCGTGACAGCCCTGCCGATTTCAATGCCCCCCACAGTAAACACAATCACCTTGCCCTCTACCGGCTTGCCGTCCGTTCCCGTAAGGGTAGCGGTCAGTTCGGAAGGCGTTTTGCCGTCCCCGGGCACCCTTTGAATTTTCGGCTCCAAGGCAAGTGTGCCAGGGAGGTATCTGGCGTTCTCGAAAGGTGCTTGAGCCGTTTCATTTTCCTCGATGACGCCCGTATATGTGAGACTCGCCGGATCTGTCGTGTATTGGTCTGCCGCATAGTCCTCTTGAGTGACTGTATAGGACGTATCCTTGAGAATGCCAATGATGGTAACCGTCTGTCCGTGCTTGAGCAGAAGCTTGTCGCCGTCCGCAATGTTCCCGCTCGTGCCATCGTTGGATTGATAGGTATACGTTCTGTTTGCGCCTGCCCCGGTGAAATGGACGGTGTACTCGAATTCCTTGTTCGGATTCGCGCCGTTGCCGATCACGGTGTTGCTGATTACCAGATTGCCCGGCGAATCCTTGTGATTGGCGAACTTGGCTTCGGCAGTCGCCGATTGCACGATGCTGCCCGTAATCTCCAGCCCGGACGGAGCGGTCACGTAGTCCTCGTCCGCGTAATCTGTCTGCTTGACGGAATAATGAAGTCCGGCAGGCAGGGCCATCGTGAGTTTCTCGCCGTCTTTGAGCGATATCGCTGCGCCGCTTGTCAGAACGCCCGCTTCCGTACCGCCCGCTTTCACAGATTTGGTGTAGGCATACTCTGCATTTGCACCCTCGCCCGTGAACGTTACGGTGTACACGAAATCTTTGTTCTTATCGCCGCCGCTGCCGGTCACCGTATTATCGATCAGCAGACTGCCGTATACCGTCCGATCGTTGACGAACGGCGCCGTGTGGTCGCCGTTGCCGACGATCGTGTCGGTATGAATCCGATTCGCCGGGTCTGTCGTATATCCGTCTGCCGAATAATTATGTTCGGTTACGGTATAGACCAGATCCTTGGGCAGCAGAGGGATGATCACGTGTTGCCCATGCTTCAGTCGGAACGTGTCGCCGTGTTTAATCGTTCCGCTCGTACCGTCCGATTTGGTATACGGATAGCTGGCCTCCGAGCCCTCTCCGGCGAAAGCAATAGTGTAGGTAAACTCCTTGTCCGTGTTCGCGCCGTTGCCTGTCACTGTATTGCCGATCGTAAGCTTGCCGGCAATAGGGGTTGGCACAATCAGTGGATCCCCGCTGGTTACTTTTACGCCGTCGACCCAGATGGGCTTCCCGGGCGTATTTCCTACATACACCTGATAAATTTTCGTAGTAGGCAACCATGTCGCAGTGTCAATGTAAGTCTGCTTCAGCTCATAAAAGCCTGGATCCGGGAACAGCAAGTTGAGCTTGCCGTCGTTGGCGGTTTTTCCAAAAGCAACTTGAACCCCGCCGTCTTTCTTATACAGCGTAAACTCTACATCCTTCAGCGGATTTCCGTTAGGGTCCACTTTTTTCAGCGGCAGCAGCGCATTGGAGCTTGAACTGCCTGCTACGTCCGAACTGTCCAGCGTGCTTTCGCTTCTGGCGCTGACCGATTTCAGCATGTCATCGCCCATCACCTTAACCTCGTTGCCCATCTTGTCGCCGGCTTTGGCTATGGAAGGGTCAACCTCGGTCTGGTACACAAACTGGTAGAACTGATTAGGGTCGGTCATCGTGAATTTCAGAACGGTCGCCCCGTCATCGCCCGGTTCCGCAGCCGCCTGAACCTCGCTATTCGGGTCGCCGAGGTTCAGCGCTTCGCCGTCACGCTCCAGTGCGCCGCTCGCGGTCAGCTTGGCACGGTAGACCGCCATGCTGGGAGCCGTCAGTACGAGCTGGCCGCTTCCATCCATGCGCAGGTTCATTCCCGCCCCAATCGTGTCCTGCAAATAAACGCCATTCTCCATGTGATAGGGCGGATAATAGTTCACCGTCCATTCCAGCACGCCCGGGAACGGCTTGGTTACCGACTTGCCCAGCGCCTGAACAGGCACAATGACCTTGCGCTGTTCGGTGAGAACCTTTTCCGCTCCGCCCCAAGTCATATGAAGTTCGGCTTTGTTATACATGACTTGCTTCGTTGTTCCGTTGGTCGTGTATTCCTCCAAGTATTTCTCCAATGCCGCATTGGAGGGTCTCGCTTTCACCAGAATGACATAAGGACCTTCCAGTTTGGAGAAAGCGAAGGTGCCTACGTTGCCGCTATGGGTGAAGCTGACCACATGTGCGGGGTCGCCGGGCTCGATGATTGCCTTGGCGTCGTTTCGAACCCCGTAGCCGGTGCCGCTGTTATTGTCCGAGTGACCTTTCCGAAGCTCAAAATCCTTCCCCTCGGAAAACGGAACGAACTCCCAGTCCTTCGGCAAGGTGTCTACCAGCTTCACATTGGTGATGACCCGGCTTCCTCCGTCTTTCGCCATTTCGTCCGTGTTGTACCCCGGCATATTTACCCCTAAGCGGAAGGTAACGATCTTGGTCGTCCGATCATAGGCGGAAATTGTCCATGCCTCATTGCTATCGTTTGCGATGTAGCTATCGACGTGATTTGGAGTAACGTTTTCCGGCGTGCCGTCTATCTTTAATGGCTTCGACGCAAAGAGCATATCCTTGTTCAGCATGCGCACATGAAGATTAACATAGTTTTCTGCCGCTTTTACGGCTTCGCCGTCAAACAGCAAAGCCCGGTTCTCATGTGTTTTCCCTGCGTTAATATCCTGCCTGAAGAGGATGTCCGCGTTGGTATCAAGTGCACGGAAGCTGAAGGATGCAGGTTGGTCGGTAGCGTATCCGGTCACCTTGATCAAATCTGCCACTACTATGCCATCCACTTTCAAAGGAATTGCTTTCAAGGTCAAGCCGTCCTTGCCCGTCAGCGTACCCTGATGATACTTTCTCCAAAGCTGGAACTGTCTAGTTAAATTCGTTTTAATTTTCGTAATTGTTTCCTTGCTGACCTCGCCGGTCTCATCCACAGCGTTATCCAGAACTCTCAAATCTCCGCCATGCACCAGCACGTCGTATACAACCGCATTTGGCAGAGCATATTGCGGCGCCAGGTTGACGGTCCATGTGACGCTGCCAAGGTTGAAGTCCTCCATCGACACGGAGCCGCTTTTGGTGAAGGTGTGCGCGCCGATAGTGACAATGGCCTCGTCGGTAACCGCCGCAGGTTTTACACCGCTCGTCACATCGTTGTTCTGTATGCCGCCCGGCGTATCCAATTCCCAGTTAGCGCGCGGGTCGATTTGAAAGATGGAACCGTTGTTCACTTTGGACTTGATGGTCAATTGAACCTTACCGTCAATATCCCCGAAGGAGTATACGCCATTTGCATCCGGTGCAATCGACGTTACTTCAGAGGCGACATTATCTACCCAGGTCTGCCATGTAGCCGACTCAAACTCCAGCCCTTCAGGCAGTACATTGGTGATGGTAAAGTTTTTTAACCCTTTTTTGTTATACTGGTTCACCGCGACTGTCCATGTAATGGTTTCATTCGGGTGATCATACGAGGCGGAGGCTTGAATCCAGTCGGGCGCTACCCACGTTTCCCGGCTTGCACTGACTTTGACGGCGGCACTCGCGTCTCTCAGTTCAACGCTTGGACTGAATGTTTGTCCATTATTACGACCGGGATCCAGTCCCAAGCCACGATACTCTTTATAGTACCAGTCCTTAAGAAACCAAGCCTGATACTCAACCTGAGGATCCGTACCCGTTCCCGCGGGGAAGGTGTAGCTTAGACTGCCATCCGCATCGAGGGTTGGCTCTGCCGTTTCGCCGTTTACCTTGAAAGAACCCGGTACATAGACCATGCGGTAATCAGAAGGCTTCGTATAAAATGTCATTCCGTCCAGCGGCAGCTTGATTGTGGAATCAAGCTCGTCAAAAGCGGATGAAGTGGACTGGAAGGTCAAATAACCGGCCTGATAGGCTGGCACTGTCAGATACCACCAAGTCCAGCTTCCATTCTTTGGCCAATTGTTTCCTGTCAAGTTAATGCTGTATGCCGCCGTGATGTCCGGGTTTCTGAGCTGGTACGCTTCCCCGAAAATCGTGATCGTCTTCGACTCGCCGTAATCTAATCCCGTCAAATCCGAATTGGCGGTAGTTTCAAAGCCGAACGTAACCGCCCGTCCGACACCGTTGAAAAAGTTGTCATCGCCGTTAAATACAATCCTGATGCTATTCGGGGTGAAGTAGGCAACGCCAAGCTGCTTCACGCCGGTCTCCGTCTGTGCCATCAAAGGTTTGGTGGCCGTGGGCAGCACCACTTCCTGGAAGTGTTCTGATCTTGTCAGTTCGATCCAGTCACCCTTCTGAATGTACGAACCGGGATCGGCATTCGTCGGATCGGCATCATCGCCATTCACCGGCACCTTGAGACCTTCCGACTTAAGCGTAAATTGCTGCCGGCCCTGAATCGTGCCGCCAGGGGCGACAACTGCGCTATTTTGGCTTACTTGCAGCGGAAAGGCTGCATTAGCCCCCATGAACACTGCCGTTTTATCCGCCGGCCCGGCCGCAAACGGCATTATAAGAGCACCTTGCGGAACACCGTATACCGCTTCGGTTACCGAAGACTCGGGAGCCGATAATTCGGGCCCTTCCAACGGATTCGCCGAAGCGGTAAACGTCACCGTCTGCAAAACTAGCAAAACCGCCAAACAGAAGGACAACGCCGACTTGTACAAGATTCGTTTTCCTCTCATGATCTACACAGCCTCCGTATGTATGCTTGAGATTAGGTCTGAAAATGTGACGGATATAACCGATACGTCGTGTAGCCCCGGTCTCACGCGGCGTTCCTAACTATCGTCACTTTAAGCTCTCCTTCGCTGTTCTGCCCCCTTGACTTGTCGTATAAAACGACAAAGAACGGCATTATTCCACATTTCGCCTCCAGTCTAGCACCGCCATCTGCACAAAAACTAAACAAGCCCCTCGCGAAAAAAGAAGCAATCGGCTCAACGATCTTTTATTAGCGGATTGTGCTTCAAGCGCAAAAAACAACCATCGACGACTGGAATAGTCGGCAATGGTTGTTGGCGGGACATAGAAATTGCGCGTTTACTTGTCAATCAGTTCGGTTGTTTTGAGCAGTCTCGCGATCAGAGCCGTTACTTCGGCGCGCGTCATGTTCGTCTTCGGCTTGAGCGTGTCCGCTCCGTTGCCTTGCACGATGCCGGCCGCGATCAGACGGGCTACGTCCTCTCTTGCCCATTTCGATACATTTGCCGCGTCTTCGTATTTCGACAGCAGCTCGCCAATGCGCTGCTCGCTCAGTGCTGCCTGCGGATTAATCAGGTTAAGCGCCCGCGCGATCATGGCAAAGCCTTGCTCTCTCGTAATCTGACGGTTGCCGTAGAAGTTGCCGTCGTCGTAGCCTCGGACAATATCGAATTCGTTGGCTATCGCGACGGAATTCCGGTACCACGCCAGAGCCGGGACGTCGGGGAACTGAGTCTGAGGCGCATTCTGGCGCATCAGGCCCAGACCGACGACGACGATCTCCGAGAACTCGGAACGCGTCACATTGCGATCCGGCGAGAACGTATTGTCTCCGTTGCCGGCAAGACTAAGCCTTGCGGCGATATTGTTCACGTCCGCCTTGCCCCAGTGGGTTGTCACGTCGTCGAAATCCTGCGGATTCCAGATGACCGAGTAGGAGCCGCTGCTGCGCAGATCGTTAATCAACGCATAGTAACGGCTGTTGATCTTCGTTACGACGGTCGGCACGTGGAACACGCTGCCGTCCGGATTGACGATCACGCCGGTCGTAATCCGGTTCGGATCGGTGCCTTCCGGCAGAGCGATATACTTCGGCGCATAGCCATTCAATTGCTCGGTACGAACGGTCTTGCCTCCGCTGGTAAACGTCAGATCCAGATCGACCGGAGGCACGAGCAGCTCGTAGCCTTTCGAAGCTGCTTTGCTCTGCGCATTGTTGATCAGCGTCTCCGGGGAGCGCTTGATATCGATATGAACGGCGATGTCTCCGAGCGCCGCATTGCCCAGTTGGCCGGACACCCCGTTCAAATCCATCTTGCCGCCGGGAACCGGATAGATAGCCAGCGGGTTGCTGATTTCCAGACTTGCGCCTTTGTCCGCGATTTGCTTCACGTCCGCCGCAGTCAGGCCGTCCACCTTCACGTCGCCTTCGTTCGGAGAGTGAATTTTCAGCTTCTGTCCGCTGCCTTGCGCCAGCTTCTCCTTCAGCTTGTCGGGGTCGACTTGCACCGCCGTAGTCGAACGACCTCCGTTATCGCTTACCGTTCCTGTCGCGAACGGCTCATCCTTGTCGTTCACCGATGTCAGGATGCCCGATTTGTCTTCAGGCTGCGCAGGCGTTCCTCCGCCTCCTCCGCTGGTTCCGGAGCTTCCGCTGCCCGATCTGATGTTTACTTTGATATTTTTCACAGCCGTCGTCGACTTGCCGTCTTTCTCTGCAATTATTTCAACGGTATACTGTCCTCCGTTCTGAAGATCAACTCCGGGCGTGAAACTCCACGCCCCGTCCGGATTCACGATGACGGTCGGCGTATCGATTACATGGCCGTCCTTGTCCTTAATCTCTACCGTCAACGTAGTCCACGGGTCGGTCGTCCCTCTGATCTCCGGTCTTGCGGAAGTCACCTCTTCTCCGCTCGGAACGGTGATCGCCAGCTGAGGCGGGACAATCGAATAATCGAAGTTTTGAACCGGAGCGCCATTCGTCCCTTTTAGATTGCCGCTCGAATAGAGGACGCGAACCGAATCGCTCGGATCGATCTCCTGACCGATTTTCAGCTTTAACGTCTTGCCGTCCGTTCCGGCTTCGTACCCCGTGATAGGAACGGAGCCGCCGTTAATTTCGAGGTCGAAGCCGGTCAGATTCGCAAGATCGGATAGATCGACTTCCTGGTCGAAGGTAAGAATAATTTCATCTTCCGTAGGCGTGACTTCGCTAACCTTCGCTCCCCGAATTGCCGGGGCCTGTACGCTGAAGGTAAAGAACTTGCCGTCGGTCAGCGTCGTCCGGGCGGCATAATACGGCTCGCCGCCAAGCTCGATCGTGTCCAGCGCATATTCGGCCGCATTCGAGAAGTCGGAATCGCTGTCGCTGACCAGCAGCTTTTGTCCCCCTTCAAACGCCGAAACGGGAATCGCGATTTGCACTTCGCCAACGTGATTCGTATTTTGCGCTTTCCATACTCGCTGAGCATGGAACTCGTCCGCTTCTGCCGTTGGTTGATCGAAGGTCAAAGGTTCGCCGTTATCACCCCAGATCAAATACTGTCCATTGACAAGCGAACCCGTATTGGCCGCATTCGTATCCGCAAGTGAGCCTATACCGACAGCTACCTGCGTGCCGGTATTGGAGCTGCGGCTTTGCTTCTGGGTCAAACCTTCGTTATCGTCTCGTCCAATGCCTGCAATATTGTATCTGTACACGGCATCGCTAGTCCATACTACTCCGTCGCTCGTATCGACGTAATCGCTTAATCCGTCATTCAGAGTAATTCCATACTTCACTGCCAAGTACGTCTCGATTTTTGCGACACTACTGCTCGTTACATCGTCATACAGAATAATCTCGGCAACATCGGCATTAAGACCGCCCCAGTTATAGTTTCCTCCCTTTGTCGCTCCGACAGCAGGTTTGAACGTGAACGGACCAAAGGTATTCCTTCGATCAACGGTCTTATTTGTTCCATCGACTCTACCCGTATGATTCGCAGACGCAACAATCTCGAAATTCGTCAGTTGGTATTTGGTTCTGTCAATAGAAGGCACGTAACTGTAAGTTCCTGTAGCCCCGTTGCCTGTAGCAAAATTACTTCCATACCCTCCCAATGCAATTACGCCGTTATCTCCGCCCGCGCTGACTTGCGTTCCGACAAGAGCCCCCGTACTTGTAGATCCCGTTGGCGACTTGTATACGGCAAAGCCGGACTGGAAAGTAATGTCCTTATCCCCCAGCAGCTTAACCGATGAATCATAATGGCCTGCAGAAGTCGGATTTTTGAATCCTACGCTCGGGTTAAAGTTGACTCCGCTGGCATGATACGTCGGAGTTCTCGCCTCTTGTCCGCTTGGAACGTCCAGCGTGAAATTGATCGGGTCCTCCGACCGGTCCGCCCATCCCGCCAGCGTGCCATAGACGTCTGACGTTACCGATACTCCGTCGTCGGCTTTCAGCCAAAGCACCGGCTTCGTGCTTATTCCTCCGGGACTGACCACAGCTTCTGCCGCGCGAGCCGTCGAAGGCGCAACAGCGGCGGCAAATCCTCCCGCCGTCAATACGGCGGCCAGCATTACATTTACACTCTTCTTCACATTCCATCCTGTGTTTTTCGAACGCACGTCATTTCATCCTTCCTGTCGAATTTAAACGAAAGTATTTTTTTGAAGAGTTTACCACCCCCGCCTAGACAAACCCTAGACAACCGCCCGCAGCAAAAAAGCCGCTCCTTGAAGAGAGACGTTCTCCCTTCAAGAGCAGCCTTGTTTATTCATTCGCCAACCGGCATCCGCGTCTCACTCAGCAGTTCGGTATAAGCGAAGCGCCTTCTTGCGTCTTCCAACGTTCATACCAATCCGTAATTTCGGAGCTGACCGGAAGCTCCAGCTCGCGCTCCACCTTCTCCTTCAGAAGCCAGTACTGCTCCTCGACGCCGGCCGGATCGACCAGCCCGTCATACAGCTTCATCAGCGAGAAATAGCTGTCCTCCGCGTCAGGGCATCTCATCTGTATTTTCCGATGGATCCCGATCGCTTTCTCCGGCATTCCTCGCCCCTCGCAGAACTCGCCCAGCTTTCTCATCTGATGCTGCCACAGCAGTCTCAGACGTTCCCGTTCATGCTCCGCCCACATGTACTCGTAGCTTCCGAGATAATCGCCCGAGTACTTGTCCAGCAGGCTTTCGTAGTGCTCCGAGCTGCTCTCGTCGAGCGCGCCCAGCCGTCTGATTTCGTCTTCCCAGACCTCCGCGTCCACCTGGGCGTCCCCGAGATCCATTTGGTAACCGCTCTCCAGCTCTCCGATGTGGATCGAGATTCCTTCCAGTCCGCTGGTCTTTAACGTTTTTCGAATATGATAGATCGCCGTGTACAGATGCTGGGCCGCCTTGGACTCCTCGACCTCGGGCCACAGCAATTCCAGCAGAATGCTTCTACCGACCGTGCGATTCCGATGATGAAGAAGATAGGCGAACAGCTCCTGAGCCTTGCTTGTCCGCCACTTGGGAGCCTGCTCCTCCGCGTCCGGGAGCTGAAAACGAATCCGGTCAAAGCAGCGCACGTAAGGAACATCCGCCGCTGGAGCTTGCCGGGCGCCTTTTATAGCAAGCTTCTCCTTAACCCTCTCTAACGTCTGGCGCAATCTATGGCTATTCACAGGCTTTAAGACATAGTCCAGCGCATAGAGTTCGAAAGCCTTCACGGCATATCTATCGTAGCCGGTCACGAATACGATTTCTATTCCCGGCAGAGCGGCTTGAATTTGTTTACCGAGCTTCAACCCGTCGATCTTGGGCATCTGTATATCCAGAAATACCGCGTCCGGACGAAGCTCCAGGATGCCCGACATCGCCTCGTACGGATTGGAGTATTCGGCGACGATCGTCAGAGCGTTCGTCTCGTTCAACAGAGCCCTTCTCAGACTTCTCAGCGCTAACGGCTCATCGTCTACCAGAACAACTTTCACTCGCTCATCCTCCCCCGACTGGCGCATGGCCGATCCGTCTTGGTTGGATTCATTATACCATCGCTCGTCCTCCGTAGGCCAAGATTACCCTCGGCCGGTCTCCACGGGTCCTCGCCTCGTCCAGCAGTTCGGAACGCATGCCGTAAGGCAGCTCGATCTCCGCATTCAGGGCTGCCGGGAGCCCGAGGCTTCGAACTTCCCGGCGAATGGCCTCGCTGACCGCGGCCAACGAAACGAGTCGTCCCGATGCGATCGCCTTGCGGGCCAGCCGGAGGTAAGCGGCCGAGTCTCTGTCCTCTCCTTCCAGGATGCGAATTCGCCCGGAGAACGGCAAAATCCCGCTCAGCTCTTCCTCCGCATGCCGTGAATCTGCCCACAGCGTAACGCCGACACTCGGATAGAGATTGGCGGCTCTCTTGTACATGTTCAGCACGCTCGACGTCCGATCCGGCTCCTCCGCGCCTATCGTGATCGCTATGCCGTACACGGCGGCCTCCCGGATCAGCTCTTCCAGATGGCGGAAAGCAAGCTCTTCGTCGACGCCCAGACCGATTCGGTCAAGCCCCACCAAAATCGTCGACGACCTTCCGGCGGTGCCGAGCATGTCGATGAGCCTTCTGAGCTCGTTCTTCGCGGCAACGCACTCGCGCGCTCCGTTCGCTTCTCCTCCTATATAGGCCAACGAAGTGGAATATCCCCGATACATCAGCCTGACCGCTTCGTATACGGCATCCTCCCGCTTCATTCCGACGAACGCATACTCCGACCCCATCTTCATACTCCCGCCACTCCTCTTTACCGATCTCTTTTTCGGACTTCCCAGCCCTAATGTACCGTGTTAAAGTGGACTATAACAGGATCACTTAATTGCATTTTTGACCATACCACTTCGCACGGAGGAAAATGGATATGACCTGGACGGCGATCGACCGGGCCTCCGGAACGCCCTTGTTCCGGCAAATCTACGAGAGCTTCCGTCAGAGAATTTTGCACGGGGAGCTGCACGAAGGCGAGAAGCTGCCCAGCACGCGGGAATTGGCTTCCAGCCTGCAGGTGTCGCGAACGGTTATCGTAGAGGCTTACGAGCAATTGCTCGCAGAGGGTTACATCGAAGGCCGGCACGGCTCCGGAACGTTCGTCGCGGAAGGAACGCATCTGCTGCACGCCGTTCCAGCGGGTTCCCTATCGGTCTCGCCCGTTTCGCCGCAGTCTCGCGAGGATACCCCTGTCCCAGAGAGGGATCTGATCGACTTCCGCCACGGCGTTCCCGCCCTCGACCTGTTCCCGAGGAAGCTGTGGGGCGAACTGGCCAAGCGAATCTGCGTCGACACCTCGGCGGAAGCGTTCGGGTACGGCCGTCCGGAGGGCCGGCATGAGCTGCGCAGCGTGCTCGCCCGTTACTTGCGCAGAAGCAGGGGCGTCGTCTGCGAGCCGGAACAACTGCTCGTGACGACCGGAGCCACCCAGGCGATCTCCCTGATCGCCAAGCTGCTGCTGACCGGAAAATCCGACGTCCTGATAGAGGACCCGCTCACCTACGAAATCCATACGATGTTCTCGCTCCCCGGAGCGAAGCTCCATCCGATTCCCGTCGACGAGTCCGGCATGATGACCGAGCTGCTTCCCGTGGGCATCCGTCCCAAGTTCATCTACGTCACGCCGTCCCATCAATTTCCGATCGGGGGCGTGCTCCCGATCCAGCGGCGCGTCCAGTTGATTCAATATGCGGCCCGAACCGGAAGCTATATCGTCGAGGACGACTACGACAGCGAATTCCGTTACGAGAGCGCGCCCGTCAGCTCTCTGCAAGGCCTGGACCCGGAACGCGTCGTCTACATCGGCACGTTCAGCAAAATTCTGTCCCCTGCGCTTCGCATGGGCTACATCATCCTCCCCCCGTCTCTCGTGCAAAGCGCCCGGAGCTTGAAGTGGCTTACCGATCTCCATACGCCGTCCCTTGAGCAGCTCGTCCTGGCCGAGTTCATTGAAGAGGGCCATCTGGATCGGCATATCGCGAAGATGAAGAAGCTGTACCGCAAGCGACGCGACTTCCTGATTCGGCAGCTGCGCCATGCGTTCGGCGAAGCGGTGAACATTCTCGGCCATTCGACGGGCATCCATCTCGTCGCCGAGTTTGCCGGAATTTCTTTTACGCCCGAGCTGCTGTCCGTCATCGAACAATACGACGTCAAAGTCTATCCGGTTACCGTGCACGCCTTCCGCAAGGAGGTTCAGAAACAGCGAATTATTATCGGGTACGGGAATTTGTCCGAAGAGAAAATCGGGGAAGGAATTCGAAGATTAAGCTTATCTTTAAAGAAATATTAGAAGCTCGCACAGGATTATGACAAATATTGTCGAAAATTATACATTATTGATGGTCTTATGATACGTTAGACGCATAACAAGTGATTTGCGAGGTGTACGATGAAGTCGGTGCTCAGAATATCGGCTTTGGGAGCGTTTGTATTCCTGTTTATACTTGCGCCTCAGCTTGCCAATGCCCAGCATCACGAGGTTAAGATCCAGCATTGGCAGATTCACTATATTCCGGAACAAGGCTCCCAGGACAGGTCCTCCCCCGCTCGGGAGAACTGGCAGGACGCCGATATTTACGATCCCAAGACGACTCTGCCCAAGGGGAGCCGCGGTGTATGGATCCGGCTTGACCTGCCTCCTACATCGGACTGGGTAAATCCCGGCTTGTTGGCCGATCGCATATATGGGCAGGACATTTCGGTCTATCAGGGCGAGCAGCTTCTTCTGGAATCGACTCGCGATTTCGCCTTCGACTTGAACAAGCTGATCTTGCCGGTAGCGCCTGTTGCGGAGCCGACCGAACTGTACATTCGCATGCTGGTGACCGGCGAGCGCGCCGGCCTGGTCGGGGGCATTCGGATCGACGACTTCAACGAGCTCTCGGAGCGGTTCATTTCCCGGGACATCCCCGACGTGCTGCTCGGGACGGGCATCGCCTTCCTCGGGCTGATCATGCTCATCTGCACCGGTTACTTGCACCGCAGACAGCGCAGCACGTGGATCTCGCTCTGCCTGATCGCCCTTACGACGGGACTGCTGATGATCTTCTATTCGCCGCTTCCCTACATTTACTTTAAGGAATACGGCCGTGTGCTGTCGTACTTGTTCGACGCGTCGATGTTCGTGCTGTTCCCGTCTTTAATCTACTATATCGACCAGACGTTCGAAGGGCAGTTCCGCTTTTTCACGAAGTTTCGCTACTTCCAGACGGGATATTCCGCCCTGTGCTTGGTCGCGCTGCTCGTCTACGCAGTCACGGACGGCCGCTTCTTCGGGCCTTATTACTTGATCTCGAACCGGATTTTCGGATTTCTGATTCTGTTCCAGCTCGTTCTCGTTCTCTCCCTGTCCATCATCCATGCGCTCAGAGGAAACAAGAACGCCATCACCTTGTCGATCGGAATGTTTCTGCTGGCGGTACTCGGCACGACCGACATGGTCATCTATTACTTAAGCGAGCGGACCTATACGCTGTTCCTATGGAAATTCGGCGTTGTCGGGCTCATGGTGACGCTCGTCATTATTCTCGCCAGGCGAATCTCCGCGGATTACGGCATGCTGGTCAACTACTCCAAGAAGCTGGAGCTGTACAACCACAGGCTCGAAAGAACGGAGAAGCTGAAAATCATCAGCGATCTCGCCGCTTCCGTAGCCCACGAGGTCCGCAATCCGCTTCAGGTGACGCGGGGTTTCCTGCAGTTGCTGTCAGGCAAGTCCGACGGCAAAAACAAGCCGTTCTTCGATATGGCAACGAACGAGCTGGACCGTGCGGCCGCGATCATCACCGACTTCCTGACCTTCGCCAAGCCGGAGATGGAAGCCGTCTCGCTGCTCAATCTGTCCGAGGAATTGCGCAAAATCGAGACGATGATGAACCCGCTTGCCGCGATGCACGGCACGGTTCTCGTGTTCAGCTCGCAGCCCGATCTTTATTTCCACGGAAATTCCTCCAAGCTCAAGCAGGCGTTCATCAATGTGATCAAGAACAGTCTCGAAGCGACGGGGACGAACGGCAGAATCGAAGTGTCCGCCTCCTCCGAGAAGGGGGAGATCGTCGTCCGGGTGAAGGACAACGGCGAGGGGATGGAAGAGGAGCAGATCGCCAAGCTGGGAGTCCCTTTCTTCTCGACGAAAGCAAAAGGCACCGGTCTCGGGCTGATGGTCACCTTCCGCATCATCGAGGTCATGAAGGGCTCTATCGAATTCCGCAGCGTCAAGCAGCAAGGAACCGAAGTGGTCATCCGGTTCCCTCTAGCCTCAGCCGCTAAGGAGCGCGACTCGCTTGGCGGCACCGGCGCCTGACTTGCGATAGAGAAATCAAAAAAAGAACCGAAAGTCTGAATCGCGCCTCCAGTCGCTGGATCTTGTCCAACCATTGGGGGCGTTCAGATCTCTTCGGTTCTTTCTCTATTCGCTGCGATGTTCTACCACACGATGTTGGGAGCTGGGTCTACGCCGACTTCCTCTGGCTTCGGAGGAATAACCAGATAGTACTGCGACGAGGTTTCTTCGACCGCCTTCAACTCGATTCCGGCGGGAATCTCGACTCCGAATGCGGCTTTAATCGCTTCCTTGGGATCGCTCAGCAGGCTGCTCTTAAAAGCGGGATCTTCCCAAGCCTTCTTGATAATCTGCACCTTAAGAGATTCCAATGACATGATAGCACAACCCTTCCCAAAATGTGGTTATTACCTCTACCATCATACCATGGACACCGGCCTAAAGTCCTCATTTTTTTGCTAGATTCGACAGTAGAACGGACAATCCGCCCTCTAAGATCAGCTTTTCCTCGAGTTCTGCCGCCCCTCGCGCATCCCTCTCAAGTCCTATGACGATTTCTTCGTGAAAAGAAAGCAAACCCCGCGGCACGTTGGGCAGCTTCGTCAAGACGGCATGGTGATCCCGCGCGATTCGCGCCAAGCCGCGCAAGCATCCGTTACGATAGACAGCCTGATTCACCGCGCGTTCGTCGAGCGGCTGCTCTGGCGCAAGCGCGAGAGTGCGCCGCACGAGCGTCAGAAATGCGTTGCGCTTCTCCCCGTCCTCAGCCAGATCCTCCCGCCAGTCGGCCCAATCGTCGGAAAGCTGCAGCGTTGCCAGTACGAGGTCGACCTCCTCCTCCGTCTGCCGAAGACGGTCCGTCTGGCCGGAGAGCAGCAGCAGACCGGCAGCGCACAGTTTAACTGGAGCCGACTTGCGCGCCAGCCCGGCGGGATCGCCGGGATCGGCAAGCCGCTCGCCCTCCTCCGATACCGCGGCGGCCCAGTCTGTCACATACGCTTCATACCGCTGCCAGAGCGGAGAGTCGGTCGGAAAATGACGCTCATATCGCCTCCGAAACCCTTCATAGAACATCTGCCCCAGCGCCAGCGAGCGTCTCGTTTCTCCGACGCCCGCAGCCGCAGCCGCATCCATCGCATCGTCGAGCAGGAAGAAGTGCAGCATCGCATACACGTTGCCGATCGCAAGATCCCGGCACAGCTCGTCCCCGCAGCCGGTCTGCTCCTTCAGCCACAAGGGCAGCAGGAAGCAAATATAATTGGTTCCCCCGTCCGCTCCTCTCCCGGTCGAAGACACCGGATTAAACCTCTCCAGCAGCGTTGCCGCCAATCCGGTCAAAGAAGCGGGCAATGCCGGGAGGCCGTCGGACGCTTCCGCGAAAATCCGCGCAACCTCCCCCTCGTACCGTCCCATCCATTCCGCCCGCGTGTCGCTCATTCGTTCCGCCCCCGTCAAGTCCCCGGCCTGGCCCGGAGAAGATGCACCATTTTCAACATATGGCTTTCCTTGCTTACGATCCCGATTCCCGCCTCCGCGAGCAGCCCGGGGATGTCTCTCGTATGATGGCAGCCGATCGTGCGATACAGCAGAGGGTTAAGCAGCCTCTGAGCCGCGGCGACTGGCGCGTGAGCGCTGATGCCGTGCTCCATAAGCAAGATCGTTCCGTCCGGCTTGCACCAGCGGCGAAGCTTCTTCATCACGCCCAGCGGATTCTCGTAGCTGCAGAAGGATAGAGTCGACACAATCGTGTCGAAGGAATGCTCCGGGAACTCCAACCGGTCGATATCCGCCAGCATGAACTCCGCGTCGAGACGGCATTCCTGTGCGGTCTCTCTAGCCTTGTCCAGCATTTTCGGACTGAAGTCCGTCGCGGTGACGCGCACTCCGGCCGGATAATATCGGAAGTTCGCTCCGGCGCCCACGGCCAGCTCCAGCACGCTGCCCCGCGCTTCCCGCAGCAGCTCCGAACGCCATCTCCGCATGGACGCGTTCTCCTGTTTTCTGCCGTACTGCGCAGCCTGCCGGTTGAAGAGTCGAATTTGTCTCTCTTTATTCAACGTGCGGTTCCTCCTTCGGCTTCTTTCCCAGTCGCGGCTAATCGGACAATAGCATTATTTGATCCAAGTATACCATTTTGTTCCGGGGTTGCTCATCTGAAACTCCACTCTCCCCTTATACAAATCAACGATTTCGTCGTTGAACGAAGACGGATGCGGCGAATGAGAATGCGCTCTTACAAAAAAAACGATTCAAAAATGCATATTCACCAGCCTTCAAAAGATTAATAATGGTCTTAGGAAATAAAATCGATTAAAGTGGAAGCGGTTACTTCACTAGGAAATTGGCTGGCGGAGGAGGAGACGGGCAATGTTCAACTTGCTTATTGTCGATGACGAAACCGTGGAAAGGCGATCGTTGTGCAATTCCCTGGATTGGAACATGATTGGCGTCCAGGTCGCGGGCGATGCCTGGAACGGCAAACAGGCGATCGAGATGGTTATGCAGAATCGGCCGGACATTGTCATTACGGACGTCAAAATGCCCGTGATGGACGGCGTCGAGATGGCCAAAATGATCCGGGCGATCGATCCTTCGATTAAAATCATTTTTTGCAGTGCGTACGAGGATTTCGACTATGCGCGCGAAGCGGCCAACCTGAACGCGTTCGGTTACCTGCTGAAGCCGATCAACGACGAAGAATTGCTGCAGATCGTCAAGCGGGCCGCGGATCGCTGCCTGGAGGAGAGAATGCATCATACGATGTACGCCAGGTTAAAGAGCAATCTGTCGCTCGGCGAGCCGTTGCTTCGAGAGGCCGTTGTCCGCAATCGATTTCTGGGCATGGGTGACGAACCGGGCACACTGCTCAGAAGCATCGGGCTCGACTGGATCAACGAAACCGACGGACCGCTCTGCCTGATTCTGATCAGATGGGACAAGACGATGAAATGCAAACCGGAGGATGTCAAAAACTCGTTAGAAGAGATCATGGAGTCCTGGCACAACGCGGTATCCGTGAAGATGAACTCGCAGGAAATCGCGATCGCGCTCAGGTCTTATGCCAATTCCACCGATACGTCCATGCTGATCGAACAGGCATCCCGTCAAATGCTGGAGAGAATCCGTCTTCGGACAAGCATGGAGACCGACATTCAATTCGCCATCTACGGCGGCTCTACTTCACTGGAGGAAGCCTACGCCGACATCTCCAGACGAACGAAAGCTGAAGAAGCAGGACTGTTGGTCCTGACTTCCTCCGGTCAAGACGGAGACGTTCAACCCGACGAATATGCACGGGTGTCCCGCGCGATCGTCGAGATTCGTTCGGAATCGTTCAAGCTGTTGCATCAGGGCAACATCGAAGCGCTCAATCGTCTGATCAGTCAATGCTTCATGGAGCACAGTCCCATCGGCACTATGGGACTGACCTTCTATTGCGGAATCGGCTTCTCGGTGTTATCCGTACTGCTCGACGCGGTCAAAAAGCAGGGGATAGATCCCTTCTCGCGTCTGGACGACGAGATCGCCTGCTGGACAAACTTGCTGCAGTTGCGAACGATTCCGGAAATAGAACGATATTTGACGGACCGGGTTCAACATCTTGTAGCGAAGATAAAAGGCGACAAAAACGGCGCCGAGGACCCCTTTATCGAGCAAGTCGCCAATATCGTCAAAAACCACTATCAATCCTCTCTCAGCGTGGAGATGGTCGCGAACCTGATGCATTTTACGCCCAACTATGTCGGAGCCGTCTTCAAATCCAAGATGAAAATCAGCCTGAACGATTATATTAACAAGTTCCGGGTCAGTCAGTCCATGCAGCTGCTGCGCGACCCTTCCTTAAGCATCAACGATGTGGCCAAAATGTGCGGATACGAGAATACGCCTTATTTTCATAAGATCTTCAAGAGACTGGCCGGGGTCACTCCGGGGGAATACAGATTGTTAGAGGAAGGCACTAAAGATGAAGCAGCGCATTAGCAAGCTCCTGTTCCGGCCGTACTTGTTCCATCTCAAATTTCGCTGGCAGCTGTTTATTTCTTTCCTATTGATCTCGATAGCGCTCATCTCGATCACGGGCTTCGCTTACCAATACTACATGCGGGAAGTCATCCACAAGGAAAATTACCGCTCGCTGAATTACGTCGTCGAGCAGACGACCCATAACGTGGAAACGATGCTTCAATACTATATCAAGCTCTCGCTAATCCCGCAGACCGATCAGAACTTCATTCAAGTCGTACGGGACGTCGACTCCCAGACCAGGACGGCCAGCTATCGATTCATTAAAAACTACTTCGACGCCATGCTGTTCAGCAACAACAGGAGTCTGACGCACATCGCGATCTACAATCAGAACGAAAACCTAACCAAAGACGAAGACATTTCCGTATGGCTGGACGAGACGCTTCGCAGGGAAGTATACGAACCGCTGCGGCTGAAGACGGACAACGTGTTATGGAAGGAAACTTGGAAGGACAATCGGGGACAGAAAGTGTTCGCCTTGTTTACCCGCCTGCCTGCCGCGAACATGAACAACGAAAGTCTGTTAGAGCTTCGCATCTACGAGACGGATTTGTTCGGCTTGATATTCGAAGGCCAGTCCCAATACCGGATTTATATCGTCAATGACCAGAACAGGATTATGTCCAGCACGGACAGAGCCGTCCTGGGAAACGATCTATCCGACTTGTCGGAGCCGTCCTCCCGGTTGTTGCGCATCGATCCGGGTATTCGGAACGTTACGGTCGACAAAAAGGAATACGTAGTCGCCAAAAGCAAGACGGCGAGCGGATGGTCGGTAATCGCCGTGACCGAATTGACCGCTTTGCGGCAGGAGATGCGGGACGTCAACAAGAAGATGACCGTCGTCTCCCTGGTCGCCGTGGCGTTGGCTATTCTACTGACCCTGATCTTCTCCAACCGACTGAACAGACGGGTCGTCATGCTCTACAAGAAGATCCAATACATTCGCAGAGGGGAATTTGACCGAGAAGTCGTCATTCCCGGACAGGACGAATTCGGCTTGCTCAGCGCCGCCATGGACGCTACCCGCACGGACCTTAAGCTGCTGATCGAGCAGATTAAAACGGAAGGCCGGCAGCGGCAGCAGGCCGAGATGGATGCGCTGCGTTCGCAGATCAACGCGCACTTTATTTTCAACACGTTGTCCGGCATTCGCCGAATGGTCGTTAATCGAGACGCTCGGCAAGTAGCCGAATCGATCGATGTGCTGTCTTCTTTTCTGCGGATATCCCTTACGAGCAAACGCGATTTCATTACGGTCGAGAAGGAAATCGAACATCTGAATTCGTATCTGTATCTCCAGAAGATGCGCTACGACGACGATATCGATATTCGGGTTGAAGCCTCTGCGGATACGTTGCCCCTCTATACGGTGAGACTGGTTCTTCAGCCTATGGTCGAAAATGCGATTTTCCACGGCCGTCGAATCGACGGAAGCGTGCTGCATGTTCAAGTCAGGGCCAGCGTACGCAATGAACGTCTCGTCTTCGAGATTGAGGACGACGGAGCCGGCATGAGCGGAGAACGGCTGACCAGCATCCAACGGGGAGAGTTCAAACCGGATAAGGGCGGACACGGGATCGCCAACGTCGTCAACCGAATTCGGTTAAGCTCCGGCGACCAATTCGGAATTCGGATCAGAAGCGAACCTTTGCAGGGCACGCTCGTCACGATTACCCAACCGATTCGGGAACAGGAATAAGCCTGATTGCGCAAAGCGTTTGCCACCATGGTGGCAAACGCTTTCTTTTTCAATTATACATTGCCGCGGATACTTGCATTACGGACGATGACAGTATTGATAAAGACAATTTGTCTCTTGATTTACCGTCCTGCGACGAATGGACAATAATTAGCACAGCGAGTGAAACGCTTTCAAAAAGGCGGCAAGGAGGAGGCATCCGCATTGCGTTACTTCCAACGAAACAAATATTTCTATTTGCTGTTAATGCCCTGTATCGCGTATTTCTTAATCTTTCAATACGTCCCCATGTACGGCATCCTTATCGCTTTTAAGGATTTCAGCTTTATTAAAGGCGTCTTGGGCAGCAAGTGGGTCGGGCTGGACAACTTTCGCTACATGTTCGCCTTGGACGACTTCTATCGTGTGTTCTGGAACTCGCTGTACCTGAGCGCGCTTAAGCTGGTATTCGTATTCCCGGTGCCGATCGTATTGGCCTTGATGCTGAACGAAATCCGCTGGATGCCGTTCAAGCGCGTATCGCAAACCGTCATTTATTTGCCGCACTTCATTTCCTGGGTCGTCATTGCCGGCATTATGACCAACTTCCTGTCCCCCTCATGGGGCGTCGTCAATATGGCGCTGAAGAGTCTCGGTCTGGAAGCGATCTTCTTCATGGCGGATCCGGGCTACTTCAGGCCGATCATCGTGCTGTCGAGCATCTGGAAGGACGCCGGCTGGGATACGATTCTGTATTTGGCGGCCATTGCATCGGTAAACCCGGAATTGTACGAATCCGCTGTCATGGACGGAGCCAACCGGTTCAAGCGCATGCTCCACGTGACGCTCCCCAGCATCCGTTCCACGATTATCGTGCTGCTTATTTTGCGGATCGGACAGATTATGAACAACGGTTTCGAACAGGTCTATATTTTCCAGAACAACAACAACAGGATGGTAGCGGAAGTGTTCGAGACGTACACCTACACCGTCGGCCTGCTGAGCGGGAGATTCTCTTTCGCCACGACGGTCGGTCTGTTCAATGCCGTGATCGGCATGACGCTGCTCTACTTGGCGCACCGATTTTCCAAAAAAATCGGCGAAGACGGACTTTGGTGAGTCGCTTGAAGGGAGAGAAACAAAATGATCCGTAAATCATCTATCGGCGATAGGTTCGTCGGCGCGATCAGCTACGGTACGGTGCTCGCCTTTGCCGTTCTCTGCGTTATCCCGCTCCTGTACGTACTCTCTTATTCGGTCATGAACTACTCGGACTACTTGGAGAATCCGTATCGGCTGATTCCGCCCCGTCTCGATTTTGTCGCTTATCGCCAGCTGCTGCAATTCGACTTGATCTTTACCGGATACCGCACAACGCTGTTCATCACGGTGATCGGCACTTCTTTAACGGTATTCCTGCTGCTGATATCCGCTTATCCGTTAACGAAGTCGTTCCTAAAAGGCCGCAAGCTGATCATGTCCCTGATTATATTCACGATGCTGTTCAACGGCGGATTGATTCCGAATTACTTGCTCATCAGGTGGCTAGGGCTGTACAACAGCGAATGGGCGTTGATTCTGCCTGGAATTATCAGCGTGTTCAACCTGCTGATCATGATGACCTTCATCAAATCCACGGTTCCTGCAGCATTGGAAGAAGCGGCGATCATCGACGGGGCGAACGAGCTTCAGGTGCTGTTCCGGGTAATCCTGCCCTTGTCGCTGCCCGCATTGGCGACCTTCACGATATTCGCGGCCGTCGGTTATTGGAACAGCTATTTCTCGGCGATGCTCTATATCTCGGATCGGGAACTCTGGCCGCTGCAGGTGGTGCTGCGCGAGCTGGTCGTGGAGGACAACATGGGCATGGTGAATTCCAATCAGCAAATGCTGGAGCTGTCGGCCCGTTCCCATACGTTCACGTTGAAGATGGCTGCGATCGTCGTCAGCACATTGCCCATTCTGTTCATCTATCCGTTCTTCCAACGCTTCTTCATCAAAGGCATGCTGCTGGGTTCCGTCAAAGGCTAGTTTGATCTATGATTGCAGCACATGGACCTCATTCGACGTTCCAGGTGTCTACAATAAATACAACAACGGGAGGTTAAACAAGTGCAAACGTTCAGAAGCAAGGGTGCATTGATCGGGTTAAGCGTCATCGTCCTCGCAAGCTTGCTCACGGCCTGCTCCGGCAATGAGAAGCCTGCGCAGCCGGCAAGCAGTCCGAACGCGGCTTCAAGCGGCGACGGCAGAAGCACGGTCGAGGAGCCGGTCACGCTCAAAATTTTCGCCAGCCTGAATCCGGAAATCAACTTGAAAGACAATCCGGTCATCCAGGCGGCCGAGAAGGCCGCCAACGTCAAGCTGGATGTCGAAGCTCCGCCGCAGAACGGGTATTGGGATCGCATGAAGGTCGTTCTCGCTTCCGGGGAATGGCCGGACCTGTTCTGGTTCGGCACGGATACCGACTTCGAGAAGTACGCCGGGGAAGGACTGCTCGCCACCCTGGACGACAAAATCGGCAACTATCCAAATCTGATGGCGAACATCTCCAAGGAGCAATGGAGCGACGGCCGAGCATTGGTGGATGGTAAAATCCATGCCATACCCAAACCGAATTCGTACGATCGTTGGGGTTATCTGATTAATCAGAAGTGGCTCGACAAGCTGGGGCTGAAGGCGCCGACCACGGTAGACGAGTTTGTCGAAGTTGCACGTGCCTTTACATTCGACGATCCGGACGGCAACGGCAAGCCCGACACCTACGGCTTCAGTACCGCTTACGGAGATTCGGGAGTATGGACACTGCGCACCGATTTTCTGCTGACGGCTTATAACCTTTCCGCTCACTGGGGCATGCCGTCCAGCGACGGCAAATTCTATGCCCGTCAATCCTCTCCCGACTACATCGCGATGATCACGAAGGTTCGCGAGATGTACAAGGAAGGCATTCTGGATCGCGATATGATCACGCATAAGAGCAACGAGCAGGAAGAGAAATTCGCGCAAAACAAAATCGGCATCATGGGCATGTCCGACAAAGGCGTCAACTCTTACCTGGAGAAGTTCAGCCTGAATCCGGAAGACTATACGTTCCATGCACCGCTGCAGAACTTGTCCAGCGGAGAGTCTATCTACATGATGCCGCCTTCCAACTGGGGCGCATGGCTTATTCCGGCCAACTCCAAAAATATCGACGCTGCCCTCAAGTTTCTGGATTGGGCGAACACCGAAGAAGGCTTCAAGCTGTTCCAGATCGGCCTCGAGGGAACGCACTATAACAGCTACGACGTAGAGAAGCGGATCGTCGATCGTACGCCGGAGCAGATCAACTTGCTGCAGAACGTAACCAGCAACAACTTCGCCTTCGCGAATGCACTGAACGGCAGGCCGATTACGGAAGGCGGCAACACTGAAGGCGAGCGCGAGAAATTCGCCAGGGAAGCCTTGAGCATTCGCAAGGATGTGACCGAATATTACGTGCCGTTCGTGAAACAGGTCAACCCGTTCGTCGCTTCGATTCCCGACGTCATCGCCTCGCTCAAAACGCTTGAAACCCGTTATATTACGGGCGACATTACGGCAGAGGAACTCCAGAAGTTCATCGACGAGAAGTATAAACCGCTGGTTGTCGAGGTGGAACAGCAGTATAACAGCTTCATGCAAGAGAACCCCGTCGTCAAGAAGACGGATGTTCAATAATCAAGCATACAAATCAACTTACCTGTTAAGGAGCGATAATACCATGTCGAATCAAATTAAACTCGGATTGGTAACCGACGTCATCCCGCTGAATCAGATTGCCCCCGGCTGGGATTATTACGAACTGCCTAGCGGCGTCCACGTGCTGCCGCTGGAGAGCGAAGCGAACTGGATTCCGAACCGCGAGATGTACCGAGCCCAAGGCGTCCCAACTCCGGTTGCCAGCCACTATATCGGAGGTTTCGGAACGATGGCATCCGGACCTTCCTTCGATCGCGAGCAGCACCTCTTCTGGGCGGAACGCTCATTTCGCCGGATGAACGAGATGGGAGTCAAAGTGGCGGGCGTGTGGGGAGGTTTCTTCAAAAACCCGGCAGGCTACGGGCGGGACAAAGCGATCGATGACGCCATCAGCTTCTGCAACATTGTCGCCGACCAGGCCGAGAAATACGATATGCTGGTCGCCCTGGAGCCCAACGCAGATCTGGACACGCTGTTCCCAAGCTACGCAGAAGGTCTGGCTTTCGCCAAAGCGACCGGAAGGCGCTCCATCCGGGTGATGGCCGATCTGAATTACTTCATCAAGCTGAACGAGCCGCTGGACTTGATCCGCAAGGACCCGGACTATTGCGTTCACGTGCATATGGCCGGAGAAGGCGGCGGCTTCTCCCAACCGAATCTGGAGCCGCGCACGGAGCTTTATCACCAATTGTTCGGCATTCTGAAAGATATCGGCTATTCGCGCACCGTGTCCGTAGCCTCCCCATGGAGAATTTCCAACGGAGCCGCGGAGATCGACTATCGTTACGAGACGGAAATAACGCTCGATTACATGCAGAAGCTGCGCGCCCAGTATTTCTAATGCCTATACGATATTAATTATGAAAAGAAGCAGGTGAGGCATGTGGCCCCAAAATTGAAAGCAGCCGTCATTACGGAGTGGCACCCCGTTGACGTAATCAACTTCCAGCGATTGTTCGCAGCTTTCGAGCCCTTCGAGATTTTCATTCAGTCGCTCGATCTGTTCTGTCAGGACGACAACAACGATCAGTATGACGTGGTAGTCTACTATAATTTGAGCATACCGACTCTGGACGAGAACGACCCGCGAAGAAAATATCTCGAAGAACGGCTCGGCAGCACGGATCAAGGCATCGTGCTTCTGCATCACGCCATACTGAATTATCCGAATTGGGAGTTCTGGTCCGATGTGTCGGGCGTAAGCGATCGCGGCTTCAAATACTTCTGGGAACAGACCGTGCGCTACGACGTGGCGGATGCAAATCATCCTATTACGCGGGGCTTGCGCGACTTCGCGATGATCGACGAAACGTATACGATGGCTGAACCCGGCGCGGACAACCAGATTCTACTGACGGCCGACCATCCGAAGAGCATGAAGGCGATCGCGTGGACCCGTTCCTACAAGAACAGCCGAGTGTTCTGCTACCAGTCCGGACATGACGACCTGGCCTATAAAGACGTGAACTTCCGGGAGATTCTGCTTAGAGGCATGCTGTGGAGCGCTCGCCGGTTGGATTAAGATTGCAACGAAGGGACTGCCATCTTAACGAGCGGCAGTCCCTCTATCGGGAAGAGATAAGGAGAAACAGAGATGACCTACGTACCGAATTCCGATCGCTACAAACTCATGGCCTATAATCGCAGCGGAGCAAGCGGGCTTCGCTTGCCTGCCATTTCATTGGGCTTATGGCATAATTTCGGTGGAATCGACTCTTTCGAGAATTCGCGCGACATGATCCGATGCGCCTTCGATCTGGGCATTACCCACTTCGATCTTGCCAATAATTACGGACCGCCGCCCGGATCGGCCGAAGAAACCTTCGGTCGCATCCTGCACAAGGATTTGGCTCCCTATCGGGACGAGCTCGTTATTTCCACTAAAGCCGGATACGAGATGTGGCCGGGTCCTTACGGAGAGTGGGGCTCCCGTAAATATTTGCTCTCCAGCCTCGATCAAAGTCTGCGGCGGCTTGGACTCGATTACGTCGATATTTTCTACTCCCATCGTCCCGATCCGATTACACCGTTGGAAGAAACCATGGGGGCGCTTCATTCCGCCGTCGTACAAGGCAAGGCCCTGTATGTCGGCCTCTCCAACTACGATGCCGATCAGACCCGGGCTGCCGCGCGGATCCTTAGGCGACTGGGCACGCCCTGTCTCATTCACCAGCCCTCCTATTCCATGCTGGACAGGAAGATCGAGAACGGCCTGCAAGAAGTGCTGTTGGAGGAAGACATCGGCACGATCGCTTTCGTCCCGCTGGCCCAAGGCTTGTTGACGAACAAGTATCTGGAACGCATTCCGGAGCGCTCCCGGGCAGCCGGGCCGTCCCAATTCTTGAATTCGAAGGACATAACGGAGTCCAAACTGCGACAAGTCAGGCAGTTGAACGACATCGCTGCCGAACGCGGGCAGAGCCTTGCCCAGATGGCGCTCGCTTGGGTACTCAGACATGGCAAAGTCACTTCGGCGCTCATCGGGGCCAGTCGCAAGGAACAAATTATCGAAAACGTGCGAATGCTGGAACGCCCTTTGTTGGACGAGCAGGAGCTCGCTCAGATCGACCGAATTTTGCAGGGATAACCCCCATCTGTTATGCGAAGAGCCGAGAAGCCCGAGAACGATGCTGTTCTGAGGCCTCTCGGTTCTTTACGCATCTACTGACTAATCGTGGAGACGTCCACCGCTTGCTGCATAATGTCGAGATAGCCTTGCAGGTTCAAGCCGTCGAAGCCTTTCACGTAAGCGTCCCAGTCCTTGTCGAGATTCTTGTTGCCGGTGATGAACTGGAGTGCGTTCTGGTCGACATAGTTTTTGATGTTCGTCTGCATCATGCTCGCTTCGTCCGCGACCGACGGATCAATCCAGACAGCCCAGTGAGGAAACACCTCCGGGGGCTGCTTGCCGTCGTACAACTGGGTCGCCTGGAACAGACGACGCTCGTAACCGCTCGGGCTGTAAATATCGGTCGCCGATACTTGCGCGCCGCGGAAAGCTTTGCTGTCGTTGAATTGGCTCATGGAACCCCAAGCGTCGTTGCGCGGCTTCTCTCCGTCCTTGAGCGGAATCGTGGAGAAGCTCGGCTTTACGGATTCGTCGAGCGCGATCTCGCCTTCCGCCGGCAGGCGCCAGCCCAGATTTTCCGGACCGTACGTGCCCAGCCTCATTCCTTCTTCCGTGAAAATATAGTCCATCACCTTGATCGCCGCGATTCGCGTCTCTTCGCTCGCCTTGTTCGTCAATACGAACGAAGCGCCGGCCGAGATCGGATAGTTGAAGGAGGCGTACGAACTGTGCGGTCCGGTTAGAGGCGCGAGGGGATTATAGTCGTTGCCGTACCGGTTGCCCTCCGCCGTGTTGACGAAGATGGCCGGGTGCATGCCCGCTCCGGCTCCCAGCAGTTGGGCGTCCGCGTTCTCGCCGATCTTCTGGAACGCTTCGGCGGTCTGCGTGAACGCGCCGGGATCGATCAGCCCTTCATCGTACATCGACTTGATATAGGCCAAAGCTTCCTTCCACTCCGACTTATTGGCCGCAAGATCGACTTTGCCGCCGTTCATCGTCAAATACGTGCGGTCGTCGTTGTAGATGAAGCCGTTCATCAGGAACGGAATGACGTGCACGCCGAACGTTTCCGTGGAACCGCTGAGCGGCACTTCGTCGGCGGCGCCGTTGCCGTTCGGGTCCTGCGTCTTGAACGCCCGCAGCACGTCGCGGAACTCGTCGGTCGTCGCCGGCATCTTCAGGTTCAGCTGCTCCAGCCACTTGGTGTTCAGCCACATTTTGTTCGGATACGAACAGTGATAGCACTCGGACAGTTGGGTGAGCCCGTAAATGTTGCCGTCCGGAGCAGTGTTCATCGCTTTGTAATACGGCGTGCTGTCCAACACCGCCTTGATGTTCGGAGCGTACTTGTCGATCAGATCGTTAAGCGGCACAATGACGCCTTGGCTGCTGTAACGCACGAGATCGGTCTGGGAAAACTGGTCGATCCACGGAATGAGCAGGTACATGTCCGGGTAATCGCCGCTGGCGAGCGAAATCTGGCGTTTCTCCGCCGCGCCGTCCTGGGGAACCGTCGTCCATTCGAACTTGACGTTCAGCTTCTCTTCCACCAGCTTGGTGAACGTATTCGTCGCCAAATCCTGATCCGTGCCCTGCTGGGCGAAAATCCGAATCGTAACCGGCCCGGATGAGGCGTTCGACGCCGCCCCCGATGCCGGAGCGGACGCACCCGAGCTCTCCCCGGCATTGCCGTTGTTTCCCGAACATCCCGCCAGAATCACGCTGATCGCCAACAAGCACGATGCCGCAATCGATAACTTCTTTCTCAATGCAACCTCTCCCTTTGTGAATGAGAATGATAAGTCCCGGTAAGGTGAAGCCTGCGACGATTACATGGCCATCCCCCCTCTCATAATGCCGACCGCCGTAAGGCCGCCGTTCATCCCTTGACGGAACCGATCAGCATCCCCTGCACGAAATACCGCTGCACGAACGGGTAGATGACCAAGACCGGCAAGCTGGCAACGACGATAAGCGAGTATTTCATCAGGTTTTGCATCTGCTGCTTCTCGATCATCAAGCCCGCATCCATCGTGCCCGCCCCGCTGTTCTGGACGAGAATGCTCCGGAGAATAAGCTGCAGCGGGTACAGCTTCTGAGACTTCAAGTAGATTAATGCGTCGAAGTACGCGTTCCATTGTCCAACGGCGTACATAAGCGCCAATACTGCCAGAATGGGCTTGGACAGCGGGATGACGATACTCAGCACGAACCGGATGTCGCTGCATCCGTCGATCTCGCTGGCTTCCGCCAACTCTTCGGGGATAGAGGATTGAAAGAAGGTTCTCGCGATAATGACCTGCCACACCCAGATCGCGTTCGGGAGCAGCAGCGCCCAGCGCGTATCGATCAGACCGACCGCCTTGACGACCAGATAGCTCGGAATAAGCCCTCCTGCGAACAGCATCGTGAAGGTGATGAAAATCATCAGAGCGCCGCGTCCATAGAACGTTCTGCGCGACAGCGGGTACGCGATCATGATCGTCAAGCACACGCTGATCAGCGTCCCGACGGACGTATAGAAGAGCGAATTGGCGTAGCCGGTGAGCACCTGATCGTTCCTCAGCACGGCCTCATACCCTTTCACGGAAAACTCGACGGGCCACAGCCAGACTCGGCCGGACGAGACGGCAGCCGGGCTGCTGAAGGAAGAGCTTACGATATAAACGAGAGGGTACAGCACCGCCAGAAGAACGACGGTTAATCCAACGTAAACCGCGGCCAGGAACAGCCGGTCTCCCGCCGATTCCCGAATCGGGCTTGCTTTGTCTGCCATATCAGACATATCTCCTTCCCATGCACAGCCTCTACCACAGACTGTTGTTGGATATTCTCTTCGCGACTGCGTTAACGATGACGAGCAGCACCAGGTTGATCACCGAGTTGAACAAGCCCACGGCCGTCGCGAAGCTGTAGTTGGCGTTGAGCAGCCCCATTTTGTACACGTAAGTGGAAATGATCTCGGACGTCGACAGATTAAGCGGGTTTTGCAGCAGGTAGATTTTCTCGAAACCGACGGCCATAATGTTGCCTACGCTCAAGATCAGAATGATGACCGCGGCCGGCATTAAGCCCGGCAGGTCGACGTTGACGATTTTCTGGATGCGCGACGCTCCGTCCACCTTGGCCGCCTCGTAGAGAGAAGGATCGACCCCGGCCAATGCGGCCAAATAAATGACGGCGGCGTAACCGGCTCCCTGCCACACTTCCGACCAGACGTAGATGGATCTGAACATTCCCGAGCTTCCGAGGAAATTAACCGATTCCATGCCCAGCGCGCCCATGACCGTATTCACGATGCCCAGCCGAGGCGCCAGGAACAAAATAATGACGGACACCATGACGACCGTAGAAATGAAATACGGGGCGTACGTAACCAATTGAACCGTTCGTTTGAATCTGCCGTTGCGGATCTCGTTCAGTGCAATCGCCAGTAGAATGGGGATCGGGAAGCTGACCGCCAGCTGGTATAAGGAGATGTACAGCGTGTTCCGCAGCAGCGTCCCGAAGGCGGGATTATCGAAGAACAAGCGAAAATATTTCGTCCCTGCCCAGGGGCTGCCCCATATCCCTTTGATCACGTTGTAGTCCTTAAAAGCGAGTACCGCATTGAACATGGGAACATACTTAAAAAGAAGAAAATAGACAACCGGCGGAATCGCCAGCAGATAGAGCTGCCAATGCCTTCTGAAGCTTTTGCTTGCCGTTGTACCCAGATGAATCCCCCTCCGCATGCCTTGTTAGCGCTTTCTCAAACCCGATGTTAGCGGTTTTACGCTGGCCGTGTAAGGGACATTTCCCCGCCGGAATCGTACAGTTTCCGGCACGGGACGCACCGTACGATTTCTTCCGGCGTACCCTTTCCGCCCGCTATGCCTGCACGGACAAAAAAAGAGAACCTGTCCCAAGACAGATTCCCGATTATGGAGAGCTCTGGCGATAAGCGCTTGGCGAAACGCCCTTGACTCTCTTGAACGCCCGTCGGAAGGAGTGTCCGCTGTTGTAGCCGACCTGAACGGCGATCTCGTCGATCGTCAGCTCGTTCTCCAGCAGCAGCCCGGCGGCTCGCCCGATTCTGACGCGTTCCAAATAGTCGATCGGGCTTTCGCCCGCGTATTCCTTAAACAACTGGGTCACGAATTTCTCCGGACGATTGACCGCCTCGACGATCCGGTACAACGACAAATCCGCGTTCGCGTACTCCCTCTCGATAAACTGCTTAACCGCTTCGATCGTCTCGTGGTAGCGGTCGATCTTTTTCTTGGAGATGCCGCGGCACAGCTCGTTGACGATCCATTCCAGTCCGCCTCTCAGCTTCTCCGCCTTGTCCGCGGGCTGAAGCTGCGCGATTTGGCTTCCGACCGCGGCGGCGAACTCCCCGTCGTAGAACGGCTGCTGATCCAGCAGTTTCAGCAGTGTCCCCTTGAGCTCAGAGATCAACTGCTGCCTCATCTCGTAGGACAGCTCCCGCTCGGCCAGGTTCATCGTCAGAACCCGGTCCAGAATGCGCATGCTCTCCTCGGCATCGCCAGCCTTCAGCGTTTTCAGCAGACGCTGCTCCGTATCGATCGGGTAGTAGAACATCTCCGTCTCTTTCATAATATCCCGATAGCGGGTTAAGCGGTTCTCTCCGGCGTAAGCGGAATGCTCCAGCGCCTGCTGCGCCTCTTCGAAGGAACGGCTGACGTCCCGAAGCGTCCGATAAGGATCTCCGGTCGCCAGCGCGAGGTTCATCCGATAGCGCCGCAGCACGTTCCCGGAAACCCGTTCCAGCCATTCGGCGAACCCCTCCTCCGCCTCCCCGTTCTCCGCGTCCCCGAAAGGGTACAGGACGGCGACTCTGTCCGACCCCCAATCCGTGATCAGCAGCTGCGGCAGCTCCTCGAGCAGCTTGGCCTTTAAGACGAGGCGGGTCAGATTGTATTCGTGAATCATTTCCTCACTGCTCTCGGATTCGTATCCGATTACCCGGACAAGACCGACGCAGCCGTGATCGGAAAGCGGTTTCATTCCAATTCGGGAAGAAACCGCGGCGATCTCCCCGGGAGACAAAAACTCTCCGGTCAGCAGCCGCTTGACGAAGGAATCCCTGAGCAGGGGAAGCTGCTTGTCCAGTTCCTCCTCCAGCTCCTTGTTGCTCGACATCAGCCTGGAGATGCTGCCGGCCAGAAACACGTACTCGTTGCGGATAGGAGAAGCGTCCGTCCCGGGATGCTCTTTGAACATACCGAGCAGGCGGGCGATCGGAGCGGAGTTACGATAGGAGAACAGCACGACGATAAGCAGTCCGACGAGCAGGGCAACCGCGTTGAACGTCCAGGTCTCGCGTTGGATCTGGTTCGCCTTTTCCTTGACGACCCCTTCGGGGATGCCGGCCGTATACAGCCAGCCCGTCGTATCGGAGCGGATTGAGATGAGCAGCATGCCGTTATCGAACCTCTGCCAGTCCTCCTCCCGCCCCGATGGGACGCGCGACAGCTTCTCGATGTCGGCTTGATCGATTCCGCTGGCCAGCATCGTATGTCCGTCCCGGTCGGTAATGAACCCCCACCCGCCGTATTTTGCGGACATGCTGTCCAGCAGGCTTCCTACCTTGCGCTCGTTGATCGTGACGGCGACGGTCGCTTTGGGCTTATACAGACTATTTAATGGAAGAGATTGAACGACCGTAATGACGGAGCTGGAGTTGTTGCCGCGAAAGTAGGGACGCAGCGGGAGAATTTCGTTATCGTGAATCCGGTTCAGCATGCTCTCCCTCCACTCCTGAAGAGACATAGCCGCATAACGATTGTTCGCATAAAAATGCTCCGGCCGAAAGAAGACGGCATCGGGCGCCAGAAGGACGTCGGAATTGTTCAGATAAATATAGAAGCTTTGCAAGTATTCGTTCGTTTTGCTGAAGTTGGAGATGTCCTTGGACATCTTCCACAGGCCGTATACGTTGTATTCGCCCTGCGGCAGCTTCTCGGACATCAGCCGGATCAAGTCCTGGTTGATCGCCAACTGCTTGGTGAAGCTCTTCACCTCGTTCAGCCGCGTCTCCAGAATTTCCTTGCTCTGGTTCAGCAGCAGCCTGCTGTTCTCCACGGAATTGGCTACAGCCACGTCCGCGGAAGCGCGATAGGACAAATACCCGGCGATATTGGGGAGCAACAGCACGATGAGATACGAAATCGCGAATTTGCGAAATACCGGCGAGAAGGTCCTGCCCCTCATTCCCGTCTCTCCTCCCGTTCTTCGTATGGCGGCCCGCGAAAGCCGACGAGCGGACCTTGGCCAAGAAGTAAACCATAGTTTATCCGGATCGGTTCGGCTGAACAATTCTTTTTTTCGTCGGATTTATGTCTAAATTTTTGACCGCTAGCGAGCTCATGCTCCTAGCGGTCTCGGTCTCACCCATTGCAGCCCCTTGAAATTACTCTCCCGAGTGCCGCTGCATCAGAACGAACAGATTATACAATGCCTTGGCTGCTTCCGCGCGGTTCGTACGGTCTTGCGGAGCGAATTTCCCTCCCGATCGTCCGTTCACCAGCCCGGCCGCATACGCCTTGTCCAGTTCTTTCTTCGCCCAACCGCTGACGAGACCGTAATCCGCGAACGACGCGTTCGTTGGGGATTGGACATTCCCCGCGCTCAGTTCGTATGCGCGAACCAGCAGCGCCGCCATCTGTTCCCGGCTCACGATACCGTTCGGATTCAGCAGGCCGTTCGCGTCTCCGGTCACAAGCCCGGCTTCTCTCGCCGCTGCAGCCGCTTCGGCATACCAGGCATCCGCCGGAACATCGCTGAAGCCGGACGGGGATGCGGCCTTCAATCCAAGCAATCTCGCAAGCATCGTAATGAACTGGGCTCTCGTCACCGGTTGCTGCGGGGAGAAGTTCGCTCCCCCCGTCCCTTCGACCACTTGCATCGCGCTCAAGTGAAGGACAGCCTCGTAGGCAAAATTCATGGCCGGCAGGTCGCCGTAGACTTTGTCGAAAGCGAGCACCGCATACAGGCCGGATTGCTGCAATTTGACGCGGAGAACGCCGTTCGCCACCGTACCTCCTACATAGGTCAACGCGCCGGACGCTTCCACCTTGTATACGCCGATCGGCTTGTTCGACAGCCGGCCATTCAGCGTAAGCTCCACTTCCTTGGCGCCCGAAGCGGCATTGAATTCGAACGCGTCCGCCACCGGCGTCAGATCGGCCCGCGCCGCCGTTCCGGCCCGTTGGATCGTCTGCCGAATCTTCGCTTGCTCATCTACCGAAAGCGGGCGGATGCCGTTGTTCCCGGCGCTGCCTCCGTTCTGGCCGTCCCCTCCGGAACTGCCGGTGCTTCCGTTGTCCCCGTTCGGACCCGTTCCGGAATTCCCGCCGTCTCCACCGTTATTCCCACCGCCGTTATTTCCTCCGCCGTTACCCGGGTTGGCCGGAACGACTTTCAGCGTATACGCCAGCTGGCGATCGCCTTGGGTTGCGACGATTACCGTCTCTCCCGCCGCAACGGCGGTTATCGCCCCGTCCGGCGTTACGGTCGCCGCGCCAGGCGAGCTTACAGAGAAGGAATAACCGGCTGTGCGGTCGATTCCCCGAGCATAACCGCGGGCTTCGTGAACTTGAGCCCGAGCGCTCTCACCTACGGTTAACGTCTGCGGCAGCCCCGCGATAACGTCCTGGCCGTAAGAATCCCAGTAATCCATATTCAGCTTCAGCATTCGTTCCATCATATAAGTGGTTGTGTAGCGATATTTGTTAGCGCCCGATTCCAGCAAGACATAAAGCTGATTGCCGATAGACGTCATGCCCTCGCTCATCGGCACAGTCGTCAGCCGCGAGTTGTACGGCGGCTCGGCATGGCTGTCCAGAAACCAAAGAGGCACGTTCGCCTGCCCGATCGCCGCTTGAGCATCCGCATCGCGGGCTACAGGATTCATGTACCTGTACAGCAGGCTGTCTTTGTTGCGGCCGTAGGAAGTGCTCAAATAAATATGCTCTCCGGTCACGACCGCGCCTTGGACCATATCCGGAACCGACAGCAAGTAATCCGGCACGGCCTGATTGTGAGCGGTTCCGTCCCACTGTCCCGGCTTTATCTCGTCGGTCGTTTCATCCAGCTTATAGCCTGCGATCCAGGCGCTGTACTCCGCACCGTCACGATTGATCATATGATGGCTCGGGTCCGTTGGATAGTCCTTGCTCTCATAGAACTCCCCCACCCAGAGCACTCCGTCCGCATACGTAGAGAAAGCGGAATTGACAACGACGGGAACTCGCCCGGTAAACCTTACTTCTCCTCGGTCCGCCGCTCCGACGACATCGCTAAGATTCATTTGGTAGAGAAAGCCCTCCGAGGAAATCCAGACATGGCTCTTGCTGACGGTAACGCCTCCGGCATGGCCGACATAGGGAGAACCGTCTTCTTCGTACAGCTCGATCGACTTGACCAGTAGGCCGCTCTCCGCATCGATAACGGCGACAATGCCAGGTCTGCCGTCGGTCGAATAGTACACGACGAGCAGCCAATCGTCGGCTGGACTATAGCCGACGCCCTGCGGAACGAGCTCCTTGTCCAATCCCGGAATGATCGGACCGTCTTCGTTCAAATCCCATGTCGTCTGATAGACGGGACTCTTCGTATGATTCGATCTGACCGTCTGGCTCAGCTTCCAATGCGCCGGCGTCGCCTCGACAGGGGTCGATGGAGCCGATTCGAAGCCGGAAGTATTGACCGCGGTTACGGTGAACGAGTAGCTCTTGTTCCCGATTAATCGCTGGACTTGGAAAGAAGTGCGGGTTGCCGGAACCGACGCTTCCAACGCTCCGTCCAGATAGATGTTGTAGGCGTACAGGTCCTCCTCCGTATTGGACTGCCACGCCAGCAATACCGCCCCTTCCCCGGCCGTAGTACTTACTTGCTGCACTTGCTGCGGCGGCTGCGGGTTCAGCGCCTCCCGGTCGGGAGCTTGTCCGGCGAGAATCCAGCCCGGGGTCGGTTTCATTCTTGTTCCCGTTATTCTTGCGTTGGCCGTTCCGTCCTGCGGGTAGCCGAACGTCACGCTTGTTCCCAGACTCGTGTCGACGGAGCCGTTGTAGACGGCCTTCGAAATCAATCCCTGCATCGGATCGAGCAGCGTGACGGTCTGGCTGCCCGTATTCACCAGGCCTCCCACATTGTTGATGATCGTTCCCGTCTCTTCCGTCACGTCCTTGCTCCGGTAATCGAGCAAGTAATATTGATTAAAGCCTTCCCAGGTGATCGGAGCGATCTCCGCTCTTCTTGTCCAGACCGCCTTCGCCGTCCACGGATCGATCGTGTTCGAATCGGGGAACGCGTAAGACCAACTGCCGGATTGCAGCGTAAATCCTTTCAGATCGATCGCGACGGACGTCGCGTTATACAACTCGACATATTCGAATGCGTCGTAGGATGCGTAGTTGTCCGTATCCGGCACCAGTTCCGTAATCAGCAGGGTATCTGCGGGTTTAGCCTGCACCGGAGCCGATCTTGCAGACTCGTTGCCCGACGCGTCAAGCGCGGACACCTCGAACGTATAGCTCCTCCCCTTGGCCAGAGAAGCTATCTTCGCATTCTGACGGGACGCGCCAACTTCCGTATGGAAAACGCCGTCTACGTAGACGCGGTAATTGGTCAAATCGGTATCCGACACGGCCTCCCATACCAAGTGCACGAAGTCGGGCCCGACCTGCGCCCTCAGTCCGGAAGGAACGGCAGGAGGCTCGTCGTCCGCCGCTCCCAATGGAATAGCGGTCGCTTCGGCTGTGGACGGAGACTCGTTGCCGGCGTTGTCGTAGGCCGTTACCCGGTACGAGTAAGGGATGCCTGCGGTCAACCCGCCGATCGTATGCTGATAGACGGAGCCAACGACCGTAACCGGGTGATCGAACCCGCTGCCGTAAATGCGATACCCCGCAGCGGAGGCATCGTTGCCGCTCCACGCCAGCGTAATCTCGGAATCACCCGGCGTCGCCGTCAGCCCTGCCGGCGTTCGCGGTCCGCGTACCTGTCCGTCCACGACCCATCCCGGAGTAGCCGTCTGTCCGTTAGCGATCCGCTCCATGGCCGTACCGGAGACCGGTTCCGCGTAGGTGACGCTCTTATTGGTGATGCCGTCGGCTGCCGTGTCGTTAATGAAGGCGGAACTCACAACCGTGTAACCTCCGCTCCCGTCCGGTTCCGCGATTGCGACGGCCCGGGGCGCGCTGTCGTGAAGTCCCTGTGCGGAAGTAGTTAACTGCACCCGATACACTTGGCTTGCCGCAAGCGCTGTACCGTAATTGCGATTGAAGTCGTCCAATTGCACCGTAGGATAGTCCAGCTTGATGAGCCAGAGCACCAACGCGCTTCGCGCCGGAATCGTCTTGTTGGCGATCGGCCAGCGATTGGACGGATTTTTGCTCAGATCTGTAGAGCCGTAATATTGCAGTTGGTAATTGTTCAGATCGATATCGGAAGACGTAGCGTTGTAAATTTCCACATATTCGTAAGGCTGGCCCGTTCCGTCCGATTTGGACACGATCTCGGTAATCCGCAGCGATGGAACGCCCTCCGCGGCGCTCGCTTGGCGCTCCCATGACGCGAATACGGCCGGCACCGCCAATAACAGCGCCAGCGCGCCCGCAAGAACCTTCTTCCACAGTCTCATTCATCCCTCATCCTTTCCTGATCGATTAGCGGAACCGCCCATTCGCCTCAAGAGGCCCCCGACCTCCTCCGTCGCGTCAACGACCGCCGCTCCTCGTCAGCATGCTGCCGCACGCAAAGAACCCTTGTCCCCCGACATGCAGAATAAGCCCCGATCGGCGCATACGTCCCCGCGCCGCGCTCGGCTTATCCCGCATAGTTAGGACAAGGGTTTTCTCCAGTTCTCCACCCAAGTGCAACAATGCTGAATATAACTCTATCTTAATTCGGGATTGTTACCGGACGATCAACGGATATCCGGCTTTGCGTTAAATACGGACCAGGATCGGCGCAGTCGTCCACCGCTTTCTGCACAGGAGATGATGTTCAAATTTTTGCGAACAAATCGGACGCGTAACGTCACAAATCCGTCTCCCCCATTGTCTTACCTGCGTAAGCAAAAAAAACTACGGCTGACCAATTCACGTACATCGACACATGGCATTGAAGTTCTTCACAAAGCGAGTTGTTCTAAACAATCGTGTAACGCCTCCCCAATGGCGCTCTAACGGAGGGCATTGTTCGAAGAAATCGAGTAACGTCGCCCGAATAAGCGCTCTAACGGGGGCATTGTTCGAAGAAATCGAGTAACGTCGCTCGAATAGCGCTCTAACGGAGGGCATTGTTCGAAACAATCGAGTAACGCCTCCCCATGGCATTCCAGCGGAGGGAGTTGTTCTAAAAACGTCCATCGGCACTCAGACAAGACCCAGCGAAGGGTTAGTAAGTCAATTGGTCAGCCGTAGAAAAAAAAGACCCCCAGAGGAGAGAGTCCAAATGGAAATCAGAATGAATTATCGCAGCGCTAATCCGGAAGCCTTCAAGGCCCTGCTCGGGCTCGAGCAGTTTATCCGCAACAGCGGCCTCGACCATGAGCTGTACGAATGGATCAAGCTGCGCGCTTCGCAGATCAACAACTGCTCGTTCTGCATTGACATGCACGCCAAAGATTTGTTGAGCATGGGCGTAAGCGCGGAAAAAATCATGGTGCTGACCGCCTGGCACGAAGCGCCCCACTTCACCGCGAAGGAGCGCGCCGTGCTCGAACTGACCGAGTATGCCACCAAGCTGTCCGAAGCCGGCGTTCCCCGCGACGTGTACGACCGCGTTCGCGAACATTTCGACGAGAAGCAGTTCGTCGACCTGATCATGGCGATCAATGCGATCAACTCGTGGAACCGAATCAGCGTGTCTACGGGCTTGTTCCCGGGAGCTTTCGATTGAATTTCGTCAGCTTATCCGGATTCACAACCAGGTAGAGACGGCGGATACGGGAGCCTCCGGGCTCCCATTCCGCGCATATCGCGTTCGCGATTCGGCCATCCCTGCGCAGCGCCAAGCCGGGATCTCCGTTCAGCGCGACGCGCTCGAAGCCTTCCTTGAAAACCCCTTTCGCCGACAACCCTTCGAAGAAAGCCAACACCCTCGGGAATCCGACGATCGGATAGATGGCGGCCCGGGCTTTGCCCCCTCCGTCCGAGATCATAATGACGTCGTCGAGCAGAAAGGCGAGCAGCGACTTGAAGTTGCCCGTATCCGACGCGCGAAGGAACGCCTCGACGAATCTCTCCTTCGCCTCTTCCGTCGGCTCCCCCTGCCGCGGCGGCGCCGCTTCATCCTCCATCTTCGCCTTTGCCCTGCTGAACGTCTTCCGGCAGCTCGTCTCGGTGCGCTCCAGAATGTCCGCGATATCCGCGTATTCGAACCCTAACGTTTCCTTCAGAACGTAGATCGCTCTCTCCAGAGGAGTCAGCTTCTGCAGCAGCACGAGATAAGCGTAACCGATGCTTTCGCGGCGCTCCGCCGGATCTGCGGCCCGGTCTCTGTCCGGCAGCGGCTCGGGCAGCCATTCGCCGACATACGTCTCCCGCTTGCGGCGCGACGACTTCAGCAGATTAATGCAGCGGTTCGCCGTCATTTTCGCCAAGTAGACCTTCTCGTTGACAATGTCATCCTTTGCCGACTGCATATATTGAGCAAATACGTCCTGGACGATGTCCTCCGCATCCGTCGCCATCCCCAGCATGCGGTAGGCCAGTCCGAACAGCGCCGAGCGATGCCGCTCGTAGGCTTGGGCTACTGTCATCGCCAGTCCTCCGTTCTCTATTGCCGTGTTCATTCCTTATAGAAGACAACGGAGAACGACGGTTTGTGACATTCCCGCGCCTACCGCCGAACCTCTCCTCAATATTCCGAGATCGCGGCCCGCAAATCTTCGATCCCGTTTATGGTTCCGAACTTCTCGAACTCCAGGTTCAAGTACTTCGTTTTCCCGCGCAACTCCCCCTCCTTCTCTTCCACAAGGGAGGCATACACGTTGAGGTCCGCTTCCGGGCCGGAATCCCGCATCTGGCGGATGGCCGCGACCAATTCCTCCAGCAGCGCTTCCGAGAAATCCCTTGAGGCCAACTCGATATCCCAGGTTTGAAGCCCCTCCGTCGGCTTCTCCGGAATGCGGACTCCGTCCGCGTCTATCTCCTCGCTCAGCCCCTCTTCCAAAGCCTGCATTCGGTAGGTCGTGGAAACCCGGATTCGGCCGATATCTTCATTTCCGTAGATGCGGGGAAACGCTTCGCGAAGACGCTCCTCCGTTCGGAGCCCCCAGTAGACTTCCGCGTAGTTGTCTTCCAGTCGTTCGCCCAATTTCTTCATCGGCTCGTCCGTCGGCCCGCTCTCATCGTAATACGCGTTCCTTTCCACCCGGATGATCCGCTCTTCGCCCTCGCGGACATCGTACACCTTGGCGAAATACGTATCGAACTTAAAGTTAAACGCGCTCCCCGCCGACTTAGCTTCCATCCCGTATTTTTCTTTCATATATCGGACTGCGTCCTTCTGAATCTGCGCCCGCTTCCAAGGGTATCCTTCCATTTCGGTGTACACGTAAAATCCCCCGTACAGCACGGCAAGCGCAACGACGGCCAACAACAGCTTTTTCATCCGTTCTCTCCCCGATTGCATACTTCCGTCCTATCCTACCACAGTCAGGGAAAAAATGGCACCTGCCTCTGCCTACCGTCCGACTGCCATGAACGCGAAGCCGAGACGGCGCATTTCCGCGCGATCGAGCATATTCCTTCCATCCAACAGCACCGGCGTCTCCATCCGGTCCTTGACGTCCGCCCAGTCGAGCTCGCGGTACGCGTCCCAATCGGTGACGATCACCGCCGCATGAGCGCTGTGCAACGCCTCGCCGGGGCTTTCCGTGAACGAGATCCTCTCCGCCAAGCTCCCGTACATCTCGCGAAAACCGGCAATGCCGAGCGGGTCCGTCGCCAGAACGGAAGCCCCCTCGGCGAGCAGCGCTTCTATGACGGACGCCGCAGGCGTCTCCCTGACGTCGTCGGTTCCGGGCTTGAAGGTGAGCCCCAGCACGGCAACTCTTTTGCCGCCGAGCACCCAGAGCTGCTCCCGCAGCTTGCGGATCATGCGCTGCGACCGCTCGCGGTTGATCTGCATCACCTGCTCCAGCAGGCCGAAGTTAAGACCGTACGATCTGCCGACGTGCGCGAACGCGCGGAGATCCTTCGGAAAGCAGGAACCGCCGAAACCCGGTCCGGCTTTCAGGAAATCCGCCCCGATCCGCCGGTCGAAGCCGATCCCCTCGGCCACCAGCGTCACGTCGGCTCCCGTCTCCTCGCACAGGTCGGACACCATGTTGATATAGGAGATTTTGGTCGCGAGAAAAGAATTGGCCGCATACTTGATAATTTCCGCCGTATGCGAATCCGTGAACAGCTTCGGACAATCGAACGAACGGTAGACGTCTTCCATCAGCACGCGGCCGCGCTTCGACGCTACTCCGACGACGATTCGGTCCGGATGCATGAACTCCTTCACCGCCGCGCCTTCCCGCAGAAACTCGGGATTGGACGCAATCTCCAGGTTCACCTTGCGGCCTTTGGCGTACAGGGCGCTCATCTTCTCGATCCAACGGCCCGTGCCGACGGGGACCGTGCTTTTGACAACGATCAGCTTGTATCCCGAATCGAGACTGTTCTCGACGATCTCCTTCGTCACCGCTTCGATCTGCGACATATCCGCGCTTCCGTCCGGACGGGACGGCGTGCCGACGCAGACGAACAGCACCTCTGCTTTGAGAATCACCAGCGGGGCGTCGTCTGTGAAGATCAGCCGGCCTTCGCCCAGATTGCGAACGAGCATCTCCTGAAGCCCCGGCTCGTAGATCGTGCTGATTCCCGCCTGCAGCCTGCTCAGCTTAGAGCGGTCTTTCTCGACGACTTGGACCCGGAATCCCAGGTCCGACAGACAGACGGCTGTGACGAGTCCGACATAGCCCGCTCCGAATACCGCAATATTCATCGCACGCCCCCTCCCGCGGCAACGGCCGGCTCGGGCGCGCCTACCTTCCGGATATCGTCGAGCAGGCGGCCGAACACACCGTCCCATGAGCGGCGAGCGGCCTCCCTCGTCCCCATCGCCGACAAAATCGTCCTCAACGCGGTATCTTCGTGCAGCCGGGAGAGCGCTGCCGCGAAGGCGTCCGCATCGCCCGGCGGGCAGAGCAAGCCGTTATCCCCGTGCCGGATATGGTCCGGCACGGCCCCGCCCGCGGCCCCGATGACCGGGAGGCCGCAGGCCATCGCTTCCAGCACGACGTTGCCGAACGTCTCGGTCGCGGAAGGGAAGAGCAGCGTATCGGACGCGGCCATCATGCGCCTCAGCTCGGATTGCGGCAGCGCCCCGAGAAACCTGGCCTGTACTTGCAGACGATCCGCGAGCGCCCGCACGCTCTCCGCGGCGGGGCCGTCTCCGGCCAACAGCAGCTCCGCATCGACGCCGGTATCGTGCACGAATCGGTGTACGGCCTCTACCGCCACCTCCGGCTGCTTCTCGGGAGCGAGTCTCCCCGCGTACAGCACCGTAAATCGCGCGCGTCCCAGTCCCAGCGAGTCTCGCAGCGCCTGGCGGTCGGGCTCCGGCCGGAACAACGACGTATCGACGCCGCGGCTCCAGATGTCGAGTCCCTCCCATCCGTCGGCGCGGCACTCCTCCAGCACGGAAGGCGACGGCACGTAGATTCGTTGGCAGGGCCGATGAAACCAGTTCATGTATTTCCAGGTCGCTTTGCTGAGCCATTGAAGATTGTAGAAAGGCAGGTACCGAACGTAATGCGTATGGTGCGAGGCAACGAGAGGAATGCCATGCTTCAGGGCCAGCTGCCTCCCCGTTACTCCGACGCCGAACGGAGTCGCGACGTGGACAACGGTCGGCTTGAAGTCGAGCAGCCTGCTTTCCGCGCCGGCCATCTGCGGCACCGCGAAGCGCAGCTCCGGATAGAGGAAGAACCGGATGCTCCTCAGCCGCTCGGCCATATCGGGCACCAAAGCCTCTCCTCTCGGACGCGAAGGAGCGAACACGCGGCACGCGATTCCTTGCCCTCGCAAGTAAGCCGTCCATCGCTCCAGCGTCTTAGCCACCCCGTTCATCTCCGGGGCGTACGTGTCGGTAAACAGGGCCAAACGAATTTCCGGCATCCCAAGCACCTCCATACGTTTTGCCCTTATCGTAGCAAGCGGAAGTTATCGGAGTATCAACGGAGCGCCTCGCAGCGCATAAAATGGCACTCTCCTCCGCAAACTAATTTTTGGATGAAATCGAGGCAAAGGAGCGATCTTACTGTGACCAACCACAAAAACCAACTGTCCAAGGCGGAGGTCCAAGCGACCCCGCTGAACAAGCTGCCCGTCCCCGGAGAGGACGACGTGGAGTTTTCCGCGGAGGAAGCCGCCGAAGCGTTCGAGCACAACAACGCCGCCGCGGACCATCAGAACGAAAGAGAATAAACGAAGAGGAGCTGCCCCTGGTTCGGGACGGCTCCTCTTTCTTTCTCTGGCATCTATTGGCTTACTCAAACTCCGAAACGACCGTAAACCGCTCGTTCAGATGCTGCGGGTTCTCGATCTCGTCCACGATTGCGATTGCGTAATCGGCGTAGCTGACGTGGCTCTCTCCGGCGGAATTGACCAGCAGGTTGTCTTTGCCGGTGCGGTACGTCCCGGTACGCTTGCCTTCCGGGTTAAAGAAAGCCGACGGGCTGACGAAGGTCCACTTGACGCCGACCGACTCCTTCAATTCCTCCAGGTTCCGGGCTTGAGCGGAAGCCGTTCCCTTGAACATGTCCGGGAACTCCGGCGTATCCACCAAGCGCAGCGTCTTGGCTTCGTCCACGTACAGGCTTCCCGCCCCGCCAACGACGATCAGCCGGGTATCGGGAGCGCCTCGGAACGTTTTGATCAATGCATGACCCGCTTCCGCGTGCAGATGCTCCTGGCCCAGCGGAGCGCCGAAGGCGTTCACGACGGCATCCAAGCCCGCCACATCTTCCGCCGATAACTGGAATACGTCCTTCTGCACGACTTTGACGCCGCCGTCTTGAATTTTCGAAGCGTCCCGCACGAACGCCGTCACTTCATGACCTCTCGATACCGCTTCTTTCAAAGAAGTCGCTCCCGCTTTGCCGCTTGCCGCAATAATTCCGATTTTCATCGTCGATGCCTCCTGAGCTGATTAGTTTACATAAGAAAGGGTGAACCGCCAAACAGATGTAACCATCAGAGTTACAACTGGAACATAAAAAACCGGCAGCCGCCTGCCTCAAGCTTTAGCTTGAATTTGCCTGGAGAGCACGGATACCAGCTCTTCTATCGTAATGTCGGAGAGTACGGCTTCCATCGCTTTCTGCGCACGGCCCAACAGCAACTGCAGCACGGCCTGGACGTTGGCCCCAACTTCGCATTGAGGGTTAGGCTCCTCGTGGATATTGAACAGCTTCCCTTCCTCGACGACGTCGACCGCCCGATAGACATCCAGCAGGGTGATCTCGTCCAAGCCCCTGGCCAGATGAGCGCCGCCGCTGCCCGCCTTAACCGTGACAAAACCGGCTTTCTTAAGCTGTCCCAAAATTCTTCGGATAATGACCGGATTCGTCCCGACGCTCCCGGCGATCCACTCCGACGTGTTGTGAGCGCTCGGCGTAACGGCCAGCAGCGCCAACACGTGCACCGCTATGGAAAAACGGCTGCTGATCTTCATGCGCAACACCCTTTCGATGTAATCATTATAGTTACATCTTGATCACAGTGTCAAGCCGACTCATCCCCCAGCTTCTTCTTGCCTAGTGATGACGGTGATGATGCGGCGATGATGGTGGCGATGGCATAACATTACGGCGTAACGCTAAACGACCATTACGGACCCGGCTAGCGGACGATAGAGCTATGGCATAACGTTATTTCCCCGTTTGCCCCCGATATCGCCCTAGACGAATGAAATAACGTTACGCCATAATGCTAACCCACGTTCAACCGCCAGCCCCCGAAACCAATAACGTTATCCCATCGTCCTATGCCATTTCCCATCGTTCGATTGCGAGCCATTGCACCTAAATTCTCGGGGGTTTAGGTTAAACTGCCTCCGCCCGGCCCCGCTCATCCCGAGCAGCCGGACAGCTTGCGGAGCTGCTGGGGGTTGGCGTTATGCACCTTCTTGAACATTTTGGCAAAGTAGGAGAAGTTGCTGTAGCCGACTGATTGCGCGATGTCCGAGATCGGGAGCGTCGAGCTCTCGATCAGCTCTCTGGCGATCCGCATCCGTTCCTGCAGCAGATAGTCGGTGATGCTCATCCCCTTCTCTTTCCGGAACAACCGGGAGAGGTACGCCGGATTCAGGTGGACATACCCGGCCAACGTCTCGCGTGTGACGTTCTCGGCCAGATGCTCGGAAATGTACGCGCACAGGCGATCGATCGTCGACTCCTCCTGAAACAAATACCGGTGCACCGTGCGAATCAGCCGAATACCCCAATCCTCCATCTGCTCCAGCGTGCGGGGAGCCGCCTCGGCCGGGATGCCCGCGTCCTGCAGCAGACGATACGCCGACAGCCCTTTCTTCTGCAGCAAATAATAGACCATCTGCAGAAATCCGAGGTAATACGCCTGAAGCGCGCTCGCCCCGAACCGGCGATCCGCGGCCAGCTCCCGCAGGCTCGCGCCCAGCCGGGCGCCCAATTCCTCCGCCTTGCCATTCTCCAGCAGCAGCGTCCACGGGCCGAAATCCGGCAGGCGCGGATCTGCCGCAGGCTCCGTCTCTTGCTTGCTCAGCCAATTGAGCCGGTTCGATTCGCTCAAGTTGTTGTATTCGAGCGCGAGCAGCGCCTTGTACATATCCGTCAGCTCGTGCAGCGAAGCCGGCTCCCCGATATAACAAGATACCGAGCAGTTCAAATACGCTCCGCAGGCTTCGATGTACCTGCCGCATCGCTCCCCGACGCACTCGCGCAGCGCGCCTTCTTCCTCGGGAGAGACGTACAGAATCGCCGCCGCGACCCCATGCTTCGTCTGCACGACCTCTCCCCGGGAGTCGGCGACGACCATCTCGGCCACCGACTGGCGAATCGCGTACTCCATCACTTCCTCGTCCCGCGTGCTGAGCTCCCGCTTCCAATTTTCCACGCTGACCACGATCGGCAGCAGCTTCGCATCCGCCTGCAGCGCAATGCCGTACTCAGCCGGCAGACGCTCCGCGTCCTCGGGACCGGCCACGATTCGTTCGGCAAGCAGATCGTACCAGAATTTCTCGCTGAGCACCGTCTTCTTCTTGTTCCACAGCTCGTAATACGGCTTATACTGCTCCGTCAGCGCCAGCTCGGCCTTCTTCTTCTCCACCGCTTCAAGCGCCCTGCGGACCGTCTGCTCCAGGACGTCGAACTCCACGGGCTTCATGATATAGTCGAAGCTGCTCAACTGAATCGCTCTCTGCATGAACCGGAAATCCCCGTGCGCGGTCAGGAAAATCGTCTCCAAGCCAAGAGAGCGCTCGTTCACCCACTCCAGCAGCTCGATTCCGGTCCCCTTCGGCATCTCGATATCGCAGATCATGACATCGACCGGCTGGCGCTCGAGAATTTTCACCGCTTCTCTCATATTGTAAGCCTCGCAGACGTCGGTCACGCCCAACCCTTGCCAATCTATCGCATCCTTGATGCCCATGACGGCGTACATCTCATCATCCACGATCAGCACTCGCAAGCTTGTCACCTCCGGCATTATCCGCTCCGGCTTATTAGCCAATCCGACTGTTCCTTGCTCTCCGCGGGAATCTCCAGCTCCACCCATGCCCCCGAATCCTGCCCGTTGCCCAGCGACAATCTGGCTCCGATGCCGTACAGCAGATGCAGCCGGTGGTAGCTGTTGCGCATCCCCAGGTGCTGGTCGTCATTTCTCTCGAAATAACTCCCGCTCTGCAGCTCCTCCAGAACCTCCTCCGGAAATCCCGAGCCATTGTCGGCGATCCGGATGAGACAGCTTTCCCGCTCGATCCGCGCCTGAATGTCGATATGAAACGGTTCGTCCATAAAGTCGAAGCCGTGCTTGACGGCGTTCTCGATGAACGGCTGAACGATCAGCGGAGGAATCGGAATGTCCCCGGCGCTGTCGCCCACCTCGATCCGATACGTAATTCTCCCCGGAAAACGAAGCTGCTGAATGCGCAGGTAACTGTCCATATGCTCCATCTCCTCCGCCAGGGCCACGAAGGGCTGACCGGTCTTGGTCGCGAAGCGAAAATATTTCACGAGATTCAGGCACATCGCCTGAATGACGCTGTAATTTTTGATCTGGGCGAGGTTGTAGACGACGTTGATGCTGTTGAGCAGAAAATGAGGATTGATCTGCAGCTGCAGATGCTTCAGCTCCGCCTTGTGCGTGCGAATCTGCTCCTCGTAGACGTGAATCTGAAGCGTCTGGATCTGCTGGACCATATCGTTGAAGCTCTCATTGACCGAGTGGAACTCCTTGGACGGGGAGCCCGCGAGGCGGAAGGCCCAATCCCCTCTCTTGAGCGTCCTCATCCCTTTAAGCAGCTCGTTCATCGGTCGAATGATAATATGGTTCAAATAGAGCAGGTAGAGCGACAGCAGCGCCACGACGAAAATCGGAATCCACGAGATGAACTCGCGGAACCGCGACAGATTTTGCAGCATCCCCTGCTCGGGGATAAACGCGGCCAGCTTAACGTCCGTCGACGCGACCGGATGACTGACGACGACGTAAGTGTCGTCCTCTCCCTTCAGCCGCTGGTAGTTGGCTGCGGAGTCGATGACCGGCGATCCGCTCAAGCCGCTGGCGGCCGCTCCTCCGTGGAGCAGTTCGCCCTCCAAGCTCGCAAAGGCGGCAAAGCCCTCCCTGCCCAGTTGAATCAATTCGAGCGGCACCATCAGATGATCGAGCCTGACCCAAGCGCCGAGGTACACCCCCGAGCCGGAATCGACGATTCGCAGCAGCCCGTACGCATCGCCGCAGGAGATCGCCTTCCACTGCGTAAAATACGGGCTGCCCGGCCGCGCCTCCTCCAGGTGTCCCTCCAGACACTCCCGAATCCGCATCGTCTCGTCGTAGCTCCCGCTCTGGATCTTCGTCGGAATGAAGTCCCGGTGCGCAACCGAGTACGCGAACTGCGTGTCGACGCCGCTGTCGAACCGGTTGTAGCGGCTCAGACTGTTCAGAATCCTCACTCTCGTCAGGGTGTACTCGCTGGACGCGCCGTCCAGCCTGCCCAAAGACAAAATATCGGCGTCGTAAGAAGCCAGATCGTACAAATAGTTCGTCTCGACGGCCAGCGCCGACTGAATCTGATTCGAATAGAGGGCGATCATGCTGCGGTTCGATTCCGCCGCCTGCTCCCGCACCGAATTCGAGGCCATATAGTTGCTGTAGAGCAGCAGGCTGACGAGCGGCAGCACGATCGTGACGAAGCCCACGATTAGTTTGTAGCGCAGAGAGCGTTTGGGATTCATCGCTCGGCCTCCTCGAAGGAACGGGAAGTTGCATTTCCTATGCCGTTATTATGTCATAATCCGTCCCCGCGAGAAAAGGAAGGAGGAGCTGGCAAACTTGCTCCAGCCCCGCTCTCAACCCTGTTTTATTTTCCGTTGGCCTTCGCCCATTCATCCAGCTGCCGCTGCGTCTCCTGCAGCACCTTCTGGTAGCCGGCCGCGTCGCGCTTCGCCTTGAACTTGGCGATTGTCTCCTCCACGTCGACGGCTCCGGCGCGCAGCACCGCCCCAAACTCCTTCTCGACGTTGCCGATCGCCGCCATCTCCGCCTTGACCGGAGTTTCGTCGAACGTAAAGCCAAGTGCGATCGAACGCTCCGCGCTGTCGTTGAATTGGCTGAACTGCTCCCACTTGTCCGGATCCTCATTCGCCCAGAGGTAGGAATTGAACTGGTTGCCGAACATCCAGCCGCCCGGGCTCGGGTAGCCTTGGCTTTCCGCGGTGACGCCTTCGGGATAATCGATCACGTTATCGGATACTTTGACATAGTGCTTGCCTTCGATGCCCCAATCCAGCATATTGAGCAGCTTGGCGTCGGTATACAGCAGGTTCAGGAACATCATCGCACGCTCGGGATCTTTGGACGTGCGGGAGATCGCCAGCATCGCGCCTTGCGCTTCGCCTGTCGTCGTGTACGGCAGCGCCGTCTCTACTTGCACGAGCGGTACGCCGGTCGTAACGGTCATTTCCTTATCCTTGCCCGGCTTCAGCGATTGGCCGATGGCGAAGGCTTTGCGGGCTTTGATCATGTTGATCGCCTGGTCGCTGTCGTCGGAGGTGACGACGTCCTTGTCAAACCAGCCGTTCAAATTCCATTGCCGCATCCGCTTGAGGAAATCGATGAACTTCGGATCCTCCAGATCGTCGACCACTTTGAGCTCTTTGCTGTCGCGGGAGATTTTGCCGTCGTAGTTGGACGCATGCCACGTGTTGGAGAAACGGTTGCTGACGATCGGCACCACGTCAGGCTCGTTGGCCTTGATCGTCTTGAAGATTTCCTCCATCTCCTCCAGCGTCTTCACGCCGGAGATGTCGAAATTGTACTTGTCGACCAGATCCTTGTTCAGCAGGAAGCCGAAGCCCTGCGCAAACTCTTTCTTCGTCGGCACGCCGTACAGCTTGCCGTTAATTTGCGCGCCCTTGATAAAGTCGTCGCCCAGCACCTGAGGAATGTCCTTCCCGTGGCTGGCAACCAGGTCGTTCAGCTCCAGGAATTGTCCCTTGGACACGTCTTGGGCGTACCCGTACCAGCCGGCGGTGAAGATCAGGTCGAACGTTTCGCCCGATATTTTCATCAGATTCGTCTTGTCGGTCCAGGAGCCCCAGTCGATTGGTTTCAGTTCAACAGTAGCGTTGATTTTCTCCGTCAAATATTTGCTCATTTCCTCCTGAACGTCAGCCATATCGCGCTGGGCCGAGCCCGGGTAGACCAAAGTGAGCTTGTACGGCTCCAGACCCGCAGCGCCCGAGGACGCGGATGCGGACGGAGTGCCGGATGCTCCGGCTTCCTTGGACGGCTGGCTCCCTCCGTTGTTGCTTTGTCCGCATGCGCCCAATGTCAGTGCGGTTGCCAGAACCAACGAGCCCCCGGCGATCAGTTTCTTCTTCATGCCCCATCATTCCTCTCGTCTCATTAAGTATATCCTCTATAGTGGAACTGAGCAGCCGCGCTATCAGCCTTTCACAGCGCCGCTGGTAATGCCGCTAATGTAGAACCTCTGGAAGAACGGATAAGCGAGCAGCAGCGGAGCGACGCCGATAATGGCCAGCGCCATGCGCACCGTCTCCGTAGGCATCTTAGCGATCAGATCGCCGACCTGGCTGGAGGTATCCGCCTTCATAATGAGAAACTGCACATTGTTGAGCGTCTTCGTCATCAAGTATTGAATGTTCATGAGCTCCGGCTTGTCGATGAACAGCATGCAGTTATACCAGTCGTTCCAGTAGGCCAGCAGGTTAAACAGCCCTATCGTCGCTATGATCGGCGCCGACAACGGCACGACCAGCTTGAGGAAAATCGTCAGCTCCCCCGCCCCGTCGATCGTGCCCGATTCGATGATCGACTCGGGAATCGTATTGGCGAAAAAGCTGCGCATAAGCAGGACATTAAAGGCGCTCAGCATCAGACCGGGGATGATCATCGCGAGCAGCGTGTTTTTCAGCCCGAACATCATCACATAGGTCATATACCACGGAACCATCCCGCCGCTGAACAGCATCGTAAAAAACAGGATAAAGGACAGCGTACGGCGCATGGGCAGCCCTCTGCGAGACAGCGGGTAAGCGAACAGCGCCGTAATCAGCAAGCTGACGGTCGTTCCGATCAGCGTTACCGCTACCGTTACGCCGTAGGAACGGGCGATCTGCGCGAAGTCGTTGAACAGGAACGAATAGGCGGCGAAGTTGATTTTGCTCGGCAGGATGGAATAGCCGTTCTGAATGATTGAGCTTTCGTCCGTAATAGAGACCATGAATACTAGCAGGAACGGGAATATCGATACGATCGCGAACGCTCCGAAGAACAGATGAATGAAGGAAACGCGCGCCAAGCTCATACGATTCATCTAAAGTGCGCCTCCTCGAATTAGAATAGAGCGTCGTTCTTGCTGATTCTGCGGACGGCGAAGTTCGCGCCCAGGATCAAGAAGAAACAAACAACGGATTGATAGAAACCGGCCGCGGCCGACATGCCGATGTCGCCCAGCTTCACCATCGCCCGGTAGACGAACGTGTCGATCGTATTGGTCGTTGGCATCAGCGGACCGGAATTCATCGTCACCTGATAGAACAGACCGAAGTCCGAGCGCATGATGGAGCTGATTGCGAGCAGCGTCATGACGATAATAACGGGAGCGATCAGCGGCAGCGTGATGCGCGTCATCTGCTTCCATTTGCCGGCTCCGTCGATGATGGCAGCCTCGTAATATTCCTTGTCGATGCCGATGATCGCGGCGAAGTAAATAATCGCCAGAAATCCGACGCCCTTCCAGGCGTTCACGATCACGAGAATGTACGGCCAGTGTTGCGGTTCGTTGTACCATGAAATGGAGTCAAAGCCGAACAAGCTGGAAAGCTGCCGATTCACCAGCCCGTTGTCCGCGTTCAGGAAGCTGTAGACGAGATACGCGACAACAACCATCGAGATGATGTGAGGCAGCAAGAAGGTACTCTGGTAGAAGCGGGCGACCACTTTCTCCTTGATCTCGTTGATCAGCAGAGCAACGGTCAGAGCGAGCACAAGGTTGACGATGATAAAGGCGACGTTGTACAAAATCGTATTGCGAGTAATCAAATAGGCGTCCGGAGAGTTGAACAAAAACTTGAAGTTATCCGTTCCGACCCACGGGCTGCCCCAGATGCCTTGGACGTAATTCAAGTTCTTGAAAGCCAGGATGACTCCGTACATCGGAATGTAATTGTTCACGAACAGGTAGACCAGACCTGGAACCGTCATCAACAGCAGCATCTTGTACTTCTTGACTTGTCTCAGAAAATGGCGCGAACGGCTCGCAGTTGCAGGGGTGGCAGCAGGTTTCGTTCGACTGGCAGGCGCAAGCGCTTCCATCGGGTTCATCCTCTCTCGTTGCGTAACTCATGAGCCTATTATAGGGAAGCTCCGAGGCTGGCCACTACTAGGATGATGACTTCCCGATGAAACGGATGTGACTTGTTGCTCGGAATGTGAAAGCGCTTATTGACGGGCAGATTCGCCGCTCTTATGCTTAGGGTGTCGCAAGCGGCTGAACCTTGGTTCACCGGATATCGATTGCTATAACCGACGCGAGGAGCGGATCATACATGAAACTCTCGGACCACGTAAAACGAGTATTTATTCTAGGAATGGACGGGGCGGGCAATTTCGTACAGCAGGCCGACACCCCTTATCTGGACGCATGGCTGAAGCGCGGCGCCTATACGTACGATGCTCAGGCCGAGCTGCCGACCATCAGCGCGGAGTGTTGGGGCTCCGTCCTGCACGGCGTAACGCCCGACAAGCATGGTCTCGACAACGATAAAGCGGCTTCGGAGGCTTATTCTCTACAATCTCCCTATCCGTCCCTGTTCCGGTTGGCGCGGGAACAGCTTCCGGACGCCAAGCTGGCCGCCTTCTCCGCGTGGAGCCCGATCAATTCCGGGATTATTGAGGACAACATCGGCGTTCATAAATTCTCTCTGCCGGACGAGAAACTGACGGAGGAACTGATCGCCTATATCGGCGTCAACCCCGACGTGCGGCTGCTGTTCCTCCAGCTCGACGAGCCGGACGGGGCCGGTCACCGTTATGGCTATGGACCGGATTCTCCGGACTACCTGGCCGCGATCACGGGCTCGGATGAGCGGATCGGGCGCGTGCTGGAGAAGCTGGAGGCGCTTAATCTGGTCGCAGACAGCCTTATCGTGCTGCTGACCGACCATGGGGGCGGCGGCGAAAACAAGCACGGCCACGGCAGCCCGCATCCGATGGACCGCAACGTGTTCTGGGGCTGCATCGGCCCGGGCATTCGGCAGGGCGTTCTCCCCGGCCCCCTCTCCATTACGGATACGGCGGCGATCGCGGCGCTGGCGCTGGGACTGGAGACGCCGAATTGGGACGCGCGGCTGCCGAAAGGGCTTCTGGACGAAGGCGTGGAGGCGGACGGCGTAAAGGTGGAGACTGACAATGGCTAAAACTCTGCGCTTCCGCAAGGACGGAACCTTTAAAATCGTGCAGTTTACCGACCCGGAATTCTCTGCGGAGAGTGAAGAAGAGCGCGCGATGGAAGCGATGATGCTCTCCATCCTGGAGCAGGAGCGTCCGGATCTGGTCGTCTACACCGGCGACGTCATCGCCTCGGCGGGACATCCCGACCCGGCGGGCGCGTTCCGCCGCGCCTGCTCGGTTCCGGAGCGCGCACAGATTCCGTGGGCGGCCGTCTTCGGCAATCACGACTCCGAAGGCACCATTACACGGGAGCAACTGCACGCCCTTCAGCTTACTTATCCTTTGAACTATGCCAAACCCGATCCTCCGGGCGTGCACGGATCAGGTAACTACGTACTGAGCGTGAAAGGGCGCGACGAGAGAGACTCCGCGGCCTTATACTTCCTGGATTCCGGCAGCTACTCTCCGCTGGAGTACAGCCGCATGGGCTTCTACGACTGGATACGCCGAGACCAGATCGACTGGTATGCGAAGCAGTCCTATCGGCTGACCGACGGCAACGGCGGCGTTCCTCTGCCCGCGCTCGCCTTCTTTCACATTCCGCTGCCCGAGTACAACGACGTCTGGGACTTCGGCGTCTGCTACGGGGAGCGTCACGACATCTGCTGCGCCCCGTGGATCAACTCCGGGCTGTTCGCGGCGATGATCGAGATGGGCGACGTCATGGGCACCTTCGTCGGACATGATCACGGCAACGATTATTGGGGCGATTGGCGAGGCATTCGCCTCTGCTACGGGCGCACGACGCGCAACGCCTATCTGGATCGCCCCTTCATGCCGGGAGCCCGCATTATCTCTCTGCGCGAAGGCGAACGAAGCTTCGACACTTGGGTCCGCCTCGCCGACGGCACCGTGCTGGCCGAGCAGCCCCGCCACGAGCCGACGGGACGACTTCCTGGGCAGAGATAGCTCGATCCTTAATTCGACTGCTGCGGCGGGTGGGACTGACGAACCAATGTTGTCAGGTTAACCTAAATTCGCGAGGATGCAGGAGCAAAAGCTCGCAATCGAACGACACGGAATCGCATAGGACGATGGGATAACGTTATGGGTTTCGGACGTTGACGGTTGAATGAAGGTTAGCGTTATGGCGTAACGTTATTTCATGGGTTCAGGGCGATATCGGGGGGCAAATGGGGAAATAACGTTATGCCGTCGCTCTATTGCCTGCTAGCCTGGCCCGCGTCGGCCATTTAGCATTACGCGATAACGTTATGCTATTTCCGCTATTTCCGCTATCACCGTCGTCACGACCATCACGCTATTACCGTCGTCACCACCACCACCATCACGACCATCACGACGGCCGCCCAACGGCAGTTGTTCCCGCGTGCCAGGTTCCCGCCCCCCCAACCTCGTGCAAAGAGATGGCGGTATCGCGAAGCGATGTTCCCGGCTATATGTGTTGCTCCCTCTCTGGGGCTTAATCTGACAACATTGACTGACGACCCCCCGCATAGGCAAAGAGAGCGCCGAGGTTGTCGACGCTCTCTTTGCCTTTCTCAATGCCCCGTAATCGCAATCATCATAATCCCCGTCACGACGGCTGCCGAAGCGACGAGCCGACGGGCTCCCTGCGACTCCTTCAGCACGAGCAGCCCCAGCAGCGTCCCGAATACGATTCCGACTTCCCGCAGCGGAGCCACCGTGGAAACGTCGGCCGTTCTGGCCGCGAACAGAAACAGCAAATAGGAACCCGGGGACAAAATCGCCCCCAGCCAGAGAATGTTCCGATGACGGCGGACAACCGCCTTCAACCTGCCCGGCTTCAATACGGACGAAGTCAATCCGAGCAGAAAACCGATGTTCGTCACTTCAAGCAAGGCAAGCGGGGACAAATAGCCCAGGTTCACCTTGTCGACCAGCGTATACGTCGTAATGCATAACCCGACTCCGACGGCCAGCAGGATGGGCCGAACGGATGCCGCCCCCGCCCCTGTATCCTGCCGTCGCCCGACCATAACGATGAATCCGATCAGCATGCAGCCGATTCCGATCCACCCCCACATCGGCAGCGATTCTCCCAGCAGCAGCACCCCCGCCGCGGGCGTAAGCAGCGTCGGCATCCCGCGCATAATCGGGTAGACCTGCGACAGATCCCCCGCCTTGTACGTTTGCGCCAGTAGAAACGCATAGATGCTCTGCATCAGCAGCGACACGCCCATAAACAGCCATTCGCGCGGTGAAAACTGGTTTCCGGACAGCTCGTTGATCAGCACGGGCAGCAGCACGATCGTCGAAGGAGCATAGATCGCCCACAGAAACACCGGTTTGTCCGTGCTTTGCTTGGCGAACATATTCCACACAGCATGCGCAAGTCCGGAGCATAGGACGAGAACGATAGAGACTGCAACCATGATGCATAACCCCGCCTTCAACACTTTTGTTAACGCTATGTTAACACAAAAAACCAATTAAAAACAATATAAAAAAGGAAAACACAAGTTTAAAAAGCGATATGAATCTTTTGGAGTCGATTACGCGACATAATAAAACCCCGGCATTTACCGAGGCTTGTCCATCTTTTTATGTTTTGCGATTTCCATATGCGTATGAATGGTTTCCATAATCGTAAAAAGATCGTGATGACCGAAATTGGGATATCTCCGCTCTTCCGTTACCCCGACCGGCTTATGATGCATATGATCGGGCTCTGTTGTTGTCTGATGCCGCTTTTGCTCATGGGGTTCATTATGCCACTTCCACTGATTGCCTCGCTGGTACTCCCAATCGTACTGATACTTCTTTTTCCTACCCGTCTTGTTATCGATGAGTTCAAATACCGTCATATAGGTGCTGTCAACGAATTGGATTGTCTTGCGAACGAACGACCCGCTGCTAGGCTCCTCCCCGAAAAACCCATCCTCGATCGAAACGATCAGATCCGGGAAAGACCGCTTCAAGAACTCAAAATTCGTCCCATAGAGATCAGCGTTATTTCGCTTCATTGATTTCCCTCAACTCATCGAGAAGCGCAAGCCAGATCGAGACATCTCGTTCCTCTGTGGCGGTACGCTCCGCTTTTGTTCCCAACGTCATCTCGTACGTACCGCCATGCTTCTTCATCAATCGCGAGATTTCATCCAGTACAGTATCTCGGTGGTTGCCTGCGGCCCCTTCTCCCGATTGTTGCTCTTGTTGTTGCCGCTCGTACATCGCCACGACTTCCTGGAGCGGAAGCACCTCTCCGGTACGCATCACGAAAGATAATGACTCCGGAATACGATTGTGACGATTCTTACCCTCTCGCTTGTAGCCGAGAAATCTGCCCTCATCAATCCATTTGTTGATAGCTTGAACTGATACGCCGAAAATTCTGGCGAGTTCGCCGGTCGAGTATGCTCGCACTGGTTGTGCTTGATCAACGGTTTCCGCGATGAAACGAATCAGTTCAGGAAGATCCTTTCGGTATTCAACTCGCTTTCGCGGGTTAGTTACTAGAATATAATCATGCAGCATATTGCTGAAGGCTCGGTAAAATTCGGGGTCCGCTTGTTTGATCGCACGCTCCAGCACTTGCTCACTCTTCTCTACGACCAATTCACGTTCCTGCTTTGTAGACATGAACATCACCTCGTGCCCCCATTTTACAGAAGTTAAACTAAAACTTCAACATAACTTAAATTAAAAGTTAAACCATTCTATGCAACATTATCCCCAGAAATGATTCGAGTATGATCCTTCGATACGATTAGCTCGTTTAAGCGCAAAAAAAAGAGCCGCTCCGCCAAAATCGCGGAAGCAGCTCTTGATTCGTTCTATGCGCCTTAATCCCGGCTGGCGATCTTGGCCAACAGGCGAAGCATCTCGATGTACAGCCAGACGAGCGTCACCATCAGGCCAAACGCTCCGTACCATTCCATATATTTCGGAGCGCCCTGCTGCGAGCCGTTCTCGATGAAATCGAAGTCGAGCACGAGGTTAAGCGACGCCACGACGACGATGACGAGGGAAATACCGATGCCAAGCAAGCTGTTGTCGTGCAGATACGGAATCGTAATTCCGAAGAAGCCGAGCACGAAGCTGGCCAGGTACAGCAGCATGATGCCCGCAGTCGCCGCGAACACGCCGAGCTTGAAGTTCTCGGTCGCCTTGATGATTCGCGCCTTGTACGCGAGCAGCAGAGCGACGAAGACGCACATGGTCAGCAAGGAAGCCTGCAAAGTAATGCCGTTGTACAGCGACTCGTAGTTGGCGGACAACGCCCCGAGGAAAACACCTTCAAGCGCCGCGTAGACCGGCACCAGATAAGGCGCGGTCGTCGCCTTGAAGCTGATGATCAGCGCGACCGCCAAACCGCCGATCGCTCCTCCGATCATGTACGGAACTACGTTCTGCCCATTGAAGAACATCGACCACGTCACGAAAGCGGCGCCGAGCAGAATCGCCAGCGTAATGAACGATTTGTTCACCGTGCCGTCGATCGTCATTCGGTCCGTTCCGCCGTAATGTCCCGTTTTCTCGAACGCTTTATCGCTTAAAGTCGGATTCCCGCTGCGTCCAATCATTTCAAACCCACCTTGTCCGTAAGATTATTCCAATTATAGCACTTGTCCCCGTTCGGCTTCCACCAGCAAAGTATTTCAGCCGGCAGCCGCTCTCCATCGCGCGCGTCTAAGCGATAATCTTCGTCTTCTTCGCGTTCTCCGTCGACCTGCGGATGATTCCGCTAAGCGGACGCTTGAGCGCAAGAGCCAGAATCAGGCTGAGCGCGATGAAGACGACAAGCGCGACAATATCTTTCAGCGCCGTCTCCCACAGAATACCGCCGACCGCCTCCCTCAGCAGGCTGATCGCGTAAGTGAACGGCATGAACGGGTTCAACGCCTGGAAGAACGGAGACGTCGTACTGATCGGGAACGTGCCTCCCGAGCTGGAGAATTGGAACACCATGAACACGATCGCGATGCCTTTGCCCACATTTCCGAACACGGACAGCAGCGTATACGTGATCGTGACGAATACGAGGCTCACCAGCATGGCGAACAACACGAACTCGGGCGGGTCGGCCACATAAGCGTCCAGAATGAAAATATCCCCCAGCGTAATGAACAGCGCCTGGCACAGTCCGATCGTCGCGAAAGTTCCCAAGCGTCCGATGAACAGCTGGTACGGCTTGTAGCCCTCCCGATTGTCCGGCTCCGTCTTGAGCAAGGAGATGAGCAGCGTCGCGCCCACCCACAGAGACAGCACGCAGTAGAAAGGGGACATCGCCGAGCCGTAGTTCGGAATCGGATATTTGCGGTTCTCCTTGATCAGCACAGGGTTGGCCAGAAACTCGCTTTCCTTCCGAATATCGCCCTTCAGCAGCTTGGCCAGCTCCGCAAAATGGTTGTCTTCCTCCACTTCGCGCAGCTTGTCCGCCGCCGTGCGCACCGCGCGTTCCAGCTCCGGCAAGTCGTCCCTGACCAGCCCGGCTACCCGGTGTACGCCGGACTCGATCTCCGGCAGCTTGTTGCGAACGAAGTCGGCCAGCTTGGACAGCTCCCGCTCCGCTTCGGGCAGATCGCTGCGCACGAACGCGGCGGCTTGATCGAGCTTTCTTCCGATAGCCGGAAGCTCGTCTCGCACGAATGGAGCCGCAAGGCTGACCGCTTGCTCGAACGCCTCCGCCTTTTCGCCGAAAGCTTGCGCCAGCCCGTGCACCTTCTCCCGAATCAGCGGCAGATCTCCTTGCAGCTTATTCAGCTCCGCTTGCCCGAAGTTCAGCCCGGCTTGCGCATCCGCCAGGATCGCTTCGATGTCCGGCAGCCTTGCCTGCGCGTCGCGCAGCAATTCGGCGGACGTCCCCGCAGCTTCCGTCAGCTTGCCGAGCCCTTGCGCGATCGCCGAAACGATCTCGCTGTCGTAGCGGGCCAGCACGCCGCCCAGCGCCTCGCTCGTCTCCTTGGACAGCGCGTTCAGCCGCTCTGCGAGTTCCTTCGCCGGAGCTTTGCCGTTCTCCAGTCCGGATGCGATCGTGCCCAGAATTTCCGCCTGTCGGTTCATCCGCTCCGCCGTGGACCGGATGCGCTGCGACGCATCGCCCAGAGGCTGCCCCGGCAAGTATCCGTCGACCCGCTTCAGCAATTCCGCCGTCCGTCCAAGCACTCCGGACGCTGCAGCCAACCGGTCCCGGACCGTGCGCACCTCTTCTGCGGTCGGCAGCTTCTCGGGATCGACGGCGAGCAGCCGACCCGTCAGCAACGTCACGGAATCGGCGGCTTGCTGAGCCAGCGCGAGATTCTGCTTCACGAGCGGGGCAACCGTCTCGAACGCCCCGGCGTTCGCCGCCAGAAACCCGTTAAGCGCGTCCGCGAAGGCGACGCCCTTGCCGGAAATTTCCGCCACCCGAGGCAGAGCCCCCTGTGCCGCAGCGACGATGTCCAGCGCTTGAGCGGCTTTGTCCGAAGCGAGCGCGATCGCTTCCGCGATCCGGTCGAAGCTGCCGTCCAGTTCGGCCACCCGGTCCGCCGCTTGCCGGATCAGCGGCAGTCTCTCCTGGATGACCAGCACCTCCGATGCCGCCGCTTCGACCTTCGGCCAGTTGCTCTGAAGCTTGAGCAGATGATCCGCGGCTTGTTCGATCTCCGGCAATCGGGCTTCGACTTCCGTTATGATCTGCGCTTTATCCCTTATTTCCGGGAGTTTCCCTTCCAGCTCCAGCACTTTCTGCCCGGCTGCTCGAATATCCGGAAGCTTGCTCTCCAGATCGTAGATGCCTCCCTCGACTTTGCGAATCGTCGGCAATTGCTCTTCGACCTGAACCCCGACCTCCTGAAGCTTCGTCAGCAGAGCCTCGCTGACCGCTTCCGCGAAGCTTTCGTTGATCTGCTCGGCGATCGCGGACACGCCCGAAGACGTAATCTTGGGCGCGACCGCATTGATCTTCTCATTGACGGTATAGATGACCTCGGGCCTGTCGAGCCGGCCTTCGGCGATTCCCGTAATCCGTTCGGAGAAGTCCGCCGGGACGAGAATACTCGCGTAAAACGTCCCCTTATCCACCCCGCGCTCGGCTTCCTCGCGGTCGACGAACGTCCAACCCAGCTTCGGGTTGCTCCGCAAATTGTCGACCAGCCCTTCACCGATGTTAATGCTTCTGTCCAGCACGGTCGCTCCCCGGTCCTCGTTCGTGACCGCGACCTTTACTCCGGAAGTGTTGGCGTACGGGTCCCAGACCGACTTGATGTTCACCCAGCTATACAAGCAAGGGAGCAGGATAATCGCCAGAATCAGCAGAATACCCGTAGGCACCTTGAAAATGTTCAGCCAATCCGTCGAGTAAATTTTCCATATGGCACGCATAGACTCGTCTCCCACCGTTTGCATTCTCATGATGTTCTGACTTATCGTACCATATTTTGCTTCTTTATAAACCGATCGACGCAGTCGTTAACCGGAAGCCCCCCGCTCGATCAGTTTCCTGGAGGAGAAGGCAAAGAAGAGCAGGAACGCCCCGCACATCGCCGCAATGAACCCGAACCCGCCGAAAATATCGTATTGCGAGGAAAAGTAGCCGAATCCCAGCCCGGACAGCATCAGCACGGCGTTTTCCCCCAAGGATTGAAAAGACCCCATCGTCGCCCGCATGTCGGAACCGATTCGATGCTGCAAATATCCCGACGCGATCGGCTCGCTCATGCCCGCGAACAAGCTGACGAGAAGCAGCGCCGCCAATCCGTCGTAATCCCTGGACCAACCCAGCCAAGCGAAGCTGACCGTCATCGCGCCCAGAATCGTCAACAGCATCGGCCGCGTGCCGAATCGCTCCAGAAGCTTGTAAGCGAACAGGCTGCCGGGGAGCCGGAGCAGGAAAATCGCCGCCGAGCATACGCCGAACAGAACGACCGGAATGCCCAGCCTGTCGAGGTGCGTCTGCCAGAATTCGTCGACGTAATTGACCGCCGCTCCCATCGTCATCCCCGACAACAGCACAAGAGCGACCCCCGGGTTGGACCGGAAAAAGCGCAGGGAGGTCGTCACGTACTCCCCGATCGGAATCGGACGTTCCCGCTGCCGGCTTTCTTGGACGGGTTCGGCCAAAGCGGCCGTGAGGATCAAGGCTGCGACCGTCGCGCCAAGGGACAGCCAATAGTTGAACTCGAAGCCGAAACGCCCCGCCAACAGGCTGCCGCTTAACGCGGCCAAGATCGTCGCGGCGATGTCCAGCGCATTCAAGCGACCCAAGATTTTCTCGAACTCCCGCTCCCTGCGCTCGGCAAGCAGCGTGTCGTACAGCAGCGCCGTCTCCGCTCCGCTGGCGGCCGCGTTGCCGATTGCAGCAAGAAACACGACAAGCGCGAAATGCCAAAACTCCGTCGCGAAGATCAGAATCAGAAATTCGAGACAGCCCATCAGCGCGGTGACGACGATCAGACGTTTGCGTCCCCATTTGTCGGCAATAATGCCCGTCGGCAGCTCGGCCAAGACGATGGTTGCGGCGAAGATCATTTCCGCATAGACGACCATCTGGATCGTCATGCCTCTTTCTTCCCAGTACAGCCTCTCGATGACGTAAGCGGGAATCAAGTGTTGAAAAAAGCGAATGGCATACAGTAGACGTACGTTTCCTGCGTGCAGCATGGCCGCATCCCTCCTGTTATTCGGATTCGAGTCTATACAAGCTCTCGCCGAATGGAGGGGCGCGCGCAGCGCATCCGGTTAACGATTAACAGGGAGGTCTGGCGTAAGCCATAGGATCACTCCTTATCCGCTCTATGGATTTCGTCTGCTTCCATTATACCTGGCGTTGCTCGGCTCCCCAAGCCATTGACGGCAATCTTCGAAATGCGCGCGGACTTCCTGTTGCGCAGACCCGCCTTGAAGCCGCATAATTTGAACGCCCCAAGCGCCAACAGCGCCGCGGACAAAACCAGCATCGCATGACCCAGACCCGGGCTGAACCGCAAAACCGTCCCCCAGGGCGCTCCCGCCGCTCGCGGCACGGCAATCAAGATCATGAGCGGCAGAGCGAAATAAAACGGCGCAACAGCCGCCAATAGACACACGTATCCGGGAAACTGCCTTCTCCTCCTACGGACCATCATTCGAATGACGTCAACCGAGATCCAGACTGCCGCCGCAACGCAAACCGCGCCCAGAACCGCCTCGATCGAACCGAACGGAGTGAGGGGCGGATACCCCGGAGGCAGGTCGCCTCCACGCTCGGCCGCCTCCATCAGTCTCATGGACAGCTCTCCGTAAGCATGGCTGTATACCGTCGTTTGCAGCGCGTCGTTCGTGTTCATCAGGACGACGATTCCCCAGCCCGAATCGAGATCGGCAATCACATCGGAGTGAAAATTTTCCGCATCTCCTCCGTGCCAGATCCTGTCTCCGAACGAAAACCAGCCCAAACCATAGGAGAAGCCAACTTCCGGCTTATGCATAGCGCGGATTCCCGTCGAGGTCGCGATTGCTTGGCTGCCGTATTTTCCTTCGTTGAGCTGGGCGATCAAGTAATGAGTCATATCCTCCGCAGAAGCGGCCAAGTAGCCGGCAGGAACAAGAGCAGGGGCAATCGGGTGCTTCGTCTCCCGCAATTGGCCGAATACGGACTGGTAACCGGCAGCCAGCCTCTCGTCGCCCGAGTTGCCGGCAAAGCTGTTCCTCATCACCAGCGGTTGAAAGATGCTCTCGGCGACATACTTCTCGTAGCTTACTCCCGAGACGCGCGCCACGATCTCCCCCAACAACGTGTAATTAGCGTTGGAATAGCGAAAGACGGCTCCCGCCGTCCCTTTAAGCTTAACCCCGTCCAGTCGACGGATCGCTTCGGCGGGCGCAAGATCGCCGTCGGCGATCCAGGCCCTCCCTATATAGGTCGATAATCCGCCGGTCTGGTTCAACAGATGGCGCACCGTTACCGGTCCGCCCTCCTCGAACTCCTTCCAGCGCAGCTCAGGCAAATGCTGCCTGACCGGGTCGTCCAGCCCCAATCTTCCTTGTTCGGCCAACTGCACGATCGCAAGCGCGGTAAACGATTTGCTGACCGAGCCCAGCAGGAACGGCGTGGCGGGCGTAACCGGACGCTTGTCGTCATCGGCGATTCCGTACCCTCGCACATATACCGTTCGGTCCCGGTGCACGACGCCGATGGCCATTCCCGGGATTCGGTATTTCTCCATGCCTTCCCGGACCAGAGCGTCGATCTTCGCCGTATCCAGTTCGGCGGACGTCTCGTCCGCATAGGCCCCGACAGGAAAGAGCGATATCGCAATCATAGCCGCTAAAAGCCATACAAGCAGCCTTCTCATGATTCATACATCGCAAAGTCGGCTACGAGGATGACCGTCGCGCGATCGTTCTCCAGAAGGAATTCGATGGCTCTGCCGTTTTCCTTATCCAAGTAGCCCATCAACCGGAGTTGATCCATCTCGCGCACGTAGTAATCTTGGCCGTACTGCGCCTCGATGCGGGACTTATCGTCCCCGATCTTCACCTGTCTGGCCGTCGTGGCTTCCGCCTTGAGCGAATATCCGTCGACCCGTCCGCCGTTGAGATTGTAAGTGAAGTCTTCGTACTCGAGAATGACCTCCCCTCGCCAACTGGTCATCCCCTTCAGCTTCCCTCTGAACGTCGGCTCTCCGCGCTGAGCGACCACTTCTTGCTCCGAAATGCCAAGATCGCTCAGACCGCCCGTCTCCGCGGCCAGATCGATGCCCGTCACGGAATCGATATAATCCAAAGGAGAAGGCAGCGCCTCCTTCTTGTCTCCGCACGCCGCCAACGCGAGCGCCATAGCCGCCAGCAACAAAAGCATCATCTTTCTCATCGGCTCTCTCCCCCTCTTCTCTATTAACCGATATTGGTCGCATAAGAGAAAAAGGTTCGATTCACTTCGCAACAATCGTCCGCAAGCGGGCGTACGTGACAAGTTCGAATCGGCCTAATGTTGTCTTCCTCTACTCCCTCTCTTCTTGCATCACATAGGACCACGGCACATACTCGCACAGCCAGACGCCGTTCTCGGATAGCCAGAACTTGTGGCCGTCCCGATGCATGGCCGCCGCCGAGATCCGAAGCAGAAGCGGCTTTCCGTGCCGGTTGCCTACCTGCATCGCCGTCCCTGTATCCCGCGATAGATGAACGTGCTGCCGAGACCCTTTTTTGATGCCTTCAGCCCGTATGCTCTCCATTGAACGGGAAGCCGTGCCATGGTAGAGGAATTCGGGAGGCGCGCACTCCTCCATCTCCACATCGACGGACACCGAATGTCCCTGATTGGCGCGAATGCGGGTTTGGTCCTCATTGAATTTGTAGCGCTGTTTGCTGTTATCGCGCACGATTCTCTCCAGCGTCTCCCGATCGATCCTTCTGCCCGCACGATTACAGCCCGCCAGCAGACTGTCGACATCCGCCCAACCGTTGTCGTCCAGTTCGATATGCGCCGCCGACGGCTTGTGCCGCAGCACCAGGCTCAGAAACCGGCCAAGCTCGACGTCTCTATTGCTCTGCCTCATCTTTTTACCTCCTCTCTTTATCAAATCGAATTTATATAGAAGCAATCTTTAAGCGAACTCCCGTTCAAAGGCGTTTATGCATTTCCCATCCTTGGCGTCCAGAACGGCAAAACGAATCTCCTCGAACAACGCGCTATACCCTTCCGAATCCAAAAGTTCCTTCCACCACGCGGCCACCTTGACCGGATCGTTGCGGAACACGCCGCAGCCGTAGGCTCCTAGGATCAGGTTAACGTCTCCCATAGAGGCAAAAATCGCAAGCGCCAACCGCATCCGATTCTTCATCGCCAGCTCGGCTATAGCCGGATCTTCTCCCTTCAGCAGCACCTGTCCGTAATTGACCGCGGGCAGCGTCAGAACCGAGGCCGTCACCGGAGCATCCAGCAAGTCAAAGCGCTCATCCCGGAAAAAAACGACGTCGGGAGAGTAGATGGCGTAGTCGGTGTACATCATGGACGGGCACGCGCGATTGGCCTTGTAGTATTCTTCGTTGCGAAGCAGCGAGCCGTACAACCCGCCGGATGCGGCCAGACTCTCCTCCTGCGCCATGGCTCCGTTCAGGAAGCCTCCTCCGGGATTTTTGGCGCTGGCGAAGTTCAATACGCCGATGCGGGATTTCCCTGCCTTGACGAAATCCAGAATCGCCTTGACCGTCGCCTCATTGGCGACGGAACGCCGCTCTCGCCCTTGATCGGATCGGGGGGCATCCGGAATTGACATCCGACTCGCCATCTCCCGTCCACGCTCCGGGGAAATCAGTACGCTGGCTTCCTCCGAACGCTTCTGCTGCGCGTAGAAGTCGATCCTCCGCCCGTCGTATTCATACCCTCCTTGCTCCATGATTCGCACAGTCTCATGCGCGATCTCTTTGCGGTTCATTGCTATTCCCTTCTTTCCTTAACAGCTCGTCACGCGCTTCGGTCAGAGCAAATCCGAGCAGGTTTCTTCCCCGCCATTGCAGCGGATTCTCCGCATTCGGATTGGACTTTCCCATCCCGATGCCCCAGATGCGATCTCGGGGGCTTGCTTCCACCAGAATGCGGTTTTTCGTTGATTTCAAATAGTCCCAGAGCTGCGGGTTTTGCGAAAATTTGGCTATGGTGCCGCGTTTGACGATCTCGTAGCAGCGGCTTTCCCACACATTCTTGTCGAAGTTTCCTACAGAGCGGCCGAACGCCTTCATTTCCTTCGGATGCTTGGCCTGCATAATCGCCGCCAGCATCTCGACATCCCCAAACAGCCGTGCCTTCTCGGCCATCATGAACTGCTCGGTGCAAGAATACTCCGTTCCGTCGATTTCAAAAGAGCTCATCCACCACTGACTCAAACAGCTCTGGTTCACGCTTCCGTCGGCAGGCGGCGTGTGCCCCCAGAAAAACAAATATTTAAACTTACGGCCCGCCCCACAGGCGCTCCTCAGTTGCTCCAAATCGTAAATCATTCTGCTCCCCCCAAATTCCTCCGATAAAGACGTGACGGACGATGCCCGGCATTTTCCGTGTAATGGTCCGTCTCGGAGACGAGATCGACCACTTTGCGCCGGAAGGCGGCCTTCAGCAGCTCCTTGTCCAGAATGACCTCGTACACCTGCTGCAGCTCCGTCAACGTAAACAGCTTCGGCATCAGATGCAGCGCGATATCGGTATAGTTGACTTTGCCGCGCAGCCGTTCGATCGCGTACGCGATGATTTTGGCGTGATCGAACGCTAAGCCGTCATTCGACACAATAGCGTAAGTCGTCTTGGAAGCCGACTCTGTCACCGTCTGCGATCGCTCCACAACTGCGGTCAGCTCTCCGTGATCGGACGTCAGCTTAAGCTCGTGGACCCGCGTCTTCACGTATCCGCCGTCCTCAAGCAGTTCCTTCCCTTCCCTCAGCAGCCGATAAGCCACCTTAAACCAGGCAGCGTTCGCCGCATCGTCCCCCGCTTCCACTCGTACCTTGCCGGCATCGATCAGCGCCATATACGAGCAGCTCATCACCCATGTCCGGGGATCTCGCCCGACGTCGCTGAACGTGTACAACTGCTCCAGATAGACGTTGTCCACGCCCGTCTCCTCGCGCAGCTCCCGCTGCGCGGCCTGCTCCGTCGTCTCGCTCGGCCGGACGAAACCGCCCGGCAGCGCCCATCGTCCCAGATAAGGGTGGCCCCCGCGCTGGATGAGCAGAACTCTCAGCTCCTTCTCCGGAAGCTTGCGGTAATTGTCCTCTGCCTCGTCCGTCACGGTGAAGATGACCATATCCGCCGCCACCGAAGGCCTCTCGTAATCGCCTGCACTATACCGCTCCAGAAACTCCCGTTCCGTCAAACCGTCGCGATCCCGCACGTCCATTTTTCTACCCCCGTCCATTCTCTTCACCGAAGTAGTTGCCGTAAGGCGTAAACCGGGCCAGCACCTCGTCGACCTTCCTCATCCGCTCTTCCAAGCCGCCCCTAAGCGTAATGTAGGGTATCCGACGCCGCTTCAAATCCGCAATGATCTGCTTGTGGAACACATGGCGCTTCTGATCTCCGCTCCGGTCCCACGTATCGTCGTACGGAATGTCGTCGTCGCACAGGAAGAACAGGTCGTACCGCTGCGCGTTCTCCAGCGCGATCCGAGTCAGCAGCTCCGGCGCCTTGCCGTGATAGTCGAGCGCGAACATGTAGGTCGTAATCGCGTTGGTGTCCACGAACAGATAGCGGTTCGCCTCCAGCAGCGCCTGCTCTTCCCGTTCCAGATGGCCGACCGCGATCTCGTCGAAGGCCGGCAGATCAATTCGGCGGTCCACCTGGTGCTCGGTCCAGTAATCCCGGCCGTACTCGCTTGCGTACGTCGTTCCGTAGCGCTTCGCCAGCGCCTCGGTAATCGTCGATTTCCCCGTTGACATCGCCCCAACGAACACGACCTTCACGATCAAGTCCCGATAGACGACGTCGCTGACGAACTCCCGGTATTTGTACGGATCGGAGCGTACCATCGTCGCCGAGATCGGAACGACGCCGCGCTCCTCGTCCACTCGCCTGTCGATTGAGCCAAGCGCCCGGCTCATATGCTCGCCGTAAAATTCGCTGGAGTAGAAATGCGTCACCTGCTCGCCGCCTAACAGCCCGAGAATGTATTGCTCCTCCCGGATTTCGTGCTCCCGGTCGTTCGAGTAGCCATCAGGTCCGTCCCAAGCTTCGATTACCCTCACAGTCGGGTACAGCTTGCGAATCCAATCCGCGCGCACCTGGAGCGGAATCGGCGTTACGTCCGTCTCGTAGATGACGACGATCAGCTCATCGACCTCGCGCAGAGCGGTCTCGAACATATACTGATGCCCCTTGTGCAGCGGCGCAAACTTGCCCAGAGTCAGACCTAACGTTTTCATGCCTGCGCCTCCCTTGCGCCTTTATTCCAGATATAGTAACCGTATATCGCATTGACCAGATACGCGCTCCACATGACGATCATCAGCGTTCCGTCCGGACTGCCGTCAACCGTGCGGATTACCCACAACAGCACCGTGAAAATGTTAAGCACAATGTAGACGAGCCACTGCTCTTTATACCTTCTGACCATAAGGATGGTCGCCACGATCGACAATACGGTCGTCAATGCGTCGATATAAGGCGAGTTCTGCCCCTCGATCAGCGACAGGCCGTATCCGAGCGCCGAGCTGCCCGCTGCGCAGACGCTCCCTACGAGCGCCAGGCCTCCGACGTTCAACTGCCGCATAATGACCTGCTTGTCGCCGCCCAGATTCTTTTTCCACATGAAGAAGCCGGCCACGTTCATCGGGACGAAGAACAGCAGGTTAAGTCCCACCTCGCCGAACAATCCATTCGTATACGCGAGATACGCGTAGCCGAACGTATTGTACATCCCGAACACGTAAGTCATCAGGTTGCCCTTGGCCGCCAGCACGACGCAGAGGACGCCGGTCAGAAACACCGTAAACCCGAACAAAGTATCCTTCATGATAACCGTCAAAGCGATGGCGATTCCCGAAAACAGAGCCAGCCAAGCGATCTCGTAAACGTTCCAGCTTCCCCACAGCTTCTTCATCCTTATCCCTCCGTCTGCTCTCCCGCACCCAAGTCATGGCGCATCTCTCTTTGTATTGTTTTGATAATAACATTTTGTTAATATCAAAAATAACAGAAAGGCGAAGAAGAAGCAACCCCTTTTTGCAAGTTGCCTCCACCGTTTGTTGATGGAGGCAAGCTTTACTTGGCGATCGACACCCGTTGGCGCAATATGCGCTACATGTTGTACACGACCAAATGATAGGAAGACGGCGGCCGCAAGGCCGAAAAATAGTAATCCTCAACTTCGTCCCATCTGCGGTGCCAATCGGCATCGTCCGTTCCCTCTCTAATATTATGCCTATAGCGGCGAAGCTCCGGCACCGCCTCTACGAGAATCGCAAGATGAACGACATCGAGCATCTCGGGAAGAGAGCTGTAAATTCCGTCGAGGATAATGATCTTCGAAGGCTGTAGCACAACCGTGCGCCGGGCCAACCCATTTCCGGATGAAAAAGAATAAGGACGATAGCGAGCCTCCTTGCCTGCTAACAGGGGGAACAACGCTTCATTGCGCATGCGCTGCCAGTCTATGCAACGATGGCACTTCTGTTCCGCCGTGAACGAATCCCATTCCTCGTCCGTAATCGCCGCATCGAAAAAGTCGTCGCATTGAATGACCGAAGCTCCCAACCGAGAAGCCGCCTCGACAGCCAATGTAGATTTGCCTGCCCCGCTCCCGCCATCCAGCGACACGACCAAAGGTCCAACCCGATCCAATAGACGCTGACGAATAAAAGAAACGATAGTCTGAATGGCTTGCTCCGGATGATGCGATGAATAGTCGTTCTCCACGTACAGCCCTCCTTACCCTATGTCCTCCGCAGCCGCCCGCCCCGCCGTCCTGCCCGAGAAGAGGCAGCCGCCGAGGAACGTGCCTTCCAGCGCCCGGTAGCCGTGCATGCCGCCGCCGCCAAATCCGGAAGCCTCTCCGGCCGCATAGAGGCCGGGAACCGGTTGACCGTCCGCTCCGAGTACCCGCCCGGACAAGTCCGTCTGCAAGCCGCCCAGCGTTTTGCGGCTGACGATGTGAAGCCTGACGGCAATCAGCGGGCCGCTCTTCGGGTCAAGCAGCTTGTGCGGACGCGCCACGCGAATGAACTTATCGCCTTTGTAGTGCCGCGCTCCGCGGAGCGCGGTAATCTGCAGGTCTTTCGTGAACGCGTTGTCCATCTCCCGATCCCGGGCCCGCACCTGCCTCTCGATCTCCTCGAAGCGGAGCAGCCCCTCTCCTGTCAGCTTGTTCATCCCTGCCACCAGCTCCGCGAGCGTAGAAGCCACGACGAAATCCTCGCCCTTATCCAGGAAAGCTTGAACGGGAGCCGTCGGCCCCGGCAGTACTCTGGACAACACTTGCCTCACGCTCTTGCCCGTCAGATCCGGGTTTTGCTCCGAACCGGAGAGCGCGAACTCCTTCTCGATAATCTTCTGCGTCAGAATAAACCAGGAGTAGTCGCAGCCCGTGCGCCGCAGCGTCTCCAGCGTGCCGAGCGTGTCGAAGCCGGGGAAGTTGGGCGCCGGCAGCCTCCTGCCCCTCGCGTCGAGCCATAGGGAAGACGGTCCGGGAAGAATGCGAATGCCGTGGCTCGGCCAGATCGGATTCCAGTTCCGGATGCCTTCCGTGTAATGCCACATCCGGTCGCGATTCACGATGCGTCCTCCCGCCTCTTCGGCGATGCCGAGCATCCGCCCGTCGACATGGGCGGGAACGCCGGACAGCATATGCTTCGGAGGCTCGCCGAGCCGGTCCGGCCAATTCGCCCGGATGAGATCGGGGTTGCCGCCGATGCCGCCGCTCGTGACGAGCACCGCCCGCGCGAAATATTCGAACACGCCGACAACCTCGCGGGAGCTGGCCTCTCCTCTGGCGGCATCGCTCTCTACCAGAACGGAACCGCTTACACCGACGACCGCGCCTTGCCGGCGGATCAGGCGATCGACGCGATGACGCGGACGGTAGACGATCAGACCGCTGTTCCTATGCTCGCGCACTCGACGCTCGAACGGCGCGACGATGGCCGGCCCCGTCCCCCACACGATATGGAACCTGGGCACGGAATTGCCGTGGCCTTCCGCCAAGTACCCGCCTCTCTCCGCCCAGCCGACGATCGGGAAGAAGCGTACGCCCATGCCATGGAGCCAGGCTCTCTTCTCCCCGGCGGCAAAATCGATGTAGGCCTCCGCCCACTTCCGGCCCCAATCATCCTCGTCGGCTCTGTCGAATCCCGCGGAGCCCATCCAATCCTGCAAGGCCAGCTCCTTCGAATCTTTGACGCCCAGACGGCGCTGCTCCGGAGAATCCACCAGAAACAGCCCTCCGAACGACCACCACGCCTGCCCTCCGAGCGACGCTTCCGGCTCCTGATCGAGCAGCAGCGTTGTCTTCCCCTTGTCGGCAAGCTCGGCAGCCGCGACCAGCCCGGCTAATCCCGCTCCCACCACGATCGCATCGAACTCCCTCTCCATGGACCATCCTCCTATTGGCGATTATTGCGCTTATTCAAGGTGATCAGATCGTAACGATGCGTCTTCGTTGTTCCTTAACCCTTCCCGGATGAAATCTGCCAGCAGATCGATTTTGCCAAGGTTGCCGTCGGAATTGTTCAGCACCAGATCGCATTCGGCCAATGCCGCGATCTCCTCCTCGTAGGAGCTCAGCCGGACGCGAATCTCCTCCGGGCCGTGGCCTCTCGCTTCGAGCCGTCTGCGGCAATCCTCCTTGCCCGATTTCACGCCGATCAGCAGCGTCCTGTCCCGGAACAGCTCCCGCAGCTTGCCCGCTCCCGCCTGATCCAGAATGACGGAACGCGCGGCTCCTCCGCGAATGACATCCTCCACAAGCTGCAAGGGCGTCCCGTACAAATTGCCGTGATATTCCGTCATCTCTACCATTTGTCCCCGGTCGTGCAGGCTCTGCATCTCCGACCTGCTCTTAAAGAAATAGTCCACCCCGTCCGTCTCTCCTTCGCGGGGCGCGCGCGAAGTCCACGTCACGATTCGAGGCAGTCCGAGCCGCGACTGGATCGTGCTTTTGCCGGAGGCGCTAGGCCCTTGAAGCACCACAAGCGATATCGACATATTGGCCTCCCTTGCGCTTTCTATATATGATTCCACTATACCTTCTTTTCGATGGAAATACAGGCCTTGCAAGGTTAGAAAATGGAAGAACGGGCGACCGTGAACAAGGAAAAACGAAAGGCGGCGTCGAAAGAATACGATACTATGATGCCAATCCAAGATTCCAAGCTGCTGAAGTCCCTGCTGAAATCCGCCGCAGCGGCCGGCTTATTTCTCGTTTTTCTGCTAGGGTTGCGATGGTTCTGGTCCGAAATCTTCTACACGCCCCAGCATCCGAGCGTCGTTCAAGGCACGCTCGACCTGAGGGGATGGGACTTTAACGACAACCCGTCCATCCCGCTCGACGGAGAGTGGACTTTCTATCCTTCGGCTTTGGTCAACCGGGCCAACGAAACGGAGCACACCGGCAGGTTTATACCCGTTCCGAAAAGATTGGCAACCGCCGGAGTGGAGGGCTTCGACGGCGCTTACGGATACGGAACGTACAAGCTGAGCATTCTGATCGATCCGAATCCCGATCTCGACCTGAGCTTCTGGTTTCAGGAAGTCGCAGCTTCTTCCCGCGTGGAGATTAACGGCGGCAAGCCGTTCGAGGTTGGCCGGGTCGGGGACAGCAAGGAAACCTACTCCCCCAGCATGAGAACGTATTTGCTCTCCTATGAGACGAAGGGCGTCGGAGAAATCGAAATGTATATTCAAACGGCCAACTTCGACCATTTCACCCGCAGCGGGATCGTCCGGTCTATCCGGGTCGGCGCCAAGGATGCGGTCGATACCGAATGGTGGTATTCGATCGGCTTTCAGCTCGTCACGTTCGCGATCCTGCTCGTACACAGCCTGTATTCCTTCATTCTGTTCGCATTCAGCCGACGGGAAAAAGAATTTCTGATCTTCGCGCTGATGCTCTTAGCGGCGGGTATATCCGTCGTCTCTTCCGATGAAATCATTCTCCTTAACTGGCTGCCGATCAATTTTACATGGCTGGTCAAAATTCGGCTTCTCTCGTATATGTGGCTGTCCGTGCTCATTCTGGCGCTAGGCAGAATTTTCTCGGAACGAACGGAGAAATCGTTGACATACCGGATCTTCTTCGCATCGTTCATCGTCTACACGCTATTTATCCTGTTCTCGAACGTTACGCTCGTCAGCCTTAGCTACTGGCTCAGAATCATGACCTTCTACTACGTTGCGCCGCTTGCGGCGTTTGTCTGGCTGACCGTAAAAATGTTGCTTGAGCGCAAAAACGACGTGATCTATCTGTTTCTGGCCATCGTCAGCGTGCTGTCCAGCGTCCTCTGGGGCATTGCCGATTATTGGCTGCAGAGTACAACCGTCTATTATCCGGTCGATATTATCATGGCCATCATCACGTTCTCCGCTTACTGGTTCAAACGCTATTTCCGCAACGCCGAGGAAAATGCCCGCCTGAACGTTCAGCTCAGGGAAACCGACAAGCTGAAGGATCAGTTCCTGGCCAACACCTCGCACGAGCTGCGAACGCCGCTTCACGGCATGATGAACATGGCGCGCAGCGTCGTGGAACGGGAAAAGCCGGTACTGGGCGAGCGAAGCGTCGCGGATATGGAGTTGTTGATCACGGTCGGACGGCGGATGTCGCACCTGCTCGACGATCTGCTGGACGTCACCCGACTGCAGGAGAAAAGGATCGTTCTGCGCAAGGAACCGCTGTCCGTCGCTTCGATCGCTTCCGGCGTCGCCGCCATGCTGCGTTTTATGGCGGAAGGCAAGCCCGTCCGTCTGGCGATCGAGATTGGCGACTCGCTCCCGCAAGTACTGGCCGACGAGAAAAGACTGGTGCAGATTCTGTTTAACCTGCTGCATAACGCTTTGAAATTTACCGACGAAGGAACGGTGACCGTATCGGCGACGGCGGAAGGCGGAAGAGTCGTTATTCGCGTTAGCGACACTGGAGCCGGAATGGACGAAGAGACCCGCCGACGGGTATTCCTTCCTTACGAACAAGGAAGCCGCGGCATGAACGAAGATGGAGGCATCGGGCTTGGCTTAAGCATCTCGAAGCAGCTCGTGGAGCTCCATGGCGGGGAATTGACCGTAAGCTCCGAACCGGGCGTCGGTTCCGTATTCCGCTTCTCGCTGCCGATTGCCGATTCGCTGACTGCCGCTCCGTCTGCGCCGACTTTCCGCTCCGACCTCACGGATATAGGCTACCTGGAAGCGGCCGCTTCCCTCTTAACCGAGACGTCCCCGGATTCTTCGGCTTTCGCCGCTTCTTCGAAAGCCTTCGAAGTCGGCCATATCAACATCCTTGCCGTGGACGACGACACGATCAATCTGAAAGTGCTTGTCGGCATTCTCGCGAATGAACCGTACAACATCGTCACCGCGACGTCCGCCCGCGAAGCGCTGGAACGGCTCGGCTCCCATACCTGGGATCTGATCGTCGCGGACGTGATGATGCCTCAGATGTCCGGTTACGAACTGACCGAGAAAATACGGGAGCGGTTCTCGATGTCGGAGCTCCCGGTCCTGCTGCTCACCGCTCGCAGCGGCCCCGCCGACATTCAGGCCGGTTTTCTTGCCGGGGCCAACGACTACGTTACCAAACCGGTGGAAGCGACGGAGCTGAAATACCGCATTCGGGCGCTGACGACGCTGAAGCAATCCGTGAGCGAACGACTGCGCATGGAAGCCGCGTATTTGCAAGCGCAGATTCATCCCCACTTCCTGTTCAACGCCTTGAACTCGATCATGGCGTTAAGCGACGAAGATACGGCCAAGATGCGCAGGCTGGGAGACGCCTTTACCTCGTATTTAAGAATCAGCTTCGACTTTCTCAATTCGGGCAAGCTCGTCGAGCTGTCCCATGAGTTGGAACTTGTCCGCTCTTATCTGTACGTCGAGAAGGAACGGTTCGAAGATAAGCTGAACGTCGCCTGGGAAGTCGAGTCGAACATGAGGCTGATGCTGCCCCCGCTCACGATTCAGCCTTTGGTCGAAAACGCGGTTCGGCATGGGATCTTCGGACAGATTCGAGGAGGAACCGTGCGGATTCGCATAGTCCGTCAAGACGGCTCCGCGCTGATCGAGGTTTCCGACGACGGCGTCGGAATGAACGAGGACCAAATAAACCGGCTGCTGGATTGGGCGGATCGAACCAAAGGAATCGGACTGTCCAACACGAACCGAAGATTAACCCAGCTGTACGGGCAAGGCTTGTTTATCCGGAGCCGCCCCGGCGAAGGAACGACCGTTTCGTTCCGCGTTCCGGATCGGAGTTGACGCGTACGCGAAAGGCCCTCATGTTCCGCTCTTCCTTGGAACGCGAGGGCCTTTCGTCTGCCCGAATGGGCTTAATGGGAGACTTTCAGTTTCTCAATGTCCGGGCCGGGCAACCCCGTCACTTTGGCGATTAACTCGAGAGGCAAGCCTTCTTCCAACATTCGGGACGCGACTTCGATCTTTCCTTCGGTCATCCCTTCAATTTTGCCTTCGCTCAGCCCCTGCATGTAGCCCTTCCGCTCGTACGAGCTCATCAGCCCCATCAGCGGTTCCTCCTTTTCGGGATACTCTTTTATAAACTCCGCCTGAACCTCATTCTGCTCGGTCTTGGTCGATTTCATATAAGTTTCGAAGAACAACGTCATTAAGGATAGTTTAGCAAGGTTTTGCTCGCTTTGGAATATCATGCGCAGAAAGGCCATATACACCTCTTTGCGTTCCTTGCGCCTATAACCCATGCTGCTGAGCAGCGCAGCCGCGACCGGATTGTCCGAGCGCGCGAACGTCCTCCAATCCTGCCGACAGAGCTGGAGGGCGTAGTAGTCGAACCTCAGCACTTCCTTGAACGGCAGCTTCCATCGGAACGAGTCCGGCTCGGCCGCCTTCGACCGATGGCTGAACACGGCGATCGGCACGATCGGCTTGCGATGCTTCTCGTACAGTCTCGCCGCGTAAATAAACATCCGCTCGGCGAACTCCTCCTCTCGGTACGACTGCGGCTCCAGGTGCACGAGAACGAATGCCTCCTCTTCCCTTAGCCGCGTCTCGACGAGCAGGTCAACCCGCCCTTTCTTGCCGCCCGTCAAATCGGTCACCACCTCTTCGGACAGAAATACGACATGCTCGAAATCGAGAGCTTCCGCCACCTCCGGGAAAAACAATTCAATGAATTCCTTGAAAAAGGTACGCAGCAGCGTCTTGAACAATCGATCGTGATCGATCTCCAATGCCAACTCCCCCTACAGACGGCCGGAAAACAAAAAAGCCGCCCGGCATTCCCACAAGGGAATGCGAGCGGCGTGTTCTTCACGACCGAATAGATTTAGTAACAATATTCTAGCATACTTCTTCCACTATGTCTTGCCCTGCCTGACAGAATTACCTCGCCAAGTATCCTCCGTCGACCGGAATGATAATTCCCGTGACGTAGTCGGATGCGGCCGAGGACAGGAAGACGCTGGCACCCGCCAAGTCGTCCGGTGTCCCCCATCTTCCGGCCGGGATGCGCGCATTCACTTGCGGCAGACGCGTGTCGTCCTGCAGCAAATCGGTATTCATCTCCGTCGCCATATAACCCGGTGCGATCGCGTTCACCTGAACGCCGCGGCCCGCCCACTCGTTGGACAGCGACTTCGTCAACTGGGCGATGCCGGCTTTGCTGACCGCGTAAGCGGAAGCGTTAAAGCCGCCGATAAAGCTGAGCATGGACGCCATGTTGATGATTTTGCCGCTGCCCCGCTCGACCATGATCGCGCCGGCCAACCTGCACAGTTGGTATACCGCGGTGATGTTCAGCTCCAGCACTTTGTCCCAGCTCTCGACCGGCAGGTCGAGGCAGGCTCTGCGGTCGTGCATGCCCGCATTGTTGACGAGAATGTCGACCGTTCCGCCCAGCACGGCGACGGCTTCCCCGAAGCTGCGCTCCAGATCGGCGCGGTCCATCAGATTGCCCTTCACCGCGTGAACGGCCAGCCCATCCGCTTGCAGCTCGGAGGCGGTCTGCACCGCCGCATCGGAGATGTCGAGAATCGCCACCTCCGCGCCCGCCGTCGCCAGCGCCGTCGCGATACCCCGGCCAAGCCCGCGGCTTGCCCCGGTGACGATTGCCTTTTTCCCGGTGAGATCGAATAAGTTCAAGTTTGCCATAGCGGTTCATCGCCTCTCTATTATTGGATTACCGATGCACGATCATTTTCTTCCGAGTGTAAAACTCCACGCCATCGCGCCCGTTCGCATGGAGATCGCCGTAGAACGATTTCTTGTAGCCGGAGAAAGGGAAAAACGCCATCGGGGCGGGAACGCCCACGTTAACGCCCAGCATCCCCGCGTCGATCGTATCGCGGAACTCGCGGATCGCGCTCGAGCTGTCGGTATAGATGCAAGCGCCGTTGGCGAATTCCGAACGGTTGGCCAGCGCAACCGCTTCCTGAAGCGTATCGACGCGCACGACGGACAGCACCGGGGCGAAAATTTCGTCTTGCCAAATCTTCATCTCCGGATTCACGCGGTCGAAGATCGTCGGCCCGACGAAGTAGCCGTCTCCCCGCGCCGCTTCCGCTTCGCGGCCGTCCAGCACAAGCTCGGCCCCTTCCGTCTCTCCGCTCTCGATGTAGCCCAGCGTGCGGGCTTTGTGCGAATCGCGGATGACCGGCCCGAGGAATACATTCGGCTCCAGCCCGTTGCCGATCGACAAGCCCGAAGCCGATTGCCGAAGCGCCTCGACCAGCTTATCCGCCACGCCGCCGACGGCGACGACGACGGAACAGGCCATGCATCGCTCACCGGCGGAGCCGAACGCGGCGTTCGTGATTTCTTTGACGGCCAGCTCCAGGTTGGCGTCGGGCATGACGATCGAGTGGTTTTTGGCGCCGGCGAGCGCCTGCACGCGTTTGCCGCTCGCCGCTCCCGTCTTGTACACGTATTCGGCGACGGGCTGCGAGCCGACGAACGAGATTGCGTTGATGCCCTCGTTGGCGAGCATCTCGTTCACGACGTCATGCGCGCCGTGCACGATGTTGAATACACCCGCCGGCAGCCCCGCCTCCATCAGCAGCTCCGCCAGGCGATTGGCGAGCAGCGGCGTTCTCTCGGATGGCTTGAGCACGAACGTATTGCCGCAAGCGATTGCGAGCGGGAACATCCAGCAAGGCACCATCATCGGAAAATTAAACGGCGTAATGCCCCCGACGACACCAAGCGGGTACCGGTACATGGACGACTCGATGCCCGTGGCAATGTCCGGCAGCGTGCTGCCCATCATCAGCGTGGGGGCCCCTGCCGCGAACTCGACGCACTCGATGCCTCTGAGCACTTCCCCATAGGCTTCTCCGTAGCTCTTGCCGTTCTCCGCCGTGATCAGCCTGGCCAGCTCTTCCCAATGCTCGACCAGAATCTGCTGATACTTGAACAGAACGCGCGCTCGCTTCGGCACAGGCTCTTTGCGCCATCTCCTCGACGCTTCCGTCGCCGCCCGGACGGCCGCCCGGACGTCTTCTGCCGTTGACAACGGCACGTAAGCCAGCGTCTCTCCCGTCGCCGGATTCGGCACCGCCTCCGTCCGGTCCGATACCGATTCCACCCATTCGCCGCCGATAAAATTGCGCAACATCGTTGGATTGTTCATAGATGATTCCCCTCCTGAAAATGTTTGGATCACGCCTGCTTGGCTATAACCGCTTCGATCTTGTCGTTCGTAGGCATGGCGTCGGAGCAGCTATGGCTCGATACGACGATCGAGGCGGACGCGCTGCCGTACTCCAGGCAGCGGGCGATGTCCCACCCCTGCATCAGCCCGTAGATGAACGCCCCCGCGAAGGAGTCGCCCGCTCCGAACGTCTTGACGACCTGCGCCGAAAATACGCCCGCGCGGTACACTCCGCCGTCCTTGGCGAAGGCGATCGAACCATCCCCGCCATGCTTGACGACGACCAATTTCGCCTCATGCTCGAACCATTGTTTGGCCGTCGCGAAATCCTCCGTACCCTCCGTCCCTTCCAGCAGATCGAATTCCTCCCGCCCTCCGAGGATGACGTCGCATTGCGCCGCCGCCATGCGGCAGTACGTGTAGATCTCGTCTCTCGAAGCCCACGTGTACGGACGGTAATCGATATCGAACAGCAGAACGGCCCCGTGCTTGCGGGCCAGCTCGATTGTACGGAACACCGCTTCGCGGGACGGGCTTCTCGCCAGCGCCGTGCCGCTGATCATGACCACTTTCGCCTTCCGCACGTATGCCTCGTCCACGTCGCCCGTCTCCAGATTAAGATCTGCCACGTTATCCCGGTACATCAGAATGCTGCATTCCGTTGGCGACTTGATCTCCGTGATCGCCAGCCCGGTGACGCTGCCCGGCCGATCGGTCACGATGCCCTCCGTATCGATCCCTTCCTTGCGCAAGTAGTTCACGATAAACCGCCCGAACGCATCGTCGGCCACGCGCCCGATAAATCCGCCCCGCAGTCCGAGCCGCGAAGCCGCAATCGTAATGTTCGCGGGCGACCCGCCCACGTATTTCGTGAACGTCTGCGTCTCCTCGAGCGGCCGATTGATCTCGTTCGCGTTCAGATCGATGCACAGCCGTCCGACTCCGATCAAATCCAGCTCCTTGTCACGCGGAAAAACAATTCCGTTCATAAGTTGTTCCCTCCTCGTTTTGTCCATCTAATCGATTAGCTAATCGATTAGATGGAGCTGCAAAAAAATTTCTGACTGCCGATCCCCTCATCGTCTGCCCTCCGACCGCACGAAGCGGCGGAAGGACAATCGAAACTGTGGAGAAGATCAAGCCCGCCCCCCGCCGCAAGTGCCGCGCACGATCAGCTCTACCGGGAGCACGACGTGCCTGGCCTCGCGACCGGCGTCGGCAAGGCGGTCGAGCAGCAGCTCGGTCGCCCGACGTCCCAGCTCGTAGCGCGGGATGCGGACGGTCGTCAGCCGCACGGAGCGGAACGCCGCGAGGAACAGGTCGTCGAAGCCCATCACCGCAACGTCCTCGGGAACCCGCAGCCCCCGGTCGGCCGCCGCGTCCAGCACGCCCATAGCGCCGATGTCGCTCATGTTGATGACGGCGGTCGGCCGCTCGCCGGGCGCCATATCCGCATAACCGAGCATTCTCTCGTAGCTGGCCGCATATCTCGCTTCGCCGGACAGCACCCACTCCGGCGGCACGTCGATGCCGGCCTCCTCCATCGCCTGCCGATACCCCGCCGCGCGAAGCTCGCTGATCGGCGAGCCCGCGACGCCGGACATAAACGCAATGCGGCGATGGCCCAGTCGAAGCATATGTCGGGCCGCCATCAATCCGCCTTCGAAGTTGTCCGACTCGACCAGGTCCGCGCCCAGCGCTTCGAGACGGCGGTGCGCCAGCACGAGCGGGAAGTTCCGCGCCAGCAGCGATTGCAGCAGCTCCCGATCCGCCTCCAGAGCGGAGGTGACGATCAGCCCGTCGATCTTTCCTTCGCGGGCTTGCGCGACAGCCTGCCTCATTCGTTCCGGCTGATCGTTCGTGTTGATCATGTGCACGGCATAGCCGTGCTTCTGCGCCTCGTCCTCGCACGCCTTGGCGAGGTCGGGATAGAATGGGTTGGAGATGTCGGAGACGATCAGGCCGATCGTCCGGCTCTCCCCGGCGCGCAGCCCGCGGGCCGCGGCGTTGGGCGCGTAGTTCAGTTCGCGGATGGCGGCCAGCACCCGCTCCTTCTTCTCCGGACTGACGTAGCGGTTATTGTTCAGCACATAGGATACGGTCGCCACGGATACGCCCGCGTGCTTGGCGATATCTTTGATCGTACTCATCCGCAGCCTCCCGTCTAATCGATTAGATGTAGAGGAAGTATAGCACAAGGCCGCCGCGGAGGACAGACCTTGCGCCTATCCGCCCCCACTTCCATTCTCGCCGAATCGCGTCGAGGTTCTCTCCTGTTCAGCCAGCCTGCGGGCGGGCCAACCGCTTACTTTTCCCGCCTCAGACGCTCCTTGCGCACCGCTTCCCACAGCCCGTTCAAATAGACGGCTCCGAGCGCCCGGTCGTACAGGCCGTAGCCCGGCTTGCCCGTCTCGCCCCAGATCATCCGACCGTGGTCCGAACGGATCGGCCCCTCATAATCGAAGTCGCTCATCGCCCGAATGACCTCGTACATATCGATCGAGCCCGCGGAGGACAGATGCGCCGACTCCTGGAACGACTTCGGTCCGGTCAGCTTCACGTTGCGCGCATGAACGAAGTTTACGCGCCCTCTGCGACCGAATTCGCGCATCAGCTCCGGGACGTCGTTGTTCGCGCTGGCGCCGAGCGATCCGCTGCACAGGCACAGACCGTTGACCGGACTATCGTACAGGCCGATCATCCGCTCCAGGCTTGCCCTGCCCGTCATGATGCGCGGCAGACCGAAGATCGGCCAAGGCGGATCGTCCGGATGAATTGCCATTTTGATCCCGGTTTCCTCCGCGACCGGCATAATCTCCTGAACGAAGTAAGCCAGATTGTCCCACAGCTTCTCCTCGTCCACGCTCTCGTATTGCGCAAACAGCTTCCGAAGCTCGCCGACCTCGTAGCTGCTGTCCCAGCCCGGAAGGCTGAGCTCTCCCGTCAGCGGATTCATTCGCTCGACGACCTCTTCCTCGTAGATCAGCGCCGTCGAGCCGTCCTCCAGCTCGTAGTCGAGCTTCGAGCGCGTCCAGTCGAACACGGGCATGAAGTTGTAGCAGACGACCGGCACGCCGGCCTCCCCGAGATTGCGCAGCGTCGTCTTGTAATTGGCGATGTAACGATCGCGGGACGGCAGCCCCAGCTTGATATCCTCATGCACCGGAACGCTCTCGATGACGGCCAGCTCCAAACCCGCGTCTTCAATGCCTTGCTTCAATTTCAGAATCGTCTCGAGCGGCCACGCCTCGCCGACCGGCACGTCGTACACCGCCGTGACGATCCCCTTCATCCCCGGAATTTGGCGAATGTACGCCAGCGACACCGGGTCCGAATCGCCATACCATCTGAAAGTCAGCTTCACTGGCAGATCGCCCCTTTCCTCTGTTGATCCCGATACACCTGCGGGGTGACGCCATGATGTTTCTTGAACGCGTAGTTAAACGAATGAGGGCGCTGGTAGCCGAGCTTGGCGGCGATCTCGTACGTTTTCTCGTGACTGTTCGAGAGCAGATAAACCGCCTTCTCCATGCGCAATTGCTGAATATAGTCGCTGATATTGCCGCCGGTCTCCAGCTTGTAGATTTTCGAAATGTAGACCGGATGCATATGAACGTGATCGGCAATGCTCTGCAGCGTCACGTCCAGCGCCAGATTGTCGTCGATAAATTGGTGGATCGCGCGGATAAGCTCCGAGCGGTTGTCCTTCATCTCGCGGTCCATGTCCTCCATCAGGCGGCGCAGCACGCGCAGCGACCATTCGCGCAGATGCCCGACGGAGCGGAACGGAATTCCGTCGGCCAGCTTCCCGTAGTCGTCGCCGATCAGGTCGGACAAAGGCTGCCCGTTCTTGTGCGAAATGTACGAGAACGCCGAGGACACCGCGAAATACACTTCAAGCAAATGCTCCTGCGAATGAGAGTGGGAGGACTTGCTTCGCAATTCCTCGAATACGCGCTCCAGCTTCTCCTCCATCGCGTCCCACCGGCCCGCTTCGAGCAGATGGATCAGCGTCGGCGGCTCGTACAGAGAACGAATCGATTCCACTTCAACGGAGACCGCTTCGCCGGAAGCCCGCAAGAACAATCCTTGCTCATTGCCGACCCGTTTGCGGGCGGTCGATACGCAGCCGTCGTACCGGCCCGGCACGTCGCTCGGGAACAGTCCGGGTTCGCTGACGATGACGGATATGCTGCCTTTCAGAAAACACTTCACGACGGATTGAAGCTGAGAGGCGGTCTGCTCGAACAGCGCAGCCCGCTGTCCCGGCTCGACCCGCTCCTCCGCCGAAGCGAGGAAGATCAAGTAATCGTGCGCATCCTTGGCATGCCAGAGCCGGAACTTCCCGCCGAACAGCTCCTCGGCCATGTTGCCGATCGCGTACTCGATCAGCGAACGGCTGCGGAAATCGTAATCGACGAACGTCTCCTCCAACCGGACGAGCATGAGGAAGCAGTTCCGACCGTAGAAATCGGGCAGCGCCAAGGTGACCATTTTCTCCCGCAGAGCCGCCTCGTTCCAGACCGCTCCCTGAAGCAGCTCCAGCAGCAGATTGCCCTTGAGCAGCGGCATGTTCTCGTTCAGCGTTCGGGTCAAGTTGCGGACGGACAGCACATGCTCCCACTCGCCGTACAGCTTCTGCTGCAGCCGGGAGACGGTATCCAGCAGCTCCTGTTCCGTCACCGGCTTGAGCAGGTAATCCTCCACCTGGTTCTGGATCGCTTCCTTCGCGTATTGGAAGTCGGAATACCCGGAGAGCAGCACGCATTTCGTCTTGCTCCATTCCTTCCGAATGCAGGCGATGAGATCGAGACCGGTCATGCCCGGCATTTGAATGTCCGTAATGACGATATCGACGGCGAATTGCCGCAGAAGCTCAAGCGCTTCGTAGGCCGAATAAGCGCGGTACACTTGCGTAATCCCGATCCTGTCCCAGCCGATCGTCGTCGCCAACCGATCGACCACATGCGCTTCGTCGTCCACGATCAACAGATGCATCGTTCGGCCCCCTCTTCTGGATGGCTATATAGGTTGAACCGATGAATTAGGAAGTCCATTGCATTCCGAAAGGGATGGCTTTGCCGGCTTCAGACAGGTTGTTTTGAGTGGCTTGGATCGATAAGACCTTCATAGGTAGGCAACTCAAAGCCAAAACTCGCGGACAAAACCATTCCCTTTCTCCATTCCATTCGGCCTGCTCGAAGTAGCTTCGGCGGTTCAACCTCTTCAGTCTCCCGTTTCCTCGCCGCGCGTCCACTTGATGATGACGCACAGGCCCCCCATCGGCAGCTGTTCGAACACGAGCCCCGACTGTCCGCCGAACCGGTACTGCAGCCGGCGGTGCACGTTCCACGTGCCGCAGCCGACCTCCTCCGACATCGGCTGCGCCAGCTCCGCTTGCAGATCGCGAAGCCGCTGCGGATCCATCCCCGGCCCGTCGTCCTGCACGAAAATCATATTGTACCGATCGTCCTGCTTGCCCGTAATCGTGATCATGCCGCCTTCCGGCGACCTCTCGACTCCGTGCACGATCGCGTTCTCCACGATCGGCTGCAGAATCAGCCTCGGCAGCTCCAGATCCAACATTTTCTCCGGCACGTCGATCTCGAACTGCACTCTGCCCATTCGCAGGTTCTGAATGATCAAGTAGTTGCGGACAAGCTCGAGCTCTTCCTCCAGCGCCACGGACTGATTCTCGACCCGCGTCGCGTAGCGGTAGTACTCCGCCAGGTTCTGGGACATCTGCACGACCGCCTGCCGGTCGTTCATCTCCGCCGAATTAATGATGAAGAACAGCGAATTGTACAGAAAATGCGGATTGATCTGCGACTGAAGCTGCTTCAGCGTCGCCTCGCGCGACCTGAGCTTCTCCGCGTAGACGTCCTCAATCAGCGTCTTAATCTGATCCGACATTTCGTTGAATTGAAAGATGAGATAGTCGAATTCGTTTTTGGCCTGATAGTCGATGCGCGCCGAGTAGTCGCCTCGCTTGATCCGCTGCACGCTGCCGATCAATTTCCTCAGCGGACGCTGGACGTTGCGGTACAGCAGGAACGACGCGGCGACGGCCAGCACCAGCAGCAACCCGATAATGACGTAGAAAAAGTTTCTCTGCTCCGTAATCGGAGTAACGACGCTCTGATACGGCGTATAGTCGACGAGATACCAGCCGAGCTGCCGCGACTTCACGTAGCTGACGAGATACTGTTCGCTGCCGAGCTTCACCAGACGCTGTCCGGTGGCGGGCTCGGCTCCCAGCTCGCTCTCCAGCAAGCCGATCAGCTGCCTCGTCTTCTCCTCGGACGAAGTGCCGTTCATAACGGGCCGTTCGCCGGGCACGTACAGGAACGGGTCGTTGTTCTTCCCGTTCTTGTACGCGTCCAGCATCGCGGTCATATTGCCGGTCGTGAACCGGACCCGGAATACGGCCTGAGCCGCTTCCTTGCGCTCCGCCTTGGCGGGCTCTCCGATCTCGTGCACGAAATAACGCTCGGTTTTTCCGCCCGACTCCTCCGACATGTACGTCCAGCGCGTATAGATCGGCCCCGTCATATCCTGATTGCTTTCCAGCAGAAAAATATTGGACGAAATCGCGCGCTTCTCGCGGGGGATAATGACGGTCAAGTCGTTTTTCCACCCGTTGGACACGCTTTGCAGGCTCAGCTTCTCGATAATCCGGTATTCCGCGTTCCGCGCGTCGAACTCCAAAGGCGGATGGCGGTCGAGAAATTCGCGAATATAAGGATCGTAACTCAGCAGCACCGGAAACATCGACAACTGTTCGATATTCGTATCCAGTTGGTTCATGAGAAAGGTCAATTGGTTCAGGTTGGTCGTCTCGATCTGCTTGCGCACAACTTCCGTGCTCGTGTTCGTCGAGACGCTGTACAATACCAGAATCGGCAGCAGCAGCAGGAAGAGCAGAAGAACGATTTTGCGAAACGTGTTGGGTTTGAACATCCGCTCTCCTTTCCCGCCCGCTCCGGTTACCCTTTGACGGCTCCCGCAGCGAGACCGCTGACGACGTAACGCTGGGCGATCAACGCGATAATGAGTACAGGGAGGGTGATGATGCACGCGGCCGCCATCAAACCGCCCCAGTTGATCTCAGCGTAAGACATAAAGTTGAATACGGCAATTGGTAATGTCTTCGTTTTGTCGCCGGCCAGAATAATCGAGAACATGAAGTTGTTCCACGAGAAAATAAAGCTCAGCAGCGACGACGTGATGATGCCCGCTCCGGACATCGGAAGAACGATGCGGCGGAACACTTGATGCGGCGAGCAGCCGTCGATGGCGCCGGCCTCTTCCACTTCTTGCGGAAGCTTCTCGAAGAACGAGATCATGATCCAGACGATAAACGGCAGTCCGACGAGCATGTGGCTCAGCACGAGCGCCGCGTAAGAATCTACCAAACGCAGTTTCGAGAATATAATATACCACGGAATGAGGAACGAGATGCCCGGCACGATTCTCGCGACGAGAATGACGAGGCCCAGACCCTGCAGCTTGTACTTGGCGATCGAGTAGGCGGCAGGCAAGCCGAGCAGCAGCGACAGCAGCGTCGATACGACGGCTACGATCATGCTGTTGACGATATATTTCAGAAAATCGTATTGCTGGAACACGTTCACGTAATTGTCCGTCGTCGGCGTGAACACGAACGTCTGGGAGTTGGACATGATCTGCGCCTGCGTCTTGAAGGAGGCGAGCAGCATCCAGACGAACGGGAAGACGAACACGAGCAGGACAAGCACGGTCAATCCGGTCAACGTCGCGTTCGTGGCTTTTTTCTTATTCAGTCTCATCCTTCCGCCTCCAATCTTTTCTTCATCCAGATCAGCACCAGCGTAAGGGCCATGACGATCAGGAAGAAAATGACCAGCAGCGCGGAAGCCGAGCCGAGCTTGAAGTATTGGAAGCCGAGCACGTAGCCGTAGATGTTCAGCGTCTCCGACTTGAAATTCGGTCCGCCTTGCGTCGTGGCGTAGATGATGTCGAACGTCTTGAGCACGTCGATCAGGCGCAGCATCAGCGCGATGATGATCGTCGGCTTAAGCAGCGGCAACGTAATATGCACGAGCTTCTGCCAGAAGGAAGCTCCGTCCACGTCCGCCGATTCGTACGGATCGGTCGGCAGCGTCGACAAGCCCGCCATCAGAATGAGCGCGACCATCGGCGTCCACTGCCATACGTCGACGACGATCAGCGATGGAATAACCTGCGTCATCGACGCGAGATATAGCTGCGGCTCGAGGCCGATCGATTTCAGAATCGTATTCGCGGCGCCAATCGTCGGCTCGTAAATGAGCATCCAGACGAGACCCATCGCTACCGGGGTAGCGACCATCGGGAGCAGAAACAGCGTCTTCGCGATATTTTTCCCCTTGAAGGTACGGTTGAACAGAACCGCGATCGCCAGGCCCAGCACCATCTCCGCGGCCAATGCGACGATCGTGAAATAAAACGTGTTGAATACGGAGTCCAAGAACCGCTCGTCCTTGAACATGGAAGTATAGTTGTCGAGACCCACGAAAGCGGGCGGCGTAATGGCGGACATGCTCCACTCGTAGAAGCTGATCCACAGCGTATAAGCGATCGGGAAAAGCATCATGACGAGCACGAAAACAAGCGCGGGCAGGATGTACAGCCATTTCAAGTTGCGATTGATCCAATTATAACCCATTGCGTATCATCCTTTCCAAAAGCCTTTTCCGGACCGTCCGCCCTCGGCGGGCGGTCCGGAATCGGCCGGCGGTTCGTACCGGTTCGTCGTCGATTATCTCTTGCTGTCTTTGTCGATGATGGCCTGCAGATTGGCGTTCGCCTTGTCCGCCGCCGCTTGGACGTCCTTCTCGCCGGTAATGACCTTCATGACGACTTCGCCTACGGCGTCGCGGGCTTCGCCGACGCTGACGACGACCGGACGGTCGTGGCCGACGCCGTTCTCCATCGATTGCTTGATGATCGGCACCAGCTCTTCCGGGAACGACTTCGTCGCTTCCGGGTTGTTCCAGACGGAAGTCCGGGCGCCCGGGTTGCCCTTCTGCTGCGCCTTCAGCACGTTCTCCTTGCTGGTCGCCCATTGGATCAGTTCCCACGCCGCGTCCTTGTTCTTCGATCTTTCGTTGATCGACAGCGACCACGCCGTTACGTTAACCGGCTTGGAGCCCGCTGCGCCCGCCGGGAACAAGGCGAAGCCGACTTTGTCGCTGACCGTCGATTTCTCCGGATCGGTCGCGTTCGTGTACAGCGAGTCCGCGTCCGTCAGGAACGCGACTTTGCCTTGAGCGAAGATGCCGAACGCTTGCGGCCAGGACATGTTCAGAACTCCCGGAGGCCCGGAGTCCTTCAGCAAGTTGCCGTAGGTCGTCATCGCCTTTACGGCTTCCGGCGTATTGATGGACGCCTTGCCGTCCGTAATGAAGTCACCGCCTTCGGAGAAGATGTACGAAGCCAACTGCGTCACGAGCGGGGAACGCTGTCCGCGCGCCACGAAACCGTACATCTCGGAGCCCGGGTTGTGCAGCTTCTTCGCCGCTTCGACGAGTTCATCCATCGTCTTCGGCACCGGAATGTTCGCCTGCTCCAACAAGTCTTTCCGGTAGTAGAGCACGCCCCGCTCCGTAATGATCGGGATGCCGGCTAGCTTGCCGTCGATCGTCGTCGTGTTGATCGCAGAAGGCGAGATGTCCGCGAAGTCGTACTCGGGGTCCTTGTGCGCATAGTCGTCCAGCGGCGCCACCCAACCGTTCTTGAAGAACAGCTGGCCGTCCTGGAGCGGACGGTACATGAAGACGTCCGGCGTCTCCGAGCCGGCCGTGAATTGTACGGTCAGCTTCTGAGTCAGTTGGTCCTCGAAGTAGTTTTCCACCTTGACCTTGATGCCCGTAGCCGCCTCGAATTCCGGCAGCAGCGGCGTGATCGCCTCCGACCACGGATGGTTGGCCGTGACCAGCGTAACCGTCTGTCCCGCGAACGGTTTGTCCGTTCCGGTCGATGCCGACGCGGATGCGGAAGCTTGGCTCGCCGCCGGAGACGAAGCGGCCGGCGAAGAATTGCCGCCGCACCCCGATATTATGCTAGCGGTTACAATTAGCGCGGTGCTTGCTCCGATATACTTCTTTTTCATAGGTGAAACCCCCTAGAAGAGATGTGGTTTACAAATTTCATGATAAAGGCGCGGCCCCCGACAAGATATAACGGGGATTTAACATCGATAACGAAACCTTAACGAGTTTTATCGGGAGAGTGAATGGTCTGCCAGGCATTCCCGGTATAAAGCGTTCATCGCCCGCACGACGTCGGAAGCGGCGACGACTTCCCCTGCCGCGCTCTTGCGAAGCGCCTCGTGCAGAAGCACCCCGGCCTGCTCTTGAAAGCTCGGAAATGCTTTGTTCCGCGGCCTGACGTAACTGAGCTCCATCGTACGCATCGTGTCCGCGAAGAAGCCGCCGCACGTCTCGTTCGCCGCCGCGTCGCGCCAGGCTCCGGCATGTCCGGGCTGGCCTCCGCTCTCGACGTAGAGCGTGCGCTGCGCATCCTCGCTTGCGACGAACATGGCGAATTCCACCGCCAGCGGAATATGCGCCGAATACGCCGAGACGGCCATGCCGACGCCGCCGAGCAAGCTGCCTCGCGGCTCGCGGGAGATCGCCGGAATGTCGGCGAACCTGAGCCGCTTCGGCGCGAAGCCCGCGCGGGCGTAGTTCGTGTAGCCGAACGCGCAGGGGACGTAAGCGACATCGTCGTCCGCCGCCATCCGATCATACATCCCGATCGGATTGAAGTCGAGCGAGGACGGATGCAGGTGCGGCAGCAGCTCGAAGATCAGATCGACAGCCGCTTCTCCGACGGCCGGGGCGATTCCGACTCTTTCGTCGAAAAGGCTCGGGCCGTCGATTCCGGCGCACAGACTCAGGAAGCTGCACATCGCGTCGGTAGAGCAGAGCGGCCAGCCGACCGCACCGGGCCGGGAGCGCGCCAGCTCCAGCACCTGCTGCCAGGTTCGCGGAATCTCATGCTCGCTCAACAGGTCGGGACGATAGGCCGCCACCTGGGCGGCAGCGTCGACCGCCAACGCCCATTGCCGGCCTTCCCAGCGGTAGCTGAGATGGCTCGCTCCTACGGAGTTGGCCTCTTGATTCCGGAGATAAGCGGCCGGTATTCTCTCGTCGAGAGGCACGAGGACGTTCTGGCCGGAACTGATGCCCACATGCGGATGGTCGATCATGATGATGTCGTACTGCCTGGCCAGCACATCGACCGGATAGTCGCCGAAGTCCTTCAGCGAACGACGGTCCCATACGATCCCGAAGTCCGGCCGCGATTCACCGAACTTTCTGGCTGCGGCCTCCAGCGGAGCATACCCTCTGACGTGATCCCAAGTCATTCCTCTTAGTGTTGCCAATGTAACGGTCCTCCGTTCCGCTGATTGTCCGGCTACAGCACTCCGTCGCTTTTTAGCTCGGCGATCGCTTCATCGGAGTACCCAAGCTCGCGTAAAATTTCCTCGTTGTGCTCTCCGATCCGAGGCGGATGGCGACGAATGTCCCCCGGAGTTTCGCTGAATTTCACCGGAACGTTCACCGTTCGCACTGTTCCCGCGGTTGGATGCTCGTAAGAAGCGAACGCGCCCAGATGAATCGCCTGCGGGTCCTGCTCGACTTCCAAGTGGTTTTTGACCTCGGATACCCACATGTCGCGCTTCAGCATTTTCTCCACCCAATAAGCGGTCGTCTGCTTCACAACGCTGGCCTGAATGCGGAAGAACACCTCGTCTCGCTTGTCGTACAGAACCTGCGGATCGTCGTACGCGACTAGCCCTTCGTCCTCCAGCACCTCGGCCAGTACGGGAATCGGATTGACGGAAATGCACATGTATCCGTCCGCCGTCTTGTAGATGCCGAACGGAGCCGACTGACCGGGGTGGGCGATGCCGGAGCCCGGGCGCTCGAACAGCTTGCCGGAATTCAGCGTCACGGCGAATTCCTGGAGCTGGTGCGTCAGCAGACATTGGAAGAGGTTGATTTCCAGCTTCTGTCCTTTGCCGGTCCTCTCGCGGTAATAGAGCGCGGACAGCAGCCCGTAGACGATGTTGTACGCTCCGAGCTGATCGGCGATGCCCGTCCCGAGCGGAATCGGCGGATCTTCGCGCCGGCCCGTCAGCGTCGTCAGACCGCTCAGCGATTGGATCATCAGATCCTGTCCGGGCCGCTCCGCGTACGGTCCGTCTTGGCCGTAGCCGGTGCTGGAGCAGTAGATGATGCGCGGATTGATCTTCTTCAGGTCTTCGTAGCCGAAGCCGAGCTTCTGCATGACGCCGGGGCGGAAGTTTTCCACCACGATATCGCATTCGGCCGCCAGCTTGTAGATGATCTCCCTGGTCGCCTCCGCCTTCAAATCCAGAGCCAACGACCGCTTGTTCCGGTTAAAAGCCAGGTAACACGGGGACTCGGTTTCCCCGACCCAATATTTCAGGAACGTCCAGGCCCGATAGCTGTCTCCGGTGTTTTTGCGTTCGATCTTGATGACGTCGGCTCCGAGATCGCCGAACATCTGCGTCGCGAACGGGCCTTGCAGCAAATGAGTGAAATCCAGTATCTTAATGCCTTCAAGCGCTTTGTCCATCTGTCAGTCCTCCTTGCCGCTCCGGCGGCGTATGCGAGTTAGCTGCCGTGCTGGGCGATCCGTCGTTAGGTCTTTCATCGCGGGCGTGCTATCGTCCGGCGAACTTCGGCGGACGCTTCTCCATGAAAGCCGCAATGCCTTCCCGCCCGTCCTCGCTGTGGAACAGATTCGCCAGATAGGCACGATCGTAAGCCTGCGCCGTCTCCAGGCTGGCGTCCCGCCCTTCGTGAACGAGCCGCTTCAGCGCCTGCACGGCCAGCGGCGCCTGATCCGCGACCGTGCGCGCGAGCGCCAGCGCGGCATCGAGCAGCTTGTCCGGCTCCGCCACCTCGTTGACGAAGCCCAGCGACTTGCCCTCTTGCGCGGGAACGAACCTTCCGGTCATCGTCAGCTCGCGCGCGGCGAACGGGCCGACGATACGGGCCAGCTTCTGCACGCCTCCGCCGCCCGGGACAAGCCCCAGCTTCACTTCCGGCAGCCCGAATTTTGCCTTCTCCGAAGCGACAACCAGATCGCAGGAGAGAACGAGCTCGAAGCCGCCTCCGAGCGCGTACCCGTTGACGGCTGCGACGACCGGCTGCGGACAGCTCTCGATGGCGCGGTACATCTCGCGTCCCTTCTGCTGGAACGCAAAAAACTGGCCGACGTCGAAGCCGCCGTACCCTTCGATATCCGCCCCCGCCATAAACCCTTTGCCGGTCCCTGTGAGCACAACTGCCCGAATGTCGGGCCGCTCCCGCAGACCCTGGAAGCAAGCGGTCAACTCCGCCATCAACTCGTCGTTCATCGCGTTCAGCTTCTCTTCTCGCCGAATGGTCGCCAGCAGCACGTCGCCGCGCTCCTCCACATGCAAATATTTATACGAAGCCCCCATCCGAGCAACCCCCTTCGTTGAACGGTTATCGTCTTACACCCCCATCATAAAGTCGGGCCCGAAGAGAATATATAACTGATACTTAACTTCGATAACGAAACGTTAAGCAAATGAGCGGGCAGGATTGTTCGACGGGGCGGCAGTGCGAGGTGCCAGGGCCAAGAATTGGCCCTGGGGCTGGTCGACGGGGCGGCGGTGCGCGGTGCCAAGGCCAAGAAGTGGCCTCGGTGCTGGTCGACGGGGCGGCGGCGCGAGGTGCCAGGGCCAAGCTTTGGCCTCGACTCTGGTCGACGAAACGGTAGCGCGAGATGCCAAGGCCAAGCTTTGGCCTCGACTCTGGTCGACGAAACGGTAGCGCGAGATGCCAAGGCCAAGCTTTGGCCTCGACTCTGGTCGACGAAACGGTAGCGCGAGATGCCAAGGCCAAGAATTGGCCTCGACTCTGTTCGACGAAACGGTAGCGCGAGATGCCAAGGCCAAGCTTTGGCCTCGGTGCAGCCCGACGGGGCAGCGGGATGCGAAAACGCCAAAAAAGCGCCCAAAGGCGCTTAGATGGCATCGAAAAGTGAGGCTAGACTGTCGGCTCGAGCCGCTGTCTTCCGGCCAGAGATTCGGTGAACTCGTCGAGATCGCGGTCGGCCTTGGACTGATTGCACTCGTTGCAGGCGCAGACGCAGTTGACCGGAGTCGTGTGGCCGCCCTTGGCCCGCGGCAACAAGTGGTCGATCGTATCGCCGTATTCGCCGCAGAAGTGGCAAGTATAGTTATCGCGCGTAAGGATCAGACGGCGAAACTCCCGATTGCTGTGGATGCGGCGGATCGTGTGGCGGTTAACGACGTACGCGGCATGCTCGCGAACGAGCGTCTTCGCAAAATCCGGCTCAATCTCCTGGTAATAGGAGCGGCCGCTGTCGGTTTTGCCCCTCATGCGGACGAAGCCCTGGCGGGTCGCTCGAAGGGCGGCCGCGTCGTGCGGATCGAGCTTCGGCGCCCCCGCGGAGATCTTAGGAGCCTCGGGCTTCGAGACCGGGGATTTCCTGGACGCGGCTTTCCGGGTCGCGGATGCCGGGTTCGTCCGCTTCGTTCCCGCGACCGCCGCCTCCGGAGCCGGAGTCACCGCAGGGATAGCCGCCGCTGCGGCAACCTGCGGCACCGACGGCTTCTTCGCCTTGCGTCTCCGCCTTCTCCGGCCGCGCTTGGACTTCGCTAGCGGCTCCTCCACCGGCTCGGCAACGACCGCCTCGCTGATCTCCGCGATCGCTTCGACCTTGCGTCTACGCCTTCGGCGGCGACGCTTGGGCTTCGCATCCGTCTCGTCCTCCGTCGCCGCAACGACTGCCTCGATTGTCTCCGCAGCCGATTCGAGCGTGCCCGCCTTGCGTCTCCGCCTCCCGCGGCGGCGCTTGGGCTTGACGATCGCCTCTTCCGCCTCGGCCTCCGCCGCGGCGATCTCGTTCATCTCCGCCTCCGGTTCGAGCGCGCCCTCCCGCTGCCTGCAGGCTTTGCACGTCCCCCGCCGCCTTCTCCGCCCGGCCCGTCCGCCGCTGCGGCTGGCGAACTCCGAAAGCGGCTTAAGCGTCCGGCACTCCACGCATATTTTCATAGCCGTCTCCGGCTGCACCGTCTTTTTATCCATATCGTGTGTCATATGCAGAGTATATCACATCCACGCAAGCGGCTGTAAAATCCTCCTCATCCCCTGATCGCCCTGGCCGCATCGTCCAGCGCCCCGATCACCCGATCGCACCAGACATCGAACTCCGGATCTTCCGTCTGAAGCTCGGGATGGGCGAGGATGTGCTCGATCGTCTGTTTGATCCCTTGATCCAGCCGGGTCGTCGCCACGAACTCGGGAACAAGACGCTTCAGCTTCGAATTGTCGAACACGACCGTATTCGCCTTGTCGCCCAACAATCCTCCCCGGTAGTCCTCTGTGCTGCATGCATCCAGGAAAGACGAGGAGACGTGGACCGCGTTCAGCTTGACGCCGAGCGCATCCGCGATAATCTCGTAAATCTGGTTCCAGGTAACGCTCTCGTCCGAAGTGATATGTACGGCTTCGCCGATCGCGTGAATGTTGCCCATCAATCCGATAAACCCTTTGGCAAAGTCGCCGTTATGCGTCATCGTCCAGAGCGAGGTTCCGTCTCCGTGAATGATGACCGGTTTGTTTTCCAACATGCGCTTGGCGACTTGCCAGGTGCCCTTCCGGCCGTGCACTCCGAGCGGAATGGAGCGTTCGTCGTACGTGTGGCTCGGCCTGACGATCGTAATCGGGAAGCCGTGCTCGCGATATTGCTTGATCAAGTATTCTTCGCAAGCGATTTTGTTCCGGGAATACTCCCAACAAGGATTCGACAATGGCGTTCCTTCAGTAATGCGATAATCCGATAGAGGAGTCTGGTAAGCCGATGCGGAGCTGATGAAAATAAATTGTTTCGTCTTGTCGCGGAACAGCCGATAGTCTCTCTCGAGCTGGCTCGGCACGAATGCGATGAAGTCCGCCACGACGTCGAACTTCATGTCCGCGATCAATTCGGCTACCCGTTCTTCGTCGTTGATGTCGGCTTGAATCGTTTTGACGCCTTCCGGCAGCCGCTCGCCGCGATTGCCTCTGTTCAATACGTACAGTTCGCAATCCCGTTCGGCCAACTGCCTCGTAATCGCCGAGCTGATCGTGCCCGTTCCTCCGATAAACAGCGCTTTCATCTTCGGTCTCGCCTCCATATCGCCATGCGGATTTGTAATAAAGGTTCTTCCTTCTCTACCTTAGCACGACAGGCTCCCCTTGACAATTTGGGCGTGCGTTCGCTTTTTCCAGTCCTTACCCCACGGAGATTTTATACTCACGCGCGCCCGCTTCCCACAATTCGCCCCCGTCATCTATCCTTGCTCGGATTGACTCCGAAATGCTTCTTATACACTTTGCTGAAGTAAAATACGTCTCCGATGCCAACCCGTTCGCCCACCTCCGCGATCGGGTCCTTGGTCGTGCGCAGCAGGAGACGGGCCTGGCGCAGCCGGTAGGCTTCCAAATATTCCATGACCGAGACGCCCTGGCTGGTCTTGAACAGCTTGGATAAATGCGAGCGGCTCAAATTGACGTGGGCGCACAGTCCTTCCAGAGACAGCTTGGAGGCATACCGCTCGTGGATGAACGCCAACGCCTTGACGATCTCCTCCCGCTGGCTGTTCGCTCCGCCGACCTCTTCCAGCCACTTGATGAACAGCATCTTGTATTCGGACAGGCGGTAAACCTGCAATCTCTCCACTTCCGCTTTCAGCGAAGCCGGAACAGAAAAGCCGTTTTTTTCGATGAAGCGGATCAGCGTCTGCACGTCATCTTTCGCGGAAGACGACGGACGCCCGAGATGCCGGAGCAGCTCGAAGTACGTCTCGACCAGGCCGGGCAGACCCGACAGTCCGATCCGTCCGCCCCCTTCCGCCGACTGGAAGAACGACAAGAGATCCAGCTCCGCTTCCGGTTTACGAACGGTCCTTGCATCGAGTATGCACGCCTCGGTCTCGTAGAAGAAACAATCCATCCGCTCGCGGGCGTGGCGAACCTGCTCGAAGAAATCGTCCATTCCCGAGAATTCGCAGTGGCTCAGCGCTGAAGCTTCCAGCGCCAAGTAGCGCTTCGCGGCGGCGAGCATCTCCCGGAGCTTGCGTTCATGCCGCTCGTCCTCCGTCTCCTCCAGATCGAGCGCCACGAACCGGTTCCGGCCCAGATGGAACAGCTCGTTGCCCTCGTTCCAGCTCCGGATCGTCTCGCTCGCGACGTTGGACAACGCATAGACGGCCAGATCCGTTCGTCCCTGAAACTTGGCGTCCTTCCACTCCTCGAACCGCTCCACCTCCACGATCGCGAACTTCGAAGGAGGAAGATACTTGATCTCGTCGAACGCGGCTACCCCGAACCGGGCCGCCCGCTTAAGCAGCTCCTCGTTCCGGATATGCCCGTCCAGCCGCTCGTGGAACAGCGAGTTCCGGACCATGATCAGCTCGTTGGCGTTAAACGGGGCGCTCTGCTGCTCTCCGGCCTGCTCGTAATGAAGGAAAGCGCGGCGGATTTCCTTCTCCACCTCTTGCCGGGTGATCGTCGCCTTCAGCAAATAGTTGCGGGCGCCGTACTGCAGCGCCTGCTGCGCCAGCTCGAATTCGGCGAAATTGCTGAGCACGACGAACCATACGTCCGGGAAGCGCGAGCGGCATTGACGGATCAGCTCCAGTCCGTCCATGACGGGCATGCGGATATCGGTCAGCACGATGCGGGAGGGCTCGGCTTCCATCTGCTCCAACGCGTCCCGGCCGTGCACCGCCTCGCGGACGTCCAGTCCTCCGAAGCTTCTCAGCATCTCGGCCAGATAGCCGCGGGTTCCGATTTCGTCGTCGACTACGAGGACGTTCATGCCGCCCCTCCTTTCCATTCGGGAATGATGATCGTCGCCAGCGTCCCGGAGGGCTCCAGAGGGATAAGGCTAAGCCCGGCGTCTTCTCCATAATGGAGCAGCAGACGCTCGCGAATGTTGTTCAAGCCGATCGACGGCCGCTCGGAGGGAAGGGCCTGCGGATCGAAGCCCGCTCCGTCGTCGGAGATGCGAAACCGCGCGCCCCTTCCCCAGCTTTCGGCCTCGATGAGAATGCTTCCGGACGTTCTGCCGACGAAGCCGTGCTCGAAGCCATTTTCCACGAGGGGCTGAAGCAGCATGCGAAGAATCGGGCGCCCCAGCAGCTCTTCGGGAAAGACGAGCCGCACCGCGATTTTCTCGCCGAATCGGGCCCGCTGGATCTCGACGTATTTCAGAAGGTATTCCCGCTCCTCTTCCAGCGTCCAGTAGCCTTCCATCCGATACAGCTGCTGCCGCAGCAGGTAGGACAGGGACAGGACAAGCGAGCCGATCTTCTCTTGAGAAGAACGCTCGGCGAGAAAACGAATCGTGTTGAGCGAATTCAGCAGAAAGTGCGGATTCATCTGCTGCTGGAGCATTTGCATCTCGAGCTTGCGCTTCTCCGCCGCGGCCCATTCCAGGTTGCTGCGCGAAATGTCCAGATTGTGCATGAGCTGCCGGAGCAGCTCGGACAGTTCGGCCAGATGGCGGTCGGCAAGCATCGGAACGGACAAGTCGAGCGTCGGGTTCAGCAGCCGCTTGGACAGCAGCCTGATCTGGTGAAAGACGCGTCCGACCGTCCGCAGAACAAATGTGGAGGAAGCGACGAAGATGACGAGAATGACCAGAAGCGTCGCGATCACGGTCAGTCGAAAATAACGCAGCTCGTGCCGGATGTCCTCCGCATCCGTCTGCGTGATCGTCCACGGCGCGGGCGGCAGCGGAATCGGCGGCGAAGAACCGGCAACGGCTTGTTCGCGCTCCGCGCCGGAGACGGGATAGACGACGCGGTTCCGGTCGTCGCGAATTTCGTACGTCCCGTTGTCGCTCTTCAGAATAGCGGACAGATTGGCGAGCGGAATCGCCAGGGAGACGACGCCTCTCTTGTTCGCGGTCACCGGACTGAAGATCCAGCGGCTCAATACGATCAGCGGCTCCGCGGTCCCTCCCGGGTCCAGCACGCTCCATTGGAAGCTGTTGAAGAAATCGTGGCCTTCCCATCGGACCGTCTTCACGATCTCCCGCTGCAGCTCCCCTTTTCTCCAGCCAAGCCTCGTCGGATTCGATTCGAACACGCCCCCGAAGTCGTCCTGGACGACGACGGCGTATTTCTCGTTGAGAAAAAACGTATACTGCAGCCTTTCGATGGCCTCCAGATAGGTCGAGTTTTTCCCGATGCTGTACGGGTCCTGCTCCTGCAAGGCGGCCAGGAAGGCTTTATCGTTAATAAAGGAGTTCGTCGACATGAACGCTCGCTGGAACAAATCCTTGACCCTGGACACCGTCTGCTCCTGCTTAAATCCGTTAATTTCGCTTACCTTGTTCACCATCGTCCGTTCGGAATACTGATAGGCGACGAACAGAATCAGGCTGAGCGGAATGAACACGGCGACGAGCAGAACGATGATTCTTCGCTGCACGGACCGCGGTCCCGCATAACGCTTGCTTCCCCACTGCATCGAAACCATCCCCGTTTTCGGCTGCCGAAACGAAAAAGCCAGCCCATCGTCGCCGATGGGCCAAGCTTTCGCTTCTTATTGCTTGCTTTGTTCCTCGATCGCGTTGTCGACCTTGGCTTTCACCTGCTCCAGCACCGCGTCGACCGTCTCCGCGCCGGTATAATACTGGCTGATCAGATCCAGGAACGTCGACTCGTATTCCTGGGGAGCGCCCAATACCGGCTTCTCCTCCACGTTGACGACGTCCGGGTCCCCTCCGAATAAGTACGTCACCTGCTCCAGCGTAATGTCGTCGTCCTTCAGCGCGTCCGCCAGATTTTCGAAATACTTGTCTTTTGTCACTTTAGTATACATGGGCAGCGCGCCCGTGCTCAATGTATAATCCGATACGTATTCCTTGGCTAAAATCAGCGATTCTTTCGGATGCTTGGCGTTCTTCGGAATCCCGAGGGAATCGATGCTCGACCAGTTCATATGCTGGCCGGCCATCTCCGCCGGAACCGGCATCGGAGCGATGCCCGCTTTCCAATCGCGGGGAAACTGCTCCTTCTTCGTCGCCGCAAGCTGAGCGTACCACTGGGCTCCGACGACCATGCCGTAATTGCCGTTCCAGTAGGAGAGAAAGTCGGTATTGTTCTGAATGAGCTCGGCGATCGGCATCGCCGCTTTCCTCACGTTCATGACGTCGTTCATCCATTCCAGGCTGCGCTTGAATTCTGGCGCATGGATATTCACCTTGCCGTCGTCGGTATAGAACTTGCCGTTGTTGAGCTGGCTGCCGTAGCCGTAGAAGTACATGCCCCAGTTGTTGTAGAACATGCCGTACACCTTGTCCTTGCCGCTCAGGTTCGTCAGCTTCTGCGCCACCTCGGCCATCTCGTCCCAGGTCATCGGAACTTTCGGATCCGGGTAAGGAACTCCGGCATCGTCGAACACCTTTTTGTTGTAATAGAGCATCCAGTTGTTCTGCTGAATCGGGAACCGGTAGTACTTGCCGTCCTTGTCCGGCTTGAAATCGCCGAAGTCCGCGCTCATGTCGATATCGGCTTCCTTGGCGACGTCGTCGAGCGGCATCAGGAAGTTTTTGTTGATCGCGTCGAACTGCTCCACGCCGTTGCCCCAGATCAGATCGACCTGCTCACCGCTGGCGAGCATGATGTTGCGCTTATTGATGTACTGCTCGTGAGGCACCGATACCGGATCGACCTTGATATTCGGATACTTCGCCTCGAACCGCTCCAGGAACGCCTTGAACTCCGCGGAATCCAAGTATTCCGAAATGTTCAGAAACTTCAGCGTTACGGTCTCCCCCTGTGCCTCCGAACCTCCGGACGTTTGGGAGGCGGGTTCGCCCGATTTTCCCCCACAGGCGGTCAGAGTGAACGCCATCATCGCCGTAACGGCGAGCAAGCTCCATTTTCCGTTCATGAATGATACCCCCCGAAATATTGTAGCCGTTTTCAACTCTATTATGAACCCGGCTCGCTGCCTCTCAAATGTAAGAAACGCTCTTTCTCTTTGTAGAATCGTACGGCATTCAGCCCTTGAGCCCCGAGGACACGATACTCTCGACGAATCGCTTCTGCAGCGCCAGGAACACGCCCAGCACCGGAATGATCGCCAGGCACGCCAGCGCCATCTGCATCGCGTATTGCTTGCCGAACTGGGTTTGAAAGCTTTGCAAGCCTATCGGAATCGTGTACAGCTCCTTGGAATGCAGGAAGATCAGAGGCTGGAAATATTGGTCCCAGATCATGAAGAAGCTCAGCAGGCCCAGAGTCAGCAGCGGGGTTGCCGCCAGCGGCAGCGCCACTCTAACGAAGGAACGGAAGACGCCCGAGCCTTCCAGGTAAGCGGCGTGCACGAGCTCCTTCGGGAAGGACAGGAAAAATTGCCGCATCAAGAAGATAGACAGGACGTCGACGATGTTCGGAAGAATCAGCGCCCAATGCGAATCCAGCAAGCCGATGAACCGGAACGAAATGAATTGCGGAAGCAGTGTCAACTGGTACGGAATGAACATCGCGGCCAGGAAAGCGAAGAAGATCCCGTCCGAATACCGAAACTTGAGAAACCCGAACGCGTACCCTCCCAGCGCCGACAGCAGCAGCCGGAATACGACGGATACAATGACGACGAAGACGGAATTCCACAGCCATACCGGGAAATCGGTATTGGTTAAGACGTGGGAATAATTGTTCCAGTTCACCGCGTCCCAATGAATGAAGACGAACGGTCTCTCGAATACCTGCTGCTCGAATTTAAGCGAGGTCGAGATCATCCAGAGCAGCGGGGTTATGAAAACCAATCCGACGAGCAAATACACAACGGAACGAACCGTATAGCGGACGTTGGAACCGAGCGGCACCTTGCATCCTCCTTTCTTGCATGCTATTGATAGAAGACCCACTTTTTCTGGGCGAACCAGTTGACCGCGATCAGAATCAGAGTCAGCAGGAACAGGAACATGCCGACCGCGGAAGCGTAAGAAAAGTTATAAAACTCGAAAGCGGATCGATAAATATGGTAGGTCATCGTCGTCGTGCTGAAGGCCGGCCCGCCCTTGGTCAGAAGCGCCATCTGGTAAAAGGCCTGAAGGCCGCCGATGATCGTGATCAGCAGCAGGAAAAACGACGTCGGGGAAATGAGCGGAAACGTAATATGCTTAAACCGCTGCAGCCGGCCCGCCCCGTCGATCTCGGCCGCTTCGTAATAATCCTTGGACACCCCTTGCAAGGCCGCCAGGAACAAGATGCAGTGGTAGCCGACGTCCTTCCAGGAGCCGATCAGCGCCAGCATCGGCAGCGCCCAGTCCTTGTCGACCATATATTGCGGAGGACGCTCCACGCCCAGACTCATCAGCAGGGAATTCACCGGCCCTTCCGTCGGGTGCAGGAATACGTTCCATACGACCAGAGTGGCTACATAAGTAGTGATGTAGGGAATGATGAAAAAAGTGCGAACGATGCCGCGCGCCCTCATCTTCCCGTTGAGCACGAGAGCCATCCCGAGCCCGAGCAGCAGCGTCAACGGAACGTAGATCGCCATGTACACCAGCGTGTTCCGCACGCTCTTCCAGAAGTCGGGATCGCCCAGCATTTTGTCGTAGAACCCGAATCCCTTGAATTCGAACGTATAGGTCATGAGATCGACCTTGTACAAGCTAAGCAACAATACGCAAATCATCGGAACGAATACGAAAAGCAGAAAGCCGGCGAGAGCCGGCAAAGCGAACAGCAAACCCGCCCGCCTTTCCAGCCTCTCCAGCGAGTAGGCCCGTCCCCGCCGTACCCGCTTGCCTTCGTTAACCGCAGTGTCCATAACGCTTCCTCCTTCGCTGCCTCAGTGTCATTATGGGGCGTTCGCGGGGGGAGAAGGAATAGAACAATCGCCGCTCTTCTTTGTAATATCGTCCGATTCCGAGTCCAAGGGGACCTGGAGAACGGAGCGATCACTTTGTAACTAACTATAATTGAGAAACTTTAAATTATATAGTATAATGAAATCCATAAAGGAGGCGAATCGGATATGGCCGATTTGGCAAAGAAAATGGAGATAGGGATCAGTACCTTCCTGGAGGCTTCGCCGCATTCGCCGGCGGGCAAGCCGGTAAGCCATGCGGAACGTCTGAGGAACGCCGTGGAGGAAATCGTGCTGGCCGATCAGGTCGGCCTGGATGTGTACGGCATAGGGGAGCATCATCGCGCCGATTACGCGGGAACCGCGCCGGCCGTCGTGCTTGCGGCAGCTGCGTCCAGAACCAAGAACATTCGGCTGACCAGCGCGGTAACGGTGCTGTCTTCGGACGATCCGGTGCGCGTATACGAGTCGTTCTCCACGCTGGACGGACTGTCCGACGGACGGGCGGAAATTATGGCGGGGCGGGGTTCGTTCATCGAATCTTTCCCTTTATTCGGATATAGCTTGGACCACTACGACGAACTGTTCGAGGAAAAGCTGGAGCTGCTGCTGAAAATCCGTGAGACCGAGAAGGTCACCTGGCGGGGCGGGCACCGGCCAGCAATCCAGAATCTCGGCGTGTATCCGCGCTCCGTTCAGGAGCCGCTGCCGGTGTGGATCGCCACGGGCGGCAACCCGGAATCGGCCATCCGCGCCGGTACGCTGGGACTGCCTGTCGTGTTCGCCATTATCGGCGGAATGCCGGAACGGTTCGCTCCGCTCGTCGAGTTGTACAAGAAAGCAGCCGTTCAAGCGGGACACGATCCGGCCAAGCTGCAGATCGCGACGCACTCTCACGGCTTCATCAGCGATACGATCGAGCAGGCGGCGGAGCAATTCTACCCGCACGTGCAGGCACAGATGAACACGATCGGCCGCGAGCGGGGATGGCCTCACTACGACCGCGCCGCCTTCGACGCGGCGAGCAGCCTGCGGGGCGCTCTCTACGTCGGCGATGCGGAATACGTGGCGGAGAAAATCGTCCTGCTTCGCAAAAACCTGGGCCTCACCCGCTTCTTCCTGCACGTCGATTTCGGCGCATTGCCGCACCGCGATCTTCTGCGCGCCATCGAGCTGCTCGGCACGCGAGTCGCTCCGATCGTCCACAAGGAAATCGCGCGGATGGAAGGGTAAGTTTAAAGCAATGAGAGGAAACAGCCATCGGTCGGCATCTGCCTGCCGCATAGCTGTTTCCTCTCGTGTTAACGGCCTGTCGGACCGCTAATCCCGCCGCTCCATCGCTTTCACACACGCTAACGGCCTCGCAGACCGTTAACGACGCCCCCGCTCAGCCGCCTGTATACCGAGATAGCCCTCGGAACCGCCCCCAAGCTCACTTCTCCCGCTTCCGATACTCGTTAGGCGACAGTCCCTCCTGCTTTTTGAACACTTTGCTGAAGTACTTCTCATCCTTGTATCCGACCAGCTCCGCGACCTGCGCGATGCGGTACTGCGGGTTCAGCAGCAGCAGCTTCGCCTTCTCCATGCGCACGCGTTCGATGTAATCGGACAGATTCTCGCGGAACTGCTGCTTGAACTTGCGCGAGATGTACTCCCTGCTGAGGAAGAAACGATCGGCCAAATCCTGAAGCGCGATCTCTTCGGCATAACGGGAATCGATATACTTGACGATTTCGAAGATGACATGTTCGTCCTGCCGCTGATGCTCCGCCCACTGGCGGGACAGCTGCAGCAGATCCTGCTCCAGCCCTTCCGCGAGCGCGGACAGCACCAGACACCCTTCCTGATCCACCGGAGCGTTCGCGAACGCGGACTCCGCGGAGCGGCTCGGCACCGCCGGCAAATCCCCGAACAATTCCTTCAGCCAGCGCGCGCGGATCACGCTGTATTCATGATTCCACAGCTCCAACTGCTCGGTGTTGATGTAGCTCATCCGCTCGACCTGGTTCATCCAGAGCCGCACGATGTCCCGGATCGGCTGCTCCTGCCCGCTGCGCAAAGCCGTTCTCATCCGGTCCTCGAATTCCGACAAGTGGATCGCCGACAAGCGCGGATTCTCGTCCGGATCGAAGCAGCGGACGCGGGGCCGGGCCGCGCGCATGTTGCGCTGGCGCAGCACGATGTTCGCCTCGTGATACGACTGCTTGATGCCGCCCGGCAGCGTTCTCTCGCCGCCCAGACAAAATTCCAACGGACTGCCGAACGCCTGCCGGATGCCGCCGTTGACCGTATCCAGCAGCGCGGGGGCGTTGCCCGTCTGCTTCCACAGCAGCACGACGATCGCCCCGTGCTCGTGCCGGAATGCAACCCCGTGCCGATGCCTGCGAACGATCTCGTTGCAGATGTTCAGCAAGGAGAAATACAGCAGGTCCTCGCTTCCTGCAAACTTGCTGCGAATCGTCGGATGGATCGTATCCGTCGCCAGCACGGCCACCCGGCAGAGCCGATCTTCCTCGGACAGTCCGAATTCGGTGCGCAGCGTCTCGGCGATCGACGAGTAGTAGGAAGGGTCCTCCACGAGATTGGTCAATATTTTGTCCCAGTACACCGGACGCAGTTGATTGATCTCGATCGCCTTGCGCTGCTCCTGCTTCGTGCCCTCGTCCTCCTGCTTGCGGCTCTCGACCGCCTTGGCGACCGCCTGGTTCAGCTGCTCGGGATCGATCGGCTTCAGAATGTAGTCCATTCCCCCGTACAGCACCGTCTTGCGCACGAAATCGAAATCGTCGTGCCCGCTGATCACGATCACCTTGGCGGCCGGCTCGTGCTCCCGAATCCAGGCGAGCAGATCGGTGCCCAATTTCTCCGGCATGATCATGTCCGTGAACACGATCTGGGGATGGTCCCGGCCGATCCGCTCGATCGCGGACGCAACGTCCTGCGCTTCCATCACTTCCTCGATGCCGTGCGCTTGCCAATCCACCAGCAGCCGAATGGCTTCCCGGACATGCCGTTCGTCGTCAACGATTAGCGCTCTCATGGTCGTCTCCTTCCCCGTCGATCGGAATCCACAGCACGACGCTTAAGCCGCCCGCCTTGCCGGGCTTGACTTCAAGCTTGGCCGATTCGTTGTAGTAAAGCTTCAATCGCGACAAAATATTCGGCAGGCCGATGCCCGATTCCCCGGTCGCCCACGCGCCCTTGGATTGGAACAGCCGCTCCTGCAGCGCCCTCAGCTCCGCAACGCTCATGCCTTTGCCGTTGTCGCAAACCTCCAGACTCATCCATCGGCGATCCGCCGACTCCGTGCCGTAGATGGCGATCTCCGAATCTGCCTTACCCGCGTCGAAGCCGTGCTTGAAGTAGTTCTCGACAAGCGGCTGAACGATCATCTTCGGAATCGGCCGATTCAGCAGCGGCTCGTCTACCTTAACCGTATAACGAAGCTGCTCCCCGAACCGTTGACGCTGAAGAGAAACGTATGCTTTGACATAGTCCAATTCCCGCTCGAGCGTCACGATCGGTTCTCCCGTGTTCATGCTGTAGCGCATCATTTTCCCCAAGGAGAAGATGAGATGGTAAATTTCCGGCTGCTGCTTCTGCAGCGACAGCGTCCCGATCGACTGAAGCGCGTTATTGATAAAATGCGGATTCGTCTGCACTTGCAGCACGTTCAGCTCGTTCGTTTTGCGGGCCAGCTCGAGCTCGTATTCGCGAATGATCATCTCGTTGATCGTGTCCATCGCCAGTTGGAACCTTCGCGCCAATATCCCGAATTCATCCTTCCGATTGACGTCGATCGTCACCTGCAGATTGCCGCTCTGAATCTGGTTCATGTTGCGAATCAGCTTCTTGATCGGCGCGGTCAGCCGGAACGTGATCAATACCGTCGCCAGTATCGTCAGCACGAGGAACAGGACGGCGACTCCGCTGTTGAACAGCGCGACCTCCCGGGCGGTCCGGTGCAGCGTTTCGTTTGGAATTCGTTTCGCCAACGTCCAGTTCAAGAACTGCGTTTCCATTTTATCGTATACAATTTCCCCCGAGAAGCCATCCTGATTCAGAGAGAAGTTGCCGCTCGTCTGGGTTGCCCCCACGACGCGGTCGACCCAATCGGCCTGCAGCCGCTGCCCGCCGCCGCGGTCGATGGAACTGTAGATCACGCGCCGCTCGTCGTCCAGGATGTACAGCTCTTCCCGGCCCGCCGAATACAGCTGCTCGGCAATGGCGCGAATGCCGTCCAGCCGAATGTCGATCGACAGCGTGCCGAGCTCCTCCTTCGCCGCCAAATAGTACAACGAGCTGTGAATGGTGAGCACCTGATCGGCAGTCGTCGTCGGAATGTCCGTTCTTCCGAACTTGTCCACCGGATGGGGCGGCTGAACGTAGGAATTCCCCCGGGCCAAGCCGGAAGGGATGTACCGGTCCCCGTCTCCCTTGAAGCTTCTTTTGGACCGGTTATTGATGATGAGATAGTGCAGGTCGCTCTCGCGAAGGTACAGATGGGCCTGCTCGAAATCCTTCGCCGTGTAGCTGAGCAGCATCAGGCCGCGATAAATTTCCTGGTCGTCCTTGTAGTCCCGGATGCCGTCATCCAAAATCGCGAACAGCCTGCTGTCGTTGTAGAAAATAAACGTCGACTGCTGCGCCGCGTTCATGTAATTGAGCAAGTTCGTCTTACCCTGGAACAGCAAGTCGGCGTTGCTCTTCAGCGTCTCCTTCGTCACCTTGCTCGTCGTCAGACTGTAGGTGATGACAATCGAGGCCAGAATCGGAATCAACGTGGCTGCCAGCAGGAACAGCATCATTTTCGTTCGGATACTGGTAAAGATCAATAAATTCCACCTCTTTGATCATCAGAGTCAGTGGGAGCCCCGCGTTCGAATGCCTATACTTGGGTAATAATCGCGAAAGCACTATGTACTTAAGGGGGGAAACCGCCATGGAAAACGCTCGTCAGAGAAAGCTTTACCAGCTCTTGTTCATCGGACCTGCCGTCATCTTCTTTACGATCATCCTCGTTATCCCGTTCTTCATGAGCCTCTACTATTCCTTCACCGAATGGAACGGGGTTAGTACAACAGTAACATGGATCGGGATCGAAAATTATAAAAAAATTATGTTCAACGACCCCGATTACTACAAGTCGTTCCTGTTCACATTCCGCTATGCCATCGTCAGCGTGATCTTGACGAACCTCGTCGGCTTCCTGCTGGCGCTGCTGCTCACGCAGGCATTGAAGCTGCGCAACATCCTGCGAACGATCTTCTTCATGCCGAACGTCATCGGCGGGCTGCTGCTCGGGTTCATCTGGAGCTTTATCTTCGTAAAAGGGTTCGCTTCGATCGGGGAGCTGACGGGCCTTGCGTTCTTCAACCTTCCCTGGCTCGGCGACGCGCCGACCGCGTTCTGGGGACTGATCATCGTCACCGTGTGGAAAGGCGCAGGCTACGTAATGGTCATCTACATCGCCGGCTTGACCAACGTTCCCAAGGACATGATCGAGGCGGCGCGAATCGACGGCGCCACCCGGCTGCAGATGCTCTACAAGATCACGCTGCCGCTCATTATGCCGTCCATTACCGTCTGCTTGTTCCTGACGCTGTCCTGGGGCTTCAAGGTGTTCGATCTGATCATGTCGCTCACGAAGGGCGGTCCGTTCAACTCGACGGAATCCGTATCGCTTAACATCTATCAGGAAGCGTTCCGCAACAACGCGCTCGGCCTCGGCAGCGCCAAGGCGGTCATCTTCTTCCTCATCGTCGCCGTGATCACCATTCTTCAAGTGACTCTGACCAAGAAACGGGAGGTGGAATCCTGATGGAAGCTCACAAACGCTATACGGGCCGCCTGTTCTCTCTCGAAGCGCTCGGCATCCTGGTCGCGATCGTGTTTCTGGTCCCGTTTTACTTCGTCCTGTCGAACTCGTTCAAGCCGTTCGCCGAGATTCTCGTCAATACGACCAGCCTGCCGAAAAGCTTCAGCTTCCATAACTATGAGCAAGTGTGGAAGATCATGAACTTTCCTAAGGTATTCCTGAACTCCCTGATCATCACCGTGGCCAGCAACGTCGGTCTCGTCGTCATCAGCGCGATGGCCGCTTACCGCATGGTGCGCAACAACACCGCGGTCAACCGGATTTTGTTCCTGCTGTTCGTATCCGCGATGATCATCCCGTTCGAGTCGATCATGATTCCGCTCGTGAAGCTGGCCGGCATGATCGGCTTCCTGAACGAGATCTGGGGCGTCGTCATCTGCTACTTCGGCTTCGGGGTATCGCTGAACCTGTTCCTCTACCACGGCTTCGTCAAGTCGATTCCGCTGGAGATCGAGGAAGCGGCCATTGTGGACGGCTGTTCCGTGTTCGGCGTATTCTGGCGCATCATTTTCCCGCTGCTCAAGCCGATCACCGTCACTATCGTCCTGCTGAACAGCCTGTGGATCTGGAACGACTTTCTGCTGCCATTGCTTATTATCAGCGGACCGGAGACGCGGACGATTCCGCTTGCAACGTACTCGTTCTTCGGCCAATATACGAAACAGTGGGATCTAGCCTTGGCCGCCCTGACGCTCGGCGTGCTGCCGATCATTCTCTTCTTCCTGGGCATGCAGAAGCACATTATCGAAGGAATTACCGCCGGATCAGTCAAAGGGTAACCTATTGAGCCGGTTAGCGGGGATGACAATAAGTTCCCCCTAATCGTTCAATTTTCTCGGTGTCGGGTTTGATGTTAATTCAATAAAATTAAAATAGTTACAGTAAAGACATTATAAGGGAGGATCACTGCAAATGAAAAAAAGATCCATGATGCTTATGTCCGCCGCTCTCGCCCTCACCGCCGTCCTGTCCGGCTGCGGAGGCGCGAAAGACAACAACGCCGCCAACTCTCCGGGAGCGTCCTCTCCGGCGGGCGAATCGCCCAAGAAAAACGTCACGATCAAAATGTTCCAATTCAAAGTAGAGATCGCGGAGCAGCTGCAGAACCTCGTTAACGAATATGAGAAAGAAACCGGCGTCAAAGTTCAAATCGAGACCGTCGGAGGCGGAGCCGACTACGGCGCCGCGCTGAAAGCGAAATTCAACTCCGGCGACAAACCCGACATTTTCAACAACGGCGGCTTCTCCGACCTGGACCTGTGGTTGGAAAACCTCGAAGACTTGTCCGATCAGCCTTGGGTGAAAGATCTGGTCAAGGGCACCGACGAGCCGATGACCCACGACGGCAAGCTGTACGGCATGCCGATCGGCGTAGAAGGCTACGGCTTCATCTACAACAAAGACCTGTTCGCGAAAGCCGGCATCACCGAGCTGCCGAAGACGCTGTCCCAGCTTGAGGACGCGGCGAAGAAGCTGCAAGACAACGGCATTACGCCGTTCATTAACGGCTACGGCGAATGGTGGGTGCTCGGCAACCACTTCGTCAACCTGCCGTTCGCTTATCAAGCCGATCCGAACGCATTCATCGCCGGCCTGAACGACGGCAGCCAGAAGATCCCGGGCAACGAAGTGTTCGAGAACTGGACGAAGCTGTTCGACTTGACCGTGAAATACGGCGGCAAAAACCCGCTTCAAACCGACTACAACACGCAAGTGACCGAATTCGCGACCGGCAAAGCCGCGATGACGCAGCAGGGCAACTGGACGCAGGTGCAAATCTCGAAGACGAACCCGGACGTCAACATCGGCTTCCTGCCGATGCCGATCTCGGAAGACGCAGCCGCGAACGACAAACTGTTCGTCGGCGTTCCGAACAACTGGGTCGTTAACAAAAATTCCGCGGTGAAGGAAGAAGCGAAAGCGTTCCTGAACTGGATGGTTACCTCGGACACGGGCAAGCGGTTCATTACGCAAGAGTTCAAGTTCATCCCGGCGCTGACGACGATCTCCGCGACGGAAGAAGATCTCGGCGCTCTGGCCAGCGACATCATGAAGTACAACCAGGAAGGCAAAGTGCTCTCCTGGAACTGGTTCAAGTTCCCTCAAGGCGAAGCGTCCAGCAAAAAGTTCGGCGACTCCATGCAAGGCTACGTGGGCGGCCAGCTCACGAAAGAGAAGATGCTCGAAGCGTTCCAGAGCACTTGGGACAGCTTGAAGAAGTAATTCTCCACCCTGGCCGAAGCGGCCCACCTGATCAGAAGCTTCCTGATCAAAGCCGGATTAGCCGACCAGTAAGCCCGTCAACTCATAAAGGCCGGAAGAGACACCGTCAGGTGACTCTCCGGCCTTTATGCTGCTCGGCGCTAATCTTGCTTCTAACTTACGCCTTCTTCACGAATTCCGACTTCAGCTTCATCGCTCCGAAACCGTCGATTTTGCAATCGATGTCGTGATCCCCTTCGACCAGGCGGATGTTCTTGACCTTCGTTCCGACTTTGACGACAAGGGAGCTGCCTTTGACCTTGAGGTCTTTAATCACGGTGACCGTGTCTCCGTCTTGCAGAATATTGCCGTTGGCGTCCTTGACGACCTTGGCCTCCTCGCCCGTCTCCGCCTCCGTCCCGGCGCTCCATTCGTGAGCGCATTCCGGACAGATCCAGATTCCTCTATCCTCGTAGGTGTATTCGGATTGGCATTCGGGGCAGTTCGGTAAGCTGGACATTGTCGTATCCTCCAAAGGCGAATTTGCAGCGGATTTGATACTTTCTTGAAAAGTGGACCAGAGGGTTCCCTGCTGCGAGTGAATCCATTATAGCACATTGCGCATAAGCGGACTTCGCGCTTCCCATGCTAAGAGGACGAAGACGCAAAGTATTGGAGGCAATCGCATGGACTGGCAATGGATCTGGCATTCGGCCCTGCTCGTCTTGGTCGGCATGGTGCTGCTGCGCATCGCGGGCCGCAAGTCGATCTCGCAGATGAGCGTAGCCACGACCGTCATTATGATCTCAATCGGCACGACAATCGTGCAGCCGATCGCCAATCATCATCTGTCGATCGCTATCGGATCGGCGTCGGTGTTTATTCTCACATTGCTGCTGATCGAATACTTGGAGATGAAGTTCCAATGGATCGAACGGCTGCTCAACGGGCACGCCAAAGTCATCGTCGACAACGGCCGCTACGTGCATCCGGAGCTGCGCAAAATGAGGCTGACCGTCGATAAGCTGGAGATGCAATTGCGGCAGCAGGGCGTACAAGACGTGCGGGACGTCCAGACGGCGACGATCGAAGCCAACGGACAGCTTGCCGTGGAATTAAAGCCGCAGGCGCGCCCGGTCACCGTGCGCGATCTGGAGACGCTGCTGGTCAGGCATCTCCCTCTCCCGCCGACTCCCGATCCGATCTTCCAGGAAGTTCGCGACAGCGGACATGCAGCTCCGATCGACCCCAAGCTTCAGTAGCGCTCGCTTGCGCCCCCGATTATCTAAACACGTTGAAAAGATAGGCAATCGCATGCCAGAGAGTAACGCATCCGTTCCAAAGGGCGGGAAGCAGGTTAACGATACTGTGGATAGGATGGAACAGCAGCCCGATAATGCTGCCCAGAAACAGCATGACGAGCGCCAGTCCGATTCCGGTAATGGCGTGCAGGATGTCCCAGAAAATAAACGCGACTTTCATGCCGACGCCAATTCCCCTGTTAAGCATGCCGGCATTCGAAAAATAGTCCTTCTCGATCGCGATGTCCGTCTTGATATTGTGAAGCAGCTTGGATGGAGTGTTGACGATATAAGAGAAGTTGTAGAGTGCATTCGTCGAGAAATCGAGTGACGTCGCTACGTAATTGCCCGACTTGAACTTCAGATGGTATCGGATGTCCGTCTCGCCGAAGGCAAGCGCCATCTCCCGCTTTGTCTTGGCGTCCATCTTCTTGACGGACGGTCCCATCATCTCCATGAGCGCTACAAGATCCGCCTTGCTGTATTCCCCGACGCTGGCGGCCAGCAGTCCGTCCAATCCGTCGTCGGCGCTGTCGCTGTCGTTTACGGCCGAGTAAGCCGCCACGACGGCTTTCAATTGGTAAGCGTCGTCAAACTCCCCGCTCAATGCTTGCGATCCGTACAAGATAACGATGAGTACTGCGCAAAAGCCTAAAAAACGTTCCATTCCAACTGCACGTCCTTCGCCTAGTTTGACTTCACACTATCCAATAATACGATGAATGGGTATTTTATCCTAACCATTTTCACCCATTTACCGGACATAAGTCTCACTAAGATCGCAGCCTATCGATTCAGAACGTTGTCCTCCAGAACGGCGAATTTGTCCCCGTACTCCCGAATAATATGCGACTCTCCCCAGGCACATAGAGAATCCAGAATCGATTTCAGGCTCCAGCCGTATTCGCTAAGCTCGTACTCCACCTTCGGTGGCACCTGATTGTAGACGATTCTCTTCACGATGCCGTCCTCCTCCAGCTCCCGCAATTGCTGAGTCAGCATCTTCTGAGTGATCGCCGGCATCAGGCGCTTCAAGTCGCTCGTGCGCTTCTTCCCGTAAGTCAGATGGCACAGGATCACGCACTTCCACTTGCCCCCGATCACCTCCAGCGTAGCTTCGACGGAGATATTGTACTTTTTCCTGACTGCCGGTTCCTTCGCCATAACCACTCGCCCTCCTCGATATATAGGCACTAATAAGTATCTATAGCACAAAAAAGTACGTACTATTCATTTTCGGATCAGGGGTCCATAATAGCAGCTACCGGCCGGATACGACAAGCATGCAGAGGTGAGAATAATGACATCCTTGAATAGAAGAAGCTTCCTTGCCCTGATGGCGCTCGCCGTGAGCGCCTTCGCCATAGGCACGACCGAATTCATCAGCGTAGGCTTGCTGCCGCTTATCGCCGAAGATTTGCATATCTCGGTTACCGCCGCGGGTTTAACCGTTACTTTATATGCGTTGGGCGTCACTCTGGGAGCCCCGATCCTGACTTCGCTGACTTCCCGGGTATCCCGGAAAACGCTACTGCTCTGGGTGATGATCGTCTTCATCGCCGGCAATCTGCTGGCCGCGACGGCGGACGGCCTCGCCGTTCTGCTCGCCGCGCGGATCATTGCTTCCCTGTCCCACGGCGTATTCATGTCGATCGGCTCCACGATCGCCGCCGATCTCGTTCCTCCGTCGCGGAGGGCCGGCGCCATCTCGGTCATGTTCTCGGGACTGACCGTGGCCACCGTAACCGGAGTGCCGTTGGGCACGTTCATCGGCCAGCAATTGGGATGGCGCGCGGCTTTCCTGGCCATCGTCGCGGTCGGAGTCGCGGCGCTCTTCGCCAATCTCGCATGGGTGCCGTCCGACCTCGGCCGGGGCCAGAAAGTACGACTTCGCGATCAAGCGAAGCTGATCGTTAACGGCAGGCTGCTGCTCGTCTTCGCGATGACCGCGCTCGGCTACGGGGGAACGTTCGTAGTCTTCACCTATTTGTCCCCGCTGCTGACCGAGATTACCGGCTTCGCGGAGCGGACGACCGCCGTCATTCTGCTCCTATACGGCGTCGCGATCGCCATCGGCAACGCGATCGGGGGCAGAGCGGCCAATCGCAAGCCCGCCGCGGCCTTATTCTACATGTTCGTCGCCCAGGCCGTCGTGCTGATCGCGCTCGCCTTCACCGCCCCGTTCAAGCTCGCGGGACTGGTCACCATTTTCCTCATGGGCCTGTTCGCCTTCATGAGCGTGCCCGGCTTGCAGGCGTACGTCGTCATGCTGGCCGAGCGTCTGTCCCCGCAAGCGAAGGACGTCGCTTCGGCCGTCAATATCGCCGCTTTTAACGCCGGAATCGCCATCGGAGCTTATCTCGGGGGCGTCGTCAACGACTCCGTCGGACTGATCCATACGACTTGGATCGGAGCGATCATGGTACTGGGCGCCGTCCTGCTGACAGCCTGGGCCCGCTCTCTGGAAAACAAAGATCAGAACCGCAACCCAATCGAACAAAACCAATCCGCTCTGCAATGGAGGACCAACTGATATGATCAAAAATCTTCAAGACACCGTAACTCTGCACAACGGCGCGCGCATGCCCGGGCTCGGACTGGGCGTATTCAAAGTCGAAGAAGGACCCGAGCTGATTCAAGCCGTCAAAACGGCCGTCTCTCACGGCTACCGCAGCATCGATACGGCCGCCGTCTACCAGAACGAAGAGGGAGTCGGCCAAGGCATTCGGGAGGCGCTCGCGGACAACGAACTCGAAAGGGACCGGCTGTTCGTCACATCCAAAGTGTGGAACGCCGATCTGGGCTACGAATCCACTCTTGCCGCATATGAAGCCAGCCTGGAGCGACTTGGGCTGGATTATCTGGATCTGTATCTGATCCACTGGCCGGTTAAGGGGAAATACAAGGAAGCGTGGAGAGCTCTGGAGACGCTGTACGGAGAAGGCCGAGTGAAGGCGATCGGCGTCAGCAACTTCCAAATTCATCATCTGGAGGATCTGATGCAGGGCGCGTCCGTCAAGCCGATGGTGAATCAGGTCGAATTCCATCCTCGCCTGACGCAGAAAGAGCTGCTCCGCTATACGAGGGAGCAGGACATTCAATTGGAAGCCTGGTCTCCCCTGATGCAGGGAGAGCTGTTGGACGATCCCGTGCTGAACGAACTCGCGGCCAAATACGGCAAGTCCGTCGCCCAGATCATTCTGCGCTGGGATCTTCAGCACGGGGTCATAACGATCCCGAAGTCGACCAAGGAGCATCGGATTATCGAGAACGCCCGGCTCTTCGACTTCGAGCTGAGCGGGGAGGACATGGAACGGATCGACGGCTTGAACGAGAACCGGCGCGTCGGGCCTGACCCCGACAATTTCGATTTCTGATCGCTAGGGCGTGTATGCATACACGCCCTAGCGTCCCGCGGTCTGCGCCTTCCTCGCTCTCTTGACCAGGTACATCGCTTTGTCGGCGCTCATCAGCAGAGCGTCGGCATCGCGTCCATCCTCCGGATAGCGGCTGGCGCCTATGCTCATATAAATCGGGAGAAGCTGCTCGCGGTATGCCAGCTTCTCTTCGCTTATTCTCCGTTCAAGCCGGCCGATCGTTTCCTCCACGAAGTCGTTCGAAGGCGCGTGGCGAATGAACAGGACGAACTCGTCCCCTCCGAGTCTTGCCGCCATGCCGATCCGTTCCGCCGTCTCCCCGATGATCCGGGCGGCATGCTTCAGCACCTCGTCCCCCGCCTCGTGCCCGTGCTTGTCGTTCGTCTCCTTGAACCGGTCCAGGTCGATCAGAACGACCGCCAGTCTCTGCCCGTCCCTCTCCGCGCCGCGGATCGCTTCCTCCAGCTTGTCGTAGAAGTATCTGCGATTCGGCAATCTCGTCAGCGGATCGTGGAAAGCCAGAAAGCGGATCTGCTCCTGGCTTTCCTTCTGCTCCGTAATATCCCGGACGATCAGGATATGATGCGGCTCGCTGTCCACGGATACGTAATCGCCGTCGATCAGCGCGTGCAGACGCTTGTTCCCGTTATGAATCGACGTCTCGTAATCTTTGATCGTCCGTTTATTTTTAATCATCTGACGCAGTTCCTGATCGATGAACCTGAATAGCGAATGCCGATTCGTATCGATGCGCTCGAACAGCTTCCTGGCGCTCGGGTTGGCCTCCTTGATCTTCCCCGACTGCTCGACGAGCAGGATCGCCGCCGGATTCAGATTGAACAATTTCTCGTACCGCCTGGACGCGAAATCCAGAAATTCGTATCGGATCATCGCCAGACGGAGCATAAAGCACCAGATCACTCCGCCGTAGATGTACGTATACGGAGGAAGCCCCTCGAACTGAAAGTAACCGAACGCCACATGCCAGCACGTGCAGAGCAGCACGCTGAAAATGAGCAGGCGAAAAATCGCCCTGTGCTCCGGCGCGGACGTCCTGGCTCTTCCTATATATAATACGACCAGGTACAGCGTACTGACGAGAATGCTTACCGTAAGCGCGACATAGTAGGGGGTGTCGTAGACGGGGTACTTCCATACTCCGCTCTGGACGAACTCGCTGGAGGAAATGATCTTCTGCCGGCTCATCACGTTCACGATAATGACGGCAAGGGGCAGGTAGAAAACGCCGGGATAGAGGTAACGCGGCATGAGCTTGTCCATTCCGGAAAACTTCGCCAGGAAATGAAAGCCCAAGCCCGGCATGATGACGCCGACGTTAGAGAACCATAGGGCGACCAGCGCCGGACTGTCGGATATCGGAAGCTGGTGTCGGACGTATTCTTCCGCGAACAGCAAAATATAGACGACGGAAGTCAGACCGAGCAGCCGGTGTTCGACCTTCCGAGAGTTGCGGACCATGACGTCCGTCCCCATGTACGCAAAGAAAAGAATCGGGAGCAAGTAAGCGAACATAAACGTCCATACTTCCGATTGACTCACGTCGATCACGTCTCTTCCGATCATTGAGATGGGAATGCTGTGCCTATTTTATCACATAACAAGCAGAAGCGGCGCATGGAATCCATGGCCGCTTCATCGAATAAGTGCTATTGCTTGCCGTTCTCGGAAATCGTTCTTATACGACGCCTTGAGCGATCATCGTGTCGGCGACTCTGACGAAGCCGGCGATGTTGGCGCCGACGACCAGGTTGCCCGGATAGCCGTACTTGTCGGCTGCTTCGACGCTGTGACGGTAGATGTTGCGCATGATGTCGTGCAGCTTGGCGTCGACTTCCTCGAACGTCCAGGACAAGCGCATGCTGTTCTGGGACATTTCCAGCGAGGACACCGCCACGCCTCCGGCGTTGGCCGCTTTGGCCGGTCCGAACAGGACGCCGTTGTTCAGGAAGACGTCGATGGCAGACAGCGTGGAAGGCATGTTCGCGCCTTCGCCGATCGCCTTGACGCCGTTCTTCACGAGCAGCTCGGCGTCTTTCTCGTCGATCTCGTTCTGCGTCGCGCAAGGAAGAGCGATGTCGCAAGGGATCGACCAGATGCCTTCGCAGCCCGGTGTGTAGACCGCGTGAGGATGCTTCAGAACGTACTCGCTGATTCGCTTGCGATCAACTTCCTTCAGCTGCTTCACGAGATCCAGATCGATGCCGTTCGGATCGTAGATATAGCCGTTGGAGTCGCTGCACGCCACGATCTTCGCGCCGAGCTGCTGCGCTTTCTCGATCGCGTAGATGGACACGTTGCCCGAACCGGAGACGACGACCGTGCTTCCTTCGAAGCTCAGGCCTTTCGCTTGCAGCATCTCGTTCACGAAGTAGACGCAGCCGTAACCCGTCGCTTCCTTACGAGCGAGGCTTCCGCCGTAGAGCAGCCCCTTACCCGTCAGAACGCCGGCTTCGTTGCCGCTTCTGATCCGCTTGTATTGACCGAACATGTAGCCGATCTCGCGAGCTCCGACGCCGATGTCGCCGGCCGGAACGTCGACGTCCGGACCGATATAGCGATACAGTTCCGTCATGAAGCTTTGCGTGAAGCGCATCACTTCGTTCTCCGACTTGCCTTTCGGATCGAAGTCGGATCCGCCTTTGCCGCCGCCGATTGGCTGGCCGGTCAACGAGTTTTTGAAGATTTGCTCGAAGCCGAGGAACTTGATTATGCTCGCGTTAACCGACGGGTGGAACCGGAGGCCGCCCTTGTACGGCCCAAGCGCGCTGTTGAACTGCACGCGGAATCCGCGGTTGACTTGCGGCACGCCTTTGTCGTCGATCCAAGGTACCCGGAAGTAGACGACGCGCTCAGGCTCGGTAATGCGCTCCAGAATTCTGTGCTCGATGTAATGCGGATTGACTTCGAAGACCGGGATCAAGGAATCGAGGATTTCTTTGACCGCTTGGAAAAACTCTCTTTCGCCTTGGTTGCGGTTGATGACCGTCTCGTAAACCGATTGCACGTAATCTTTCGCTGCTTGCTGCCTATCCAGAACTGTGGTCAAGTTGGACGCTCCTTTAGACTGAACGGTAGCGACATGCCGCGCCGTTTGCAGTTTTTGATTATTTTTTTATACTTTAGCGCATCTTTGATTACAAATTTTAATAAAATGCGCTTTGTAATTCCAATAAAAGATTTTTTCGCATCCGATCAAAATCCGCGATGAACCTGGATTACAGCAGATCGCGGCGCAGTTCTTCCCCCGATTTCGGAGACAGATACGCGAACGGAATGTCGAATACCGTCTTCGCTCCGGCTTGGCCTTCCCGGCTCAAGCGGACGCCGGCTCTCGCATAAGCGACGAGCACGCTCGCGGTAAATTCCGGATTGCTCTCCAGCTTCAGGCCGAACTCGATAATTTGCTTCGTGCTCTCCCCGGTGATGCCGCTGCGAATGACGAATCCGCCGTGAGGCATGCCCTGATGCTCGGCTTGCAGCTCCTCTTCGGTAATGAACGTCACCGTCGTATCGTAATCGGAGAAGTAGTTCGGCATCGACACGATCGTCTCGCGAATCGCTTCCCGATCGGCGCCCTCTTCGGCCACGACGAAGCATTGGCGAAGATGCTTCTCGCGAGTCGTCAGATCCGGCGTCTCGCCCGAGCGAATGCGCTCGATGACCTCTTGCACCGGAACCGTATATTGCACGCCCGCTTTCACTCCCGGTACGCGGCGGATGGCGTCGGAGTGGCCTTGGCTGACGCCTTTGCCCCAGAACGTGTAGTCCGTGCCTTGCGGGAGAATCGATTGGGCCAGCAGCCGGTTCAGCGAGAACAGCCCCGGGTCCCACCCCGTCGAGATGACGCTCAGATTGCCGCCCTGCTTCGCCGCGGCGTCGACCGTCTCGTAGAACTCCGGAATTTTCGCATGCGTATCGAAGCTGTCCACCGTATTGAACAGGCGGGCGATGGCCGGAGTCTGCTCCGGCAAGTCGGTCGCCGAACCGCCGCACAGAATCATCACGTCGATCACGCCTTTATACTGCTCCGCCGCCGAGACGTGTTCGAACTTCACGCCGCCCGAAGCCAGTTGATCCGGCTGCCTGCGCGTAAATACGGCGACCAGCTCCATATCCGGATTTTGCGCGAGAGCCTTCTCCACTCCCTTGCCCAGATTGCCATACCCGACGATGCCTACCTTGATCTTGCCCATCTCTTTCCTCCCGCGATTTTCCGCTAATTTGTAGAAAATCAACAAATTTTCTGCTTTGATATTTTAGTATTTTAAGTTCATCAACGCTTTAATGCAAACAAATATTTATATAGTGCAAATATAGTGCAAATCATTCATCATAAAGTGCAAACTTTATGTAGAATATTCACAATTCTTGACGAGTTGAGATCTCCGGACAATCTGGCCCATCGCTCGCCGCATTGTTCGGCACGCGTTCGAGAAACACTGGCAAAGTGATATAATATGGAGACCATGCTTTCACGGGAGAACATGCCATGATTCATTTCGATCCGGATACTTATCGGGCCGTCTACGCCGGGCAGAGCGTGCAGCTGCTGCCGAAGGAATTCGCGCTTCTGCGCTACCTGTACGAGCATGCCGAGCGCTCGTTCTCCAGGGACGAACTGCTGGACGCCGTCTGGCCGCTGGAAGCTCCCGGAGACCGGACCGTCGACGACCATATTTACCGCGTGCGCAAGAAGCTCGCCCCGTGGTCCCACCTGCTCCGGGTGGACACGATTCGCGGGCAGGGCTACAAGCTGACGCGCACGAACGCCCGGCTGCGGGAAAACCCGCTCCTGCAGGACGAGCATTTCGCTTCCGACGTAAACCGGATGTTCGCCAAATACCACGGCATGGGCATGGGGGCGGCGATGCGGCTGCTGTCGGCGAACCGCGACGTGCTCGGCCTGCCGGGCGATCCGTTCTACGATGCCTACGTTCGGTTCGTCGGCGGAGATTTCTCCTGGCTGCTCGAAACGAACGGCATCGATCGATGGCAGCAGGCCGTCTACGCGGCGTTCATTCACGCTTCCATCCAATTCGATCCTGCCGCTTCGCTGCGCTGCTTCGAAAGACTCATCGCCAAGGGAGACGAGCTGACCCCCACCTGGCTGACCGATCTGAAGCTGAACGCGGTCTACCTGTATCTGGAGGCCGGGATGACGGAGCGCGCCCGCTCTCTGCTCGAAGAGATTCGTCCGGAGATCGAGGAGATGGGTTCCCCGAGCTTCTCCGCGCTGTTTCTGCTGAAGGAGATGTTCCTCGCCCTCGAGGAAGGCCGTCCGGCCGCGGCGGCGGCCAAGCTGGAGGAGTGCGGCGACCTGCTGGCGCGCCATCCGATCCGGAGAGAAAAGGGCGCCTATCTCGTGGCCAAGGGCTTGTATCTGTACCGGCAGGGCAATCCGGCGCAGGGAAGGTTGGCCGTGGACGAGGGAATCGAGACGACGCGGCAGACGCAATTCGTCCCCCATCTGCTCGTCCATCTGAAGCTGGTCCTTCTGCATCTCGGGAAATACGCCCCGGACGACGACGCCTTGCGGAAATATCGGGGCCAATGGAACGCGCTTGCCGAGCAATACCAATTCGACGCGCTGCTGGGTAAGACGAACCGGCTGCTCGCGGCTCTTCTCTGATCATTCTCTGACATTCCCCTGCTACGATGATTTTATTCATCGACAGCAGGGGGTTTTTCGTATGTTCCTATTGCGCGCCAACCGCGCCTTCGCCAAAATGTTCGCCGCCTACGGGCTGGCCGCTTTCGGAGATTACTTGGATTTTATCGCCGTATCGATCGTGATGGGGTTCGTGTGGAAGGCGGACCCGATGACAATGGCGCTTCTGCCGCTTTCCTACGCCGTACCCGGCATTCTGTTCAGCCAGCTGGCGGGAATCTTGGCGGACAGATGGAATAAACGCAATCTGATGATCGCGACGGATCTGATTCGGGCCGCCTTGACGCTAGCGCTGATCTTCGCCCCTGACGTCTGGACGCTGCTCGGGCTGCTGGGGCTGCGATCCGCCGTACGCGTCTTTCATTTCCCGGCTCAACAGGCGATGACGCGGGCCGTTGTCGAACCCGGGCAACTGTTGCAAGCGGCCTCGCTCAACGGTGTCGTCTTCCAACTGTCCAAGGTTTTCGGCCCGCTGCTGGGCGCCTCGCTCGCTTCGGCCTTCTCTCCTTCGGCCTGCATGGCGGTCAACGCGGTCTGCTACGTCTTATCCGCGCTGCTGCTCCTGTCGATTCCGGCCCGGAGCATACCGGCCGCGGAACAACCGCTTGATGAGAAGCCCGGCTCGATGGGGAAAGCTTGGAAGGAAGGCTGGCTTATCGTGCTGAGAACCCGCTTGCTGCTGACGAGCATCCTGTTCGCCCTGACCGGCCTTGCCGGCATTCAACTGATCGACGCCCAGATTACGACGCTGATTCGCGAGGTGTCTCCGGAGCGCCCGGAGCTGCTCGGCTGGCTCGTCGCCTCGATCGGCGCGGGCGGGTTTGCGGGCGTCTTCTGGCTGCGCAAGTGCAAAACGCTGACGGCCTACGGATGGCCGCTGGGCGGAGGAGTCGCGCTGATCGGCTTCATGTTCGCCGCCGCGGGCTTCTTCCGGCCGGACACCCCGCTCTGGTTCATCCTGCTGTCCTCCTTCGCCGGAGGCATCGGCACCGGACTTACCTTCGCGGGAATGAACTACATCGTGCAGAAGGAGACGCCCGCAGACGCCGTCGGCCGCGTCAGCGGCATCATGGAGTCTTTAAGCGGCATTCTCTTCGTGTGCGCGCCGCTGGCCGGGGGAGCGCTGGTTCGGTTCTGCGGAGTATCGTCCGCCTTTCTGTCCGTCGGCCTGGCCGTCGGGGCCGTCGGAATCGGGGGGATTCTATTGCGGCGGAGGCTGTGGCGTCTTCCGGGGACGCTCGCGCAACCGGGCAGCTGAAGCTTCGCAGCTGCTCGTTGAATAGACCGCGGGACCTTTGCCCTTTGACTTTTCGCGTTCCCGATCGTCACACGTCCTCTGCCACATATTTCCCGGGGATTTGGGAAGATTATCCCAAAGCGAGTTTGCCTTTTATTCCGCGCCCGGGAGGTCCGTATGAACGATTCCCCACCCCAATCGCAACGTCCCGATCCGGAGGTTCCGACGAGCCTCGACGAACTGCAGGCGTCCTTGCAGCTGTACCTGGGCGACAGTTCGGATGTCGTGTACCGGAATATCGCGTTTCGTCGCATGCCCGGCTTGATCGTCTACATCGAGGGCATGGCCGATCCGAGGCACGTGATCGAAGCTCTCCTGGAGGCGAAGCCCGACGAACGAGAGGATTCTCCGGAGCGTCCGTACGAGACGATCCGTACCGGAATCATCACGGAAGGCCAAGTGAACGAGACCGATTCGCTGGAAGAAATCTGCGGCGATCTGTTGGGCGGAGCCACGATGATCTACTTGGACGGCTTCCGCTCCGCGCTGCTGGTCTCTACGAAGAGCTTGAAGCAGAGAGCCGTTCAGGAAGCGACTTCCCAATCCGTCGTCAGGGGACCCCGCGAAGGATTTACCGAGGATCTGGTCGACAATATCGCGCTCGTCCGGCGGCGGATCCAGCATCCGTCCCTTCGCATCCGCAAGTTCAAGATCGGTACGAAAACGCGCACCCTCACGGCCGTCATGTACATGGAAGGCAAAGCGGATCAGGCGGTGCTCAGCGAATTGTACGCGCGTCTGGAACGCATCAAGCTCGAGAGCGTGCTGGAGAGCAGCTATATCGAGGAGGCTATTCAGGACGAGCGATACAGCCCGTTTCCTACCGTGTACAACTCGGAGCGTCCCGACGTCATCGCGTCCGCCGTACTGGAAGGACGAATCGCCATCCTGGTGGACGGGACTCCGTTCGTTCTTGTCGTTCCCGCTCTGTTCGTGCAATTTTTTCAATCCAGCGAGGATTACTACCAACGCAGCGATTTCTCCAGCATGGTAAGGCTGTTGCGGTATTTTTGCTTCGCGATCTCTTTGCTTACCCCCTCGGTGTACGTAGCCGTAACCACCTACCATCAGGAGATGATTCCGCCGCCGCTGCTGATCAGCTTGATCGGGCAGAGGGAGGGCATTCCGTTCCCGGCGTTCGTAGAGGCGCTGATTATGGAGATCACGTTCGAGGTGCTGAGGGAGGCGGGGATTCGGCTGCCCAAGTCGATCGGACAATCGGTATCTATCGTGGGTACTCTCGTTATCGGACAGGCCGCCGTCGAAGCGGGCTTCATCTCCGCGGCCATGGTCATCGTCGTGTCGCTGACGGCGATCGCGAACTTTGCCCTGCCGGCCTTTAACGTGGCCATCTCCATCCGCATGCTCAGGTTCGCGCTGATGGCGGCAGCGGCCATGTTCGGCCTGTTCGGAGTCATGGTCGCGATGATCATGCTCGCGCTGCATCTCAGCAGCCTGGAATCGATGGGCGTGCCCTACATGTCGACATTGGCTCCGTTCAAGCTGTCCCGGCAAAAGGACACCCTGCTGCGGCTTCCGCGATTTCTCCGCCTTCGTAGGTCCGGACGGAACTAGCTCGCGGAGACGACGAGGCAATTCGGACAAGGAAGGTGAATTCCAGTGGAAAACCGGACTCGAAGACGCGCTTGGATGCTGATCGCGCTTCTGATCTCTCTGTCCGCCCTTCTCTCCGGCTGCTGGAGCAAACGGGAATTGAACGAACTCGGCGTGGTCGTTGCCCTGGGTATCGATCTTCATCCGAAGGGATACAAAGTGACGGCTCAGATCGTGAATTTCAAAGATGCCGGCAAGCGCAACACCTCCGACGTCATGTCCGTCGTGACGTACCAGGCTGCCGGCGAATCGGTTCCCGAGGCGCTGCAGCGCATGCTCAGCGAAGTGCCGAGGCAGCTGTACATGTCCCATCTGCGCGTGCTTGTGTTCGGAGAAGCTATGGCGCGTCAAGGGCTGACGGACGTATTGGATTTCGTGGCCCGGAATCATCAATTCCGGACCGACTTCCCCCTGTTGGTAGCCTACCGCAGCGAAGCGGCCGACATCCTGCGGGTCGTTACGCCCATCGAGAGCATCCCGGCCAATTCCCTGTTCTCCTCCATCCTGGTGTCCAGCAAGAAGTGGGCGGCGACCGGCCGCATTACGCTCCAGCAATTCATTACCCAGCTTGACCGCGGCGGCTCGGACCCCGTGCTGTCCGGAGTCGAAGTTGTCGGCGATAAAGCCGCCGGAACCACGGACAAAATCTGGCATACGCTCAAGCCGAATGCGATGCTTCATCATTCCGGTCTGGCGATCTTCAAGCGGGACAAACTCGTCGGCTGGCTGAAGGAGCAGGGAAGCAAGACGGTCAACTATCTTCTTAACGACGTATACACGACGAACGCGTCCTTCAAGTGCCCGGACGACGAGAAGCAGGCGATCAGCATGCATCTGCAGCGGGTGAAATCGAAGATCGACGTCGTGCTGAAGGGAAAGGAACTGTCCGGGTTTAACGTGAACGTCTATGCGGAAGCCAATCTGGATTCGGTTCAATGCCCGATGGATATCAGCAAATCGGCCTCCATCTCGGCCATCGAACGAAAGCTGGAGGCGCGGATCGTGAACGTGTTCGACCAACACGTAAGCAAGGTCCAGAAGCGGTACAAAGTAGACATCTTCGGACTGGGGGAAGTGCTGCACCGCCGCCACCCCAAAGTATGGAAGAGGTATAAGAGCGACTGGGACAAACATTTCAAGGAGGTTGACGTGACGATTCGCGCCCAAGTGAAATTGCGCCGCGTCGGCTCTATCGTTCAGCCGTTGAAGAAGGATATGATGAACCGATGAACGTCAATTGGCGCATTCTGCTGTTCCTGCTCCTGTTGATTCTGCCTTTGTACGAGAGAGGGTATTTGCGGAATCTGCGCTCCCGAAGGGATACCGCGCTGTTCGTGCTGCTGTGGGTTCTGTCGTTGGCCGCCGCGGGAGCGGAATGGCTCGAGCTTCCTATGCCGCGCCCCTTGGATTGGATTCGCATGGCATCCGAGCCGCTGACCAAGCTGCTGCCGTAGAATAGCGCCGACTGGAGGACGAACGGGAAATGAAGACCGCGATTGTGGAACCCCGGCAGTTTTTTATCTGGACCTTCGGACTGACGGTCGGCACCTCCGTGCTGGTCATTCCTTCTTCGCTGGCGATGACCGCCCGGGAAGACGCCTGGATCGCGGCGCTCGTCGGCACGACCATCAATCTGCTGATGGTTCTGCTGTACGTCGTCATCTCCAGACAGTATCCGGGCATGAGTTGGTTCGAGATCATGGAGGCGGCGCTCGGCAAGTGGCTGGGCAAGTTGGCCGGCGGCTTCTATTTGTTTTATTTTCTGATTCTGGCCGGAACGCTGCTGGGTAATCTCGGCTTCTTCCTGACCAGCGAAATCTTGACCGAAACGCCGATCGAAGCGATCCAGCTTCTCTTCCTCGCCGCGGTCGTCTTCGCCGCCCGCTTGGGGATTGCCGCATTTGCCCGGGTGGGAGAGCTGTTGTTTCCGTGGATCGTTTTTTTCAGCCTGAGCTTGATCCTGGCCTTGCTGCCCCAAACGGAGTGGACCTACATTCAACCCATGCTGGAGGACGGCTGGGGGCCCGCGCTCCAAGCAGGCTTTCATTCGGCGATGTTCCAGGAGCTGGTCGTCCTGATGGTATTCCTTCCCTTAACGAAGCAGTCCGCGCAGACAGCAAGGCACTACTTCCAAGCCGCGGGCCTGGGCGGCCTGCTGCTTACGTCCATCGTGATGCTGAGCGTGCTCGTCCTGGGGATCGAGCAGGCCGCCAACAGCACGTTTCCGGCTTATGCCCTGGCGAAGACGATCTCTCTCGGCGACTTCATCCAAAGAACCGAAGGCGTGCTCATCGCCTTGTGGATTCTTAGCTTTTTCGTCAAAACGATGCTTCTGGTCTTCGCCCAACTCCAGGGGCTTCAGTCGTTATTCGGGCTGCGCAGCTATCACCATCTGATCTACCCTCTGGCGGCTCTGATCTTGATCGTGGCCTGGAATACGTATCTCGATTCGATCTACGTCGCGGAAATCATTCAGAAGGTCTGGGCCAACTATTCCTTCGTCCATCTGGTCGCCTTTCCCTTCCTTATTCTGGTTGTTGGGGCTTTCCGGGGCAAGCGGCGGCGACGAGTTACCTGAAAACAAACCTCTCGTCATGGATGGCGCTTCGCGGTACGCCCCGCTTGCGGAATTCAACCCGGAATGCGGCCAGCATCGTCTCTGGACCGCACATGTACACGTGCTTGCGGGCCAGCTTGCCGGTTGTCGTCCGCAGCACGTCCTCCACCGTAAATCTGCCCTCGAGCGAAGTATAGAAGATATGAGCGCGAAAGCGCTCGCTCCTGCTCTCCACCGCCAATATTTCGTCGACGAACAGCGCCTCTTCACGCGTTCTCGCCGAATAGTAGAAATCGATCCGCCGATCCGGAGCCTGCTGTCCGGGCATGTCGCGAATCCAACTGATGAAGGGAGTGACGCCGATCCCTCCGGCAATCCAGATTTGCTCATCGCCGCCCTGACGATAGTCCAACGCTCCGTAGCCTCCCTCCACAATCGCTGTCGCGCCTGTCTGCAGATTTTCGTACAGATAGGAGGTGAAATCCCCCGCCGAACCGATCGTCAGCCTCAGATCGCGTTCTCCCGGCGAGCTGCTGATCGTGAACGGGTGCGGCTCCGCCAACATCTTGTCGCCTTTGAACCGAATAAAGAGAAACTGGCCGGCTCGATAGGGCAGCCGTTTCTTCATCGGTTGAAGGACAACCTCCGCAACTTTGGCGTTCAGCCGATTCACGTTCAACACCCGATAAGCTGCCCGGCGTCTTGTTAATGGAGCGATCAGCTCCGCATACAGGTAGGAAGCGATGCCTGTCCCGATAGCGACCAGCAAGGTGGAAAACAGCACGGGAGACGTGCGGATCAGCGTATCCACCAGCAGCATATGAGCGGTTCCCATAATGAAAAAAATGCCGATGAATTTGTGCGAAATCCGCCATTTGCCGTAGCCGATGCGAATAAGCCTCCGAAGGCCGGGAAGACGCGGGGCCAGAGCGATCAGCGTCATGATGACGAATCCGCCCAACGCGATATATCCCGGAGCCCGCCCGGGAGGCACCTCTCCTGGCGCGAGCGGGATAACGATAAAGTGCAGAATGAGCAGCGCGAGCGAAATCATACCCGCGTGGCGATGCACTTCATACATCTTGTCGAGCCCGAGGAACAGCCGCTCGAGAAACCTGAGACGAGTCGCCAGCAGCAGCGATAGCGTCATGAATACCATCATCGTCGATCCGATGATCTCGCCCGCGTACTGCCGAAAGTATTCGTTCCGGGTCCCATCGTCCTCAGGAGGAAATACGAACCACAGCCCTATAAATGCAAAAGGAGGCGCAGCCGCAAGGACGCTTCCCAAGCTTCTTCCGTTGAACATTGCAATCGTCTCCCCCGATATAGCCGTCCGCTACTCCACTTCGCGAAGCAGCTTCTCGACCGCCGTCACCCGCGTGCGCAACTGAGCGATTTCGGCCAGCAGCTTATCCTGCCCGTCCTTGAGCTCTTGGTGCAGCCTTAGCGAACTCTCCGCCAGCCTGCGGAATTCGGCGTCCGCCTGGCTCGTCAGCTTCAAGTGCTTCGTCTTGAAGCTCTGCTTGATCAGCACCACCAGCAAGATCACGATCAGCACCAAAATTCCGAACGCGAATGCCATTCCCAAATAGCCGTAGATATTGAAGTCCATCTACTCTTCCTCCTCATTCGTCTTGGAAGACGGGGGCTCTTGAAGCGTCTTGACCGCTTCGGCGACCGTCTCGGCCGTCACGCGAAACTCGAAATCGGCAAGCTCGTAAAACTTCATCGCCTTCCCGCTGTCGGACAGCTCCAGATTGCCCGTCACCAAGCCCGCAGCTTCCAACCTCTGCAAATGCAGATACAGCAGTGGACGACTCATCCCGACTTCCCTTGCCAGTTCGCTCACATATTTCCTCTGTTCCCGCAACGCCGCAACAATTCGCAAGCGGTGAGGGTTGGCCAGAGCTTCAAACACTTGAAGCAGATCATTTCCGTTAATGCTCATAGGCACCTCCACACCAACTTCCGAATGTTACATGTGTAATAATTTTATTACATATGTATAATTCGGTCAACTTATCCCACATCCCCCACGTAGCAAGGGCCGAAGACGCCGCTGCGGATCTTCTCTCCCAGAGCGCTCGGATACACCCGAATTTCCCGGAGTCGATCGAACGGGACCCATTCGACTCCCACTTGATGCTCGTCCGGATGGATACCGTTGCCCATTGCGGCATCCGGATGCTTCAGGCTGCATCGAAAATAAAACTCGACTTGGTGAACGTCGGAATCCCACTCCGCGAATTGATGGTTCTTGCCGATATACTCGCGCACGAACAGCAGCTCTCCCACTTCGACTTCCTGCCCGATCTCCTCCATGCATTCGCGGACCGCGGCGTCCTTCAGCTCTTCTTCTTTCTCCTGGCCTCCTCCGGGGAACAGATAGAAGAAGCCCTCGTCGTCCTTGTTCTTGGTCAGCAGCAAACGATCGTCCCGGATAATGACGGCTTTGGCCGAATTGCGGATCGATTTCATGATGGCGTCTCTCCATTCGATATTTAGAATTACACTCGATTATATCCTACTCGCCGAGGCAGCACGAAAAGCGCGAACGGAATTCAGCGGTTCAACGCACGTGAAAGAAGGACCGGGCAAGCGCAGGCTTGCTTCCGGTCCTTCTCTATTTTCATGAGCTTAATGCTTCTGCAAAAATTCCGTGATGCCTTCCAACTGGGACTTGAGCGCGATCGGGTCCTGGAAGTAGAAGTCGTCCACGTTGTAGTCGTACACGGCTCCCGCCTGCACCGCCTTCACGTCCTTCCAGATCTTGCTGCTCTCTATGGAAGCTTGATTTTTGCCGCTTGGATCGCGCAGGCCGCGGAACAGATAGTCGGCCTCGCCCAAATACTCCGGTATCGATTCGAGCGACAGAGGCGCCCAGCCATTCTCGAACGCGGCGTCCACAACCTTCTGAGGCGCCTTCAGCCCCAGCTCGTCGTACAGAATGGCGCCGCCACGGCCGAACGATTTGCCGTACAGGTACAGCTCTTTCTCCCAGATCTCGAAGATCGCTACCGTCTTGCCGCTGGCGATCACGTCTGCGAGCAGTTCCTTCTTCTCGGCGACCGCCTTATCGAACGTGTCCAACCATGCGTTCGCTTCGGATTCGCGGCCGAGAATGCGGCCGATTTCCTGAAGACGCTCGCGGTACGCGTACTGCCCATACGGAATGAAGACGGTAGGGGCGACTTTGGACAGCGCTTCGTACGCTTCCTCGTTATACGTGATGATCAGATCGGGCTGGAGCGCCACGATCTTCTCCAGAGCCGGGCCGGCATCGTCTCCGATGTTTTCGACCCCGTTCAGGTACTCCTTGTAGTAGCTGGCCTGGAACACCATCGGCGGAGCTCCGATCGGCGTTACACCTGCGGCGATGACGTCGCCCACGTAGTCCGGAACGGTTACGACGACGCGCTCCGCCTTGGCCGGAATTTGGATAACCCCTTTGGCGCTCTCGTAGTCGCGCATGCCCGAATCCGCGGACTCCGACGCTTCTGCCGAAGGCGACGCCGACGGAGAAGCGCTCGCCGATGCCGGAGGCTGCGACTCCGCGGCTCCGTTCTCCTTGTTTCCTCCGCACGCGCTTATTAACAGAACGACCGCCAGCAGCATGCCGGCAATCATCCAACCTTTACGACGACTGTTCAACCTTGCCATCCCCCTAAATGAAAATGATTTTTATTATCATTTGGAATAATAGCAAGATTATACTTCGACTGTCCATGGCGTAAAGTCACCGTATTGCGCATGGACGATTTTCATTTTTCCCGACGCAGCAGCGCGTGCAGTTGGAGCTCCAGCTGTCTCTCCAGAGCGAATCCCTCGCTGAAGCGGAAGTCCTCCAGCCTCATGACGTACACCTGGCGACGCCGAACGGCCTCCAGCCCGCTCCACATCGGATCGTGCTCCAGCTTCTGCAGCGTACTTGCCAGGTTTCCGTTGCCTTCGCAGGCAATGATGAACATATGATCGGCCGCATATTCGGACAGCCGCGATTCCGGAATGCGCAGATGCCGATTCCGATCCAGAACCTCTTTCTTGACCCGCGAAGGAGCGTTCAGGCCCAGCATGTGAAAAAGGTTAGAAGCGGCACGCGCCGTATGATTCCAGACATAGAGATGGTCGTCGCGGCTCACCTCGTAGACGGCGACCGTCTCTTCCCTGCCTACGGCCCCGCTCCTCTCCAGCTCCGTCTTGGCCTGCGCCGCCTTCTGGCGGAACGAGGCGATCCACGCTTCCGCCTCGGATTCCCGGCCCAGCATCGCGCCTAAGTGCCGTACTTCCTCCAACCGGTCCATCGTATCCCAGTCCACCGCCAGCACAGGCATCCGCTTCTCGAGCGCGGTTATCCACTCCCGCTGCGCGTAAGCGTAGGTAGGAATAAGGAGCAAGTCCGCGTTCAGCCCGGCTACTGTCTCCACGATTTTGTCGTCGATCCGCAGAGGAACGACTTCCGTCAGCTTGTCCGCAATCGCGGCCGAGTAGTGCATCGTCTCTTCCAGCGCCGCAACGGGGGGCAAGCCAAGCGCAAGCAGTGCGCCGACGAACTGCACCGTCACGATGCGCCGCGGCTTGGGCAAGCTGTGGAACGCGCGGGGCGGCATGCCGGTCACCTGGCTGAACTTGCGGCTCAAATACAAGCCGTCCGAATAACCGACCTTATGCGCGATCTGATTCAGCGGCTCGTCGCTCTTGAGCAGCCACTCCTTGGCCTTGTCCACCCGAATGCGGGCAAGATAATCGGTGAAGCTCCAGCCCGTCTGCTTGTGGAACAAGCCGGAGAAATAACGGGGATGGTACCCCATCATGGCCGCCATGCCCGAGCTCGTAACTTTCTTATCGTAATGCTGATGCATGTATTCGACGATCCCTCTGATGGACATGTCCATCAGAGACACTCGCCCGGCAGACGGAACGCCCGCCAAGAACACGCTCCGAAGCAGCTCGCGTATCGCGGAAGAGAGGTCCGCATCGAGCTCCTCCCGCTCGTCCAAACGACGCAGCAGTTCGTTCGCCTTCTCGGGCAGCGCGTAGTTGACGTAGGTCATCGGCGGAAGGGTATCGCGATTGACCCGATAGACGAGACGGGACTTGGAATGCTCGGCCAGTTCGTACCGTTCGAACGTGACGATCTGCAACTGCGCCTCGCCGCCGGACGCCCACCACTCGATGGCGACATCGGGAGGAATATAGGCGATCTGATTGCCGTTCAGGATCGTCCTCTGTCCGTCCAACCACATCTCCGCCTCGCCCGAACGGGGAGCCAGAAGGGAAGGCAGAGAGGAATAATGCTTACGGATCTGCTCTCCCTTGACTGCCGTCTCCAGCGTCGACCCGATCATTCCGAACAGTTCCTTCGTATGATGCCGCTGCCGATCGTCCATCGCTACGTCTCCCTCGTCTTCGATTGCTTTTTTCCTATTTTAGCACAATGGGGCCTAAGCGACCTCGCGGTCGCTCCGCGGAATCACGAATATTTTAGCTATAACAGGTCTATACTGAATTGAATTTCACTTTAACTTTGTTTTAAGTTTATTTGAAGTTTCAATTCAAAACTGCTAGAATGGATGGTGAGGTGATGTATATGTTCGATCTGGCGGAAAAGGAAATGGCGATTGCCGAAGCAATCACGATTTCGGATTTGGTCAAAAATCTTCCGGAGCAGGAGAGCGGGAAGGTACCTCTTTTCGTCATGGCATTGGCGAACTACATCGAAAAGACGTCACTCCCTAACTCTGGAGCCCTGTTGCAGGAAGTTCATAACTGTCTCACGGAGAAGAACCCTCATCGCGCTTTGCAGCGATTGTTCGTTCATATGGTAACGGTCGGAACAACCGAAGATGCGCTGAACGTACGCTTGTATTCTACCGGTGAGGTCGCCCGCTTCTTTGGGGTTAGCGTTGCCACCGTCAATAACTGGATCAATCAAGGACGCTTTCAAGGCGTGGAAAAAGGAGAACGGTTCAAACAGGTTCGAATTCCGGAAATTGCCGTGTACGCCGCTCCGACCGGCGTAAAAACGACGGTGGCGGAAGCTGCCGAAATATACGGGCGTGAGCAGGATCGTCTGGGACGCTCGGAACCAATGACAGAATCCGAAGAACTGGCCGAATTAGCTAACGCTGTCGTCCATTTCGAGAAAAAATACGGCGGACCTTACAAGACCACGCTAGGGAGCCGGCCGGACCTCACGCCTGAACAATCGCGGGATGCCGTGCAATGGGCCGGCCTGTTGCGGTCGATCGAGAGGCGGGGAAATGGCGCTTGACACAATCGTATCGTTCAGCAAGACCTCCTCACGATCGGGACCAGCGTTATCGGACAACGACAGAACCGCACCATGTTCATCCTCCCGAAGATGCCAAGTTGACCAACAGGACCCGGTATCCCAACTTTCATCATCAGGAACTACATACGATCATGGAACATATCTTTTTCTCGCTTGTAGCGTCAAAAAAGATATAAGAATAGCCTCCGGGAACCCCGGGGGCTATTCTTCGTAATCGGTGCTTACTGCTTTTTACGATGCTGACAGCAGCTCCGAATGATCTCTCGGCGACCTCAGCAGCTTGCTCCACTTGCCGAAGGCCGCGATCAGAATGACGGCGCCGAGCGTCAGCATGATGATCGACAGGACGGCATTCAACACGCTGTAGCCGGCAGCCGCTTCGTTCAGATAGACGTTCTTCACCATCCAGATTCCGCCGTAGTTGACCGTAACGTACAGATAGGACATCGGAATGAGACAGGTCAGCATATAACGGCGCTTGTCCGCCACCTTCAGAATGACCGTCGCGCCGATGATCAGACCGATTGAGGCCATGAGCTGGTTGGACACTCCGAACAGCGCCCATACCGAGCCGATATCGCCGGAGAAGAGCAGATACCCCCACATCACGCACGCCAGCGCGCTGGCGAAGATCGAGCCGGGCACCCAATCCACTTTTTTAAGCGGCTTGTAGATTTCCCCGAAGAAGTCCTGAATGAGATAACGCGCCGTGCGGGTTCCCGCGTCGATCGCCGTCAGGATAAACACCGCTTCGAACATGATGACGAACTGGAAGAAATACGGCGCCATGTTGGCGAACCACGGAATTTTCGTGAAAATGTAGGTCATGCCCACGGCCAGCGTAACCGCGCCGCCGGTTCTTCCTTCCAGGTTCAGTCCGATCTCTTCGCTGAGCTGATTCAGGTTCACGACGTTCATGCCAAGCGTCTGGAACACTTCCGGCTTGGAGTTGATCGCGAAATAATCGGCCGGGTGAAGCGCGGTAGCCGCGATCAGAGCCATAATGCCGACGACGCACTCGACCAGCATCGCTCCGAAGCCGACGACCTTGATGTCGCTCCAGCGGTTGAGCATTTTCGGCGTTGTGCCGGAGCCGACGAACGCATGGAAGCCGGAGATGGCGCCGCAGGCGATCGTGATGGAGATGAACGGCCAGACCGGACCCGCGATGACCGGGCCGCCTCCGCCGATAAACTCCGTCAGAGCCGGGAATTGAATGGCTGGATTAATAATGAACACGCCGACGATCAGCGCGATGAATACTCCGATCTTCATGAAGCTGCTCAAGTAATCGCGAGGAGCGAGCAGCAGCCATACCGGCAGCGCCGCCGCGAAAAACGCGTACGCAGGCAGGATCAGCGACAACGTCTTCGTATCGAGCGTCAGCAGATCTCCCAGAGCGGTACCTTGAATGGAAGGACCGATAAAGACGCCGATCATCAGCAGGATGAAGCCAATCGTGGAAGCCAGCTTCAGGTTGCCGGTTTTTCTATAGAACAGGCCGACGCCCATCGCGATCGGAATCGTGATGCCGACGGCGAACGTTCCCCACGGGTTGCGGTCGAGCGCGTGCAGTACGACCATCGACAGCCCGGCCATCGTGATCGTGATGATGAAGAGCATCGCCAGCCCCGTGCAGAAGCCCGCGACCGGGCCGAGCTCTTCCTTGGCGACCTCGGAGAGCGACTTGCCTTTCTTGCGCATCGAAGCGAACAGCACGACGGCATCGTGCACCGCGCCGCCGATGACGGCGCCGATCAACAGCCAGAGCAGGCCGGGCAAGTAGCCGAACTGCGCCGCCAGAATCGGGCCGACGAGCGGTCCGGCCGCTGCAATCGCCGCGAAGTGGTGTCCGAACGATACCCATTTGTTCGTCGGGACGTAGTCCTTGCCGTCGTTCATCGTATGCGCCGGGGTAGGGACGGAATCGTCCAGCTTCAGCACCTTCGCTGCAATGAAAGTTCCGTACAGCCGATACGCGATCATCAGTATACATATCGAGCCGATAACGATTGTAACCGCATTCATTTTGATGGCCCCTTTAACCTTATATTTGCCCTCATGTTACTAAATGAAAAGGACAATAAAGCGTTTTCGGGACAAAACGCACAAGTCGCGGGGCCAGCGGCAAAAATAACGGGATGAAATGCAGCGGCGCCGGACCGGGACCATCAAAAGCCGATAAACTGCTTCAGCTCCTTGATGTGCGTCCGGCTGACCGGCACCTTCGAACCGTCCTTCATAACCAGATTGTACGTGGAATGGAACCAGGGCTGAATTTCCACGATAGCGTCCAGGTTCACCAGGAACGCCCGATGAACGCGAACGATCGACGTCCCCAGCAGCTTCTGCTCGAAGGAGACCAGCGGCTCGGTCACCGTATACTGCCGATCGTCGGTCGCGATGATCGTCTTCCCCTCGGTGGAGTGGATGGAGACGATTTTGCCGATGCTGACGAGGATGAACCGTTCGTCTTCCAGAATGGCCAGCTTGTCCGTCTTCTCCGGCGGAGCGGTTCTCCGTTCGCTTCGGTCCGGTTGGCCGATCTGTCGATTGATCTTCAGCCGGATCAGCTTGTCCACGGTCTGCCGAATCCGCTCTTCGTCGAACGGCTTGAGCACGTAATCGATCGCTTCCAATTCGAAAGCCTTAAGCGCGTACTCGTCATACGCCGTGGCGAACACGACGGACGGCCGATGCTCGTATTCCAGCAGGCGGCGCGCCAGATCCAGCCCGCTGTCCTCGGCAAGCTGAATATCCAGAAAGACGACGTCGGGCCGCAGCATCCGGATCTCCTCGAGCGTCCGCTCGATGCTGTCCGCTTCTCCGACGACCTCCACCTGTTTGAGACGGCGAAGAATATACGTCAACTCGTCCCTGGCCAGCGGCTCATCGTCCACGATATAAGCCTTCAACATGCTGATCTCCCCATTTATGATGACTTAGAGGCAAAGAGATGACGATCCGGGTTCCTCTGTCGAGTTCGCTTTCGAGGCGAAAATCGGCTTCGTCCCCATAGATTTCCTCAATGCGCTTGCGAATATTATAGAGCGCTGTTCCCGTGCCCGCTTCGGATTGTACCGTCTGGCGGCCCAGCATGTCCAGCAGATCGGGCGATATCCCCCGGCCGTTGTCCTCCGTGATCAGAACGACCTTGTCCTCCCGTTTGAACGCCCGGACCGTCACCCGGCCTTTCCGGTCCCTCACCTTTGCAAACGCATGGCGCAGCGCGTTCTCCACGAGAGGCTGCAGCGTAAACGGCGGAATCGGCACCTCGTCGAGCGAAGGATCGATGTCCAGTTCGATCGCATATTTGTCGGGAAAACGCGCCCGCTCCAAGCTCAGGAAAGCTTCGACATGCTCCAGTTCCTTCTTGAGCGGGATGAGAAATTGACGCGCCCCTTGAAGATTGCTGCGGAAAAAGACGCTCAACTTCAGCAGCAGCTCGCGCGCTTTCTCGGAATCGGTCCGGCACAGAGCGGAGATCGTATTGATCGCGTTAAACAGAAAATGCGGGTGCACTTGCGCTTGCAGCGCTTTAATCTCGGCGTCCTTCAGCAAGCGGCTCTGGGATTCGGCTTCGGCCAGCTCCAGCTGCGTGGAGAACAGCTTGCCCAGACCTTCCGCCAGCTCCCTCTCGACTCTGTCCATGTCGCTCGCGTTCGTGAAATAGAGCTTTAAGGTGCCCTGCGTCTGTCCGTGTACCTTCAACGGAAGGATAATGGCGGCCTGAAGGGCGCAATCTTTGTTCGTGCACTGGATCTGCTCCCGGGTGCGGGCGAGCAGAATGCGGCCTTGCTCCAGCGCTTTCTTGGTCAATTGGGTCGTCACGCTCTGCAGGGGGATATGGTGGTCGGATCCCGCGCCGACATGCGCCAGCACCTGATGCTGATCGGTAATGGAAATCGCGTCGGCGTTCGTCCCCTCGAGAATAATCGCGGCCGCTTCCCGGCAGGAGCGGGCGTTCAGGCCTTGCCGGAAGAACGGCAGCGTCAGGTCAGCGATATGGAGCGCCTTATGCGTCTGCAGCGCGCGGGTGCGTTCCTCTTCCTGCATGATCGATTGAATGATCAGCATGAACAGCAGCGTGCCGAAGCCGTTAATGACGATCATGGGGACGCTGATAATTTGGACCAGTGCCAGCGCGGCGTCGAAAGGCCTGGCCACGAGCAGGATAATGGCCATCTGGGAGCATTCCATGACAATCCCGATCGCGACTGCCCGCCAGGTGGAATTTTTCCCGTTCTTGCGAAACTTCCTTCCGATCAGCCCGGTCGCGAGGCCGGCCAATATCGTGGAGACGCCGCACGCGATGGCCGTAAATCCGCCCAGCGTCATCCGGTGCAGCCCCGCGATGGCGCCGACCCCGACGCCGACAAGAGGCCCGCCGAGCAGCCCGCCCAGCGCCACGCCCAGCACTCTCGTGTTGGCCAGTGCCCCGTCGTATTCCACCCCCGTCTGCCAGAAATGCGCGGATACGTCGTCCGGCCGAATCTGGATGCCGGTATAGTTGCTGATGATGCCGAACGTGCCGAATACGGCGATCAGCCACAGCTTGTCCGTCAGAGCATGCTTGTTGTGGATGAGCTTGCGGAACGAGCCCATTCGCGAGAGCAGCAGCACGAAGATGAGCAGAATGCCGACCCGCTCCAGCATCAGTATCAACAAATTCGCCATCGTCGCGCTCCCCCTCCGTCTGTCTTCTATCTTCTGTTATTGTACTAAAAACATCGGCAAAATTCGCTTTGGAAGATGTTGGGTCGAATATAGCGCAAGGGGCTGTCCCGTAAGTAAAAAGAGATGTACAGAACAATTATCGATGGATAGTTGCCTATGGGTATCTACCTCCTTCCGATGCTATACGGCCCTGAAATTTGGAATGGATAGACCCGTAACAGGGTCATTTCAGGACCGTATGAGGCAGTCTCCAGGAGATAGATACCCACTTTTTTCATCGATAATTTTGTACATCCCTACTTACGGGACAGCCCCCGATTATCACAGTTTTTCGCTTTTTCAGGAAGAGGTTTCATTCGTCGAAGGAGCTCTCTCGCCGCGGCCTCCTCCGCCTGCTCCCGGTCTGCCTCCCATGCCGCCTCGGCCGCCTCCCATGCCTCCTGTGCTGCCGGTCGTAACGCCGGACTCGTTCAGGTAAGTCACCGAGCCGTCTCCGAGCGCGAAGCCGACGAATTGTGTGTCGCCCGTTGTCTTGCCGGTTCCGTAGAAGCCGTCGTCTCCGGCACCGTCGTTCGTGCCGCCTGTAGAGAGCGTGTAGCTCGCTCCCGACTTCAGCTCCGGAGACGAAACCAGGAAGGTCTGGAACGCCTTCGCCGGAGCGAAGGCCGCGACCGTCGCGCCGTCGGCGTCCCGAATCGTCACCAGCGTGCCCGCTTCCTGTGACTGCGGGAAGGTCATCATGACCGAACGCTGCGTCGAGCTATCGGACGGAGCCTGCGCCATGCCGGCGCTGCCCGCAGCGATCAGGAGGCCGCCGGTCTGCTCGAACGTGCCGTCGTAATCGAGCGCTCCGTTGCCGCTGTTCGTAGGCCCGTTGACGAGAACGGTGCCGCCGCTCATCTTGATCGAACCGTTGGAATCGAGTCCGTCTCCGCCCGCATCCACCGCCAAATAACCGCCGGAGATCGTCAGCAGAAGCCCATTGTCCGCTTGGCCGCCGCCTCCTCCGAAGCCTCCGGGCGAGCTGCCGCTGCCGTCCGACACATTCACACCGTCATCGCTCGCGGTCACGCGGGTTTCCCCGCCGGATATCGCGATGTTCGCGCTCTCCAGCCCTTCGTAGCTGCTCGTAATGTCGATCGATCCGCCCTCAATGGCCAGCGCCGCGTCGGCATGGATCCCATCGTCTCCCGTCGCCAGGCGGAGCTGTCCACCGACAATTCGGACGCTCGCATTACTGTGCACGGCGTCGTCGGCCGCGTCGATGTCGAACGTTCCTCCCGCGACGACGAGGGCTCCGGCCGCTTTAAGCCCTTTGGCGCTCGTCGACTCGGTCTCCTCGGCCGTCTCCGACGATGCCGCAGCATCGGGCGAGGCCGTTGCGGCAGGAGCATCCTGCCGGGGAGCCGGAGCTCCATCAGGAGCGACGCCTCCTTCCGGCGGCTGCCAGCCTTCCGGAATAGCGCCTTCTCCGGGCGGCTGCGCGCCGTCCATCCCCGGCGCCGCCCCTTCCATGCCGCCGGGAGCTTGGCCGAAGCCCTGTCCCCTGCCGCCGAAGCCGCCGCCCGGCATCTCCTCGGCATGCGTCTTCGTCGAAGCCGTATGCCCGCCTCCAGCAACGAGACCGAATGCACCGTCGGCGATGAAGAGGGAGGTCGCGGACTGGATCGCGTCGTTCACCGACCGAATATCGAACTTGCCGCCTTCCACGACGATCTCGCCCTTGCCTTCGTCCGTATCGTTCGTCGACTTGATGCCGTCTCCGCCGGCGTCGATAACGATGTCGCCGTCCTTCACCGCGACCAGATCCTTGCCGACCAGCCCGTCGTCCGCTGCCTTCACGACCAAGGTGCCGCTCATGATTTTCAGATCGTCCTTGGACGTAATACCGTCGTTATAGTTGCCGTTCACGCTCAGCTTGCCCGTGCCGTTGATCGTCAGGTCGGCTTTGCTGAACAAGGCGGCCGTAGGCGCGTCGTCGGACGTATCCGAGTAGACGGCCGCGTCGGTCACGCTGTTCTCCGTTCCCTCCTGCAAGGTCACGACGACTTTGCCCGCCTCGACCAGATGAATCGCCGCGCCGGACTTGCTCGTCACGTCCGCTCCGTTCAGCACCAGATGCACGACCTTGTCCGGAGCGTTGACGACAATCCGTCCGTCCTCCAGCTTGCCGCTCAGTACGTAATCTCCGGCGGCGGAGATCGTCACGACGCCTTCCGAGACTTCGGCTCCGGAGCCGGTGACGGTCGCCGTCGAACCGTTCAGCGCGATCGCTGTCGCGCTCTCGGCGCTCCACTCCGTCCGCGAATCGTCTTCGTCGTACTTCACCGAATCGACCGCCCCTTGCCCGGCCTTCTGCACGCTTGCGGCAGTCGCCGATGTCGAACCGGTCGCAGCGGCCGAGGACGACGGGCTTCCCGCCGAAGTGGAACTGCAGCCTGCCGCCAGCAGGGCGGACAGAAGAGCAATGGAGACGAGCTTTGCTTTATTTGGATTGTTCATGCTTTTCCCTCTTTTCTTATGCTTGAATTGGCGAATCGAACTTCAATATTCTTGCGTGACGGGACTCATCGTCAGCGTGATGTCGAGATTGCCGTTGCGTGTGCGCACCGCGTCCAGCAGCGCCTTCTGATCGGCGTCCTGAGGAAGCTTGACCGCGTACATCACCTCGTACAAGCTGCCCAGCTCGGTCGTGCGCACCCTTTTCAACTCGTAATCGACTTTGAACTTGCGGAACACTTCGTCGAACGCTTCTTCGTAGCCCAGGTTTTCCGGAATTGTGATCTTCAGCGTCTTGACCGGCGACTTGACGGAGCCGAACTTCAACGCCCTCAGCACGAACATCAGCCCGCACAGCCCGACCGTGAACAGCGCCGCATAGCCGTAAGCGCCGACGCCGCAAGCCAATCCCGCAGCCATGGAGAACAGGACGTAAGAGATGTCCTTGGAGTCGCCCGGCGCGCTGCGGAAGCGAATGATGGAGAAAGCCCCCGCCAGACTGAACGCCCGCGCGATGTTGCTGCCGATCAGCAGAATGATGATGGCGACGATCGCCGGCAGCACCGTCATCGTAAGCGTGAAGCTCGGCGAATAGCCCGCCTGCGTCTTCATGTAAGTCCAACTGATAACCCCGCCCATCAAGATCGCGATGCCGAACGTCAGCAGCGCTTGCTGCAAAGTAAGCGCCGTATCCGACGCGAATGAATTAAACAGATTTTCGATCATAGCACGATTCTCTCCCTTACCGGCTCCGCGAGTTCGGCGTACCGGATCGATTTCTTGTATTCATTGCCGTACTTGCTGAAGCTCGTGCGGTACATACCCAGCTCCGACAGCAGCTTCGCGAGCCATACCGGCACCGTCTTCTCGGCCTTCACTTCCATCAGCCACTGGCCTTTGTCCATCAACTGCTCGCCGTAATCGCCGGCCTCCAGCTTCAGGTCGCTGCGTCTGGAGCGAATATTCGTATCGAACGTGATCCGCAAGTCGCGATTGCCCCTGCAGAACATGGCAATCCGGTCGTACGCCAGGTACGTCATCGGGCGCAGCTCGTACCGGGACAGGAAATACTCGATCTCGGAGATGACCTGCTTGTTCATGCCCTCCCGATAAGCCGGCGGCCTGCCGGTCCGGACGAACTCGTAAGCCTCGCCCAGCCTCATCGCCGATCTCCGCTTGTTGACGAGCCCGAACACCTTTTTCTTCAGCTCCACGTACACCTTGGCGTCCGGCTCCGGCACGCCGTAAGCCCGGATGCGCAGCTTTTCCCGATACTTGGGCTTGGAGAGGCTGTCGCGGATCAGCGTATGATGGTCGGTATCGTAGTACAGGTTGCTGATGGAGTAGAACTTGTCGTTGCGGTTGTAATCGTCGAGCTCCATATATTCCATCAGACGGTTGTAGATGCCGTAGAAGGCTTTCGTATCCATGAGATACTTGTTTTCGTAACGGTTGAACACTTCGATCGCCATATGCGGCTCTCCCTTCTTCGTCGTCGATTGTTCGGCCTTGCCCTGTCTGTAGCTTAGAACGGGAACCTTTAGCGAAACTTAAATTGTTAACGCTGTGTAAAATCTTTTCTCCGGACCGGCCGCGAATGTTAGGATTAAGGTTGGTTAAAGGTTTTCTTCCTACAATAGGAGGCAAGACGCAGAAGAGAGGGGCGATCGCCCGTGAGAATATTGATCGTAGAGGACGAGGTGCATCTGGCGGAGGCGCTGACGCAAATTTTGAAGAAACAGCATTACTCCGTCGACGCCGTTCACGACGGCCAATCCGGACTGGATAACGCGCTGAGCGGCATTTATGATCTGCTGCTGCTGGACATCATGCTGCCGGAGATGGACGGGATTACGCTGCTGAAAACGATTCGCGAGCAGGGCGTGTCCACGCCAGTCATTATGCTGACCGCCAAAGGCGAGGTTGACGATAAAATCGCGGGGCTGGATTACGGAGCGGACGATTATATCGCCAAGCCTTTTGCCACGGGAGAGCTGCTGGCCCGTATCCGGGCGGCGCTCAGGCGCAAGGGCGAGGTCGTCCCCGAGGACGCGCTGCGGTTCGGCGACATCGAGCTGAACACCTCCGGCTTGAAGCTGTCGTGCAATGGCAAGGAGCTGAAGCTGATTCTGAAGGAGAGCGAGCTGCTGGAGCTTCTGATTCTGAGGAAGCAGGCGGTGACGTCCAAGGAGCAGATCATCGAGAAGCTGTGGGGCTTCGATTCCGAGGCGGAACACAATAACGTGGAAGTCTATGTCTCATTCCTGAGAAAAAAATTGGCGTTCCTGAACGCTTCCGTCCGCATCTCCACGATTCGGGGCGTCGGCTACGTATTGGAGGCGGCGGACTGATGTTCACGAGACTGCGCAACCGGTTTCTGCTGATGAATATGGTCATCATCACCGTCATGATGCTCGTCGCGTTCGCTTCGATCTATACGATTACGTTCCAGAACGTCAATCGCGACATTGAGATGGAGCTTCACCGCGTCTCCGAGTTTTATCGCAAGGCCAACGAGGGGCCGGGACGCGGCGGGGACTGGAAAGGCGGGCCGGAACAGCCGCTTCAAGGCGAGGCCGGCGGGGAACCGCCGATGTTCGAAGGGGGATCGAAGGAGTTCTCCCCGCCCGAGCGCTCCGTCTCCTTCGCCCTGAGGACGGATGCCTCGGGCAATCTGCTGAGCGTGGATTCCCGGTTCGGGATGGAGGACGAATTCTATGAGACGGCTGCGGACAAAGCCGCGGTCAAGACGCTGAAGGGCGGGCGATTTACGCTGGACGGCACCCGGTGGGCCTACAGCGCGCAGCCCGAATCGGACGGCTATATGATCGTCTATATGGACGTGACCGCGCAGCAGAAAATTTTGACGAACCTGATCTATACGTTCGCGGCCGTCGCCCTCGTCATGCTGGCGGTTATCTACGCGACAAGCCGCTATTTCGCCAACCGGTCGATCTCTCCGGTTCGGGAGGCGTTCGACAAGCAGAAGAGGTTCATCGCCGACGCCTCCCACGAGCTCAAGACGCCGCTGGCCGTCATTCAGACAAACGCGGACGTTCTGCTGGCGAACGAGACGGAGACGATCAGGGAGCAGGCCAAGTGGCTGCACCGGATCAAGTCGGAGACCGAGCGCATGAAGACGCTGACGAACGACCTGCTGTACTTGACGCAGATGGACGATTCGAAGGCCGAGACGCTCCACGTTCCATTCAACGTCAGTGAAGCGGTCGAGAGCGTCGTTCTCGCGATGGAGGCCGTCATCTTCGAGCGTTCGCTGTCGCTCGATTACACGGTCGAGCCCGGGCTGACCGCGACGGGCAGCGCCGAGCAGATCAAGCAGGTGGTCATGATTCTGCTGGACAACGCGATCAAGTACAACCGCCCCGACGGCACGATCGGATTAACCCTCCGGCGTTACCACGGCCATATTCAGCTGGCGGTGACGAACAGCGGACCGGGCATCCCGGCCGAGCATCTGGACAAAGTGTTCGATCGTTTCTACCGCACGGACGCCTCCCGTTCGCGCAAGCAAGGAGGCTACGGGCTCGGCCTCGCCATCGCGAAATCGATCGTGGAACAGCACAGGGGTAAAATTCAGGCGAGGAGCGTTCCCGGGGAGACGACGACGTTCATCGTGCAGTTGGGGTAGACGCGCGAATCCCCCCGCTTCCGGGATTTGACAGGCTTCGCCCGCGCAACTTTCCCTTCCGGACGGGCGTCCAACTGCATAACGAAACCTTCCGGAGGAAAGAACCCATGACGAAGAAAATAACGGTTGCCCTGCTGGCGTCGGCGCTGCTGCTGACGATCGCCGCCGTTCCCGGCCGGATCTCGGCGGCACAGGAGCAGGAGGCTTCCACCGGGCAGGTCCGGGGAAAATACGTTCAAGGACGCACGCTGATTCCTCTGCGCGCAGTCTCCACGGCGCTGGGAGCAACGGTAAAGTGGAATCAGGCGACGTTCACCGCTTCGATATCCAAGGAAGATACCGAGATTACGCTGACGATCAACTCGGACTACGCGACGGTAAACGGCGAAAGCATCCTGCTGGACGCCCGTTCCCGGCTGGAGGGAGGCGTAACGTACGTCCCGCTCCGGTTCGTCGCCAAGGCGCTCGGTGGAACCGTCTCTTGGGACGCTTCAACGGGGACAGCTTCCGCCTCGCTCGGCGATCGGAAAGTCGTGATCTCCACCCAGCTTGGAGAGCGTTTCCCCGCGATTACCGCGTCCCGGCTTAACGCGCTTGTCCAAGCCGCCAACGAGTCGGCCGACCTGTCCGCTTACAAGCAGATACGGAGCCATTTTCGGCCTTATTTTACGGATACGTTCATCAACAAGCTCATTCAGCGCAACGGAGCGTCCACGAAGCATAAATTCGTCTCCATGCCTTATACCTACTTCTACAAAGGCGAGGGCTACGGCTATATCAGTCAGTTGGAGAGTCCGCGCGACGCCGGGGGCATGAACGTGGAACGCATGATCATGATGCGGTACATCGACGGAGCATGGATGGTCGAGGAGATCTCCTATACGCTTGTATCGCCCTAAGCCGTCTGCCCGTTACTTCGTTCCGTGCAAAGCTTCGAGCGCGGCGTCCTCGTCAGGCAGGAAGAAAAACTGCTTGCCGTGATTGCTCTCGTATATAAAATCGCGCAAGCTCTTGCTCTCATAGCCGGAGAAGTCTCCCACGATCGCCAGCTTGACCCCGTAGTTGGTGAACTTCTGCAAAATTTCTCCGGCCAATCTCGTGCTCAAGTCGAAGAACGCCTCGGAAATGGTCTCCTTGCGGAGCAGCATTTTGAAGCAGCCGGTCTCATACTGCACCGTGGCCATCAGGTCCAGCGCCTCCTGCACCTCCGAGACCAACACCTCTCCGCTCTCTACAACCGCCACTTCCGAGTTTCCTCTTTTATCGACCCGCACGTTCATCTCATGCCTGCCTCCTCTATCGTCATGGCCGTACCGCTCGCCATTAAGTTTCTCTATTGTAGCATCAAATTTACCAAAAAGAAGCTGTCTCCTAAGTCAGAGCGTACAAGATTGTCGTTGTAAAAAGGATGGGCATCTATCTCCCAGGAGATAGATGCCCATGGCACCCTTCATCGATAATCGGACGAATCAGGAAAGTCCTTGAACGAGCCCGCCCAGAGCGTCGCGAAGCGGAGTCAGCGGACGGCCGAGCAGCTTCTCGAAGTCGCCGCTCTCGATCTCCAGCTCGCCGTCGCGAATGCCCTGCTGAATGCCGACGAGGAAAGGAAGAAGGAACTCCGGCACGCCCGCGCCCTTCATGATGTCGGCATATGCATCGTCATCGACCTGTTGAACGGGGATGCTCTTGCCGAGAACGGCGCTCAGCTCGGCAACGAATTGCTCTTGGGTCAGCAGCGGGCCCGACAGCTCGTATACGGTATTCTCGTGACCGCTGCCGGTCAGAACGGCCGCCGCCGCTTCCGCGTATTCCTGCTGCAGCGCCCAGCCCACTCGGCCCGTTCCGGCCGACGTTACCCAAGGCGCCCCGGCCTTCGCGCCCTGAATGCCGGACGCTTCGTTCTCCAGATACCAGTTGTTGCGCAGGAACGAATACGGGATGCCCGTCTTCAGAATGGCTTGCTCGGCGGCCTGATGCGGAGGAGCAAGGAACAGCTTGCTGTCGGCCGCGTTCGCCAGGCTCGTATAAGCGATGAAGCCGACTTTCGCGCGAGCGGCCGCCTCCGCCGCGTTCGTATGCTGGCGGATTCTCGTCTCGGTGTCCCCGTCCGCGGAGATGATCAAGAGCCGATCGATGCCCGCGAATGCCGCGTCCAAAGATTCCGGACGATCGAAATCTCCTTGGCGAACGTCCACACCCCGGGCGCGAAGGCTCTCCGCCTTCTCGGGATTGCGCACGCTGACCGCCACTTGGCTTGCAGGCACGGTTTTCAATAACGTCTCGACAATTTTAGCTCCCAGCTTGCCCGTCGCTCCGGTAACCAGCAGTTTCATTGTTTATTCCTCCATTTTCATCGTTATAACCACAACAGTTACAACCCGTGTTGTAACCATTCTAGTTACTTCTAGACGCTTTGTCAATGCCGGCATTGCGGCTGTGTCGTTTCCGTTGTATCCTCGAGACGAGACGCGAAGGCAGCTCCTGTATCGGGTTGACCTATTTCGGCAAAGGGGATTCGCTCAATGGACAGAGGATATCAAGCCGCCGGACGCGGCACGCCTCACTGCTCGCTGGACTTCTTTACGCATTCCTTCCACAGCGGCGGTACGCATATCGATTTCCATGCGCATCCGAATCTCGAAGTCGTCTATTATGCGCAAGGCGACGGCACGACGCAGATCGGAGAGTTGTCGCACGACTATTATCCCGGAAGCTTCGCCGTCATTCTTCCCAATATGAAGCATAACGAGTACCGGCGTGAGAATACGGAGGTTATCTTTTTCAGCTTCGGCGGGGATTTGGGAATCGGGGAGTTCGCGCATGGGCTTTACGCCGACGGCGATCGCAGGCTGGAGACGCTGCTGCGCGCCATGTCGGAGGAGCTTGCCGGCAAGCGGCGGCATTACGACATCTCGCTGCACGGCCTGCTGTACCAAGCGATCGCGGAAGTGGCTCGGTCCACCGGAACGGCAGAGCATACGGGGCGAAGCGAGAAGGTGAAATACGCCGTCAACTATATGAACCAATACTTGGCCGAGAACATCGACCTCCACGCGATCGCGCGGAATCTCGGGTACAGCTACGACCATTTCCGGCATTTTTTCAAGCGGGAGACGGGCTATTCCCCGACGCAGTTCCTGCTGCGCAGAAGGGTCGATAAAGCCAAGCGGCTGCTCGTCGATACGGACAGGCCGATGACGGACATCGCCGCCGAATGCGGGTTCGGCAGCGCGCCGCAGTTCAGCATGCTGTTTACCCGTCTGACGGGCTCGGCTCCGCGCGACTTCCGCAAGCTTAGCCGAATTCGATAAGAACATAGCCGAATTGCCGGTCGTTTTGCTGAAAACGCATTCCTATAATGGAGAGGAATCGTACTCTCTTCCGATTGGAGCGAACGCGCATGGCTTACCCTTATTTGGATGAAGAAACCCGGCTCACTCGGCTGCGCCGACCTTCCGGCACCGTCCGTATGGTGCTCGACACCGATACGTATAACGAGATCGACGATCAGTTCGCGCTCGCCTACGCGATGCTCTCGCCGGACAAGGTCCGGTTGGAGGCCGTCTACGCCGCCCCCTTCTGGAACGAGCTCTCCAGCGGTCCCAAGGACGGCATGGAAAAAAGCTATGACGAAATCGTGCGGATTCTCGACCGCCTCGGCCGCTCTGCGGACGGCTTCGCCTTCCCCGGCTCGGACCGTTATCTGCCTGCCGCAAACGTCCCGGTAGACAGCCCGGCCGCACGGGACTTGATCGACAAGGCCCTTGCCTCGTCCGAAGACGACCCGCTCTACGTCGTCGCCATCGGAGCGATCACGAACGTCGCTTCCGCGATCCTGCTGAACCCCGACATTGTCCGCAGCATCGTCGTGGTATGGCTGGGCGGACACCATCTCGGCCACAAGGATACGAAGGAATTCAACCTCGCGCAGGACCCCCACGCCTCCCGGGTTCTATTCGACAGCGGCGTTCCGCTCGCTCTGATCCCTTGTCATGGAGTCGCCTCGCACCTGATCACGACGCTTCCGGAGATTGAGCGCTTCGTCAAGGACAAGGGCGACATCGGGACTTTCCTTGCAGAGCGCTACGAAGGCTGCAGCGACGATCACTTCGGCTATTCGCGCGTCATCTGGGACCTGTCCGCCGTCGCTTACCTGGTCGATCCCACATTCGTCGAAGCCGACCTCGTACATAGTCCGGTGCTGACCGACCAGACGACATGGAGCGTCGACACGAGCCGCCACTTCATCCGGTGCGCAACCCGCGTCGACCGCGACGCGATCTTCCGCGACTTGTTCAGGAAGCTCGACGACTACGCGAAGGCTTAATAACGCTTGCTCGTCTCGTCACTTCGGAAACCGGCATATCCAAAGGAAGGCCGGACGATAACAAAGCGCCGTTCCCAAGCCCTTACGGAAGCTTGAGAACGGCGCTTTGCTGCAATCTTTCGTCCGGGCACGAATGACGTTCTTCCGCTTACAGATGCGAGCCGCCGCTGGCGTCGATCAACTGGCCCGTCACCCAGCGGCTGTCCGAGGAAGCGAGGAAGGCAGCGATGTCCGCGACGTCTTCGGGCTCTCCCCATCGCTTGAAGGCCGACAGCCCCGCGGCGTATTGCTGTCCTTGAGGATCTTGCAGCGTGCCGGCGTTCATCTCGGTGTTGATGATGCCGGGCTGGATGGCGTTAACCTTAATGTTGCGGTCGGCCAGTTGTTTCGCCAGAAGCCGTGTAAACGTGTCGATGGCTCCTTTGGACATGCTGTAGGCGAACACGCTCGGAGAAGCCGCGCGCGTTACGAAGGACGACAGGTTAATGATGCTCGCTCCGTCTCTGAGGCGGGGAAGCGCATGCTGCGTGACGAACAACGGCGCTTTGACGTTAATCCTCATCACTTCTTCGTAGGATTCCTCCGTCGTCTCTTCGAACGTCAGAATTTGGCCGATTCCGGCATTGTTGACGAGAATATCGAATTCGCGGCTGCCCGTGCGCTCCCGGACGGCCTCGTCCGTCTGCTCGAACAACCGGCGGACGCCTTCGAGGGTGCCCAGATCCGCTCCGACCGCACAGGCGCTTCCTCCGCTTTGCTCGATTCGCCGAACGACTTCCTCCGCTTCGTCCCGTCTTTTTCCGTAGTGCACGATAACCAGAGCGCCCTCGGACGCCAGACGCAAGGCGATGCCGCAGCCGATTCCCCGGCTTGCTCCGGTGACCAAGGCCGTTTTACCCTTTAACCTATCCATGTCCTTCTCTCCTTCAAGTGAACTTCATGATTAGGTATACCATAGGGCAGCCTTCGAAATGTTGCTCTCTCATTGGGCCGGCCGGCGCTTCTTTATTTCAATGCCTTCAGAATCTCCTCACCCGTAATCATCGCGAAATCCTCCCCTTCTCCGAATCGAAGGGTCAACAGCGGCAGTTTCTGAATCGCGAAGAGTTCCACCTGGCTCAGATTCAGCACCGCCTTGCCTTTTCCGGGAACGATGGCGTCCGTCTTCATCAGCATAAACTTGTCCCCGTTCGGGGGATCGAACATACTGACGAAACGTTTGGCCTTGCTCTCGTATGCGATCTCGACCCTGGCCCCGTCCTTCGTCTTGTACAGATTCAACGAAACGATTTTCAAATCCGGGCTGGTCAGATTAAGGCTGTAGCGAACTGTTCCGTTCGTAATCGTCTTGCCGTCCTCGGGTCCCTGCTCGGAATGCTGTCCCGTCGCGCCGTTGCCGGCATTCGTATAAAGCACCATGTAATCGAAGCCGTTGTTGTCCGTTCGGCGCTCGGCGCTGCCCGATGCCGGAGAAGCGGATTCCGCCCGCAGCACCCAAGCGCTCCACTTGTCCAGAAAGGCGTTTAAGGAAAGCCCGGTATCGCGGATGAGATTGTTCTGCGCGTCCGACACGTCGATATAGTTGCGGTACATCGCGCGCCGGGCCGCTTTCTCCCCATACTGGTCCTCCAGGAAGGCGTACATGGAACCCATCAGATAATACGTGTACAGATGACCGTCCGGGTTCCGGGCGCCCTTCGTGTACCATGACCAGTCCAATGCAGTCTTGTAGCCGGCGACGAGCTCCTTGAACTTGGGCACTTCATGGTTGGCCAGGAAACGCTGCCGGATAATCTGGCGGATATCGTTCGTATACGGCCCCTTCGGTTGCAGATACTGCGTAAAATGACTCTGCCCCTGCCATTCCTGCAGCTCGAAGTTATCGCCGGCATAAGCGTTGGCCGTCGCCAGCGCATGATTCAATTCATGGGCGATCGTTCCGGAGAAGGGGCCGCTGCGCATGTAAATATACATCTGGCCGTCAGAGAGATTCGCGAAGCCTCCCCCGGCGGCCTCCGAGTGCTCCTGCAAATCTTTGCGTCCCGCGATTTTCGCGGCCGCGTTGCCGTCCTTCATGAACAGGGCGTTCACCTTGGCCTCCGGAAGAGGATAATAGTTGTACTTGGCTACCCTTGCATAGATCGAGTCCATTTCTTTGAGCACCTCGGGGGTTATCTCGCCGATATAGCTCTCATCCGCATATACGTTAAAATGTCGGGTGACGATACGGTGCAGCGTCGTCTTCGGATTTTGAAATTCGGCTTTCGTAACCGGCAGACGGGAATAGTCCAAGCTGACGGCATTCTCTTCCGCGATCCGCCGCGACAATTTATCGGACAGCTCGAGCAGCGAACGCACCCCGCTCTCGTAGCTGCTTCGAGAGACGTTCGCCGCCTTGTCCGTCAGCGAATCGTCCACCCACGTGTCCCGGTCCCGGACGAGAAGCAGCTTGTTCGTCTTCGTGCGGAGCACGGACGACAAGGCGTTGCCCGGATCGGAGTTGAAGATCGGCGCGGGTGACACGGCTTGGGCGCCCGCTTCGAAAGACTTGTCCAGGTAATTGACGAACATGTCGCTCAGCTTGCCGTTCCCGCCCATCGCGTACAGTTCGACCGTGGCGGCTATGCGGTCGAAGCTAAGCTTGTCCGTCAGCGCCTTGATGCCTTCCTGCCCCTTCCACTTGCTGCCCGTGAAGGCGAAGATCATCGTGTATTCGGGTTTGTTTTCTTTGTAATGCCGGGCCATGTCGAGCATCATCGCGGCGGATGCGGAACCCGCCTTGGCGCTTTCGTACCATCTGCCGTCCGGAAGGCTGCCGAAGCCGTCGATGTTCGTCACCCACAGAATGGCCTTCTCCTCGGATTTGCCCGGAACGACGCCGACGAGGTTGTCGGCCTGCCCGGAGGAACGGTCGATGGACAAGTCGATCCGCAGGTCCAGCTTGCTTATCGTCGCCGGAGCGAAGTCGCGAGGAATGCCCGCCGCCTCGGCGGCTGCCTCCGACAAATAGAGAACGGGGACGCCGAGCTCCTCGGCGTTCAGCGGATGCTCGTAGTTGCCCACCTTCAGTTCCCCGTTCGTCACGATCAGGACGGCTTTGGCCCCTTGCGCCGCGGCGCGTTGAACGCGATCCTGAACGCCTTCCGGGAACTTCCCGTTTCGGTCGAACCATCTGAACACGACCGGTCCGTCTACTTTCTTCTTATAATCCGCAGACAGTCCCGCGCCGGCGTAATAGGTGGAACGGAACGTATATTTTCCTTCGGCCGATCGGGCGAAGGGCATGTAATCCTTCATCAGCTTAAGCGTCTTCCCGTTTAACGAAACTTGCTCTTTCTTCAGAACTGTCGTACCGGCTTTGTAGCTCTGCCGATATTGACTCTCTCCCAGCAGCGGAAGCATGCCCGCCGAGCGCATCCGTTTCTCCAAATCGTCCGCGGCCTTCGCGTAGCCGGGAGTTCCGGCTTGTCTGCCTTGATAGGCTTTGCCGGCCCATTCCTCGATCACGGCCATTCCGTCCAGACGAACGGCAGCGGATGCCTCGGAAGCGGCGCCGAAAGAGAAGCTCCCTGCCGATAATAAAAGAACGATTACGAATAACGCGGTTGTCCGATAAGTCCGAGATCTCATCTGCTGCTCCTCCATAGTTGGGAAAATGACCCATTGTCGAGTCTTATCCTATCATACTTGATTTTTCGAGGCACGGGTCCGTTTTCTGAACAGACGGAAAAGGCGCGGGGAGTGTTCTCCCTGCGCCTTGATTCGAGCATGATTGGCTATTATACCGGTTGAAGCTCCCTGCTGAGTCCGAGAGCCTGAGCCGTAGCCGCGTGAATCTCTTCGTTGAGCTTCGGATTTTTGGCCAGAGACACGCCGTAGGAAGGAATCATTTCCTTGAGCTTCGGCTCCCAAGCCGGCATCTGCTGAGGGAAGCACTTCTTCAGCACTTCCAGCATGACGGAGACGGCCGTGGAAGCGCCCGGAGAAGCGCCCAGCAAAGCGGCGATCGAGCCGTCGGCCGCGCTGACGACTTCGGTTCCGAATTGCAGCGTTCCCTTGCCGCCTGCGGCGGTATCCTTGATAACCTGCACGCGTTGTCCCGCCACGACCAGATCCCAGTCCTCGCTTCTGGCGTTCGGGATAAACTCGCGCAGCTCCTCCATCCGCTTCTCTTTGGACAGCATGACCTGCTCGATCAGATACTTGGTCAGAGGAACGTTTTTGGCGCCTGCCGCCAGCATCGTCATCACGTTGCCCGGTTTCACGGTACCGATCAGGTCGAACATGGAGCCGGTCTTCAGGAACTTCGGCGAGAAGCCGGCGAATGGCCCGAAGAGCAGCGACTTCTTGTTGTCGATAAACCTCGTGTCCAGATGAGGAACGGACATCGGAGGCGCGCCGACCTTGGCTTTGCCGTAAACTTTGGCGTGATGCTGCTGAACGATTTCCGGATTTGTACATACCATGAACAGTCCGCTCACCGGGAAGCCCCCGATGCCTTTGCCTTCCGGAATGCCCGACTTCTGCAGCAGGTGCAGGCTTCCGCCTCCGCCGCCGATAAAGACGAACTGCGCGTTATGACGTTCTACGGAGCCGCTGTTCAGGTTGCGAACCTTCAGTTCCCAAGAGCCGTCGGCGGTCCGTCTCATATTATCCACGCTATGCTTGTAGTTTATGCCGACGCCTTGTTGGCTCAAATGGTCGAACAGAATGCGCGTCAAAGCGCCGAAGTTGACGTCGGTTCCCGAGTCGATCTTGGTGGCCGCGATCGGCTCGCTCAAGTTCCGGCCCTGCATAATAAGCGGAATCCATTCCTTCAGCTTGCCCGGATCGTCGGAATATTCCATGCCTTGGAACAGAGGATTGCCGGACAGCGCCTCGAAGCGCCTCTTCAGGAACGAGACGTTCTTCTCTCCTTGCACCATGCTCATATGGGGCAGCGGCATAATAAATTCCTGAGGATTGCGAATCAGGCTGCCGTTGACGAGATAAGACCAGAACTGCCTCGATACCTGAAACTGTTCGTTAATGCTGACGGCTTTGCTGATATCGACCGTTCCGTCCGGTTTCTCGACGGTATAGTTCAGCTCGCACAATGCGGCATGGCCGGTCCCCGCATTGTTCCATTCGTTCGAGCTTTCCTCTCCCGCGCTCGCGAGCTTCTCGAATACAGTGATTTTCCAATCTGGCACCAGTTCTTTCAAAAGAGTTCCCAACGTCGCGCTCATAATGCCGGCCCCGATTAAGATCACTTCTGTTTGGGCTTGTCTGTCGCTCATGATTTTCCTTCCTCGCATGCTATATTTGAAAAAAAGTTGTAACGCTCCCGCCTGCTTACGCACACAGCAAGCCAAGGCGCGTTGGGTTTACGCACCTTTTCCGGATCCATTCTTTTATCTCATCCACATTCCGTGATAGACTAGTTTATTTGCTCTCTATTATATGATAGTTGCATGCGAGTTGAAAGCCGGAAAATTCAGTGTTGACATCCTGTTCCAGGGTAAGAACCCTTAAATACGGCCATAAAACGCCAGGAAACTGCAAAAAAGCAAGGCCCCGGCCTTGCCATCGTATCTTTCTATTAGCTCGATAAAACTTGTATATCACCCTACTCCGAGAGTTGTCTTCTGTCTGGCTTGCCCAAGGAAGTATATGGAAGCCGATCAACGAATACGATTTCCCCAGGCATCTGGAATCTCGCCAATCGTCCGCGCAACCAACCGCGAAGCTCGTCTTCGGTCAGATCCGGTGCAGCCGCAGGCGTCTTGCCGGCGGAAGCGGGCTCGACGTAGGCTTTAAGCCGCTGACCGAACCGTTCGTCGGAAACGCCGACGACAACCGCATCCGCTACGCCCGGATGTGCAAGCAGAACCTGCTCCACCTCCAGCGGATAGACGTTCTCGCCCGCCGAGACGATCATGCTGTCCGTTCTCCCCCGGAGATAGTACAGTCCCCGTTCGTCCCGGAAGCCGAGATCTCCCGTCTCGATCCAGCGAGGGGCTCCGTTCTTCGCGAACCATTCGTTCCGTATGCAGAATCGTCCGACCTTCCCGGCCGGCGCTTCCTCTCCCCGCTCGTCCACGATCTTCAACCGGGAGCCGCGGACGAGCCTGCCGACCGTATGCGGGGACTCGGCCAGATCCTCCGGCGAAGCGATCAGATTCAGGCCGGCCTCCGACGTGCCGTAGAGATTGAACAGCACCTCGCCCAGGCGCTCCCTCGTTTCGCCGACCAGCCTGGGATTCAGCTCCGCCCCTCCGGAAGCGACACAGGCGAGGGAACAGAGGTCGTCTCCCTGGTCGGCTTCGAGCATTTTGCGCAGCATCAAGGGAACGACCGTCACGACTTCGACGCGATGCTCGCGGATGAGCCGGCATGCCCGCTTCGCGTCGAACCCCCGGCGAACGACCGCCTTTTTACCCAATGCACAGAACAGCAGCAGAACTCCGATTCCATAGCCGTGGTAGATCGGCGTGGCGATATAGGCGGTCTCTCGCTCCGCGATCCGCAGCCGGCCCAGAAACTCGGAGAATGGGTTTAAGTAGTCCAGCAACGACGGCCTGTGCGCAGCCTCCTTCGGCATTCCAGTCGTTCCGCCGGTCAGAAGCACCAGCTTGCCGGCGGAACTTCGAGCCGGTTGCCGCAGAGAACGGCCGTTGCCGGACTCGGCGGTGGAGGCGGAAGAGGGAGAACTGGCGGATAATAAACCGGCAACCGATGGAAGCGACGGATGGTCGCTTAGAAGCGCCGACCCCGAGTAAGACGAGCTCTTCACGAGAGAGCCATACTCCTCGTCATAGACAAGAAGATCGAACGCCTGGCGCTCCGCGAGCGCCTTCCAGCGACTCTCTCCCATCTCCGCGTTCAGCAGATACAGATCGGCTCCCGTCGCAGAAACCGCATAGATCGTTGTCACCAATACGGCGTGATTGCGGCACAGAAGTCCGACTTTGCGGCCTTCGGCCAAGCCGTACCGGTCCTGAAGGATCTCGGCCAGCCGGAGAGCTTCCCCGTACAGCTCTCGATAGGTCAGCGCTTCCTCTTCGTCCGCGTCCACGATCGCCGTCTTGTCTCCGTAGGTCCCCGCCGCGAAACCGAGCAACGCCATCAGGTTGACGCCATGGCGATAGATCGCCCGGAACAGGCGGAACAGCGACAGGGGAGAGAGCAGCCCGATCCGGTAAAGCACGGTGAGCAGCCTATACATCTTCATCCCCCGCCCCCTTTTCTCCGGGCTCTCCGCACGGCCAAGCGCTCCCAGCTTCCCCGGAAGAGCACGGAAGCCAGTTGGCCGAATACGAGCCACCACGGCTTATAGGTTTTTCGGCGGGAATAAAAAGTGCGCGCGACGAGCTTCGCCGCGTTAGCCGCGGACATCGCGGGCACGTTCTTATAAGCGGCCGTAGGAGCGGCCATCGGCGTCCGCACCAACGGCAAATAGACGGAAGCGACGGAGACGCCCATCGCGCTCAGTTCGGGAGACGCGGACCGCAGCCATACGTCAAAGGCCGATTTCGAAGCCTGGTAAGCCGCCCAGCCCGGGACGGGGAGCAGCAGCGCGCTGACCGTCGAGACGTTGGCAATATGCCCTCCGTTCTTCCCGAGCAAGGGAGCGACGCCCAGCAGCAAGCGGACCGGCGCGAAATAATTAATCGCCATCGTGCGGGTAAAGTCGTGGTACCGGTCCAGCGATTCACGGAACGGACGCCGGATGGAATGCCCCGCGTTGCTGACGACGACGTCCAATCCGCCCGGGAGCTCGCGAAGATAGGCCAACAAAGCCTCCAACTGCTCCGGCTCGCGGAGATCGGCGGTGAACAGGTCAACTCTGGCTCTGGAGCCCGCGCCTGATTCGATATCGGCTTTCGCCGCAGCAAGCCTGTCTCCCCGCCTCGCCGTCAAGATCAGGCGGACGTCGAAGCCCGCAAGAAGATAGGCTAACCGCTCTCCGATGCCGGAGCTGGCGCCCGTAATCAGAACGGTCTTGCCGGCAAGCCGGCATTCCAGCTTCCCCGCGTCCAGACGAACGGACGGGAACAGCAGACGCTCCAGCACAGCATGAGAAGCCAACGGACATTCTCCTTTCTATTTTCGCGGCGGCTTCGCGCTGCGATCTAGGAGCCGATTGAACGAACCGACCGCCTCGTTTCCTCTCCAGGAAGCCGGCCGATTCCGCAACGCTTCAGACTGAAGCGCATGATCGGGATGACGGCGAAGAAAATAAACCACGTCCGAAACAACTGATAGATCGTAACGGTCGCGATGTCGGCATGGGCTGCCTTGCCGATAAACCCCATCTGGTCCATCCCTCCCGGCGCCATCCCCAGGAACGCGGTCGCGTGAGACATCGGGTGCAGTTCGGCCAGCAGCAGGCTTAAGCCCATTGCTCCCCCGAGAAGCAGCACGCCGCTCAGAAGGGCGAGTCCGGCGAACTTGAGCTTGTGCTCCAGCTCTTCCGGACGGAGCAGCAGGCCGACGTAGGCTCCGATCAGCACTTGGGCCGCGTCGAGCAGTCCGTTCGGCAGAACCGGACCGGGAACGCCTGACAAATGAAGCGCGGCGGTAACGATCATCGGACCGAGCAGAAACGGCGATGGGAACCGGATTCTCTTCGCCAGCAGCGCGATTCCGACGCAGGCCGCGGCGTGCAGCAGAATATCCGGGAACAAGCCCGACCAGGGCGCGGACGCCGCGCCCGCCGCCGCGTCGATCTCGTGTCGCGCACCGCCGAACAGCGGGCTGAAGACGAGGAGCGGCACGCAGAAAATAATCATCATCAGACGGGACACCTGGAGGAAGACGACGACGGTCATGTCGATGCCCTTCGTCTCCTGGGCGAGAAGAATCATCTGCGACAAGCCGCCGGGGATGCTCCCCATCAGCGTCGTTGGATAGGACAGACCGGACAGCCGCGACGTCATCCAGGCGATCCCCGCGCATAGGAGCAGGAGCAGCGCCGACATTAGCAGCATCGTGGGCAGTTGTCTCCCCATCTCCGCCAGAATCGGCTTCGTGAACGAGAGGCCCAGCGAATAGCCGATGACGACCCCGGAGAAATGGCGCAGCACTCTCGGCCACGTCGGCTTTGTCCCGGGGAAGAATCGGGTTCCCGCGAAGACGAAAACCATCGGGCCGAGCAGCCACGGAACCGGCACCTGCAGAGCCGAGAAGACCGCTCCTCCGGCAAGAGCCAGCAGGAGCGTGAGCAGGAAGCCCTTCAAACCGAACCCGTCAGGTACGCGATGCGCTGCCTGAGGTCTCCTTGCCATAAGCCTCCGTAGTAACGGATCGCGGCTTCGACGTCAAACGCTATGAACCGGTTCGGAGACCACTTGGCGATCTTCGGCACCTCGATCCCATCCCTAATTGTCACGATTACGCCGCGCCCGGACGCAAGCCGGGCAGCGGCACACCTCCCTTGAATCCTAATAAAACGATTGCGTTCATTCGCCTGAAGCTGTTCCTGTCCTGACGCCGATCCCGAGGACAGGGGCAGTGGAGTGGAACAGCGGACAGGCGGCTTCTTTGATTATATTTAAATTTTACCATGAAAAGGGATCGGCGGCGTGCGATAATGACGGGGAGATGGAGAACGGAGGTATCGGAAAGATGAACTATTCCATTCGCAGACTGCGTCACCCTGACGATTATAAAGACGTGGCGCCGCTTCTTAATCTCGTCTGGACGGAGCCGACGACGCCCGAAAGGCTGCAAGAGGAAGAGGAGAGAATTCCTCCCGGACAGCTGCACTACGACGAAGACGGCAAGCTCGGGGGATGGGACCGTCCGAAGTGGGTTGCCGAGGACGAGGCCGGACAAATCGTCGCTTACGCGATCGCTTGGAGAGCGCCGTGGACCGAGGCCGGAGCCTTGCACCAGATCGTCGTCGTACGCACCGACTTGCGCGGCAAGGGAATCGGCCGGGCCATGTACGCGGCGCTTCTGGAGTGGGCGTCGGAAGTTCGGGCCACCCGTCTGATCGACTTCATCCGCGAGACGGACGAGGAATCGCTCGCCTTTGCGAAACGCCGCGGATACGCCCGGGAGCGTCACACCTTCGAATCCGTGCTGGAGCTGGGACGATACGAGGGAGACCCGAAGCTGGCCGCCTCTATCGGCGAAGCGGAACGGTCCGGCATCCGGTTCGTCACGCTGGCTGACGAGCCCGGGGAAGCCAACGAACGGAAGCTGCACGAGCTGTATCGGATTACGCATCCGGATATCCCCGGTTATACGGGCGATTTCCCCTGGTTCGAGGAATGGAAGAAATGGTCGCTCGACGCCCCCGGCTTGCGGCCCGAGTGGTTCCATATCGCCAAGGACGGCGACCGTTACGTCGGCGTCGTCGCGCTGATGCGCAACGAGCAAACCGGGGCGCTGTACCAGGAATATACCGGAGTGCTGCCCGAATATCGCGGGCGCCGCATCGCGCTTGCCCTGAAGCTGCTCGGTATCCGTTCCGCGCAAGCCGCCGGCGCGCCTTATCTGCGAACGCACAACGACTCGATGAACGCCCCGATGCTGCGGATCAACCGCGATCTCCTCGGCTTCCGCGCAGAGCCGGGCAGCTACAAAATGGTTCGCGAGCTTCGCTCCTGACACAGATCAAGCCCCCCGCGGGATCGCGGGGGGCTGCTCGTTTTAACAGGGGGACATTTGGCTTCGAAACGACGCTGTTCAGAAAATGTTGAGTCCTCCGCGCTAAAATGAATGACGCAGAGTATTGAACCGACGGAGTGAATTCCCCATGCAGAAAGACATCCTTGAAGAAATGCGCAAAATTAGCCATGAAGACGACCGGAGATATCGGCTGCTGCTGCAGTATCTCCGGCACGTTGAGATGGAGAAGAAGCAGCGAGGGTTCCTCCGAAAGCTCAAGAAGATATGGGAAACCCGTCCGACGAAGTGAACCTCGAGCCGGTCTGTCTTGTCTATTCTTCGGGAGGTGATCGTCGCTGAGCTACGATTACTTGAAACACGCCGCTTCCATGGACGCAGAGACGCTGGAATCGCTCATGCGCGACTACGGCCAGGAAGTATGGAACTATGCTTACCTGATCTGCCGCGACCGCGCCACAGCGGACGATATCGTTCAGGAAGCGTTCTTGAGAGCCTATCGGCACTTCGCTTCGTTCCGGGGAGAGGCGTCCGTGAAAACCTGGCTGCTCCGCATTACGCGCAATCTGAGCTACAACTATAGAAGCTCGGCTTTTATCCGCAGGGCGCTGCTGCTCGATCGGATCGTTCCCGGCGGCCACCACCGTTCCGCCGAGGAAGCGTATCTCGACGAGGAAGCAACGAACGAAGTATGGCGCCGGGTTTTCCGGCTTCCCGCCAAGCATCGGGAGATTCTGCTCTTGCACGCCAGGCATCAGCTTTCGCTGGGGGAGATCGCTTCTCTGCTCGGCATACCCGAGGGAACGGCGAAATCGAGGTTGTTCGGAGCCCGCAAGAAACTAACGAGTCTGTTGAAGGAGGACGAGGGCGCCCATGAACAATTCATCTAATCCCGAATGGTACGAGACCTTGAAGAAAGACCAGCCTCTCCGAACGACAACGTTCACGAAGGAGCTCGCCGGACGCATCTATAAGCAGGCGCTGGCCGAGTCCGATCGGCAAACCGCGCTTCCGTCCAGACGCTGGATGCTTGCCATCGCTACCGCGGTCTCGGCAATGCTGTGCGTCGTGCTTCTGTTCGCGCAGCAACAGCAAGCCGCGCCTCCGGCCTCCGCATCCGCGGAAATCACGCGAGTCGCCGCGCTCGATCCCGATATTCGCGATACTCTGATCCATCTGAGCGGCGCCCAGGGATTCGAGAAACGGATTCTGGCGGAGAAGCGCATCTACGACGACCTGGTCTTGATCTATTCCGCGCCTCCTGAATCGACCGAAAGCTCCGAGCTGTTCGTAGACATTCTGAAATGGACGGATTACGGCGGCGATCGTTCCGTCGGCACCGGCCTCGACGGCTGGGCTCTGGCCCACAGCGGATTCGGGGCGCTGAGCGGACAGGAATCGATGCCCGGAGTCAGATATGACGGACTCATGACTTACGGCGAGCTTAACGTTCTTACGGGAAAGCTCTTCGAGACCGATATTGCCGGCATCCTCGTCACAGACGGGAGCGGACGGCAATGGGCCGCCCAAGTGTTCCCTTGCCCGGACGGTTCGCGGTACTGGTTCGCCGACATGACCGTGCCTGTAGAGGATTATCGGATCGACGCTCTCGATTCGCAAGGAAAGGTCCTCTCCTCCTACTCGCCCTCTTAACCGTCAACGCCGTCTCCTGGTTCGATACCGGAGGCGGCTGCCTGTTTTCCCCCACCTTCTCCGCCTATTGCATAATCGCGCACATCATCTCGATAGAATCACTCCTTAACTGGAAGCCCCGGCTGTCATATGATCAGGGTGCAGTCCCCAAAAAGTTTTCGGGAAGGAGGAGGAGCGCCTCATGAAATGATATCGCTTACATTAGAAGAAAAAGAAAATTCAGATTGGAAGGAGCGAATGGGAGACGCAGCTTAGAGCAACGAATCGAGAACCTCCATTATGAAAGGAGAATAAAAATGATGAAAAGGCAAGGACGAGCCGTCGCTTGGATCTGCATCGTGACGCTCATCTTGGGGACGTTCCTGTCCTCCGTCGGGGCTCCCGCTTCCGTTCATGCGGCCGGAGGCCCGAATTTGGCTGCGGGCAAACCCGCGTCGGAATCCGGGCATGCCGATGTCTACGACGCGTCCAACGTGACGGACGGCAATGCCGCCACGTACTGGGAGAGCGTCAACAACGCTTTTCCCCAATGGGTTCAGGTTGATCTGGGCAGCGCAGTCTCGATCGACCAGGTCGTACTGAAGCTGCCTGCGGGATGGGAAAGCCGCGTGCAGACGCTGTCCGTTCAAGGAAGCCTTAATGGAACCGGCTTCTCGGATCTCAAGCCGTCTGCCGACTACGCGTTTAACCCAAGCGCGGGCAATTCGGTCGCAATCGACTTCGCCGCCGCCAGCGCTCGCTACGTGCGCGTTCTCTTCGCCGCCAACACCGGGTGGCCGGCCGGTCAATTGTCCGAGCTCGAGGTGTACGGCGCTTCCCCGTCCGGGCCTTCGGTCATCCCGGGCAAGATCGAAGCGGAAAATTATAGCGCGATGAACGGAATCCAGACCGAGACGACGACGGATACCGGCGGCGGACTTAACGTCGGATGGATCAACGTCGGCGATTGGCTGGATTACAACGTCGATGTGCAGACCGCGGGCGCGTACACCGTCGAATACCGGGTCGCCAGCACCGCTTCCACGGGTCAGCTTCAGCTGCGCTCCGGCGGAACGACGCTTGCGACGACCGCGGTGCCGAACACCGGAGGCTGGCAAAATTGGCAGACGGTCACCGCCAGCGTAACGCTGGCCGCCGGACCGCAGACGCTTCGCATCCACGCCAGCGGCTATGATTTCAACATCAACTGGATCAACTTCGTCGCCGGCAGCTCCGCGGACACCCAGCCTCCTACGGCGCCGGGCAATCTCTCTTACACGCAACCGTCTTCCGGCACGATCCAGCTGACCTGGAACGCTTCGACGGATAACGTCGCGGTAACCGGTTACGACATCTACGCCAACGGACAGCTGCGCGGCAGCGTTAACGGAGTGACGCTCGTCTACGCGGACAATCAGCCTTCGAGCACGACGGTGACCTACTACGTCGTCGCCAAGGACGCCGCGGGCAACGTCTCCCCTCCGAGCAACTCCGTGACGAGGAACGGCTCCGGCGGCGGCAACGAGACGAACCTGGCCCTCGGCAAGCCGATCGCGGCCTCTTCTTCGACCTATATTTTTACGGCGGAGAACGCCAACGATAACGACATCAACACCTATTGGGAGGCGGGCGGCCATCCCGGCACGCTTACCGTGGATCTTGGCGCCAACGCCAACATCTCGTCCGTCGTGATCAAGCTGAATCCGGCCGGCGCATGGGCGACCCGGACGCAGACGATCCAAGTGCTCGGACACGACCAGAACTCCACGACCTTCGCGAATCTGGTGTCCGCGGCCTCGTATACGTTCAACCCGGCTTCGCAGAACACGGTTACGATTCCGGTGAGCGCCACGGCGAGCCGCGTACAGCTTCGGTTCACGGCCAACTCTGGCGCTCCTGGCGGGCAAGTCGCCGAGTTCCAGATTATCGGCACCCCGGCGCCGAATCCGGACTTGACGGTCACCGGACTGTCGTGGTCTCCGGCTTCACCTGTCGAGACGGACGCCGTCACGCTTAGCACCACTGTTCACAATGCCGGAACGGTCGCTGCTCCGGCTACGAGCGTAAACTTCTATCTGGGCAGCACCCTTGTCGGAACGGCTGCCGTAGCCGCGCTTGCGGCGGGCGCATCGACGACCGTCTCCGCCAATATCGGACCGAAGGACGCCGGTTCTTACTCCGTCACGGCCAAGGTGGACGAGAACGATACGGTCATCGAGACGGACAATTCGAACAACAGCTTCACCTCGTCGTCGCAGCTGGCCGTCGGCCAGGTGCAAAGCTCCGACCTGATCGCGACCGCGTCATGGACGCCTTCCAATCCGAGCGCGGGCAATACCGTCACGTTCACGGTGAATGTCCAAAACCAAGGAAACATCGCTTCGGCGGGCGGCGCCCACGGCATCTCGCTCGTGCTGAAGAATGCGGCGGGAGCCACCATTCAGACGTTGAACGGCTCATACAACGGATCGCTGGCGGCGGGAGCGTCGGCCAATGTCACCCTGGGCACATGGACAGCCGTCAACGGCAGTTACACCGTCACGACGACGGTTGCAGCCGATGCGAACGAAGTCGCCATCAAGCAGGCGAACAACGTCAGCACATCGAGCCTCTATTCCGGTCGAGGGGCCAACATGCCGTTCACCATTCTCGAAGCTGAAGCTGCCGCCAACAGCACCAACGGCACGAGACTCGCTCCGAACTTCACGCCGGGCGACTTCGCGGGCGAAGCTTCCGGACGCTCGGCCGTCCTGCTGGACGCGACCGGCGAGTACGTGGAGTTCACGCTGACGGCTCCGGCGAATGCGTTCGTCCTTCGCAACGCCGTGGCGGAGAATACTACCGGCACGATCAGCATCTACGCGAACGGGGCGGACAAAGGCAACTTCACCGTCACGTCCAAGTTCTCTTACGTCTATGCGACTCCGACGACCCTCGGACAGCTCGGCTACAATAATTCCGGCTCCAAAGCCTACTGGCTCTACGAGGATTCGCAGCTGATGCTCGACCAGGTCTATCCGGCCGGAACGAAGATTCGGATTCAGAAGGACGCCGGGGACGTGTCCTGGATCTATGTGGACATGATCGAGACGGAGAACGTCGCTCCGCCCGCCTCGAATCCCGATCCGGGCAAATACGTGGAGGTGTCGGCCAGCAAGTCGATCGATCAGGCTCTGAACGAGTTCCGTCAGGATTCGTCCAAGAAGGGCATCTTCATTCCCGCGGGCGAATGGACGATCTCGTCGAAAATTTTCCTGTACGGCCGGGCCACCGAAATTATCGGCGCGGGTCCGTGGCATACGAAGCTGGTGGCTCCTCAGAACCAGACGAACACCGACGTCGGATTCAATATTTCGTCCGCAGCCAACGGCTCGACGATCAAGGATCTGTCCGCTTGGGGCAACTACGTCTACAGGCAGGACGGCCCGGGCAAGTTCATCGACGGCAACGGCATGCAGAACGTCACCATCGAGAACATCTGGGCCGAGCATTTCATATGCCTGTACTGGGGAGTGAACTCTTCCTACAATACGTTCAAGAACAACCGGATCAAAAACGTGTTCGCGGACGGCATCAATATGACGAACGGTTCGTCCTATAACATCATCGACAACAACTACTCTCGCGGAGCCGGAGACGATGCGTTCGCCCTGTTCAGCGCTATCGACGCCGGCGGCTCCTACAACGTGGGCAACAAGTACACGAACCTGACCGCCACCAACGTCCGGCGCGCGGCCGCTTTCGCCGTCTACGGCGGCCAGGACAACTTGTTCCAGAATCTGTACGGCGCGGATACGCTGACGTATCCCGGCGTGACCGTAAGCAGCCTGAGCTTCGGGTATAACACGCTCGGCTTCGGCGCCCTGGATACCGTCATCGACGGAGTCACGCTGGACCGCACGGGCGGGGATTTCTGGACCAGCGTCGGAGCAGACGACAAAATCAACGAGTACCAGAATTTCGGCGCGATCTGGTTCTTCGGCGGAGACAGAGACTTCAAGAACATCGTCGTCAAAAACGTCGACATCAACAACCCGGTGTACTTCGGACTGATGTTCCAATCGAAGTCTCCGGAAAATCTGCCGATGCAGAACGTTCGTCTGGAGAACATCACGATCAACAATCCATCCCGCTACGGCATCAAGCTCGTCGCCAAGGCGGAAGACGGGCAAGGGCCGGTCGTCGGCTCGGCCAGCTTCACCAACGTGAAGGTGAACAATCCCGGCGTTACGGCGATCTACGGCGAGAACAAGAGCCCGAACTTCACCGTCATTCGGGGATCGGGCAACAACTGGTAAGGTCATTGAACGAAGATAGGGCTGTCTCATAAGTAAAGAGAGTTGTACCGAACGATTATCGACGGATGCAGGGTAATGGGCATCTATCTCCTTCCAATGCTACAGGAGATAGATGCTCTTCTTTTGCATCGATAATCTTGTACGCCTCTACTTATGGGACAGCCCCTTCGGCCGCAACTGTGATGTCCGTCACGAAGAACAGCGGCGACTGATGCTACAGTTAGTATTGAGAACAATTATCAGTAGACATCGGGAGTGATATGATGAGCGAATTGATCAATAACCGAGAAGCCTTCTCCGGGCAGGTGACGGAACGTCAGGCGATTCTGGAGGCAATATTCCAGGATCTCTATCGCGGAAAGAGCAAGGAAGAGGTTCAAGCCTCCTTCGACGACAAGATCGGGGAGATTACTTTGGAGGAGCTGTCCGGACTGTCCGCGATGCAGGGGGAATATATTGCGTCGCAGGGCTTGTCCGAGAGCGAGATCAAGCGGTTGTCCGCGCTGCACATGTCGATCATCGAAGGGAAAATCAAGCGAGCGCAGCATCCGCAGGATGAACCGGGACACCCCGTTCATACGTTCCTTCTGGAAAACAGGGAAATCGAAAAGCTGATCCAGACGAGACTGCAGCCGCATCTGCGGAAGTTCGAGGAGGACGACGGCGAGGAGAGCCGGTACAAGCTGGTCGAAGATTACAATCTGCTGCTCGATGTGGACAAACATTATACCCGCAAAGAGCAGCTGTTGTTCCCTTACCTGGAGAAATACGGAATTAACGGACCTTCCATCAATATGTGGCGGCTGGACGACTTCATCCGGGACGCCATTAAGGCGGCCAAGCGAAATTTAACGCACTACGACGGGGACAAAACGGCCTTGCTTCGGGAGATGAACGATCTCATGGAGCAGGTGCGCGGGATGATCTATCGCGAAGAACAGATTCTTTTTCCGATGGCGATGGAACATCTGACCGAGGATGAATGGATCAAGATCGCGGGAGAGAGCGAGGTCATCGGCTTCTGCCTGATTGACGGAGCCGAGAAATGGATTCCCCACAGAGATCGACTGGACGGACAATCCATCGCCGACGGATATATTAAGATGGAGACCGGAACGCTGTCTCTACGGCAGCTGGAGCTGATCATGAATCACTTGCCCGTCGATCTGACGTTTATCGATCACAACGATATCGTCCGCTATTTCTCGCACGGCAAAGAAAGGATTTTCGCGCGCACGAAGGCCGTGATCGGCAGAACGGTGCAAAATTGCCACCCGCCCAAGAGCGCGCATGTGGTGGAAGCACTGCTGGACGACTTCAAATCGGGGAAGAAGGATTCGGAGGACTTCTGGATTCCGTTCCGCGACAAGTTCGTGTACATCCGCTACTTCGCGGTTCGCGACGATACCGGCGCCTACATGGGAACTCTGGAATTCACGCAAAATATCGGTCCTATTCATGCCATCCAGGGAGAGAAACGAATTATGTCTTAGGGCGTGTATGCAAACCCGCTCAGGGGCATCTCCCCTGCTGCGTCACTTTTGCTTGACGTACCTCCGGTACGCCTTCACAAAAGTTCCTTGCATGGAACGAAAATTCGGCAACATCTGCTATCCTCGGAGGTTGCATACACGCCCTAGGGAAGGCAGTGGAGAACGGTACGAAGAGCCGTCTTGGCGCAGCACGTCGGAATGCCGGATCAGGACGAGGCCGTCCCCGCGGAGTCGACTTGTTCAAGTCCTCTCGCGAAGCGGCCTCTTCCCGTCCGGCAGGTGTCGCGTCCTAAAGCGGCGGAGTCACTCCCAGCCGCGCCCAACCTTCCTTCGAAGGACCGTACACGGCAGGGATAGGCAGCCCCGCCTGGCGCATCAAGACGGTGACCTGTCCCCGGTGATGGGCGATATGTTTGATCAGTCCCATCAGTATCATGGCATTGGACTCCACTCGTCCGAACGCATTCTGGGTTTGCCGCAGCGTATCGTCCGTCCATTGTTCCCTGAGCGCGTCAACCGCATTCGCGGCCGCCGTCCTGAAGGTTTCCGCGAGCTCCCGCGCGGACGGCACCTCGTTCGCATCGCCCGCCTCGGCGATCGGCAAGCCGAATTCCGTTAAATACTCCGGAATATTCGAGACGAAATGCCAGGCGATCCTCCCCAGCGTGCGTCCTTCCGGATATACCGGCTGCCCCAGCGCCTCGTCCGTCAACCCGTCCAGAATCCCTTGGGTCAATACGGCCTCTTTGTTCCATTCGACGATAAAATCCTCAACCGTGAAATACATGCGGCCATCCTCCTTTAAGACAGTAGCTTGCCTCGATTCCATCTTAAACGGCGATAGCGACAGATTCTGTCATAGTTACGATTTTTCATTGAAATCCCGCCATCGACTCAAAGCGTCGAGGCAGCTTGGCGCAGCAGCGAAGTCAGCTCCGCGCCGTCGGGCGCTTGTCCCTTGCGAAGCTTCAGCGTTTTTCTTTCCGGCGGCCCTTCGAACCGATCTTCCGGCAGCTCCAAGCCCGTCGCGTTAAACAGCGTGAAGCTGACCGCCTCCTTCGAAGGCGAGATAACGGCGGCATACTTCCCGTTCTTGAGGAAATGGGGCTTCTTGTACTGAATGCGTTCTTGAACGCCGTCCACCGCCTCGTGGACGATAGCTCTCAGGGCGGTCGACAGCTCGACCTGCCACGGTTCTTTCAAAGATTCGATAAAATCGGTGACTTCCGGGTTCATTCTCATCTCTCCTTGTTTGTCGCTTCTTAATCCTGCCTCAACATGCCGAGTTGGAGCGCCAGATCGTTCTCCAGTCCGATATTCCGCGGACCGACGGCCTTATCCTCCAACCGTCTAAGCTCGACTTCCATCCGTTCGCAACCTCCGGGAGCCGGAATCCGGCGCGCCCAGCCGATCGCCTCTTCCATCGTTTCCGACTCGATGACCAAGTACTCCGCCAACAGCCACGAATCCGCCGGGAAGGGACCGCACTCCAGCTCCGGCTCGCCCTCCGGCGAGAACGCCATCCGAATTCCGCCCGAGCTGGGCTGCAGCCGCTCCGCGGCCAGAAGCACCCCCGCCTCGGCCATGGACGCCAGATTCGCTTCCTTGGCGAAGCGATGTTCCCGGCCAGGCGAGACGCCCGCTTCCGAGTATCCCGTCGCTTTGACGAGAAGCATAAATCGCATTCTGGATTCCTCCTTTCTATCTGTTACGACGAATCGGGAATCCGGAAATCGACATACGCGTGAAAATTAATTGGAGGAACGAGCGCCGCACTCCTCGGCCCGCGCGCGCAGCAGCTCTTGTTCGCGGACATTGCGGGTCATCGCCGCCGCCCGCTCGAATTCCAAGCGCGCCTCCCCGTATCTCTCCAGCTTCCTCAGCAGCTCTCCGCGAACGCTCGGCAGCAGATGATAGTTCTGCAGAGCGGACAAGCCGGCAATCTCGTCAACGATCTGCAGGCCGTAAGCGGGACCGAAAGCCATCGCGACCGCCACCGCCCGGTTCAGCTCGACGATCGGGGACGGAGCTTGCCGGGACAGTGCCTCGTACAGCGCGGCAATGCGAATCCAGTTGGTCTCCTCGGACGTCGGAGCCTCGGCGTGACACGCCGCGATCGACGCTTGCAGCGCATACGGCCCGAGCGGACGGCCGAGCTTGCGGCATCGTTCCAACGCCGCGAGACCGCGGCGAATCAGCAGGCGGTCCCACTGTGCGCGGTTCTGGTCCAGGAGCAGGACCGGCTCGCCTTGGTCGCCGACTCTCGTTCTCAGGCGCGAAGCTTGAATTTCCATTAACGCGACCAGCCCGTGAACCTCCGGTTCCCGAGGCGCAAGCTCCGCCAGAATACGGCCCAATCGAAGCGCCTCCTGGCAGAGCAAGGGCCTCACCCAGTGCTCTCCGGAGGTGGCCGCATACCCTTCGTTAAACATCAGATAGACGACCTCAAGCACCGCGGACAGCCGCTCAGCCAGCTCTGCGCCCGAGGGCATCTCGAATGAGTCTCTCTCGGCGTTTAACGTTTTCTTGGCCCGGACGATTCGCTGGGCGACGGTCGGTTCGGAGGTCAGAAAAGAGCGGGCGATCTCCTCCGTCGTCAGCCCGCACAGCAGCCGCAGCGTCAAGGCGACTCGGGCTTCCCGGGACAGCGCCGGATGGCAGGTCATGAAGACGAGACGGAGGAGATCGTCTCCGACCTCTCCGTCCAACGCCTTGTCCATATCGTCTTCCGAGTATAGCTCCGAGACGCGGGAAAGCTCCGCATATTTGTCGTCCCGCTGCCTGTTCCTGCGTATCCAGTCGATCGCCCGGCGCTTCGCCACCGTCATCAGCCATGCGCCCGGATTGTCCGGAATCCCCGTCTCCGGCCAGCGCTCCAGAGCGACGACCATCGCGTCCTGCGCCAGGTCCGCCGCGAGTTCCACGTCCCTGACCATTCGCGCCAACGCCGCGATCAGCTTGGGCGCCTCGATCCGCCAGATCGCATCGGCGGTTCGATGGGCCGACGGGCGATTCACGGGCGCCTGCGCTCGTCGAGCTGCTTGCGCAGGGCGGCCTGGCCGGCCAACGCCTCCGGCTCGCTCGTCAGGTCATGGGGCTCGAACACCTGCCTAAGCTCGACCTCCCCCTGGCCGAAGCCGTGGGGATCCGGCATGCGGAGCGCCCATTCGATCGCCTCTTCCCTGGATTTCACTTCGATGAGCGTGTATCCGGCGATAATCTCCTTGGCTTCCGTGAAGGGACCGTCGACCACCTTCGGCTTGCCGCCCGGCTCGGGGTAAGAAATTCGAATCGCCGCGGAAGTGGGCTGCAGGCCGTCCGCCGCGAGCAGCACGCCGGCTTTGACCAACTCCTCGTTGTACTGCCGCATCGCCTCGAGCAGCTCCGGGCTGGGGGGCGTTCCCGCTTCCGAATCCGTCGTTCCTTTTACGATCATCATAAACCGCATAGTTTTATCCTCCTAAATGAATTTCAAGTTATAAAGCATTGGAATTCCCAAGTGCGCAGTTAGGCATAATCAGGCCCCGGCAGAGCGGTCTTCCCAATCGTCGAGGAGAAAAGCCGTCAGCTCCGAAGCGATTCGCTTGGCGTCCAGCTTCTTGGTGTGGCCGAGCCCCCGCTTGCTGACCAGCCGCGCGTTCGGCAGCACGGTCGACAAAGCTTGAGCGGCACGGCGCAGCGATGCCGGACTCTCCGTGCCTTCGAGGACAAGCGTCGGCATGGCGGCTCCGCTCCAAAGCTTGCCGTCAAGCGGGCGGCCCCCTATGTGCCCTTCAAGCAGCTTCGCATCGTACGGAAGCGTATGGGCAACGGCCTTCAATCTGTCCCAGGTTCCCGGCATCAGCCGGAGCATGAACGGAACGAAAGCGGGGGCGCCCATGCCCTTGGTCATGAAGTAGCGAATGGCGTCCTCCCTGCGATCCTGCGCGATCATCTCGCTCACTTGCTGGACGAAGTCCTCCGGCGGCCTGGGGTCGCCGGGGTTCACGATGAACGGCGGCTCGTGCAGCGCCAGCCTGGAGATCGTCGCTCCCTTGGCCGCGGCTTGAAGCGCAAGCACCGCGCCCGAGGACAAGCCGTACACGCAAGCTTCGCCTCCCGCCTCTTCGATCAGCGCCTGCAGATCTTCGATCTCGCGATCCGTCGAGTAGGACAAGCCGTCTCCGCTGTCGCCGCGTCCGCGCCGATCGTAATTGTAGACCGTAAACCTCTCCGCCAGGCAGGACGCGAGCTGCATCATTCCGGGAAATTTGCGGTAGCTGAACGCGCCTCCTGTCAGAATAAGCGCCGGCCCTTGCCCGGTCTTGTCGTACGCGATCTTCGTTCCGTCCTTGGAAATCACTGTCCGCATCTGCATTCTCCTTTGCATTTTTGCCGTTCTATATTTTACGACGATCCGGATGCCGGCCAATCGACAGATGGGCGAAAAAATTTTTCCGCGCCGCGACCCGCTTGTCCGATCCCGCTACCGAGGCCCTCCTACACGTGAAGGCCACCCTGTAGTGGATGGCCTTCATTGTTCAATGGATCTAGGGGAGTCCCGTCATTTTCCAAGTTTATATTTATCCACATCTTAGCAAAGCGGATTTCATAAATCTACATCCCCAAGGCCTATTCAGCGCTCAATCCCGTAATCCCACCCCAAAGCATCGTTAAAATTTCCTCATTCTTTTCAGAAAAGAAATGCCCGCTTAATGAAAAAATCCGCTTGGCTGCGCGCTTTAGGCGGGCGAGCCGCTCGAATGCCGATTCTCATCATCCTCAATCTGCCAGACGGACAGCCTGCGATTTTATCGTATGATGGTCCGAGGGAAGGGGCGAGTAACGTGTTGAACAAATATTGGACTTTACCTTTAACGCTTGTATTGATTGCTATCTTGGCTTGGCCGGCTCCTGGCGCGTCGGCGCAGACGCTCGGCGGAACGACGGTATACGTTAACGGTCAACCGGCATCGACGACCGTCATTATACAGAACGGATATCAGCTTGTGCCGGCATCCTGGTTTCGCGGCCTGAACGTCTCGGTCGGCTGGAGCGAGCAATACCGCTCGGCCGTGCTCACGACATCGTCGATCCAGCTCGGGTTTCCGGCGGGCGAACGCCATTCCGATTATCGGAGCGCCGGGAAGACGGCATGGCAGAGGGACAACCTGGATACGCGGACGACGCTCATCGGCGGAACCGCCTACGTACCGCTGGCGTATACGGCAAGAAAGCTCGGCTTCGGCGTCCAATACGATTCGCGTAAAGGAGCGGCGTTGATCTCGACGGGAGAGAGCGGCTTCGTCGCGATGTCCCAGCAGAAGCAATCTTCGGACGAAGAGCTTCTCTGGCTGTACCGGATTACGGAAGCGGAGGCGAGCAGCGAGAGCTACGCGGGCAAAGTAGCGGTCGCGGCTTCGATCCTGAACCGGGTCGAGCATCCCGAATGGCCGGATACGATTATCGATGCGATTTTCCAAGTAGACTATTACAACGGCAAAGCCTTCTATCAGTATTCTCCGGTGCTGGACAAACGCATTTATTCAGTGTCGCCGAGCCAGGAGACGAAACGCGCCGTGCAAGAAGCGCTGAACGGTTCCGATCCGGGACTCGGGGCCATCGTCTTCTACAATCCGAAGAAGACGGACAACGCCTGGGTGCGAAGCCGCCCGGTTACCGTGAAGATCGGCAATCACGTATTTGCGAAATAATCGAAAGCCCCGTCCGAAGGGAACATCCGCTCGGACGGGGCTTTCTCGCGTTGCAGAAGATTACTTTCCGCTCCACCGATTTCCGGGTTGCTTCACCTAGTTCTCGAACACATACCACCAAGGAATGACGAAGGGAAACAGGACGACCAGCAGGCACGCGATCACCGTCTCCATGACCGTGTCGTCCATCTGACCGGAAGTCCATCCAATTTAATAAAAAAAAGCCCCCCGTATCGAGGGCTTTCTGGAGGAAATAGGGAAGTATTGTCGAAAAAGTAAAGATTCAGATAGGTCGTTGGAACCACGCGGCATGACGATTTATCGCAAATTTGTGCCTTAGGAGGTTTTCTCCCTGAATCAACGATTGGACTATCTGGACAATCTGAGAACCGCGCTGACGGTTCTGGTCGTCGTCTTTCATACCGCGATCGCATATGGGGCATCCGGTTCGTGGATACTGGTGGACGTCGACACAAGCGAATTGACGATAACCTCCATTTTGCTGACCTTGTTCACGGCCGTGTGCCAAGCTTTCTTTATGTCGCTGTTTTTCTTTGTCTCCGCGTACTTTATTCCGACGTCCTACGATCGCAAAGGACCGAGCCGCTTCTTGAAAGATCGCCTGATCCGCTTGGGAATCCCGCTCGTTGTCTACAGCTTCCTGATCGGCCCCGTGACGGGCTGGTATGCCCACTTGCGCGGTACAACGACGTTACAGGAGTTCTATCGTGCCGAAGTGTGGAGCTTCAAACATATCTTCATAGGGCCGGCATGGTTTATTGAGGCTTTGCTCCTGTTCTCGGTTCTATACGTCGCTTACCGTCTGCTGACCGCGAAAAGAGGGACGGCTTCGCCCGAGATCCCCTTCCCTTCCGGCAAGGTGTTGCTCCTGTTGGCCGTTGCCAGCGGCTTGGTCGCGTTCGCGGTTCGATTCGCTTATCCTGCCGGCGAGGGGCCGCTCGGGCTCCAGTTCGGCTACTTCCCGTTATACATCTTGTTCTTTATCGCCGGCCTCCTGGCTCGCCGTCACAACTGGCTGGAACGGCTGACCGCCCAAACCGCCAAACGTTGGGGATGGATTGCGGTCCTCGTCATCCCCGTTCTCCCCGTCGGCTTAATCCTGACGGGAGCTCTCGAGGGGGACATCGCGTTCGAGGGCGGCTTTAACGCGCAAGCCGTACTGTATGCGCTCTGGGAGCCCTTCGTTTGCTTCGGCATTATTCTGGTGCTGCTGCGCGCCTTCCAAACCCGCTTCCATGCGTCCGGCCGCCTGCGCAAGTGGATGTCCGACCACGCTTATGCCGTATACTTGATCCATCCGCCCGTGATCGTCTTCTGGACGATCGTCGCGCAACCGCTGGACTGGCCCGCGGCTGTCAAATGGGTCATCGTCTCCATCCTTAGCGTCGGCCTATGCTTCCTGGTTTCCGCCGCGATTCGCTTAATCCCGGGAGCGAAACGAATCGTCTAAGCCGCGAATGGCAAGCATACGCTTCCCGGCTTCGGCCTGTCTCTTATTTCGACGGAGCCATATTGTTGTAGATGCGCGTCGCATTCACTTTCCCCGTGCTTGGATCCTCGGTCGTAAATCCCGATACGATGTTCCCGACCTTAAATTCCTTCTGCAGCAGCTCTTCCGACGGCTCCGCGGCCGTCGGACCGTCGATGCCCATAGCCGTTTCCGGCGTCACGGTCACCCACAAATCGCCGACCTTGAAGCTGTGGCCGTCCTCGCTCACTTCGGTGATGACGCCTTCGATATTGACCGCCGCCTTGCCCGTAGTGATCGGGGGCTTCGTCGTGACGGCCGAAGGCTGCGGCTGCGAAGAGGCGGACGGCGTCGGAGCGCTCTGGTTTACCGTAAGAATGCTGACCGCCAATACCGCGCAAGCCGCTGCACCGATTGCCCAACCCGTTAACGTTCTTTTCTTTGCGTATTCCATCTTGATCTTCTCCTTTGGTTTGTTCTCTTCTTGCGTCGTTCTTTCCGTTGCCTGCATTAGCTTCCGATACGTTTCTTCTTTGAAATTGTCGCTTGTCCTCACGTTGGACATGGCCGATTTATAGACAGATTTCTTCATTCTCCGAGCCTCCGATCTTCTTCTTCAAGAGGAAGCGTCCTCTTGCCAGCCAAGTGCCCACGGTCGCCGGCTTGGCCTGCATAATCACCGCGATTTCCTGAATCGAATATCCCTCAAAATAGTGCAGATGAATCGGAATCCGATACTTCTTGTCCAGAGCGAGTACGGCCTGCAGGATCTCGTTCTCTTCTTCGGGGAGGTAGCTCAGGTTCTCGGGAACGGGGGTTCTGCTTCTGAACCACCCGGTTTTCAGCATATTTTTGCTTTTATTGATTGCCGTGCGAATCAGCCACGCCTTCTCGTGTTCGTCGTTCTCGAATGCGGGCCGCTTCTGCAAATAGGCGAGAAACACTTCCTGCGCCACTTCTTCGGCATCGGCTATATTTTTCAAGTAGGCAAAAGCGATTTTGATCAGGCTTTGCGAATATAACTCCAACACCCGTCGCACAGATTCATTGAGCTCATATGAATTGCACACCTCAGCGCCTCCTTTCACTGTTAATACAATCGAGCGCGCTTCTATTTTTCATCGCTTCGGAATTTTTTTGACATGCGCCCGCTTGGAAGCGGACCGAGACGCCGACCTCTCTCCTGCATAGACGCAAAAAAGCCCGCAAATGATTGCGGGCCAGTCGGAATGGATCAATTTGCTAATCTTGCTTATACTTCTTCTTCAACGTGTCGGAGGCGACTCCCGCGCCGATCATAAGAAACAGCGGCACGAAGTTCCATAAGAACGATCCCCCGATTAATTCCATGTCCGTCGACGCGAATTTGTTCAGAAGCAGCACGACCAGCTTGATGACGAGCAAGGCGGCTCCTGCCAGAAACAGAACATCGACGATAAACTTCAATCTCGGATAGGCCAGCTGTCTGCCCTCTTGAATCACTTTTTTCGTCAACTCCTCATCGCTCCTTAGCAGTTCATCGATGGTTACTTCGAACAGATCGCTTATTTTGATAATAATCTCGATTCCGGGGTAATTCTGACCGTTCTCCCACTTCGACACCGACTGCCGGCTCACATACAGCTTCGCGGCCAATTCCTCCTGCGACCAGCCCTTCTTGCTTCTTTCCGTTTTCAACTTCTCGCCGAAGATCATTGCAGCAGCTGCCTTTCTGTCGTTTGATAAGCCCATATTGATTGAGCCGCACGCAAAAGTAAAGAGCGCTCTGGTTGCGCAAGCCCCGCAACCTGCGGTTGCAGGCGTACGGGTGCGGGTTCTCGGGTGCGCGGCATTGAATTTCGGAGAGACGCGGGTGCAATACTAAAGCGAAAAATACATCCGAAAAAGGTGAATGCCATGACGAATCCAACCTCCGATGACCGGGAAGCCATCGAAAAAGTTCGCGAATTGATTAAAGGCATCGAGACGGCGATGCTGACGACGGTATCGGAAGAAGGACTGGTTTCGCGTCCTATGAAAACCCAGGAGATGGACTCCGACGGCAGCTTATGGTTTCTGACTCAGAAAGACAGCGGCAAATTCCACGAGCTGCTGCGAAATCGGCAAGTCAACGTGGCCTATGCGGGCAAGTCCTTCGTTTCGATCCGCGGCACGGCCGAGCTGGTGGAAGACGTGGAGAAGCTGAAACAATTCTGGAATCCGATGTATAAGGAGCTGCTGGAGACGACGTACGACGATCCTAACCTCGTCCTGATCAAGGTGAACGCCGAAACGGCCGAGTATTGGGATTCGGGCAACAAATTCCAGATGGCGAAGTTCATGCTGCGCAGGTTAATGGGGAAAAATACGGAAGGAACGGAGATCAATCGGATCGTGACGCTGAGTTAGAGGACGCTTAGGGGTTGTCCCGTAAACAGGGAAGTACAAGATTATCGATGAAAATAATCCATCGATAATCGTTCTGTACGCCTCTATTTACTCATGGGACAACCCCTTCGGCGATACGATTTGTTATTTTTTCAGCATATGGAACACTTGCTCGACATCCTTGTCGCCGCGGCCGGACAGGTTGATGACGAGAATCCGGTCCCTGTCCATCGCGGGAGCCAGCTTCTTCGCGTAGGCGAGCGCGTGCGCGCTCTCCAGAGCCGGTATAATGCCCTCGACGCGGGACAGCTCCTGGAACGCTTCCAGCACTTCCTCGTTCGTGACCGTCGCGTATTCGGCCCGGCCCGTCACCTTCAGGTGACTGTGCTCCGGTCCGATGCCCGGATAGTCGAGCCCGGCAGCGATCGAATAGGTTTTCCTGGGTTCGCCGTTCTCGTCGAGCAGCACCAGGCACTTGAAGCCGTGAATGGTGCCCGGGACGCCTTGAGTCAAAGTCGGCGCCTGGTCGGGCTCAACGCCGATGAGGCGTACGCTCGGCTCGTCGATGTAGTGAGCGAACGCGCCGATCGCGTTGCTGCCGCCGCCCGCGCAAGCGATAACCGCGTCTGGAAGGCGTCCTTCCTTCTCGATAATTTGCCGTTTCGACTCTTCGCTGATGATCGCCTGGAAATGCTTGACCATCGACGGGAACGGATGCGGACCAACCGCGGAGCCGAGCAGATAGAACGTATTTTTGTAGTTCTGCACCAGATCGCCCAGCGCTTCGTCGACTGCGTCCTTCAGACGTCCCTGTCCCTTGTCGACCGGCACGACGGTTGCGCCGAGCAGCTCCATCCGGAACACGTTCAGTGCCTGACGCCGCGTATCTTCCGCCCCCATGTAGATGATGCACTCCATATTGAACATCGCGCAAGCCGTCGCCGTGGCGACTCCATGCTGTCCGGCTCCGGTCTCGGCGATGATCCGCTTCGCTCCCATCCTCTTGGCGAGCAGAATCTGGCCGATCGCATTATTGATTTTGTGCGCCCCGGTATGGTTCAGATCCTCGCGCTTGAGGTAGATCTTGGCGCCGCCCCAAGCTTCGGTCAGTCGTTCGGCATACGTCAGCGGGCTCTCGCGGCCAACGTATTCGCGAAGGTAATAGCGAAGCTCCTCCTTGAAGTCCGGGTCGTCTCTGAACTTGTAAAACTGTTCACTCAAGTAGTTCAGCACATCCTGCAGTTCCGGCGGAACGAAGCTTCCCCCGAACTCTCCGAAGTATCCCTCTTCTTGCAACTGTCGACTCATGTAAGCGCCTCCATGTATGGGATAGCAAATCTTTCTAGCTATTATACCAAAAGATCGAGTCCAAGGAGTATCTATGTTGATACGGAATGGCGAATCGCCCTAACGCTGGGTATCTTTTGGCATAGCGTTACTTGTGGTACGATTCTTGTTCATCCACGTCCTGTCAGTACAACTCCAATGCCCGAAAAACTCTTTCTCGTTAAGTATTGATTGATAGACAGGCTTAAGAAAATCAACAAGACAAGTCATCATATCCTGAAACGCAAGCGGTTCCTCAATCCCTAAACGACGCACGAAAGCCGTCCATTGCTTGATTCGGCTGTCATCATCAGCAAATTTTGCCTGAAACAAAGGATGCTCTCTTTCCAATGCTGTGCCCCGTCGTTGAATGGTTTCGAACACTGCCTCGTAAAGGATGCGACCATCAAAGTCATTCGTCGTTAGCAGGGTATAGATATCAAAAAAATCCTTCATCCGACTATTCATAGCCGATAATGCAATCATCGCTTCGAATTTTTCTGAAATAACGGATTCCTTCGAGTACGCTTGCACCTGCGGAACTGCCATATCAAGCAGAACAGGGTAGTTGATAAGCTGCGGCTTCGGAACCACGACATCGCCAAATCCGATATCAAACTGCAAGTTCTTTCTCATTCGCCCCAGAAAAGCTGTCACCTTAATTCTTACACCCTCATAATCGGCATCCTCTTTAATCCTTTCCGTTGTCATTTCATCTAACTGAAAAACAATGCCATCTGCAGGAACATCTATGGAGCAAATCGTGATAAACAATTCCCTTAATATTCCCAGATCATTGGCAATCTGTCTGGCGAGAAAATCAACATCTTTGGTTGGGCGTGCCTTGAACTGGGTCTGCGAAAACAGAAATAGTCCACCCTTTAAGATGAATTTGTCCCTGTAATCAGAAATTGACAAGCGGTACAAGAAGCGCTCTTGAAAATAAAGCAACAGCACAGTGTCAAATGCTTTTCCCGAAGATTTGGCTATATTTTTCAAACGCTCCGAAACGGAAGCAGGGATGTTTTTAATATCACTCATCAGATCAACACCTCGAGATATTTTTGCAGTACAGTCCGAATTCTCAGCTTATCTGCATAAGATACCAACTTCGTAATATTTTTCTCAGGTGATTTAAGATAGTTCCTCAATCCCTCTTTCATCAAATCAATACCGATCTTCTCACGATACCGCACAATATCGCATATGGTCTTTTCACGGTCATAGATTTTAACCGCTGCCCCATCAATATGAACCTCATCCATTCCTATTTTAAATTGAGCATCTGCCAAATATATAATTTTAATCGGAGGGTATTCCGGAAGTTTCGGTTTTTTGCCGCCACGATGAATGGCTATTTGATATTGCCAAGGATTGTAGGTTGTCAATTCATAGTAGGATAGTGCTGAAAGAAGACAAATGACTCCTTTCGGAACAAGCTTTGATACCTCGATGATTTCATCCAATGGCTCGATCAATTGATTGGAATGTCTATAAACGCCTTGTTTCACTCGAACGATTTCACCCATTGATTCTAGCTTTTTTACATAGTAGGGCGAAATTCCAGCATTTAGAAAATCTCTAGTTCGAGCAAGTCCATTCTGTTTTTCCAGAACATGCTCCGTAATTCTTAAAATCTGATCGTTCATGTTCTCACCACCACTCACATTTGAAAGACAAATAATCCTTCAATAAATTATTCGATAACCTACTAGCGATCCCTTCTATTATTCACTAAAAGTTCTGCATTTAGACGTAAAAGCAGAAAAATACCCTATAACCGTTAACGGGCTATAGGGCAAAAAGATCTTAAATTTAGCTTGTTTCTGTTTATATTTGACCACCAATACTATGGTTCGAATGAGCGCTTAAGCCCCCAACTGTAGATTTAGCATCGCCGCTTCCACCTTCAACTCAACCCTCTGCTTTACCAGTAGCGGCGATACGACTCACCGTAGCATTTATAGAGCAAAATCGAAGGCACCCAATCGGGTGCCTTCTCTGAGTCGTTTGTATAAAATATATCTAGCATGGTCCTCTCAGGACTTAGGTGCGGAACGTTCCGCACCCGACAGCACCCACTTGCCTTGCTTCATGAGTTCAATCGCCCGGCTTGTCTCCTCGAAGACCGCTTCGCGTTCTTCCTCCGGCACAGGAACCGCCAGTACGCCCCTGGAGATCTCCTCCAGTTCGCTCATTCCCTCGAACAGTCGCTTGTCACGCATGTCATACCCCTCCTTCTCCGAAACAATTTGAGCATCTAGGCTAGTTACCACTCCAGATCGAGCCCAAGCAACTTCCATGAACTCGAATTTGATAAAGCAAAAGGGTTGGGAGAAACCGACCGAGCGGAGGGGAAGCCCTTGTCCGAACCTGGGGTGTCCATTATTACCTGCACGAATCAGCCCGGTTTTGCCGCGAACATCTTGAACAATTACCGGATTCAACGCTACAAGCGCAAAGAACTGATCGTCATCCTTAACAAGGACGGCGTCAGCTTGGAGGAGTGGCGGCGGAAGACCGCGGGTTATCCCGATGTGACCGTCTATCAAGTGCCGGAGCGAATCTCGCTGGGACAATGTTTAAATGGCGGCATCTGCCGGGCCAAGTATCCGCTCGTCGCCAAATTCGACCACGACGATTATTATTCGCCGTACTATCTAAGGGAGCAAGTCCGGACGCTCCTGCGCACGGGAAGCCCGGTAGTCGGCAAGCACGCGTGTTTGGTTTATCTGGCTGCAAGCCGCCAGCTGATCATCCGGTCTCCTCATGAACGGAATAAATTCGTCGGATTCGTTCAAGGCGGAACCCTCTTGTTCTGGAAGAAACTGTTCCGCAACGTCCCCTTCCCGGATATCTCGCTTGGCGAGGACGTCAAATTTCTACGGAGCTGCTCCAAGAAAGGCTACCGCATATACGCGACCTCTCCCTATAACTACGTCTACATCCGCAGAAAAGATAAAAGCACTCATACATGGCGAGTGAGCGATCGCCGCTTCCTGATCGGAAGCCGGCCCGTTGCCGTGACCCGGTATTTCCGCCGTCTTGCCGTACGCAAGGCTTGAACTGAGCCGCTATCTTAATCTCTGCACTTCGCGCATACGCCTTGATACTCGACCTTGCAGCTGTCGACCTGGAACGCACCTTTATTCGTCCCGACGACCCACAACGCTTCGGCATGCTCCGGCTCCAAGTTGTAGATTCCGCCGCAAAGCCTGCAATGAAAGTGCCAGTGATTCTCGTCGGCCAGCTCGAAATTGCTCGATTTGCTGCCGTTGGAGAGCTCGCGGACGACACCGATCTCCTTCAGGATCTTCAACGTGCTGTACACCGTCATCTGGCTGACGTAAGGAAATTTCTCGGCCATGCCCGCATAAATCCGCTCCGCCGTCGGATGCGACAATTCCAGTAGCAGTTCGATAATCCGAACGCGCTGGGGAGTGATGCGCAATCCTTCTTCTTTCATTTTGGCCAGTATCGTTTCTTTGCTCAGCATGACCGTCATCATTCATCCTCCTTTTTCGAACTGTATAGCAGGAAAGCAAAGAGCAGTATTCGGCAACAAATACTGCTCTTTGCTTTCGATGTTCGGATTACAGGGTAGAAGATCCGGCCTCCGACGGCCTTATTTCAAGTCGAAACGATCTGCATCCATGACCTTGACCCAGGCGGCGATGAAGTCGCGCACGAACTTGGCCTTGTTGTCGTCTTGGGCGTACACTTCCGCGATGGCGCGCAGTACGGAGTTGGAACCGAATACGAGGTCCGCGATCGTCGCTGTGCGCACGACCTCGCCCGACTTACGGTCGCGTCCTTCATATACGCCGTCTTCCGCAGGCTTCCATTGCACTCCCATATCAAGCAGGTTCACGAAGAAGTCGTTCGTGAGCAGGCCAACCTGCTCCGTGAATACGCCGTGCTTGGTGCCGCCGTAGTTGGCGCCCAGTACGCGCAGTCCGCCGATAAGCGCCGTCATCTCCGGAGCGGTAAGGTTGAGCAGCTGCGCCTTGTCTACAAGAAGCTCTGCAGGGCTTACGCTGTACTGCTTCTTCTGATAGTTGCGGAAGCCGTCCGCAACGGGCTCCAGCACTGCGAAGCTCTCTGCGTCCGTCTGCTCTTGGGTCGCGTCGCCGCGTCCGGCGGTGAACGGAACGGTCACGTCGAAGCCCGCATCGCGTGCGGCTTTCTCCACCGCCGCGCTGCCACCCAGAACGATCAGATCGGCCAGGCTGACCTTCTTGTCCAGATCGTCTTGAATGGCTTCCAGGATCGCAAGGACTTTCGCAAGCTGCTTCGGCTGATTCACTTCCCAGTCCTTCTGCGGAGCCAGACGGATTCGAGAGCCGTTGGCGCCGCCCCGCATGTCGGAGCCGCGGAAGGTGCTGGCCGAAGCCCAAGCGGTCGTGACCAGCTCGCCGATCGTAAGTCCGGAATCCAGAATCCTCGACTTCAAATCCTCGACTTCCTCATTCGTTAATTCGTAGTCTGCGGCGGGCACCGGGTCTTGCCAGATCAGAACTTCATCCGGAACTTCCGGTCCCAGGTATCTGGCGCGAGGCCCCATGTCGCGATGCGTAAGCTTGAACCATGCGCGGGCGAAGGCATCCGCGAATTCGTCCGCGTTCTCGTAGAAGCGACGGGAAATCTTCTCGTAGACCGGATCGACGCGAAGCGCCATATCCGCGGTGGTCATGATCGTCGGAACGCGAATGGACGGATCTTCCGCATCCGGCGCGAGATGCTCCACGGCAGGATCTACAGGCGTCCACTGATGCGCCCCCGCCGGGCTCTTCGTGAGCTTCCACTCGTATCCGAACAGCAGCTCGAAGAACCCGTTGTCCCACTGCGTCGGATTCGCGGTCCACGCGCCTTCGATGCCGCTGGTGATGGCGTCGCGGCCCTTGCCGGAGCCGTGCGTGCTAATCCATCCCAAGCCTTGCGCCTCTACGGCGGCCGCTTCAGGTTCCGCGCCGACGTGGGCGGCGTCTCCCGCGCCGTGAGCCTTGCCGAACGTATGCCCGCCGGCTACGAGCGCAACCGTCTCTTCGTCGTTCATTCCCATCCGCTTGAACGTCTCGCGGATGTCGCGGGCGCTTGCCAACGGGTCGGGAGTGCCGTTCGGGCCTTCCGGATTGACATAGATCAAGCCCATCTGCACGGCGGCAAGCGGGTTCTCGAGTTGACGATCGCCGGTATACCGCTTATCCCCCAGCCATTCCGTCTCGACTCCCCAGTAAATATCCTCTTCCGGATGCCACACGTCCTCGCGGCCGCCGCCGAAGCCGAACGTCTTGCCTCCCATCGATTCGATGGCGACATTGCCCGTCAGAATGAACAAGTCCGCCCAAGAAATCTTGTTGCCGTACTTCTGCTTGATCGGCCACAGCAGCCGACGCGCTTTATCGAGATTGCCGTTGTCCGGCCAGCTGTTCAGCGGCGCAAACCGCTGCGTGCCGGTGTTGGCCCCGCCGCGGCCGTCGCCCGTGCGGTATGTACCCGCGGAATGCCAGGCCATACGTATAAAGAACGGACCGTAGTGTCCGTAGTCGGCCGGCCACCAGTCTTGACTGTCGGTCATCAGATCGCGCAGATCCTGCTTAAGCGCCTGGTAGTCCAGTTTTCCGAATTCTTCCTCATAATTGAACTGTTCGTCCATAGGGTTCGACTTCCGGTCATGCTGGTGAAGAATGTTCAAGTTCAACTGGTTCGGCCACCAATTTCTGTTCGTCGTACCGCTAGACCTGTGACTTGCAGCGCTTCCATGATGGACCGGACACTTGCCGGCACCCGCACTCACCATATCCATTCCTGTCACCCCTAAAATATAATGAATTTCAAATAATAATGATTCTAATTTAGTTATAAGGCTACTCGCCCAAGAAATCAACCTTTAATTTTTGGACGAAAACAAAAAGAAACCTTTCCCTCCGGCCGCCGAATGCCATTGGAAAAAGTCTCTTGATCTTCATCTTCTAGATTAAGGACGTTGGATGAATAATTGCGTCCAATACGTTCGATATTCGCTTGTCTGATTGCCTGGCACATAACCGACTCCGGTGTCCGTAAAGCGGCGATCCAAAATGTTGGCTCGGTGGCCCGCGCTGTTCATCCACAATCTCACGACCTCTTCGGGCGTTGTCGGACCGGCTGCGATATTTTCCGCGGAAGCTCTCCACTCTACTCCGAATCTGTCCAGCATTTGCTGCGGAGAGCCGTAAAGCGGGGAGTTATGGCCGAAATAGTTGTTGTCCCGCATATCGGTCGATTTCAGCCGGGCCAGCTCCGCCAGCGTCGAGTTCAGCGTCAGCGCGGGAATGCCCCGGCTTGTTCTCTCCATATTAACGAGTCTGAACACCTGCAGTTCGAACGCGTTGGATTGCTTAATGCGCGGCTTCAAGCCGCTCGCTCTTCTGACCGGAGTCTTGACGCTTCGCTTCGGGCCTGTCGTCCGCCTCGCTGCCGGCTTCACCTTCCTGTTCCAGGATATTCTTCTCTTCATAATTGAACCTCCATTCTATAATTGGATCCATTCAATATATGGAGAATGAAGACTCCCTGCTTGTACCTCGACCTAAGCGAGCGGCCCTGCTTCCGATTAAAGCGAATTAAACACCGCCTCTCTTCGCACGATTTTTCCTATTTTAGCCGCAAAGGCTTTTTCTACGATCCAATAAATCAGCTGAATCCCGATAAAAAGGCCGAGTATAATTCCAATGTTGGTCTGAAAAGGAATGTAATCGCCCGTTTGGATGGACAGGCTTCTGTGTATTTCCTTGCATAGGGCAATGCTGGGGAACAGCATCAGCAGGAAAGCCAACGTCATGACCGGCCTGTACACGCTGATCAGCATGTTGTTAATCTCTTTGGGTCTGTAGCCCAACAAACCCAGAACCAACATTTCCTTCTTGCTGTCCTGAAAATTAAGAAGCAGTACCAAGTAGATGAGAATAAGTCCCGCGACGCATCCCAGCAGTTGATTGATGACCGCGCTCATCCGATTGGAGACGACTTCCTTGTCGAGCGCCGCCAAACGGTCTGCTCTCGCTGTAACTTGCCCAGGAATCGACGATTCCAGCTCGTTGCTCCAATAGCCGTTATACGAGGTTTCCGGCAGGCCGAGCCAATTGGTCAACAGTTTCTTTGCGATGTAAATGGAGTTGCTTTCCGCGTTCTCCGCCACGCCGGCTATGACGGCCGAATAAGGTTCGCCCGAGATCGCAAGGGTAATGGTATCGCCCTTCTGAAGACCGTACACTTCCTCCAGGGCAGGGCCGATCCATATTCCGTTATCCTCCGGAACGGTCAGCCGTTCCTTGTTCCGATCGTGCAGCTCCAGCATATTCCCGCCGCCGGACCCGGACAGGCCGACGATGTGCTGTTGAATAGGCTCGCGAGCGCCTGATAGCTGGATGGAAGCCGGAACCTTCAAGTACAAATCCGAACGCGCGGATTTTCCCAGATCGTCCTGAACAATCTCATCCAACCGTACGTCGTACGCATAATGATGTCCCTCCGTCTGCGACCGGTAGACTTTATCGCTGCTCATGTAGAGGGAAATACTCATCATAAAAAGGCTCATGCTTACGCCGACGGAAATCAGGCTGAGCACGCAGGTAACGGGCTTGCGAAGCGCGATTCTGACCGAGATTCTGCGGCTTTCCGGCCATATGGAGGATAGTTTGTCGGCAATTCGGTTAACGGTTCGATTTTCCTTGCTCGTATCCGAATCGCCGATAAGCAGGGCAGTCTCTTTCTTGCCAAACGTTGCGCAGGACCACACGGTCGCGGCGCACAACACCGAGATGACAAGAACAACGCCGTAAAACAGGCTGACGGCGTGGATCCCCTTTTCAACATCGACAATCCCGTAGGAAGCCGTATAGGCGTTCAGCAGCACCCCCGAGAAGATCCACCCCAATAAAGCCCCCGTTAACGAAGCGGCCGTGGACAGGATAAGCGTACACGCCGCATATGTCCGCACGATGACCCGATTACTGAAACCAAGCGCCTTAAATCCGCCAATCTCTCTTTGATGCCGGCCGAAATAATGTCGGTAAAAAAGGAATGTCGCAAATGCGCTCATAGCCAAAAAGCATAAGAGAAAGGTCCACGCCAAAGACGTGTTGGCCTCCAGAGCCGCAAGCAAATCGGCTTGAGCTTCAGTCAAAGTCGCCCCTGAGCGCATGATCCTCCGCAGGGTATCCCTATTGTTATCAATAGAGAACTGAACAAAAAAGTACATAAATGAAGTCAACAGGATCAGAAGGCTCAGCAGAGCAATGTAGCTCCTGTTCTTCAACAGACTTCGTCCGGCTTCTTTGAACAGCAGACGTTCGCTTGTTCGAATGCTCATCCGATTTCCCAACTCATTTCATCGGCGCTAATGGGGGCATGATTCCGCCTGTCGTGATGAATTCGTCCATCTTTCATCGTAATCACGCGTTCGGCGGTATCGGCGATCCTTAAATTGTGGGTGATGAACACGACCGTTACGCCGTATTGCTGTTTGATCGAGTGCAATAACTTGATCACCCGTCTGCTGTTCTCCTCGTCCAGAGCTCCGGTCGCCTCGTCGCAAAACAGGATTTTGGGATTTTTAATGATCGCCCTGGCTACGGATACCCTTTGCTGCTGTCCGCCGGATAATTGCGAGGGGAATTTATGTAAAATGTCGTCTATTCCGAGCATTGCCGTGATTTCGCCAAAGGGTAATGAGGTTTCCCGGCTCGTCGTCATTCCAATCCGAATGTTCTCCTCCGCCGTCAAATTCGGCAGCAGAAGATAGCTCTGGAAGATATGGCCGATGTCGTTCCTCTTCAGATCCGCCATCTGGGAAGAATTAAACGCAGTAAGCTCGGAACCGTTGTAGAGCACCTTGCCGGAAGTCGGTCTTAGCAGCCCCGATATAATATTCAGAAGCGTCGTTTTGCCGGAGCCGCTTGCACCGAGGATGACGTTGAACGAGTTCGAGGAGATGGACAGATCCACTCCGTTTAATACGGTTTCGTTTTCATGGAATCTCTTCACGATTTTCTCTGCGGTCAGGATCGTTTCCATTGCCATCGTATCCCTCAATTCTAATTGTCAGACGATCGGGGCCATTATGAGATCAAGTTGCTCTTGGATCAGCTCGGGTGAAGCAGGCATACTCATGGCCAGAACATTCAATCCTTCAAGCGAAATAACGAAATGCCTTGCTCTTCTCTCTACATCCGCAAGAGCTAAGCGCGTCATTTCTTGCCGTTCAATCCCGTAGGAGAGGACACGGGAGACGACGGCAGCCGCGCCATTAAAGTATGCCCCCAGCACTTCCTCCGGAAGATGGCGTCTTCGAGATAAGAAATATTCGTAGCTGGCCGCTCTAATCGTGTTTTTCGCATTCACCAATTCCTCTTTCTGCTTTTGCAGAAACCCGTTCAACAGCTCGACGGCGTTCCTTCCCTGCTTCATGCCCTCGGTGAAATACGCATAATCATCTTCTTTGCTCAACGATAAAATATCCTCGAAAATCTCCTGCGCAGAGCTGTAGTACTTGTATAACCCGCCGCGGCTTATTCCGCATTCTTCGACAATGTGTTTCATGGTGACGGAGGGATAACCCTCTCGTATAAAGACTTTCTCGGCTTTCTCCAAAATGAATCGCTTCTTCTTAATCGCTTTTGGCGTCAACGGCATAGGAATGTTCCTTTCATGCTGAAAAGTGACACGCGTGTCGATAATAGAAAAATACGACATGCGTGTCGCTTTTGTCAAGTCCTCGGCGCCGAACGTTGTTTCAAGACTTTAATAATTTGGTGATTGATTATTATCGGATATGCTGATATGATAGTTTTCGTAGATTGGAAGAAGAAGCTATTAATTTTCAAAAAAATCTGAGGTTCTCTGTCAGCAGATAATTTTTGACCACTTCCGACAAGAAGTTGAGGCCAACGGACAGCCGGGTCAAATGCCGATTGGCAACTTTAGTTGCCTTATTGATTGAGTTAAAAGCTCAAATTTTATGAGTTGGTTACTTTACAACCAGTGCATTCCGCACACAACTTGTGAAACGGTCAATAAGAGTGGCATAGTGATTATTTGCTATTTAGACTCTGAATCCACCGGATATATTTTGAATATTAAGAAGCTTCTACTGAAATGTTCATTTCACATGGCTAGTAGAGGAGTATGCCGTCAGCGTAGGCTGCGTGCGTGCTTTTTGCTTTTTAATCATGATAAATATATCAAGCAAGCGATGTGCGCGATCAAAGCGTCTTCGGCTTGCTTTTTCTTTTGATCGAATTTTCGAAGCTTAAACAAGAATCTCAAACAGTTAGGGGAAATGGGAAAATGGGAAAAGCTCTAATTATCGGTTGCGGCGGCGTAGCTTCGGTTACGATTCACAAATGCGTTCAAAATAGCGAAGTGTTCGAGGAAATCTGCATCGCAAGCCGCACGAAGTCCAAATGCGACGCGCTGAAAGCCAAGCTGGACGGCGGCAAAACCAAAATCACGACGGCGCAAGTCGATGCCGACAACGTGGACGAACTCATCGCCTTGATCGAGCAGGTCAAGCCCGACATCGTCATCAACCTGGCTCTGCCGTATCAGGATCTGACGATCATGGACGCGTGCCTGGCGACCAAGACCCACTACATGGATACGGCGAACTACGAGCCGCACGATACGGCGAAGTTCGAGTACAAGTGGCAGTGGGATTATCGCGAGCGCTTCGAGAAAGCCGGAATTACCGCGCTGCTCGGCAGCGGATTCGACCCTGGCGTAACGGGCGTCTTCTCCGCCTACGCGCTCAAGCACCACTTCGATGAGATCGAGTATATCGACATTCTCGACTGCAACGCCGGCGATCACGGCTATCCGTTCGCTACGAACTTCAACCCGGAGATCAACATCCGCGAAGTTACGGCTAACGGCCGCTACTTCCAGAACGGAGAATGGGTCGAAACGAAGCCGATGGAGATCAAGCGGGTGTACGACTTCCCGGAAGTCGGAGAGAAGGACATGTACCTGCTGTACCATGAAGAGCTGGAATCGTTGGCCGTGAACATGCCGGGCATTAAGCGGATTCGCTTCTTCATGACTTTCGGCCAGAGCTACCTGACTCACCTGAAATGCCTGGAGAACGTGGGCATGACCTCGATCGAGCCGATCGAATTCGAAGGCAAGCAGATCGTTCCGCTGCAATTCTTGAAAGCCGTACTGCCGGACCCTGCTTCCCTGGGACCTCGCACGAAGGGCAAGACGAATATCGGCTGTATCTTCAAGGGCAAGAAGGACGGCAAGGAAAAAACGTATTACGTCTATAATGTGTGCGTTCACGAGGAATGCTATGAGGAAGTCGGTTCCCAAGCGATTTCCTACACGACGGGCGTTCCTGCCATGATCGGCGCCATGATGATTTTGACGGGCAAATGGAACAAGCCGGGCGTATACAACATCGAAGAGTTCGATCCGGATCCGTTCATGGACGCTCTGAACAAGTGGGGCCTGCCTTGGCAGGAAGACCTCGCTCCGACGCTCGTCGATTCCGACCCGATTCCGGCGCAGGAAAAAGAACTCGTAGCGGAGCACGTCTAAGCGGATGCGATTCGAAGAGCTGCCCACTCCCTGTTACGTTGTCGACGAAGCTCTTCTGGAGAAGAACCTGAAGATTCTTCGCGGAGTCATGGATCGCACCGGATGCAAAATCATTCTGGCGCAGAAAGCCTTCTCGATGTATAAGCTGTACCCGCTGGTCGCCGAGTATTTGAGCGGCGCAACGGCGAGCGGATTGTTCGAAGCTCGTCTGGGGAAAGAGGAACTGGGGAAGGAAAACCACGTCTTCTCGCCGGCTTATCGCGAGGACGAGATCGATGAGATCGTCTCGCTGTGCGATCATATTATTTTCAATTCCTTCTCTCAGGTGGAGAAGTTCAAAGATAAGGCGCTGCAAGCCGGCAAGAAAGTCGGCTTGCGCATCAACCCGGAATGCTCTACGCAGGAGGGTCACGGCCTGTACGATCCCTGTTCGTCCGGCTCCCGCTTCGGCGTGACCTTGGAACAATTCCGTCCCGAGCTGCTGGACGGAATTTCGGGATTGCATTTCCACACGCTGTGCCAGCAAAATTCGGACGATCTCGCCACCACGCTGCAAGCGGTGGAAGAGAAGTTCGGAGAGTGGCTTCCCCAGATGGAGTGGATCAACTTCGGAGGCGGCCATCATATCACCAGGGAAGACTATGACATTCCGCTGCTGGAGACGTGCATCAAGCGCATGCAGGAGAAGTACGGCTTGGCGGTCTACCTGGAGCCTGGAGAGGCCGTAGCCCTCAATGCGGGGTATCTGGTGTCCACCGTCCTGGATACGATGCGCAACGGGATCGACATCGCTCTTCTGGACACTTCGGCCTCCTGCCACATGCCGGACGTGCTGGAGATGCCCTACCGTCCCCCTCTGTTCGGTTCGGGGGAAGTCGGAGAGAAGCCGTTCCTCTATCGGCTCGGCGGATCCACCTGCATGTCGGGCGACGTCATCGGCGACTATTCCTTCGATCAGCCGCTCAAGAGCGGCGACCGGCTCGTGTTCGGGGACATGGCGATCTACTCGATGGTGAAGAACACGACGTTTAACGGCATGAGCCTGCCCGCCATCGCCATCCAGAAGAAGGACGGGGATTGCGAAGTCGTACGCGAGTTCGGGTATGGGGATTTCAAGATGCGGTTGGCTTAAGGAACCGCATTTCTATAGAAATAGTGGAACAAGCCTGACTCTGCGCGCAGAGTCAGGCTTGTTTTGTAAGGAATAACCCTTCGCTAACTGTTACCTACAGCTTCCTGGCGGATGATCGAAACATTAAGAACAGAAAATAAGGCGCGCCAATCAAGGTAATTAACAGCCCGGATGGAATTTCGATCGGGGCCAGTATCGTTCGGCCGATCGCGTCGGCCAATACAAGAAGCAGAGCGCCGAGCAGGCTCGACAATACGATGGATTGCCGCGTGTTATGTCCGATCAGGCTTCTGATGATATGAGGAACGATTAGACCGAGAAAGCCTACCGTTCCTACAGCGGCGACGGCACCGGCTGAGAGTAGAACGCCTACCGCCATAGCGAAGAATCGCGTTTTGCGCACCGGCAAACCCAGTCCTGTTGAGCTGTCATCGGAGAATGCGAGCAAATCAAACCTGCGGCCGAGCCACCACGCAAGGGGAAGGAGAACGACCAGGAAGATACAGATCATGAGGAATTGATCCCACGTACGACCATAAGTCGAGCCCGTCAACCAGATATAGCCGCTGCTTCCCCATAATGGCCCAAGTACGATTAAGGCCTGAATCCCTGCGGAGCCGATAGCGGAAACCGCGATCCCCAGAAGAATAAGCACCGAGGGATTGAGCGACTTGCGCCATGCGAACACGAAGATGACGGCTGCAGCAAGTATAGCTCCGCCCATGGCAGCAATCGGAAGAAATACGATCGATACTTGCGGCCAGGCAATAAGCACGAGCAGCGCTCCGAAGCCGGCTCCCGAGGTCACCCCCAGGATAGAAGCATCGGCTAACGGATTGCGAACGGAAGCTTGGATGAGAACGCCGCTGACGCTCAGCGCTATTCCAGCGCCTACTGCGACAAGGGTGCGAGGTAATCGTAATTTCAAGAGAACTGAATACGATGACGCCTCATCAGATCCTATCAAACCCGCGAACAACTGACTTAGCGGAATACGCGTGCCGCCCATTGTCATGCTGATAAGAATGAACAAGACCGCTAAGAAAAGCATAATGAACGCCGTAAGCGGGAATCCAATCCGTAGCCGATTGCTGCCAACCGACATGGATGAGTTCGACAAGGAACCCGAAATGCCGTTCATCTTCCTAAGGATGAGCCAGATGAGCCATGGCGCTCCGATGATCGCCATCATCGCACCTACGGGCATCTCGCCCATGCTGCTGCGAATCATTCGCGTAAGAACATCCGCCGCGGTGAGCAAGATTGCTCCCCACAGGGCAGTGGCTGGGATGAGCCAATGATGCTTGCGCAACCCGCTTAGACGCACCAAGTGTGGAGCGACAAGACCGACAAATCCGATAGGTCCGACTACGCTGACTACGACCGAAGCCGCCAACACCGCAAGCGCCAACCCGGCAAAGCGGGTCAGATTAACCTTTTGACCCAACGATGCCGCAGTGGACTGATCCAGGTTTAAGACATCAAAATGCTTCCCCATCAGAAAAGCGACGATAATAACGGCGCTGACCCCGGGCCAGGCATACGCAACGCCTTTCCAGTCGAGCTGGGCGAGCGAGCCGGAGCCCCATAGAAATAGCGACTGCGTCTCTGTAGCATGGAAGATATGCAGAGCGCTTGTAAACGAACCGAGCACCATAGCCACGATCATACCGGCAAGAGCCAGCCGAATCGGGCTTGTCGATCGTCCCCCTCCGAGAGCATAGGCGCATATCGCGGCCAAGCCCCCGCCGGCAGCGGCGAAGAGGAAGGGCGACTGATGAAGCAGGGCGGGAAAATAGATCGTTCCTGCAACGACCATAAAATAAGCGCCGGCGTTAATGCCCAGCGTATCCGTGGATGCCAGCGGGTTTTTCGTAACGGTCTGCAGCAAGCCCCCCGCTACAGCAAGCCCCGCACCGGCGAATAAACCTAATATCGCGCGCGGCATGCGCATATCCCATATCACATTATGTAAGAGTAAATCCTCGCGTTGGAATAGTGCTTCTAAGACGACCTCGAAAGGGATTTGTGCTTCTCCGAAGCACAAACTGGCTATCGACAACAGGAAGAGGACGGCTAAGCCGCCCCCGAATAAACCAACCGTTCTCATTTCGTTATAGCTGCTACAACGCGGTCAACCAATACTTTGGAGGAGAGGGGACCGCCGAAGGTCCATGTGTCTCCTCCTATGCTATAAGTGCGGTTTTCTTTAACGAAATTCAATCCGTTCCAGACCGTATTATCCTTCACAGAATCACCGAACACGTTATCGTCTTCCTGGACAATGTAGATAAAATTGGAATCGCTCACTGTCGGCAGGGCCTCGAAGGTAGCGCTTGTAAAACCGTACTTCTCGAATTTGTCCGATTTCCAGTCGCTGGTCAGACCGATACGATCGAGCGTTTGAACAACTGTCGAGGTATCCGTAAACATCCTCAACGTTGCCGCATTTTGGCTGCTGAACGCTTGGGTGATGACATAATTGAATTTGTCCTTGCCGGCTGCCGCCAGCTTTTCCTTAGCTTCTGTATAGTGCTTATCCAGATCGGCGAGCACTTTATCCGCTTCTCCCGATTTGCCTACGGCCGCAGCAATGATTTTAAAATCGTTGACCATTCCCGTATAGGCGTCGCCTTCGTCCGGATAAGGATCGAATTCAATCGTAGGCGCAATATCATTAAGCTGTTTGTAGATCGCATCGTTATTGTCCGTATTCGAGATAATCAGATCAGGCTTCAATGACGCGATCGTCTCCAGATTGGGCTCCCAACGCAAGCCGACATCCGTCACGCTGTCCGCGAGCGCCGCTTCATCCGTCACCCAAATCTTATATTCCTTATTGTCGGCATTGCCTACAGGCTGAATGCCCAGCGCGACTAGCTCCTCCGAATAAATCCACTCGAGAGCGACGACTCTCACTGCGGGTTTGTCGAGCGTGGTCTCGCCTTTGTTATGCTTAATAAGGATAGGACCCGCCGCTTTGGTATCCTTCGAGGCGCCGCTGTCGGTGTTGTTCGAATTTTTCGAGCCGCAAGCTGCAGTGATAAGTAAGATAGATAGTAGAACGGTACTGACCTGCAATAGCCTTTTCATTATGCTTCCCCCGGTAACCGCTATTTTTTATCGCAATCAAAAATGATAATCAATATCAATTGCGACAAAGTGAGACTATCATTGTTCCATGATGTTGTCAATATTATCAAGTAACCCCTTGTCCGGCGTTGCCTGTTCGTTCACGTAGGTTCCTGCTTATACCTATCCGCGATCTGCTCCCCCTGGCTTTTGATCTTCTCCGCTACAAAAGCGGGCTCCAGCACGCGAACATCCGGTCCATAGCTCAGTATCGTGCCGTACAACCAGTGATTGTCCGCATAACTGACTCTGACCAGCAGCGAGCCGTCCTGTTCCACCTCGATGTTGTCCAACCCGAAGGCTTCCTCCACCCGAACTCTTAACCGCGGGCGAAACCGCAGCAGCAACTGAACGACCGTCCCGGTCTCCTGATTCCCCCAGCGCGCATCCAGCTCTTCCATTCGAACGCCTCGATTGTTGAACCGCTCCAGATGAATTCGTAATCCGCTTATTCGCGACAGGCGGAACGTTCGGTAGTCCTCTCGAAGCCTGCAATAAGCATACAAGTACCAGGCGTACCCCTTCCAAGCGATGCCGATCGGCTCCACTTCCCGATGTTCTCCGATTCCTTCGGTATTTGTGTATTGAAAAGAGACGACGGAGCGATTTTTGGACGCCTGTCTGATCGGGGCCAGTATGGACTTGTCCTTCAACCCGCCTCCATGCCATAGATTCGTATCGAATATAAGCGTCTCGCCGGTCTCTTCCATCTGCTTCTGCTCGGATCTGGACACCAATGCCTTAATCTTGGTCAGCAACCCGTCCAGCTCCTGATCGGCCAGCGACGACTGTACTCCCTTTAATGCAGTCAGAATCGACTGAAGATCGTCGAATGTAACGATCTGCCGATCAATCCGGAACTGCTCCAGAATTTCGTATCCGCCGTCGTTGCCCGTGTAAGAAACGATAGGAATGCCCGCCGCGTTAATGGCCTCCAAGTCGCGATAGATCGTTCTAAGCGATACTTCGAACTTATCCGCAAGCGTCTGGGCGTTCACTCTTCGCTGGCTTAACAGCACCATCGTAATGCCGAGTAATCTTTGTATTTTCAAAAATACGCCCCTCCCCTTTACCCATAATTTTACTAGCGAACACGGCTGCAGTCGAATTTATTTCCGGATTCGTTGTTCTCCAACTGTCCGATGTCGCGATTCGCCGCTACGGGGAGCAGGCCAATAACATTGTGCATTGGACCGAATTCGACAGAGGTACGCATTTCCCGGCGATCGATGCGCCGGATCTCATGATCGGCGATATCCGGGCCTTCTTCCGGAATTTGAAGTAGGAGAGGCCTTGCGGAGATAACCGTCAACAAGGGTTACCCTGAGCGGTCAAGTTCGACCGTCGTCGGGGTAACCCTCTCGCATTCGTCCTCTCCTTCAACGTCCAATCAGCCCGTACAGCATCAGCTTGTGCACTTCGCCGATTTTCGTCTGATACTCGGAAGCCATTGCCCATTGCGTCTGCATGCCGGCGATAGCTTGCAGGAACTCCAGCACCGTCTCCGTAGAGATCGAAGCGTCGATCGCCCCTTCCTGTCTGCCGCTTTCTATGAACGCGCCCAAAATCTCCCTGCGAACCTCGCTCGCGCTTTCGCTGAACAGCTCCAGAAACACCTTGTCGTTGATCGCTTCCGGCGAGAAATCATGCTCCAATAGCTTGTTCGGCATTTCGGCGCAGAGCGTTACGGCCTGCAGCAGCTTCTCCTTGAAGCCAATGCCCTCGCCCAGCAAGCTCTCCACCGCCTGCGTCGTCTCCCGCATCAGGATTCGCGCGCATTCCTTGACCAGCCCTTCCTTATTCCCAAAATAATTGTAGATCGACACAGAGGACACGCCAGAAGCGGCAGCCAGCTCATTGATGCTGACGTTCGTATAGCCTTTTTCCCGGAATAGCTTTAATGCCGCTTGAATAATCGCCTCTCTCTTCCGCTGCGTTCTGATTTCGTACTTGTTCACGCGCATACCCCTTCAACATGGATATCTGTATTATCTCATAAGATGATCTGTTTTTAAACTTTGTATGTGATATTTAAAAACTTATTGACAGTCGGCTGAATCTCCGTTAGTTTTTAAACATGTTTGACTTAATTTAAAAACTAGCCAAGGGAGCGTCACCATGAAAATATTAATGTTTGGCCGAGGCGTCATTTCCGCACAGTATGGATGGGCATTCGAGAAGGCGGGGCATCAGGTGGAATTTTATGTCCGCCCGGGGCGCAAGGTGCAATTCGGGCCTTATATCGATCTGGACATCCTGGATGGCCGCACAAGCTTCAAAGGCGTTCCCGTGAAGGAAAAATGGCCGATTCGGATGCGGGAAGAGCTTCCTTCCGATCATGACTACGACTTGATCGTGCTGAGCGTTAATCATGATCAGTTCGCCGAGGCAGTCAAGATCGTTGGCCCGAAAGCGGGGAAGGCAACCCTTCTCCTATTCAATAATGTGTGGGACGATCTGCGCAACTTCGCCAAAGGGCTGCCCATGGATCAGATTGTATGGGGCTTTCCTGGAGCCGGAGGGGGATACAGCAGCAATCATAAGCTGGAGGGAGGGTTTATGAAGTCGATCTATTTGCAGACTGAAGCGACTGCGGCTTCTCCAACGCGGCATCAAAGCGTGGCGGAGCTCTTCCGGCAAGCGGGGTTCTCGTTCTCCTGGCAGAAGGATATACGCGTCTGGTACTGGTTCCACTTCATCCTGAATGCAGGCATGGCCGCGCAAGCCTTGAAGGAAGGCAGCTACCGCAGCCTGTATCAATCTCCGAAGAAGGTAGCGCAAGCGATCTTGCTCATGCGCGAGATGCTTCCGTTAATCGCCGCCAAGGGAGGCAAGCTCGGCCTGGGCTCGTCGCTCGCCATGCGGCTGCCGGCCGGATTGGTCGGCTACGCGGCGTTCAAAATATTGAAAGGCAACTCGGTTCCCGCCGCCATCATGGAAAGAATGGAGCGCACGGCCTATATTTCGCGCGAATCGTTCGCCACCTTCCCGATCGACGTACTGACCGAGGCTCGCAAGCTCGGCGTACCGCTCCCCAGGCTTGAGGCGCTGGAACGTTATTTTCGATAAGTTCCAGCGAGCCTCGCCTGTCGCTTGCTTATTGAAGCCTGCCTTCGCGCAGCAACTCGACGGACTTGTCGATGCGCCGCTGCCTGGTCTCCGCGCTCTTGGCGCCCTCGATATTCAAAACAAACCGGCGCTTATTGCTGTAGGACAACCCGTCGAAAAACTCCCGCGCCTCCGCATGACGATCCAACGCTTCCGCGAAATCGTCCGGCACGCTTACTTCGCGCGGCGCGTCGTCCAGCACGAGTTCGACTTCGATTTCGTCGCCGGCCTGGATACCCGCTCTGTCGCGATGCTCCTGGCTTACCGGAAGCATGAACCTGCCTCCCATCGACGCTACGGTGCTGCGATAGGTGTAGGAGCCGATCGTCACTTTGACAGGCGGCTTCTTGCCTGCTCCGAGCGCCTCCACGATGTCGTCGGGAACGTGAATGCCGGTAGCCGTCTTTTTGCTTAATTCGAGCGTCGTTCTGAATTTCATGCCGGAACCCTCCTTGGTTTATTGTTCATCGAGATAAAAAGCGATCATCGGCGGCGCAAGCGAATTCGGCTTGACGATGTGAGTCTCCCCCGGCAAAACGCTCAGATCCGCTTGAGGCAGCGCCTCGGCGAGCGCCTTCATCCCGTTCTGCATCCATGCGGGGCTTTTGCCGCCGTACAGGACAAGCGTCGGAAGCTTGACGGAGAACCAGTAATCGGCGGGCAGAGGGTTTCCTCTCTGGAAGCTCTCCGTCAGCAGCGTGTCGTACGGAAGCGTATGCGCAACCGCTTTAAGCTTCGACCATGCGGGCATGAGCGGCATCATCGCCGTGACGATCGCGGGAAGCCCCACGCCTTTTCTCATGAAATGCTTAACCGCCGCTCCGCGTCGATTCGCAGCCAGCAGCTTGTCGAACGTTGCGGCGTAATGGCCCGGCACCGGAACCCGGCTGCCGTCAACGACGAACGGCGCTTCGTACACGACAAGCTTCTTGACCGAAGGGAGACGCTTGGCCGCCTCAAGCGCCAGGGCGGCGCCGGAAGAAATGCCGTACAGGTGCGCCGGGCCTCCCGCTTCTTCGATCAGCGCCGCAATATCTTCGACCTCCCTCTCGATCGCATAAGGCTTCGTTTCGCTACTCTCGCCCCGACCGCGACGATCGTAGGTATACACGGTAAAATGCGGCGACAGCTCCTTGGCCAGCGGCTCGTTCGGGCCGGACGCCCGATAGCAGAGCGCCCCGTCGACCAAGATCAGGGCAGGCCCCTGTCCGACTTTCGTATACGCAATCGACGTGCCGTCTTTTGAGATAACGCGATTCATCGATCTATCCCTCTCTCTCCGAATGTCGTAGTGCTCCTCGATGCAGGCATGGCTCGGACCGCCTCGACGGAAATCCATGCTCGCAGCGATTCTTCCCTACATCTACTTTGACGACGAACGGGCGCTCGAATAATCGACATATCCTTTAAATAAACAGAAGCCTACGAACTTTTAAGAGAATCCGCTTCCAGCGCCATTTGTTTCTGTATGGATACAATGCCGGAAAGCCGGTTCAGCCTCTCTTGGAGCTTCGTGTTCTCGGGTTCATTCTCCAACTGAGCCATGACGGAAAAATACTGCGGAACCTCCCACACGCTTCTCAAGGCCATGCTTAAGCAGAAGCCGTATCTCGCCAATTCCGCATTCCCCTGCCACCCCGCTTCCCGCAGCCCTTCCAGGTATGCATCGTAAACGGAGGTTTGGAGCCTTATGTATTGATCCGGAGGAATAATGCCAAGACTGAGATTCACGCCGAACAGCTTCCCTAAGTCTTCGCCGATTCCCGATAGACTCATGAACTGCCAGTCGATCAGAACAAGTCGATTGTCGTTCGCTTCCTGTTGCACGAGCAGCATATTCATCTGACTTAAATCCTGATGCGCCAGTACGCGCGGCAGCTGTTGGAGGGAATCGATCGCGGCCTCCAGGTTTCGGAGGATTTCTTGGTACCAGGCCCATATGTTCCGGTCTTCTTCCGCCGATATCCGACTAGCGTACTCTTCCATATTAGGGGCGTACATGCGGCTGGCGGTCGTCCATGACTTGAGCCACGCTCGGCATATCCACTCCTGATTCGGCAGCGGGTGCAGACCTGTGAGATAAGCTCCGTTAAATCGGCCTAATTGTCGGGCAATATAAGCGAATTGTTCGACTGTATGGGCGTACTCCCCCTCTACGAACTCCATCCAAAGCCATACGGTGCCATCCGGTTGTTCTTCCACCAAATAATGTTCTGCAGCGCGGACGGAATCGGGAAATCCCCTCAAAATCCCCGACTCGAATACGAACGCTTCACGCCGCCAATAGTTGTGATGTGCTACGTTATCTTTCTCCGCGGTATCCGGTTTAATGATCTTCAGAATAACGCACCACGGCTTCAATTCGTTGTCCAGCTTAACCTGGCCATGCAGACGGAATATGCCGGAGGTTGTGAAGTTTGGCGTTTTATAACCGATATCGTCGCAGGTTACGCTTACAAGCTCGACAGCCGCATTTTCATGGATAGAATGGACGCAAGCGTTGATCTGTTCGACCTTGTTTTCTATCTGCAGGCCGGTATGATTTTGAATCGCTGGATTCAAGCGCATTCACCTCTACCTCTCTTGTGCACGTATCTTGTTAGGACCGTTGCTGATATAACGATACTTAAGTAGCTTCGCGTCGCCTCCGATTCCCGGTACACTATTCGCAAAACCCGTAATTGGAGGCAGCGAAACATGTTGACGAATCGCAGCTTGAAAAACCTGGCTCTCTCTGGCGGCATATCCGCGCTGGTCAATGCATTCGCGTATATCGTGGGGATCGGACTCGTATTCACTTACTTGAGTCCAATTATGGAGGCCGAAGCCGAAGAGTACGTCAAATTCATTGTAGAACATCAGACCTTAATGCTCGTCTGGCATCTTCTCATTTACTTGGTCGCCGGAGTGACGATGGTTCCGTTGGCACTCGCGCTGCATGAGAGACTTAAAGACGGGGCGCCCGTATTGATGCGGATCGCTACCGCATTCGGGTTAATCTGGGTCGTTACGGTCATCTCCAGCGGCATGATCATCGTTAACGATCTCGGCATTATCGCCGAGCTCTACGAGAAGAATCCGGAACAAACCCTTACGGTGTGGTTATCGCTGTCTGCTGTGGAGGAAGGGCTGGGCGGAGCTCTTGAACTTCCGGGCGGATTATGGATACTGCTCGTGAGTTGGGCTGCCTTGCTGTCGGGCAATCTCCCCAAGACGTTAAACGTCTGCGGTCTGCTGATCGGCGCGGCAGGGATCGTGACGGTCGTTCCGGCGCTGTACAGCGCGGGATACGTGTTCGGAATAGGCGCGATCATATGGTTCATCGGGGTAGGAGTCGTCTTGTTGCGCAGCACCGCGCTCTATTCTTCCAGCAGGAACTGAACGATCTCATCATTAATAATACCTGATTGCTCATGGTTAATCCCATGCCCCGCGTCAGGTATTATTTTATATCTAAATCCGCCGTCGTCCAATATTCGTATCAAGTCTCCTCTCAGATTAATTTGGTGTTCTCCCATCAGAAAATAAAGCTTGTCTCTTACGGCGGCGCCTTTTGCGCTATCGTATCTCTCGATTTTATGAGCAAACATGGCTTGTTGGTTATGACTTCTCATTAGAAGAACTAAATGTTCCGCAAGTAGGGGGTGTTCGTTAAAAACTGTGGAGTTAGGCGAACTTAGCTTTTGGATGATCTTGAACAGGTTGCGATCGGTGGGCATCAGGATGTGCGGAAACATCAATATCAGCGTTTGTATCATGGCCTTGATGGGCTTTGTCACCATTCCACCCTCCATACAAACCGCTTTGTTCACTCTGCCGCTATTAACGGTCGTGTAGTTGTATGCCATATAGGCGCCATTAGATACGCCAGCTATATTAAAGTTATCGATATTATAGCGATCTGCAATTTCATTAATCCACTCGACCTGATCGAACGCCCCCTTCCTGTAGTTTGTATTCGGAATGCTTTTTCCGGGGCCTCCTATCGTATCGATCGCTATACAATAAAAGTGCCTGGATAACTCCTTCATATTTAAGAGCCACATGATCGCAGAGTTGTCCCCCACCCCGTGAAATAGAAGAAGCAGCGGCTTCTCCCGGCTTCCCGCAGTAATACAGTGAGTCGTGCCATACTTCCCTTCCACGTCCTGCTCTTGGAAATCTACCGGCCACTCTGCGAGAATCCGATTGTAGGAGTTCAGCACTTGCGTTTGACGAATGTCATTCTTGAACGCTTTAACCACGGTTCATCTCCTCCCCGGATCGCAGATCAATTAGTTATTTCTTTCAGTTTGTCATCGCATCCGATGAATGGTGCACTCGCGTATTATTGTAACATATTGGAACTGCCTGCATCGGTGCTCTTCCACAGACATGCAAGCAGGCTGCCGATGTGCTCGGCAGCCTGCTCTCGTTAGGTTACGGCTCAATATTACAATGCGGTCGGCCGTACCATGATCTCGCTGATCAACGTATCATCAGGCTCGTTAATGGCGAACGCGATCGCTCTGGCGATGCTGTACGGAGATATTCCTTTATCGCTGATATGCTTGGCCATCATCTGCACTTCCGGGCTCGTAATGCTGTCCAGAAGCTCGGTTCGCGTCAGGCCGGGAGCAATCAGCGTCGACCGGATGCCCGATGCCGCCGATTCTTCCAAGCGCAGTCCTTCCGTGATGGCTCTGACGGCGAATTTGGTAGCCGAGTATACGGCACTCGTCGGAGCGACTTCATAACCGGCCGTCGAGGACAGGTTGATCACATGACCGGACTGCTGCTCGCGCATAATCGGCAGCGCCGCCGCGATTCCATATAAGACGCCCTTGACGTTTACGTCGATCATTCGGTCCCACTCGTCGACTCGCAATTCATTCAGTCTGGAGTTCGGCATAATACCCGCGTTGTTCACCCATACATCGATTCGACCGTACTTCCGGAGGGCGGTCTGGGCCAGCTTCAGCATATCTTCGGCGGATACGACGTCCGCTTTGACAGACACGGCTTCGCCACCGTCTCGGATAATGTCATCGACGATCGCTTGGAGACGGTCCTCTCTTCTGGCTGCCAATACCACCTTCGCGCCGTTCTGGGCGATCAGCTTCGCTGTAGCCTCGCCGATCCCGCTCGATGCTCCCGTAATGACGACAACTTTATTTTTTATATTTTCCATCCTGAGATGCTCCTTTATACAACATGCGTTGAATATTTAACGGCCGTTGATTAACATTATAGATACAACCGCCGCATACTCAATGGTTAATGGATGCGATAATGTTACATATCCAACGCCGGCATCCCTATTGTTGATTATCTGAAGGAGCATCGTACCGAATGGAAAACGCCGTTAAAACCGACCGCCGCATTTTGCGTTCCAGACAAGCGATCACGAAGGCGTTCCTGGAGCTATTCGCGGAAAAAGAGTTCGACCAAATCACCATCAACGAAATCGCGGATCGCGCCAACGTGAACCGTGGGACGGTGTATTTGCATTATGCGGATAAGTACGACTTATTGGACAAGTGCATCGAAGACCATGTCAACGAGTTTATCTCGTTATGCAGGAACCGGGAGGCGAACCCGGCTGGCCAAGGAATGGTGCACGAGCCCCTGCCGGTGTTCGAATATTTTCGCGAGCATTTCCGCTTTTTCTTTGCTATGTTCTCCAATGAAAGAGTCATTCTATTCCGGGACCGGCTGCTGCATTTTTTGTCCGATAATCTGGTTGAAAAGGTGGATAGCGGCACCGAGGACACCGCCGCCGACAAGGAGATCAAAGCGCAGTTTCTGGCGTCGGCTTTCATTGGGGTCGTGGAGTGGTGGATTCGTCATCGAATGCCGCATTCCGCGGCATTTATGGCCGAACAGGTGAAGGATTTATTCGAGAAGAATCAGGTTTATTCGCAGAACGGCTGACGGATGCGAGCCCGGGTTATTTCTCCCGTATCCCCGCCTTGAACGATTCCAGCTTCTCCTGCGCCCGCCGATACATCCAATAATCCAAGGCGTTGGCCGCGCATACGATGCCGAGCACAATCAGGATGATGGGCAGCCATTGGTCTCCTATTTCCGGTCGACGGCCGGGAATCAAGATTAAAAACCCCACAATGACGGCGGTCACGACCAAGGCAATGAGGTTGTTAATAAAAAAATACGTTCGCGCGTTGGCGATACGGATCGGAAGTCTCGCGGTCCACCATTCGGTGATGAACCCGATCACGAAGCCGATGATCCCGCTGGCCAGGACCGATACGACCCTATCGAAAATGGACAGGTCTGCAGGAACGTAAGCCTGCAGGATCACGCCGATAAAAAGACCGAGAAAAAAAGACTTGATCACGTTTTTTCCGTTTATTTTCTCCATAGCCGGTTCCCCTACATTTTGAGAGTGGTCCTCAGTTTTTTCGAGAACATTTTGGACACTTCCAATTCAACGCCGTTATCCAGCCTCAGCACATATCGGGAGTTGAACCACGGGATAATTTCTTTCACATGCAGCAGATTGACCAGCTGCGATTTGTTGATCCGGATGAACCCTTTGGCCGCCCAGCTTGTTTCGTAATAGTGCAAGGTGTCTTTGACGCTGTAGCGGCCCGACGGAGTATAGGCGAAAATCCCGTCGGAGCCCGCTTCCAGGTACAAGACCTCACGCGGTTCCAGCACCGCGAACTTATTATCGCTTAAGCCCGTCAACGCATCCAGGGAAACCAGGTCCGCCCGCACGCCGGAGACCAGCAGCTTGACGGCATCCATGTAATCGATGGCGTCGAACACGAGGCAGAGCTTATCGGCGGGCTGGTCATATCCGCGTTCGACAAGCGCCAGCCCGCTGTCCGGGTCGACTTCGATCCGGTATTTGGCCAGCTCCTGCCTCAGCTTGTCATAGATCCGGTTTGAACACAATAATTGAACCATTCTGTGTCTCCCCACGGCCACGTTTGCGTGTATTATTCCACGTCCAGCCTGTCGTAGATCATTCGAATCCGGACCAATTCCTCAATGCTTTTCTCCGCGAAATCCAGCGACCCTAAGTTGGCGATATAATAGGTTTCCTTGCGGGGATCGACCAAGACGAAGGTACCCGTCGCCCCGACACCGCCGTATACATCCGACATAGAGCCCAGCAGGAAGGACAGCTCGCTGAAGTCGAAGTACATCAGGCCCATTCCGTAATAAATACCTTTCTCGTAACGGTGAGCGAAATCCTTCATTTGGCCGTAGGAACGATCCGACAGCAAGGCACCGTTCTCCAGTGCCTGCATAAACGTCAGCAGGTCGTTCATCGTAGTCACGACGCCTCCGCCGGCCCAGTCCACCGACAACGCCTTCTTGTCGCTCAAGTCCTGGCCGTCCGCGTAGATGGCAAGGATGTCGGCCGGTTGGTCCTGCGAGAACATCAAGTAGCTGTCTTTCATGCCCAGAGGCTTAAAGATGCGGTCTTGCAAAATTTGCGCATACGGTTTGTGCTCGATCGCTTCCAAGATCAGTCCCAGCAGTACGTAACCCGTATCCGAGTAATAAAACTGCTGTCCGGGCTTTCCTACGGCCTCCTGATTGTCTCGGGTAAATGCGACCAGATCTTCGGGCTTAAAGAAAAGCTCCGGATTTTGCACGATCCCGTCCAGCATCGGCTGCCCTTGCCGAACCGGACCTTCGAAATAATCGCCGACGCCGGACGTATGGCTCAGCAATTGCTTCAGCGTCACCTGATCCGCATAGTCGATGCCGTCCACCACGAATAAGCCCATCAGAATATCGGCGCCCAGCCAGGTTGTGATTCTGTCGTCATAGCCGATCTTGCCTTCGTCCGCCAGCATCCCGTAGACGACGGCATTCATCGTCTTGCCGACGCTGGCGGAATGATAGGGACTGTCGACTCGGGCCGGCTCCATCGAGCGGCGATTCTTCGTGCCCACCGCGAATTGCTCCGAGTAGCCAGTCTGCTCGGAGTGAATAGTCAGCAGTACGCTGGACAACGACTCGTTGTTCTCCACAAGCTTGATCAGCCGCTTTTCGATTTTTTCCGTTACCGCCTCTTTCGACAGGGGCCTGTTCAAGTAAACGAGAAACCCGTACCCGATGGCCGCCAACAGAACAATACCGACCAAAATCCGTATCGCTATTTTCATAAGGAACCGCCCTTCGATTCATGTACGCTGCATACCTAAATCTAACGGGCGGCATCCGAATGAGAAACGCTTTTCCGCCAAGCGGTCGAAATTTCCGGGTAAGACGGCAAATTCAGGGGCTGAAAGCGTTCGACCAGGTTTACAGATTCTCTTTGTAGAAGGCGCTCAGCTTGTCGACAGCTTGTCTGACCGGTTCCGGTTGGTCGTAGAGGTCGTAGTGGCTTACATTTTCAAGAAGGAACAGGTCCTTCTTCGCGGAAGCCGCTCTGTTGTACAGCTCATGGCCGTCTCTGTACGAACCGAATGCGCCCTGCTTATCGCCTACAATGATTTGCAAAGGCTGCGTCAGCAGCTGTTCGACGAGATGGAAAGCGTCGAAGCCCAATACCGAATCCAGGCTGGTGAACTTCAGCTTGTTCGGCGAGTTCGAGCATTGCCCTCTCGGCGTTGTATAATAATCGACGGCCTCCACAATATCGATATCCGTAATTCCCGCCTTCTCCCTCTCCGCTTGATTGCCCGGAATCCAATTCACGACCAACGGTTCCGCTCCGCGCGCTTCGGCAGTACGCTGCTGGCCGATGGCCTCCAAGGTTGCGAACGGATCGACGCTCTCACGCTGTACCCGCCCGATATTGGCTCCCACGACCGTTCCCACCGCCCGAATTCGACGCTCCGTCATCGCGGCATTTACGGCATATCCGCCACCGGCACAAACGCCCAATACCCCGATACGATTCTCGTCGACAAATTCAAGTGTCGTCAGATAATCGACGGCACAGCGAATATCCTCGACACGTGCAGCCGGCACTTCGATATAACGAGGTTCGCCTTCGCTTTCACCTTGGTAGGAGGCGTCGAATGCAAGCGTTACGTACCCCAGTTCGGCAAGCTTCTCGGCATAGATGCCGGCAGTCTGATCTTTGCAGCTGCTGCCCGGATGTACGCACACGATAGCGGGGTTCTTGTTTTCCGCATGTTCAGGGACGTTCAGAATGCCTGCAACCTTCAACCCGTGCGCCATAAAGCTAACTTTCTTGCTCGTAACCAACATAAGCAACCTCCTGAGAGTCGATAGATTTTATACACTTGAGAGTTTTATTACTCTCGTGTATATTTAACTTACGCTATTACCGAAACGGCTTCAATGGTCACATCCCGATTTGTATGTAGTAATACACATTCTTCCGAGTGTGTAGATTAAAAAGGAGCTTGCCTATGAGCAACCAAGTTGATCGAAGAATTCTTAAATCTCAGAAAGTCATTAAGTCGACTTTTCTAACTATGCTGCTCGAAGAGGGGTTCGATAAGATGACGGTCAAAGCCATTACGGAACGAGCCGACATCAGCAGGAAAACATTCTATCTGCACTACGTCGACAAATACGACTTGCTGGATGCGATCGTGAATCAGAAGTTGGAGGAATTAGGTGACATCTGCGAGCAGAAAAAAGAGAAAGGTTTTATCGAGGGCACTGTCATTTGGTTCCGTTATTTCGAGGAGCATCAAGCTTTCTTTGCCGCTTTGTTCGCAAGCGACAGCACCGTCTCCTTCCGAAAACAATTGCTGCATTTCATCATGCATCAGCTCAGCCTTAAACTAAATCCTATCGATCCTGGACATGAGGCTGAAGTTCTTCTGAAGTTTCTGGGCATGGCTGTGCTGGGCATTGTGGAATCCTTTGTGCTGCAGCAGTTAAAAACCGGCATGGAAGATATCGCGAGACAGGTCGGGGAATTGCTGGAGCGGAATATCGCGATGGCTTCTCCTTAATGGACGGATCGCGCTGTTCTGCCCTGTCCGCCAGCGGCACAGCTTATAAAAAAGAGCCGCACCATCGTCAGGGCGACTCTTGAACCGTTATTTTAGTTTTCAAGCTCCGTATAGACTTGGAAGGTGACGCCGAATTTGTCCGTTACATCGCCGAATCCAGGGCTGAAAACCTCCTCTTGAAACGGAATATTGACCTGACCGTCTTGCCGCAAAGCCTCGAAAATACGTTTGGACTGTTCGACGCTGTTCGTCGTGATGCAGATGGTTACCCGTTTCCCGTTCCCCAGAGGCGAACCGCCCGGCGAATCGGAAATCATGAGCTCCGACCCACCGACTTGCAACCTGGCGTGCGCCACAAGACTCTTCATATCGTCCGTGAACGTATTGGGCATGTTCGGCATATCCCCGTAAGTCGCAAGGGAGAGCACCTCCGCACCGATGGCTTGTACGTAAAATTCGATGGCTTCCTTCGCGCGTCCCTCTACAGTAACATAAGGGGTTAATTTAAGCGTCATGGATGATTCCTCCTCAAGTTTGGTTGATTCATAAGTGTAGACGCTCCGGCCACCGCAAATTCATCGGTGCGTCGCAAAAAAAAAAGGCGCCCTACTGGACGCCCGCGCGATCGCTTAAGATTGTTCCGTGTAGCTCTTGAAACTGTCCAAAATCGCTTGCCAGCCGGCCTGCTGGAATTCGACGGGATTGGTGCTCTCGGCATCGAAAATTTGGACGACCTTCGTTTCGTTCCCTTGCTCCGCGAAGACGATGTCGACCTTTCTTCCGTCCGCCAGCGTGTACGAAATTTCCTCATGCTGCTTCACTGCATCGTAGACTCCGGCAAAATCGAAGCCCATGCTGCCATCCTTCGCTTCCAGCCTGGTCAGAAACTTGCCGCCGGCCTGCAGATCGTTCTCCGCTCTTGGCGCATGCCACTCCTCCGAAGGTTGATTCCACTTCGTGATGTGAACCGGCTCGGTCCAATATCTCCATACCTTCTCTACAGGGGCTTGAATAACGGCTTGCACGGTCACTTTCGTCGGCTGATTCGTTTCCATTTTGCAGACCACCTCATTCATTATTGTCGTATTTTTTTGATTCACACTTATTTAGACGAAGCCGGATTCCGATATTCATCGGTCAATTCGTTCAGGAAGTCCGAATCGGGAAAATAATTTGGAATGAATGAAGATTTGGGAGTGGTGGATTCTGTTGTCCTTCATCACGACGATGTGAATGCCCCAGGGCACCAAGTACGGCCCTTCGCCGCTTGGCACATACTGCGCGAAAGCGGGATACCCGCCATTGGCCGTAACCGGTAAAAATCGGGACCCCTCACAATGCCCGCGAGTAAGCGTAAAAAACTTGGACAAGTCGTCTTGGCCGCGCACCCACATGGCGAAAGGCGGCATCGACAGACGGCCTTCCTCATGAAACAACGCTACCAGCGCCTGAATATCGAATTGTTCGAAGGCTTCCACATAACGGGACAGCAACTCACGGTCTGGCTCAGCCTTCATCATCTCGAGTTCGTCCGATTGAAGCTTCTCCCGTTCCATCGTTTCTCTGGCTCGCTGCAGGGCGCTGTTGACCGCTGCCGGCGACATCCCTAAAGTTTCTGCGATCTCTTTGGAAGACCATTCGAACACGTCCTTCAAAATCAGAACCGCACGTTGGCGGGGAGGGAGCATTTGGAAGAGAGTAATAAAACAGAGCTGAAGAGTATCTTTGCGAATAAGATGATCTTCCGGATTGTCCGAGAAGTCGGGTGCCGGCCAAATCCAAGCAGAATCGGGCAATGTTTCGCGGGGTACGTCGATCGATGCCGCAGGGGCATATAGATCAACGGGACGAACCCGGCGTTTGGCCTGCCTGAGCTTGTCCAGGCATAAGTTGGATGCGATGCGATAGATCCATGTTTTGGACGAAGATTCCTGCCGGAACGTGTTCCAATTTTGCCATACGCGAATAAAGGTTTCCTGAACGGCATCGTCCGCGTCATCGATAGATCCTAGCATTCTGTAACAGAACGATGTCAGCTCCGGCTTTAAGCTCTCGAATAGCTGAAGCTCTGATGCGGTTTCGTTCATCTTGGCCTCCTTGGGGCAGGCGAACCCTTCTTATGCCTGAGTGCCTGGATTCACTGCTAGTATTAGCATAATACTTCAACGGTAAATCCTCCAGGCGCTTTGACATAGAACGTATATCCATGCGCATGCTGCGGAGGGTCCACTTCAAAGCCGTCATCCTTTAAACGTTGATTAATCAGGTTCACTTGCTCTTCGTTCTCCTGTGGGAAGCCGATATGGAACGTTTCCGGATATTGCACATTTTTCCCCTTCATCAAGGTCAGAACGAAGCCTTCTTCGTCGAACATGGCGGCGAATGCGTTCCCTCTGCTTCCTACGCATTTCATGTCAAAATATTTCTCTAAAAACTCGCGTGAGGCAGACACATCCGTCACCGTCAGATTCAAATGATTGAGTTTCATCGTCCGCATCCTTTCTTTATAGCGCTTCATCGTCTTTTTCCTGCGATCCCCGTTCCCTTCCATCCCGAGACTGGATCATGCGTCGTTTGGGCCTCTTCCATGATTATACATCTGTAAAACCAAGGGGCGAAACCCGGCAATGTGAAAATAGTGTTATCCGATACTCGTGCCTTCTTCAAACCCTCCACGATCCTCATATTCAATAACATTTAGCAAGAGCTCCATCCTCTCTTCTAATCGATCGGATTCATTTTCCATCTTCTATTCTGTCCGCATATCGTATCACATTCAAAAATCAGGCAGCAGGGTCCAATAAAGGAGTAAACAAATCGCAAAAAATATCAACAAATTAAAATTGCGATACTGTGGATCTGGTTTACGATTAAAAGTAAGTCACCGGAAGGGGTAGATCGATATGGGTACCTGTAAAATCATTAACGCCAGACCGAAGCTGATCGACGACGTTCTAATTAATCCGGGTATCGGATTTATGACCTTTCAGCGGTTTAACGGAGATAAGCTGAACGAAGGAAAAGGGTGGACCGAAGGGTCTCCGATTGTGTATCAGGACTTCGACGGCAATTTGGAAAACGAGAACCATCCGGCAACGACGATCGCTTATTTCAGAGTCTATTGGAAATACATGGAGCCAGAGAAGGGCAACTATCGCTGGGATTTGATCGATCATGCGATTGCGACGGCCCGCCAGCGCAAGCAAACTCTATTGCTTCGCATAGCTCCATACGGCGCTAATGATAAAGAAGACGTTCCTGCGTGGTATCGCGAAGCGTTGGGGACGCCGCCTCCAAGGTTCGATGACGGTCCGGGTTGGATGGTTGATCCCGAGGACCCGACTTACGCCGAGCATTTCGGACGCTTTATTCGCGCTCTGGGCAGTCGGTATGACGGTCATCCGGATCTGGAAAGCATCGATCTGTCCATCGTCGGCTCGTGGGGAGAAGGCATCGGCTCCAATCTGTTGAGCCAGACAGCGAGAGAGGCGCTAGTCAGCGCGTATACGGACTCCTTCAAAGAAACGCCGCTCATTATGCTGCTGACCGACGACAAGACGAACGGCTTCGGGCTGTCCCAGGCCAATGTCGGTTGGCGCGTCGATTGCCTCGGAGACGTGTGCGGCAAAGCATGGGACCATGTAGACGACTGGTCGCATATGCACGATTATTATCCGCAGCAGCTTATCCGCTCGGGCATGCAGGACGCTTGGCGGAAGGCCCCCGTTTCATTAGAGGTTTGCTGGGTCATTCAACACTGGAAGGACAAAGGATGGGATGTCGATTATATTATCGACCAATCGCTGAAATGGCATATTTCTTCCTTCAACGCCAAATCGTCGCCAGTTCCGAAGGAATGGGAGCCGCATATCGACCGCTGGCTGAAACGGATGGGCTATCGCCTCGCTTTGCGCAAGTTCTCCTTCCCTGAAGCGGTGAAGCCGGGCGGCAAGCTTGCGTTCGCTTCCTGGTGGGAGAACCTGGGCGTCGCGCCTTGCTACAAGAAGTTCCCGCTCGCGCTGCGTCTGAAAAACGATCAGTATCATAAGGTTTTCTTCACGGACGCCAATATCAATCAGTGGCTTCCGGGCGACAGCATCTACGACAACGCGATCTGGATTCCGGCGGATATGCCTTTGGGGCATTACCAGTTCGAAATTGCGATTCTCAATCCGCATACCGGCCAACCGGCTATTCAATTGGCCAATACCGGGCGGCAAGAGGACGGTTGGTACGCGCTCGGCAATGTGGAAGTGCAGCTTGAGCTGGAATCTCCCGATGTGAGCGAATATTGGAAATTGCCATTCTAATCCCTCGACGCGATCCTGCAAAAATGATAAGCGGGGCCTATCCGACACGTTCTTAATCGGATAAGCCCCGCTTATTTTCACCGCGTTCACAGCTCGTGCTGATATATCCCACTTGACTGGCTACCTCGTACACCTTAACGCCCGGCTTAGGCCACGACTTGCTCGAGGTTGCCGCACCACTTGCTCCAGCCGTACTTCGCGCCTCCGAACGCTTGAGCGTTCGAGAATCCGGTTTGTTCGAGATGGAGGTTCACTTTGCCGTCCCCCAGCTCTTGCAGCGTCCAAGTAATCGTATGCCGCTCATCGCCGGTCCCCCATGTGTAAGACACTTTGTTCGGCGGCTCCACAAGCAGCACCTCGCCTTCGATTACGCCGTCCCACCATTCGCTCGGCTGCGTACGGAACTGGAAACGATGTCCGACGACGGGCTTGAAGTCGTTCTCCATCGGCACTCCGGTCTGGATGTTGGCCACCCACTTCGTAAGCTTGTCCGAATCGGTCAGCGCATTCCACAGCTTCTCGATCGTCGTCGTGTACTGAAAGTCCAACGTTAACGTCTTGCTCATTGATCTTCCTCCTCTATTAGTCGGTTTAAGCGCTGCAAGTTGGCGCTCCAGAACTTGCTATAGTCGGCCACCCAATCCTGAATTTCTCGGAGCGGAGCGGCATTGAGCCTGAATAACGTTTCTCTGCCGACCTTGCGGTCAAGCACCAGGCCCGCTTCCTTCAATTATGTAGGATCTAATCCGTCGCACTCTATTAGACACCATTCGGTGACGTTTTGATTATAGGACACCTTTTGGTGTCTTGTCAACGGCGTTCCTCGAAGATTACTGTTGCCGCAGCCTTCTCTCCAAGTGGGATTCACCCCATTCATGCAAGGAATGGAGGATGGTCTGAAGCGTGGCACCGTACTCCGTCATGGAATACTCGACCTTCGGGGGAACCTGCGGGAAAACGACGCGCTTGACGATTCCCTCTTCCTCTAGATCGCGAAGATGAGCGGTGAGCATTTTCTTCGTGACTCCGGGCATAGCCTGCTGCAGCTCGCTGAACCTCATCGTATGGTTATGAAGCAAGTTAAGCATGATTGCGATCTTCCATTTGCCTACAATCGCCTCAAGCGCCGTCGCGACTTTGCAATTGTCCGGTCTTTTGTCCATGTTGCTCCCTCCGCTCACCATAGTTACATTGAAGTAACCCTGTTACATTCAGGTGCCTACTTCATCATTCCCGTACAGCGGGATATAATAAGACAAGAATTATAGTAACTTAATTTTAGTAATTGAAAAATCCGATTTCAAGGAGGTACACAGTCGTGACAACTCCATCTGTTGTTGAACGCAACATCTTAAGTGTCGATACACCCGCTTTCCGGCGCAATAGCAGCATCCATTCAGTAGCTGTCGTATTGGAACCGGGGAATTGGGAAAAATACGATCCATTCTTGCTCATGGCGCACGATCGTATGCGGAGCGGCGTATTCGGCCTTCATCCCCATCGTGGAATAGAGACTGTCACCTTTCTCATAGACGGCCATCTCAATCACTATGACAACAAGCATGGAAAAGGAGTCCTTCATCCCGGCGATGCGCAGTGGATGACCGCAGGGAAAGGCGTCCAACATGTCGAAGATGCGGCCCAGGATGAGGAAGTCGATCTTCTTCAATTATGGATTAACCTTCCTTCGACGTCGAAAATGACTGCTCCCAGATACCAGGACCTACGGAAGAATGACATGCCCGTCGTTAGCGAGGAAGGCGCCCAGGTTCGAATATTCTCCGGTTCTTACGACGATACAGCCGCTAACACGATCAACGTAACTCCGGTAACGATGCTGGAAATACGCCTGGAAGCAGGAGCAACGGTCTCTCCGCAATTCCCGGGAAGCTACAATGGCTTTCTCTACATTTTAGAAGGTCAGGGGACATTCGGAGCGGATGCCGCACCCGGGGCAAAAGGGCAGATGCTATGGATGGGATCGGCAGAGAACTCCGAACAAAGTCAGCTGAAGATTCATGCCGAGAGCCCGCTGCGCGTTATGTTGTATGCCGGCGAACCCATTCGCGAACCCGTCGTTGCACGGGGCCCCTTCGTCATGAACACAGAAGAAGAGATCTTGCAAGCCTACAGCGATTATAGGAATGGATTGTTCTAAACCACTGACACATTCGACACCATTGGAGGCCGTACAAAATGAAAGTCGTCGCTATCGTAGGCAGTATTCGCAAAAATTCTTATAACAAGCAGCTGGCCGAGTTCGTCAAAGCCCGCTATGCGGAGACAATCGATCTCGAGATTGTGACGCTGAACGACATTCCCATGTACAATCAAGATATCGAAAACGAACCTCCGCAAGAGGTCGTCGATTTCAAAGCCAAAGTGAAAGCGGCCGAAGCCGTTCTGTGGCTGACGCCTGAATATAACGGTACCGTTCCGGGCGTCCTGGTCAACGCCATTGACTGGCTTTCGCGCGTGGACAAAGTCATGATCGGCAAACCTTCCCTGATTATGGGCGCCTCCATGGGCATTCTGGGAACGGTCAAGGCGCAAATGCACTTGCGGGATATTTTGTTTGCCGGCGGCGTGGCCTCCCCCGTTCTTATTGGCAATGAAGTCTATGTGGGCGCAGCGCATACCAAATTCGACGCCGAAGGTACTCTAACGGACGAAAACACGGTGAAGTTCATCGATTCCGTGATAAGCAACTTCGTCACATGGATGGCTAAATTCCGGCAATAGTATTACAAGAAGAGCAGTCTACCCGAAGTCAGCTACTGCACTGACCTTGTGGACTGCTCTTTTGGTCGAGGACCGCCTAAGATGAGCGCTCATCTTCTCTTTCTGCCGCATGAACTAATGTCTCCCCATGCTTGAACAACCGCAGACGGTCCTTATCCAAGGCTCTTCGCTCCCACTCCGCGAGCAAGCGATCCAACGCTTCCTTTGTTGTGTCATCGGCCAATCGGAACGCCCCGTAATGCATGGGAATAAACCGCTTCGCCCCTGCATCAAGGAAAGCCTGCACCGCCTCCTCCGGCGTTACGTGCTGCGTGCCCATAAACCACTCGGGCTCGTAAGCGCCGATCGGCATAAGCGCGTAAGCCATGTTCGGAAACCTGTCCCCGATATCACGAAATCCCGAGAAATAACCGCTGTCTCCGGCAAAATAAATCGATTCGTCCGTTTGATCGCCGTCTGCCGCAGACGCCTCCGTACGCTTAATCACCCATCCGCCCCACAGCGACGTATTCGTATCGGTCAGCGTACGCCTTGTCCAGTGCTGCGAGGGTACGAAATGAAACTCTACATTGCCGATGTTCACATGTCCCCACCAGGGCAGCTCATGTACTTGACTGCCTCGCCTAAGCTTTCGCACCATGCCGCCGAGGCCCTCAGGCACGAGCACGACGGGCGAACCCTTTAACCGCTTCAAAGAATCGGTGTGCAGATGATCATAGTGCGAATGCGAGAGCAGAATCACATCAACCGGCGGGATCTCGTCCAGTCCGAGCCCCGGTTCTTCAAGTCTGCGCGCAAATCCCATTCGACTGGCCCATACGGGGTCCGTTACAATCGTTAACCCGCCCATCTGCACAAGGAATGTCGAGTGCCCGATCCAGGTAATCGTCAGTTCGCTTCGGTTGCTGCCCAGCAGCGACGGCTGCTTATGCTCGGCCTGTCCGATCCGGAAGCTCAGATCTTTGATCTTCCCCTTGCGTTCCTTCTGCCAGCGACGTACTTCCTTGAAGGTTTTCGGTATCGCTGCCGGGTCCGTATTGAAATATCGTTGTCGAGCCACTTGATTAACACTCCTTATCCGAGCGCAACTGCTCCTTGATCACCTGTTCAATCCCCGACAGAATCAGCTTCAGACCGAATTCGAACGCTCCATCCGTCCCCATCAGCTCGAACAAGCCGTTCTTGAACATCCTCTTGAACAGCCCCGCTTCCGTCTCGGTCATCGTGTCCAGAAGACGGATCATCTCGTCGCCGGGAAGCACCTTCTGTTCCTTAAGGATCGTGGTCACATTGCGCTGATGCTGATAATCGTCCAGAACGAAGTAGAACACATAGTTCAACAGCGTAAGAACCGCTTGGAATTTCTGTTCATGCTCCAGCGGCGTCGACTCCACGCAGAGCAGCGTACGGTTGGTGAAACGGATGTAGTCCGGCTCGTGAGGCAGCGTCAGCATCATAAGCTGCGTGGAGCAGGGGTATCGGCAGAGCACGCTCCTTACCGTTCTTGCAAGTCCCGCCAACTGCTCCTTCCAGTCTCCATCGGACCGGAACTCCTCGAGAATCATTTTCGACACCTGATTGGCCAGACGTTGATACAGATCTTGCTTGCTCTTGAAGTACCAATACAGAGAGGGAGCCTGGATTCCCAGCCGGTCGGCCAACCGTCTCATACTGAACTTCTCGATTCCTTCCTCCCCCAGAAGCTCCCACGAGGCTTCCAGAATTTTATCTTCCGAAATCTGAGGCTGCTGTTTTTTCAACGAGATCCGCCCTTCTATCTAACGGTGTAAGTTTGTTCTTTACAGGTCCATAGGTTCATGATATCATCTAACACTGTAAGGTTCAACCTAACACTGTTAGACTGACAAAATGAAGAAAGAAGTGATCCGCATGGATGCTGAAAACCTCCACTATTTCGAAAAAGCGCCGGTCGCCAAAGCCGTAGCTCACTTCGCCGTACCGATGATGCTGGGCACGTCAATGAGCGTGATCTACTCCATCTTGAACGCCTATTTCCTGGGTACGCTCCACGATACCGCCATGTTAACCGCACTGGCGCTAACCTTGCCGTTGTTCGCGGTCATTATGGCGCTGGGCAACTTGATCGGCATGGGCAGCGGTACGTTCATCTCCCGCCTGCTGGGAGAGAAAAAATACGATGAAGTCAAGCATGTGTCTTCATTCGCCTTTTACATCAGCTTGGCTCTCGGAATCATCGTAATGGCCGTCGGCCTCCCGTTGATCGACCCGATCGTTCATGGCCTGGGAGCAACGTCCGACTCCTTCGGATTCACGAAGGATTATGTCACGATCATGCTGATCGGTTCGCCGTTCGTCGTCTTATTCTTCACGTTGGAGAATCTTGTGCGCTCGGAGGGAGCGGCCATCACATCGATGGTCGGTATGATTCTCAGCGTTGTCGTCAACATTATTCTTGATGCAATCGTCGTCTTCGCGCTCCATTGGAATGTGATCGGCGTTGCGTCCGCTACGGTCGTTTCCAACTTGATTGCGAGTGCGTTCTACGCCTTCCATATGGGATACAAGAGCCGATTCTTAACAGCCTCCATCCGATGGTTCAAGGTGACCAAGGTCATTCTGAGCAATGTACTCAAAATCGGAGTTCCCGTCTTTATTATGAGCGTCTTCTTGGGCGCCATGTCGCTCATTCTTAACCATTTTCTTGTGGAATACGGAGATTCGGCTGTTGCGGCCCACGGGATATCCTCGCGCTTATTGCAATTTCCCGAATTTATTCTGATGGGCTTATGCGAGGGAGTCGTGCCGCTGATTGCTTTCTCCTTCACGGCGAATAAATTGCGCATGAAACAAACGATCGGATTCACGATCAAAGCGATCGTGGCGCTGGCCGTCGTGTTCGGCATCATCGTCTATCTGATTTCCGACCATTTGATCGGTTTGTTTACGAATGACCCGCAGCTCATCGAGATGGGCAGTTACATTCTGCATGTGACGTTCTTATCCTTGCTCATTACGGGAATGACCACGTTGTTTACGGGAATCTTCCAGGCCACAGCGCAAGGAACCGCCGCGTTTGTGATGTCGGTTATCCAAGGAGCCACCCTGATTCCCGTGCTCTATATCGCCAATCAAGTGAACGGCTTCCACGGAGTGGTCTGGTCGCTCGTCATCGCGGACGCCGTCGCATTCCTGGTCGGCGCCGCTATGCTCTACGTTCTTCGGAACAAATTGCAGCCGGAGTTGGAGGCTTTAGTTCAGTAGAGGACATGATGACCTAATCATCAAGTTACGAATCAGCCGATATTAACGGGATAACCGGCAGGACGATCCTCACTTGCGTACCTTGACCGACGACGCTCTGAATGTCGACTCCGTAATCTTTGCCGTAATGCAGCTTGATTCGCTCATCGACGTTGCGTATGCCGTAACCGATCTTCTCCGTTCCCGCTCCCAGAATGGCGTTGATCGTCTCCTGCTTCATGCCGAGCCCGTTGTCGCTGACCGTCATGACGATCGTATCGGACTGGCGCTCGATCCGGATATCGATCGAGATCTCGTCATCGTACCAAGCATGCTCCAGTACATTCTCGACAAAGGGCTGCAGAACGAACTTAACCGTCTCGTAACGCTCCGTCCCCGGTTCGATATTGATGCTCGTGAGAATTCGGCTTGCGTATTTGATATTCTGGATGTTGAGATACGATTCGATAATCTGGACTTCCTTCTCGATGGAGATGAGCATCTCTCCGCGATTCAGCGTCAGCCGGTAGAACTTCGCCAGCTCCCGGATAATCTCGTGCAGCTTGGCGATCTCCCCGAGCTTCGCCATCCGGCTGATGGACGAGAACGTATTGTTCAGGAAGTGCGGATTGATCTGCGCGTGCAGAATTTGCAGCTCCGCCTCCTTCTTCTCCAGCTTGCTCACGTATACTTCGTCGATCAGTTGCTGGGTCGTCGCCGCCATATCGTTGAACGACTCCGCGATGTCGGCGAATTCGTCCCTTCCCTTGTAGCCGATTCTCCGTCCGTAATCGCCTTCCTTGAAAGCCTGCAGCGAATGAATCAGCTTCATGAACCGTTTGGAAAACATTTTCGAAATAAACAAGCTGGCCAATGTCAGCACGACGATGCTAATCAAGCATACGAACACGGTTAACGTCTGCACCTTCTGCAGCTGTTCCCGAATCGAATCGACCGGAACAAGCGCAACCACCGTTGCGGGAATGTCGTTGAGGCTCTTCTCGATCCGGATGTAGTCCGTTTCGTTTATCTCCTCGCGCTCTTCCTCGCCTTCGGCCGCCTCGTCCGGATACAGCCTCCCCCCGCCGCCGTCCAGGACAAATAATCGCGAGTTGTCGCCCAGCTCGCCAAACGCAGTGCCCTCGAACAGATCCTTCAGCTTGACCGACACGCGTATGAGACCGATTTGCTCGAACGTATCGTAATTGATCAGCGGCCTCAGCAACGAGATATACCCGTACTTCTTATCCAACTCCACCTGTCTCCATTGAAAATCGACCGGAGAAAGCTGCAGCGACTCCCGAAACCACGGTTCCCCGTCGACCCGGCTCGCATGCTTGATTTCGTATTGACGCTCCCCCGCTTCCAGCACCTGCTCCGTCTCCAGGTAGTACACCTCGCCGATCGTCGGATTGTTCAGATAGACGGTCAGCCGCACTTTGGATTTCGGAAGTTGAGAGGCCGCCTCCAGCCGCGGCAAGATGTACTGCGTCGTAATTTGATGGCGTTCCCAATCGAGAAAATAACCCGAGAGGTAACGCGACAACGTCTGGTCCGAATAGACCGCTTCGGCGCCTCGGCTCACGTCGTCCACGCGAAACTGCATATTGTTCGCAATCTGATGGACGGCCACGTCCAGGTTGTCTCTCGTGTTCTGCTCGATTTCCTTCGAAGAAGTCAGGTATGCGTAAGCGCCGATCACGATGACCGGAATAAGCACGAGAATCAAATACGATGCGAGAAGCTTGTACCGGATCGGCACGTACTTCGATTTGGTCGCTTGGCTCAATTCGCTCATCGTCGTCTCAGCCCTGCTTTCTGTAGTCTCCCGGCGTCATGCCGAACATTTCCTTGAAGGTACGGTTAAAATACGGCAAGCTGCTGTAGCCGACCGCTTCGGCGACTTCGTATATTTTCATCCGAGGGGATTGCAGCAGTTCCTTGGCCCGCTCCAGCTTCTCCTTCACGATGTAATCGTTGAAGCTCATGCCGACCTGCTCCTTGAACAAATAACCGAAGTGATTCGGCGAATAAGCGAAATGGGTGGCCGTTTCCTTCAACGTGATCATCTCCGACATCCGGGAACGCACGTAAGCTTGAATCTCGGGAAACAGCCGCCACTCCTTGAGCTGCTTCCTTCTATACAGCGATTCGGAAACCTCGAAGGCGGTGCGCCGCAGCCAGGATTTCATATCCTCGATCGTCTCGATCGTCTCCAGATAAGCCAGATTATCGCCGCCCCATTCCGAATAGCCGGACAATGTCGATTGCAGCGACTCGCCGTTCCCGTTCAAGTAGCCTTCGAGCCTGGAGAGAATTTGCATGGAGAATAGATGCACCTTGACCGGCTCCGAATAACGGTTGACCGTGTCGAACAGATCGTCGATTCGGTCGCAAATCTCCACAAGTCCGTACGAGCTAATCGCCACGAACAATTGATCGAGTATCGCGTTGACATCTTTCGTATCCTTCACGATGACCTGTTCCAGCGCACCGGGCTTAATGAGCCTGTCCTTGCCGAGAAACATCTTGCATCCGATCAATTCCTTCGCTTCGCGAAACGATTCGTGCAATTCGGAGAGAGAAGCGGCGCCGGTGCCGTATGCGGCGGTTGCGGTATAGACTTCATTCCTCCGGATTTCCCCGAGCAGCTCCTCCATCCGCGCATCAAGCCGCTTCGTGTCTCCTCCGGCATAGATCAACGCGATCCGATTCTGCGCCAGCCGGCACTCCAGACCCAGCTCGTGCTCCGCCGCGAACGCTTCAATCCTGCCCAACGCTCGGTCGAGCGCGTCCGCCTGCCGGGCCCCGCCTTGCATGCTTCTCGCATTGTCGATCTCGATCACGGCGGCGTGCACCGTCCCTTGCGGCAGCTTGATCGGATATTGCGACAGGAAAGTATGGATGGTGGCATCGTCGATCGTGCCTTCCAGCAAGTGACGCAGAAAGTCCTGCCGAACGAAATCGAAATCCACCAGATCAGGCCCCGCAGTCTTGCGCGTCCGATTGTCCAGCTCGGCCACGACTTTGCGCAGCAGCTCCGTCACTTCATCATCGTCGACGGGCTTCAGAATGTATCCGTCCGCTTTGAGTTGCAGCGCGCCTTTGGCATATTCGAAATCCTGGTAGCCGCTAATGAAGATCGTCTTCAGTTCCGGCTGCCGCTGCAGGCATAGCCGCGTCAGCTCCAGTCCCGACATAACGGGCATTCGAATGTCGGATATGAGAATATCGACTTCGTTCTCCTGAATGTAACCAAGAGCCGCCAGCGGTTTGTTGGCGCTGAATACGATTTCGATGCCGAGCTCCTCCCACGGGATGAGCTGCTGCAAGCCTATCAGATCGAATTGTTCGTCGTCTACCAGGACCGCTTTGTACATGATTAATCTCCTTAGCGTCGAACTTAAGCTGCGATATATGTCTAAAGAGGATATACGTTAAGTATATCCTCTCCGGATTCAAATGCCTTTCTTATTTTAATCCCATAACCTTCAGATTATCTTGCCACTTGGCCGTCTTCCAGTCCAGCAGCTTCTGATATTGCAGCTTCTCCGCTTCCGTCTTGGCTCCTTCAATAATGTTCCGTACGGCCTCATCATTCGAAGCGAAGACGATTTTCGAGATGATTTGCTTCTGATGATCCTTGAAGCGCTGCTGAATAATTCCCTCGTCGCTGTCCGGAGCCGGATCCAGGTTGGAGAACTCCGTTACGTTTCTCGTCGTCTGGAACGATACCGTATATTGCGCGATTGTCGTCCAATCCTGCGCTTCTTCCGGAAGCAGCTGCTCGCGCTTCGCTTTCGTCGTATCGACGTACACCGTATTGCCATACCAGTTGAACTCGCCGATCTTCAGCTCGTCGTACGCTTTCGGATCGCGATTTTTGTACGCGTCGTTCGGTACCGGCACGCCGTCGACCACTTCGTCGTAGAACAGTCCCGGAGGTCCGAAGAAGAAGATTTGTTGCCCTTCTTCGCTGATCGCCCAGTTCATGTAAGCGAAGATCGCTTCCGGATCTTTGGCGTTCGTCGTAATGACGTTTACGTTCCAGCCCAGCGTATTGTAGCCGCCCGGATATACTTTGTTTTTGTCCACGCCTTCCTTGTGGAACGGCCAGATCACGTCGTATCCCGCTTCCGGATCCGCAGCGCGAAGAATGTTGTTCGCTTCCCGCCCGATGCCTTCGACAACGGCGTCGAAGGCGCCGAATACGGCGATCTTGCCGTTATTAAGCTTCTCGAGAACTTGGTCGCGCGTCTGCGTGAACGCGTCTTTCGAAGTCAGGCCGTCGCGGAACAGGCGGCTTGCGAACAGCGCTGTGTCGACGAAACCCTGGTCCTCGTAGATCGACTGGAACTTGTCGCCCTGCGGCACGCCGTTGCCGACGAACATCGGCGTGCGGTCGTCCGCCGAGCCGCTGTACAGCAATCCGAACAGTTGCGATTCGCCGTCGCGCACTTCGCCGAAATCAATCGGCACGACATCGGGATATTTCTCTTTGACCTGTCTCAGATAGTCTTCCAGTTGGGACCAGGTTTCCAGTTGCGGAGAGCCGAGCTCTTTATGAATTTTACGATTGATCAAATAGGCCGCATTGCCGTTGCCTTGGTCTCCGTTAATGAACCAGTTCGGAACTTGATACAACTTGCCGTCTTCGCTGCGAAGCATGTTGAGCGTTTCTTCCCCGATCGTCTGTGCGAACTCCGGATATTTCTCCAGATACGGATCGAGCGCGACGAGCTTGCCCGCGCTGACCAGACGATCCACGTCCTTGCCGCGGTCCAGCACGATCGCGTCAGGCAGTTGGTTGGAGACGATCATGGTGTTCAGCTTGTTCGCCGCCGCGCCGTTCGATTGAATCGGCTCCATGACGATGCCCAGATTTTCCGTGATCCACTGGCCATGCGGGCGCTCCTCCCAAGTCGGAGCCGTATACCAGTCGTAATGGACATATTGTGTGAAGGTAACCGGTTTCACCTTGCCGCGAGGCGTTCCGTCGCCTTCCGGAGCCTTGCTCTCCGCCGGACTTGCCGAACTTTCGCTCGCAGGCGGCGCAGACGACGCCTGCCCCCCGTTTCCGCTTCCTTCGTTATTGCTCGAGCATGCGGCCAGGACAAGCGTTAATGCAAGCGTTAATGCAAGCAGACCGTACAACGATTTGTTTACCCTTTTCATTTGTCTTCTCCTCTCGAACATGTATTCGATATGTTATAAGCCAACCGGCGCGCATCGCCAGCCGCCTGTACAACCAAGGTTTGCGCTCTGCTGCCTATTCCTTCAGAGAGCCGATCAGGACGCCTTTGACAAAATATTTCTGAAGGAACGGGTAGATCATGAGAATCGGCAGCGTCGCCACCATCATTGTTGCCATCTGCAGCGATTTGACGGTTACCGAGTTGGCCACCATGCTCGCCGCGTGAGAGTTGAGATTGCTCATCAGCGAGGCCGTCGTGCCGGCGTTGATGATCTGGACGAGCAGCGTCTGCAGCGGGATCAAGTGCTGCGTGTTGATGAAGATCGCCGGAATGAACCAATCGTTCCACAGAAACACTGCGGTGAACAGCGACAGCGTCGCGAGCACCGGTCCCGACAGCGGCAGCACGATCCGGAAGAAGATTCCGAAGTTCGACGCCCCGTCGATCTTGGCCGATTCCTCGAGCCCGTCGGGCAGACTCATGAAGAAGGTACGGAAAATAATCATATTGTACACGCTGATCATCCCGTGCATCACGAGAAACGCGAACGTATCGTACAACTGCAGGTTATAGACGACAATAAAATACGGAATGAGGCCGCCGTTGAAAAACATCGTGAAAACGGCCAGTATCGTGTACGTTTTCTTGAATACGATGCCTTTCTTGGACATCGCGTACGCGAACATCGACGTAAAGAACATAGCCAGCGCCGTGCCGACGACCGTGCGGAGAATCGTAATGAAATACGCTTGGAAGATATGCTTCTCCTTAAAGACGATCTCATAGTTCTCGAACGTAAATTGCCGGGGCCAGAATGTAATGCCGCCGATCGCCGCGTCCGACCCGACATTGAATGAAAGCACCAACGAATTCCAGAACGGATAGAAAGTAATGAAAGCCAGTATCGAAAGTAGAATATAGATGACGGTTTTCATGGTTTTGTCGCCAGCGGATAGTTTCATCGTCTCACCTCGTTTTTCGATTCCGGCCGATTACCATAAGCTCGTGTCGCCCATTCTTCTTGCCGCTCTGTTGGCTACGACAAGCAAGAAGATGCTTAACAACGATTTGAACAGCCCGACCGCGGCGGAATACGAGTAGCGCTGGTTTAGAATTCCCATCTGATACACGTACGTATCGATGACATTGGCAACCGGGAGCAAGATACCGTTGTTCAACTGCTTGGTCATGACCAGGATGTCCTCGTAACCCGCGTTCAGAATGTTGCCGATCGCAAGAATCAGGAAGATGATCATAATCGGCATCATGTTCGGAATCGTCACGAGGAAGATCTGCTTGAACCGGCTCGCGCCGTCGATCGAAGCCGATTCGTATTGCGCCGGATCGATGCCTACGATTGCGGCCAGATAGACGATCGAGCCGAAGCCGATCTCTTTCCATACGTTCAGCGATACGAGCACGCCCCAGAAATAATCCGGCGTAGATAGCCAGTTGACCGGCTCCTGAATCAAGCCGAGCGCCAACAGCAGACTGTTCAAGGCGCCTTGATCGACCGCCATCATCGAGAAAGCCATTCCCGAGATAACGACCCAGGACATGAAATGCGGAATATAAGTAATCGTCTGCACCGCCCGCTTGAACAATCCGCCCACCTCGTTGAGCAGCAGGGCCAGGATGATCGGCGCCGGGAAACCGATGATCAGCTTCAGCAAGCTGATGCCGAACGTATTGCGAATGATCTCCCAGAACTCGGGCGACTCGACGAACATCGTGAAATGCTTCATGCCTGCCCACGGACTCTCGAAGAAGCCTTTGAACAAATTGAAATCCTGGAAGGCGATCAACACGCCCCACATCGGACCGTAGCTGAAAATAATAAGGAACAGGAGCGCCGGCCAGATCATCACTTGAAACTCCCATTGCCGGATAAAGCGAACCCATACCGATTCCGTTATCGCTTTGCTGTTTTTCATTCCCTCACCATCTTCTTCTCTTTATATCCCTGATTCTAAGCGAGACGCCCCCCTCCAGCCAGCGCACGGCTCAACGATTAATTGAACAAATCAACGAAAGTCCGGAAGTAGTCCTCCCCTCCTACAAGGCGAATATGCAATTTGTTCTGAAAAGTGGGGCGTCAGCAGTCGATATAGGAATAGGAGACTATATTCTGCTCGACTTACCTCTCTTTCCGGAAAGGAATTCATTCCTATGAACTCAGTGCATAGAATCTTCGTACTCTTCATCTCGCTTTTCCTGCTTGGAACTTATCAACCCGTGAATGCAGCGGATGAACGCTCGTTCGAGATCGGCGAGGTCGAAATTCATGCCCGCATGGACAGCGACGGCAACATGCAGGTTACCGAGACGGACACTTACCATTTCAGCGGGGCCTTCAACGGAATCATCGTCGATATTCACACAACCGGTTCGGACGGAATCGAACATTTTCAAGCTTTCGAGGTTACAGATCAGCAAGATATACCGCTTGATATTGAGCAATCGAGCGACGGAGACAAGCTTCAATATACAATCCATAGCCCGTCCGAAGACGAAACGAAGGTTTTCAAGTTGACTTACTCCCTCAAGAACGTCGTGCAGGTCTATGCGGATACTGCCGAATTGTACTGGAAATTTTTCGATGAGACGAATCCAAGTGTGTTAGGATCGGTATTGATCGACGTCGAATTGCCGAACGGAGCGGAACAAGCCGAGATTACGGCATTCGGTCACGGACCGTTGACTGGCGTCATAGAGAGAGCGGACTCAGGTATCGTGCGGTATCTGGTTAGCCCGCTGCCATCCGCGACGATGCTGGAGGTACGGCTCTTGTTCCCCGGTTCCTACGTCCCCGGCAGCTCGAAGATCAGCGCCGAGCCTATGCTCGACCGAATTCTGGAAGAGGAGCAGCATTGGAAGGACCAGTCGGACAATTCAACCGCTGTGGACGCCATCATCGCGCTCGTTATATTGATGGTTAACCTGCTGGTCGGGGTCCTCATGTATTGGAAATTCGGCAAAGCGAACAAATCTGACTGGAAACACAAGTATTCTCGCGAGCTTCCCAGTGACGTAACGCCAGCCGTTGTGAGTTATTTAATGAAAAAACATATTAGTACGAGTGATATAATGGCCACGATGCTTGATCTTGTGCGCAAAAAGTACGTCACCATGCAAGTCGTTAAGCAACTTGACGAGAAGGAAGAAGACGATTATACGTTCCAATTGATCAACACTAAGATCAATGACTTGCTCCCTCACGAAAGGGCGCTCATCAGATGGTTCTTCGAAGATTTGGGGCGTTCAGGTAAGGTGTCGCTCTCGGATATTCGCAAGCAGGCAGAAAACAAGAAACGCGCTACGGCTTTCATGAATCAGTGGTTCAAGTGGCAAGATCATGTCCGGCACTCCGTCAACCGTCTGAATTATTTCGAAGAACGCCCGAACAATGACAAGAGATACGCCTGGATGGTTATTGCCGCTGCGCTTCAGGCCTTTGGTCTTATATGGCTTGTTGGACTTTTCCATTATATTTGGCTTTGTCCGTTGCCCTTGCTTCTCTTCTGGACGAGAAAAGAGCTTAGAAGCCGTATCGGGCAGACCGAATATACCAAATGGAAGTCGTTCAAGCGCTTCTTACGAGATTATTCCCGGATTGCGTCGCGCGAACCGTTAGCCGTTCACTTATGGGAGCACTATTACGTCTATGCGATTCCGCTGGGGATGGCGAAGAAGGTGGAGGCCATCAGTCACATGAATATAGGCGGCACGAATGACAATAGTTATTCATGGACTCTCCACGATATTTGGACCGATTCGTTCGTTACGACGATTGCCGCGGGCGGCAAGTCTTCCGGTAAAGGTTCCGACTCCGGTTCCGATTCCGATGGCATATTCACTTCCGGCGGGGGCGACGGTGGAGGCGGCGGTGGCCGCGGCGCTTTCTAGGCGGATCTTCAAGATCGGACGCTTCTATTGGATTGCTCGTAAATATGGGCGAATCGCCTCTTATGCCGATCCCCATTTTGACTTAGAGTTACCGTAGAAGCTTGAAAAAGGCATGTGATTCCAATGTCGATCAAAAGAGACAAATGGCTGCAATATCGCCTCCTCCGCAACGGGTCCTCTCTCGCCGGAAGGCTGCCGGAAACACAGTTGCTTAGGAAGAACGCTTTATCGAAGATGCTTCATCACTATCGAAGCGTCGTACTGAAACCTCGCGCCGGGAGTTACGGAAGGGATATCGTGTTCATTAGACGGAACGGTGCGAACAACTATCGTGTTCATAACGAAAGTAATGCGGTCACCATGAGAGATACCGACAAGTTACACAAATGGCTCCGCAAAAAGCACAGAGGCCATGGATATATTGTCCAAAGACGTCTGCAGCTTGCTCAAATCGGGCACAAGCCGTTCGACATTCGGATCATGGTTCAGCGAAAAAAGGGCGCTTCGTCCACTTGGAATGTGACAGGCTCATACGCGAAAGTGGCGACGCAAGGCTATCTGGTCACGAATGTGTCCAGTCGAACCCTTCCGGTGCTTGAGGCGCTAAAATTAGCCCGAATCGGAGACCGGAGCTTGCTTGTCCAAGCCGAACGCATCGCCCGATTGGCTGCCGAGCGGCTGGGACAGCGTTATCCCCAGCTAAGACAAATCGGATTCGATATCGGCATCGACAGAAACCGGCGGATCTGGATTATCGAAGGCAATTATCACCCGGACTTGCGCCCTTTCCGACTCTTGAGGGATTCCTCGATGTATCGCAGAATATTAGGGTACAAGAAACATTAAAGCGCAAAGAAGACGACCAGCCTCTTAACTTGGCTGTCGTCTTCTGCTGTTTGCTGCCTCATCATGATCATGTCCGCTTTAGGACTTTACTTGCGTTTCTTGCTCCTCGCACTTACAACACGCGTCACTTGAAATTGATTGACCCCTACCTGTATAATCGCAAAATTGCTAAAAGAAGTGCCCGATGAAGTATACGGGGTCGCTTGAATATTCCCGCTTGGCGTTTGAACGGTTGCAGTGATTTGTGTCACCAGACAGACTCCGCGGCTGGAAGCCGTCCAAGTCTGGTCGCGCAAAACCGCATAATTGTCGTCGCTGCAAAAGATGGATGCATATCCAACTCTCCCCGACGCATTAAACGGAGTCGAGTTAGTGATCCGAACGGGGTCGTAACCTTGCGGCCTTCTATTTCCCACACCCAAAACCTCCCTTGTTATGGATATTGTTCAGTAGATGCAATTGAATCGCTTTGGCAAGGTACAGATGTGGACAAGAAAAAAAAGTACGTTCGTCAGGTGAACGCTGGAGTCAGGTGTAACTTTTTCAATCCTGAAACGTGAATAGAACAGAGCATGGAGCTATCAGCTCGCGGAGAAGGGGGATGCACAGTCGATACACGCACAATAGAACAGATCTATCGTCAGTACGGACAAGACTTATATCGATACTTGTGCTCCCTCACCTCCAACCCTCAGGCTTCTGAAGATCTAATGCAGGATACCTTTTACAAAGCCTACGTCTACCTGGAGAGCTACGACAACGAACGGATCAAACCTTGGCTGTTCAAGGTTGCTTATCACGCCTTTATTGACTGGCAGCGCAAGGAGCGGCGTAGCACGCCCTATGAGCCTGCTTGGATGAAGCGCGTTACCTCGGGCGGAACGGCACGGAGCGCAGAGGAAGAGGCGCTGGCGCGCGAAGCGGCCGCGAACTGGCTCAGTCTGCTGGGCAAGCTCGCGATCAACAAGCGGCATGTCGTGCTGTTGCGCGACCACTATCAGCTCTCCTACCAGGAGATTTCCGATATTACGGGGATGTCGATCTCCAGCGTTAAAATAAACATTCATCGCGGACGAGAGGAACTGCGGCGTCTTATCAAGCAATCTTACGGAGGAGGGGATACCCTATGACGAATCTTGGGTGTACAGAAATGGAGCGGCTCTGGGACCGCTATTTGAATGGAGGATGCTCACGGGAGGAAGAGCGGTTGGCCGAAGAACATCTGGAGCAATGTCCGGCGTGCCAGGCAAAGCTGGAGCAGGCTCTGGCCTCTCAGATCCCCCTTATCCCTTCTTCAACATCTGAGGAGGCGATCCCGGAAGGCAAGCACCAGCGCTGGATGAGAAGAGCCAAGTGGAGAAGCCGCATGAACATAACGGTTATTCTGCTGTCCGCCTTTATCTTGTTGACCGCACTCTCCGGCATTACGACGGGCTTGCTCTACGGCTTGGGCGGTTCGTCCAGCACTGTCGAACAGCTCCCTAAAGTATTGAGAACGGCTGTCGGCATGACCGTGCCCAATCTTAATCTGAACAGCGGCGGGGTTAACACCGGGTTTTACTTCAACCTCTCCATGGAGTACAAGATGAGCAGAAAGGTGGGGAGACAGGAAGAGCTGAGTGGTATTTTACACGGAGATATGCGATTCGGTTTGTTGAATGTAAAACGCGAATGGTTCGGGGGAGGCTATCAGAGCAACCTCTTTATAGCCTACCCGGATGCTTCTGGAGCGACTGCGGATGAGGGGCGTCAGTACGAGCGAGAGAGAGACGAGGAAGTGTGGGAAGCGCTGGACATGCTGCCGGAAGGTACGGTATCCGAGCTTGCTGTCTCGCTCGACGCGGCTTACCCGCTGGAGGAGATCTATGCCATGTTCGAGAACTATGACATGGATATTGTTTGGTATGCGTTCGATACCGGGCTGGAGCAGTCTTCCGCCAAGCCGGGCAACTACTTGAGCGGATGGAGCGGTGAGCTCTGGGGAATGAGCAGCAACTTGATGCTGGAATATGCCAATTATAGCGATGGTCTGCAGGTGTGGGGAGATGGGCCGGCCAAGGAGCAGGCGTTCCTGCAAGGTCTTAAGGAATTGCAGAAGCATGAGAAATGGGTGCGCAAGATCGTTCACGTCGCGCCCAAGCTTGAGGAGCGGATTGAATACGTGAGCGAGCACGGTGCCAGAAGCTACGGCCTGATCGTTACCGGCCCGACAAAGGAGCTGCTCAAGCTGCGAGAGCATGATCATGTTACGCGTCCTGCGCTGGGCGAGACCGACTGGTGGAACTGGTTTCAGCCGAGCTATAGCAGCATGCAGTATTGATCGCCTTGTTTCGAATGCTGCCTATACCTCCCAATCCCTGCGCAGCTGCTCGTACAGCCAGATCAGGAACAGCGTGTCGTTGGGGGCGATCTCTTTGGCAATGCCGATTCGGCCTGCAAAATGCTGCGCAATCGGCCGACCCAGTTGTGCGAGGCGCTCCGGCGAGACGAATGGCAGCCGCTCTGCCCAGGCAGCGAGCAGCACCCAGTCGGAATACGCGAACGCCCTGCGGCTTTCTTCGTCCAACTGATGGCGAGGCAGCGACATTCGCACCCGGTCGATTCGCTTGTCGATCTTCTTGCGCAGCTTCAGCCGCTCCTTCTCCTTCTCGACAACGACGATCGTTCCCGCCACCATATCCCCGATTCTGCGGTCCCTGGAGCTGCTCATGACGACGATCATCCCCAGAAAATAGCCGGCAGGCAGCATATCGATCAGCCGGAACAGATTGCGAATGACGACCGCGAGCAGCCCCGCGTTCCGGCCTTCCATCTGCACGACGCGAATGCTGACCGCGCGCTTGCCAACGGTCTGCCCGCCCATGAAGTATTCGCATCCAACGTAATAAGCCCCCGTGCCTACCGCGCCGATAATGAGCAGCGTTGCGACCGCGTAATCACTGTTTTCGACGAATATATACGCGAAGGCAAGAGCAATGTAGAGGGCAAGCAGAATCAGCATATCGATCAACTGCGCAATGGCCCGCATCCCCACTCCCGCCGTAGGGAACTCCAACCGAACCTGCTCAGGCGTTACGATCGACACTTCTTTTTCTAACGGATAGCTCATTCTTTATGCTCCTCGTTTCCGGGAATTTATGGTAGGATAATGAAAAATAGGAGGTCTGAGCGATGGATCCCGCACAGCGAATTCAGCGATACAAAGACGATTGGTCCGAACTCGAGCGGCTGCTCGCTGCATTGAATCATATTCGTCGGCCGATTAGCGCGGGCGATATCGACCGGTTGACCGTGCTGTACAAATCGGCGGCGGCTCATTTGTCAGCTGTGCGCACGCAGTGGCCGAACGACCCGACCACGACTTACTTGAACCACCTTGTCGCCCGAGCGCACCACGTGCTGTACAAGCAGTCCGACAAAGGCACAGGCCGCATCGGCCGCTTCTTGGGCACATACTTTCCGTCCTTGATTCGCCGGAGACAGCCGTTCATCCTCATTGCCGGGGCACTGTTCCTTCTCGGCATGATCGCCGGATTCGCAGCGGTATGGACGGACCCGCTCAACCTGCATCTGGTGCTGCCCGCGACTATCGCGAATGCGATTGATCCCGCCGCGACGAACGCTCCTCGCGGCGATCTGCACAGCCCGCTCGTCTCGACGGAAATCTTCATCAACAACATACGCGTCGCCATGCTGGCCTTCGTGAGCGGAGTCACCTTGGGGATTGGCACCGTGTATTTGCTCGCCTACAACGGCTTGATCGTCGGAGCTCTCGCAGCCGTCTTCATGCAGGCCGGCGAAAGCTATGTTTTCTGGGCCTACATCCTCCCCCACGGCATCATCGAGCTGACCGCGATCTTCATCGCCGGTGGAGCTGGCTTATATATGGGGTACCGATTTTTCGTTCCGGGGGCGTATCCCCGCAAGCGGCAATTTCTCCAGGCCGCTAAAGAATCGGTACAGCTGCTGCTCGGCACGATTCCTCTGTTCGTAATCGCGGGGATCATCGAAGGATACGTTACGCCATCGCAGCTGCCGCTGGGCGCCAAGTATGCCGCTGCCGGCGGCACGCTGCTGCTGCTCGCTCTCTATTACGTTTACGGCCGGTTCAGAGCGCGTTCCGAGCTTTCAAATCCAGGTATTCGTTGACCGCGCTAAGCGCCAGCCGGTCGGCCGGCACATCCATCACCTGAATGCCCAGGCCGGCCATCTGGCTCACGTATTCGCTGCGGTCCAGACGAAACTTATGCGCCAGACTCTGAATATAGGCCGTCCGATGGTTCACCGGCTCGGTTCGCGCCCACTCGTGCAGCAGCGGGTCGTTCAAGGAGACGAGAAGCGGCACATGGCTTCTGCGCAGCCGGTGCGCGTAGACGGGCAGCTCCTGATCGTACAGATAGCTCTCCATATCGGAGAACAGCACGACGAACGATCGTTTCTTGATCTGCCGCAGCACATGCGACAAGGCCAAACCAAACCCGGGTTCGACGAAATCGGATTTCAGGTCGTAAGCGGCGAGCGTCAATTGGCGCAAATGCGGAAGTCCTCGTCCCGGAGGAACGTATGTCTTGATCCGATCGGAGAAAGCGAGCAGAGCAACGTAATCTCCCTGCTTCAGCGCGACCGCGGCCAGAACGAGCGCAGCTTCGAGCGTGCGATCCAGCTTCGTCTGATGCTCGAGCTCGACCCCCATCATTCTCCCGCAGTCGAGCACAATCGTGACCACTTTGCCTTTCTCCGGACGAAGAATGTTCGTCATCAGCCTCCCGCTGCGAGCCGTCGCCCGCCAGTTCACCCGTCTCGGATCGTCTCCCTGCGCATAGCTGCGGATCGAATCGAAGTCCGTGCCGGACAGGTTGGGTCTTGCCAGCCGGCTGCCATCCAGCACCAGCGAGTCTTGAGCCGCAGCCAAGACGCCGCGTACTCGCGAAAGATCCGGCACGATCCGAACTTCGCTCCGGCACGTCAGCCTCGTCTGCTTCTTCCACAGCCCGACTCCGCCCCAATAGCGAAGCATCACGCCGCCGAATGTATAAGATCCTCGCTCCTGCCCTGCAGTATCATAATCGAAACCGACCGAGCTTTCCTCCAAACGTCCTCTCCAGATGTCCTGCGGAATCCGAATATCCTGTTCATCCTCCCGCTGCGTGCGGTAATCCGTGAACGAAATCGGAATGTCGTCCGCCAGCTCGACGTTCAGAGCAAAGCCTGTCGCCGTATCTCTCAGCAGAGAAAGTCGGACCTTGAAAGATTGGCGTACGTCCGCCTCCTCCGGTATCGTCCGCTCTGCTGAGAATCGCTGCCGCGAAGGCAGCAGAAGCAGATCGACGACGCTGAACACCGCCAGCAACACGTAAAATCCCCAGAACGAATAAGCGCCGTAACCCAGCGCATAGACGGCTCCGATCAGAACGGAACCGATGACCGCGATCGCGACGAGGCGGCGAGTCGGGACGATCGACTCATCGCCGAACCATCTACCGAGGAACCGGAACAGACGCGAGCGTTTCTTGGACGATGTGGTCACTGCTGCCGCCCTCCAATTCCGCCTGCGGCGTCAGCAGCAGCCGATGGCGGAGCGCAGGCCGCGCCACCAGCTTCACGTCGTCCGGCGTCACGTAGTTTCTGCCTTCGAGCGCGGCCCAAGCTTTGCTCGCCATCAGGACCGCGATGCCGGCGCGCGGGCTCGCGCCGAGCTGCACCCGCTTGGATTCGCGGGTTCTGCGAATGACCGCCGTAATATAGGCGATGATCGAATCCTCGACGATAACTTCCGCCGCATGCGCCTGTGCGGCCCGAATCTCATCGAGCGATAGCGCGGGAACGATCGCCTGGTCGCGCTCGGTCGCGAACGGGACATGCCCTCTTAGAATCTGTCGTTCCTGCTCTTCTCCCGGGTAATCCAGGACCAGCTTGAACAGAAAACGGTCGAGCTGCGCTTCCGGCAGCGGATACGTACCTTCATATTCGAGCGGATTCTGCGTCGCGACGACAAGGAAAGGCTCCGGAAGCCGGTGCGTCGTACCGTTAATCGTCACCTGGCGCTCTTCCATCGCTTCGAGCAGCGCCGCCTGCGTCTTCGGTCCGGAACGGTTGATCTCGTCGGCCAGCACGATGTTGGCGAACACAGGCCCGCGGACAGTCTGAAATTCGTTTTCCTTCAAATGATAGGTGACGCTTCCCGTAATATCGCTGGGCATCAAATCCGGCGTAAACTGAATGCGGCGGTACTCGCCTCCCGTTAAAGCCGCGAGCGTACGCGCCATCTTCGTCTTGCCGAGCCCCGGCACTCCTTCCAACAGCACGTGTCCTCCGGCCAGCAGCGCCGCGGCCATGAGCCGGATGTTCGTCTTCTGCCCGTACAGCCGCTGCTCCATCGCGTGCAGCAGCCGTTCCATGCTTGCGCTCATAATCGTCACTCCCTCTCCAGTAACGCGATCATCTCGCCGTACTCGCGCGTCCGTTCCACGAACGCGCCATCCGTGCCTGCGCCGCGTTCCAACGCCTGCGCGTGGCGCAGCAGGCGCTCCAGCTTAACCGCCTGCACTTCGCTTAAGCGGTCTTTCGCCAGCCGCATCGCCTCTTCCGGCGACGCTTCAAGTGGCAGCCCCCAGCGCGCCAGCAGCAGACGGCGAAGGGCGCGCGCCTGATGCGCCAGCGCCTCGCTCTTGAAGCGGCGGCGCTCATACCACGCGGCGACCGCCTGCAGCGTTTCGTCGCCGCGGCGCACAGTCCAGGCCCGCGGCGTGTATGCCGGGCCGAAGCGCTTGCCGCGCTGCCACAGCCAGAGCAGCAGCGAGACGGCCAGCCCGGCGCAAGCGGCGACAAGCCAGGCCGGGTATACGGCCAGAAACCCCCGCGTATCCATATAGCCATGATGATACTCGTCCACCCACAGGACGGTGCGGCTCCCATCGCCGACCAACCAAGGCCATACAAGCTCGAAATGATCATGCTTCAGCACGTTCTCGTTCGTCAGCCATTCAGGCGTGACTGCCGCGATAATCGCTCCTTCGCCGTACGGTCTTCTCGCCGCGATGACTCCGCTTGAATCGCGAAGCAGCTCGATGTCGCCGTCCTCCAGGATGATTCGCTGCTTTATTCTGACTTCCACCATCCGTTCGGCAGTCTCTTTCCCGTCCTGGCGCATCACGATGGCGGTTCCGGACAAAGCATCCGAGCGCTCGGTTCGAAACACTTCCCCCGCGCCCAGATTACGGCTGAAGAGCAGCAGTTCGTTTCCCCGTTCCACCCACTCGAGCAGCTTTGCCCATTCGTCCTCTGGCGGAGCATCGGGTTCGACAACGAGCAGCGCCTGTCCTTTGCCCGCAGGCAGCTCGCCCCAAGAACGCTTCCACGTCTTTAACGGCGCCTGCTTCTCTCCGAGCAGTGCGATGACGCCCTTCGTCCCATCCACGTTCGCCGAGAACGAGACGTAGGGCGCCATCTGCTCGGGCTGCGGTTTTAGGACCATCAGCCCCAGCCCAATGAAGAGCATGACAGAGACGGCCAGCCCGATCACGTGTTTGTTCCCATGCAGCCATTGCTTGATCGGCGTCATTCTATCTCGCCTCCCTCTCCGCAATCAGCGCATCGATATCGCGTTGAAAGCCCAGGAAGCTGTCTTCGTCCGCAGGCTCGTGCCCGTACCATACCCGTTCGAACAGCAGCGCGCTCCGCTGGAAATACGGCACCGCGTCCGCCCGGCTCCGCTCCAACTCATCCCGGTAATCCCAGTCCGTTTTCCATTTCTCAATACGAATCCAGCCTGCTCTCTCCATGTAGAACAACAGCGACAGGTACGAACAGCGAATGCTCTCCCGGACTTTTCCCTCAGCATGGGCAGCCCTCGCCATTGCCGCATACTGCTCATACGTCAGCGCCATCTCGGATAACCCAACGGGGGCCTGGTACCGCCGAATGTTCCCATGGAACACGACCTGCCTGGAAAACCAATAGATCGCCCAGCACAGCGCCAGCAGCACAGCACCCAACACCAAGAACAATCCGACGCTCACCACGCCCTCTGCCCCCGGAAAGGAAGGAAACAGGTCGATCACCCAGTCCAGCAACGCCTCCAACCACCCTTTGCTCGGGCTGGAGGTCTGTTCATGAGTAGATCTCGTAAATTCGTCCCGGCTCAGAATTTCGCCAAGCCTTTGTTTGTCTTCAAGCAGCTCGGACCGATCGATCATTGGTCGACCGGAGACGGAGGAGGCGGTACAGAACCCGGTACGATTCGGTTAATCATCTCTTCAAGTCCCATTCCGTCGCGAACTTTAAGATCGAAATAGCTGACCGCATACACGACGTAGAGGATCGGCGCCGTCAGCAAATTGACGATGACCAGCAGCAGCGCAAGGAGAACATCGCCCAACGGCAAGAGCCCGAGAATGAAACCGGCGACAAAATTAAACAAATAGATCAGCAGCAGCATGACCAAAAACAGTCCGAACAGTCTCCAAGCGCTCTTGCGAGTCAAGCCCCAGCTTCTTCCGATTCCAATCGAATCTTCTTTAAATACGACAACCGGAAGAAAATACATGAAGCGGATCCCGAAATAGTAAAAGGTGAACACCGCCCCGACAATAACGAGAAACATCCAGAGAGCACCGAATATCCCCGATGTCGCGGCCGCGACCACGCCCAGAATCATGGCCGCGGTCACAAGCGCTAAACCAAATCCGATCATCATTAATCCGAATACGACCGAACTGCCGAGCAGCCCCCCATACCTCTTGAAGGACATCCGCAGCAATTGAAGAGTCGACGGAACCTCTTCTCCCTGCACAACATGGTGTACGAGAAAGACGATCGAGGCGGCGACGACCGGTGTCAGAAAAAGAAAGATCAATCCAAAGAGAGCCGTGAACAACCCTATGCTTTCTTCTGCGATAAGCGGCTCAGCGCCTTCGGAAGAATAATTCATAAGCTCGTTAACGTTGAACAGCGATTGAACGGTCTGCCCCTGAGTCATGGCTTGAAGCAAATAAAACAGGCCATAACAGATCAGCATGATCAGCATCAATTTTACAAAATGCTTGCGGTACAATTGAAAGCTTAAATCGATCATTCTGCCGATTCCCATCGGCTTCAGGGCCTCTTGAGGCACAGTAAAACCTCCTAAGTTTTGCTAAATTTACTTCATTATACTACACAATTCGCAAAGCTTGTCGACGAGATAAAAAGAAAATTACCGCTCAACTTCCGTAGGTGGAAGTCGAGCGGCAACGTTTAGTTTGTGCAGGAGTTATAGACTATCTGATATCAATCTTTTCAACTTTTATCAGAGGTATCGTGATGTTCCCGCCCATTGTTGACTGATAGGTATACAGACCTTCCGATACCCCATACAAGTTAACATTATCATCTTCCAGCACTCTGACTTTGGTTAATGATGAAGGGTAGTAGACGAATATTACATTGCTATAATTGCTATTTACCGCAACTCTAAGATTGACTTCAGAATCACCCTCTATAACCTGAATCACCTTGCCTGAGAATTTGACCTTCTTTCCTTCATAATCATCGGGCGTCCGCGCCAACTGCTTGTATGTAATTCCTGTTTCATAGCCTTTCTTTTCCTCTGCTTCAGCCTTAGCGAGTTTCTTAGCCGCTTCAGCGGCAGCCTTTTCCTTCTCTTGAGCTAGTAATTGTTCTTTAGCTTGCCTATCTTGTTCCGCTTTCAAATCAGTTGCAGCTTGTTGAGCTGCAACTTCAGCCTCTGACAAGTTTTTATATTTAGCCTCAAGCACGGAGAATTCATCAATACGACTTTTGGCCGTTTCTAATTCCTCCATCGTTTTTTGTGATTCGCTTTTAAGCTTCGCATTGTCATCCAGAACCTTTTGATATTCGCTTTGCAGTTTTACATTGTCATCTAAAGCTTTCTGATATTCATCTTTGGCAGCACCAGAGCAAGCAGACATACTTACAGCCAGAATAAGCGCAATGCCAATAAGAACCCACTTTTTCATGTTCTTATGCCCCTTTTCCTGATTAAAATTCTCTGAAATACAAATAGCGAGCCGCCTCTAGGGGACAAGCTCGATGTAATGATACCCTTGTTCACCTATTTTGTCATCCATATTTCTACAATTTTAAACAATTGTTGCTGTCATTCATTAGCAAATATATATTCTCAAAGACATCTAAAAATTGTAATATTATAGTATAAATCAGATGTTGAAGGACCACCTCACCCTAATCCAGATGGTACGGAAATTCCTTGCCCACATATCCATATCTACAGGGAAGGGTATGATGATAAAGCGTTATTAGCCAGATCGAGGTGAATTAAGTTGAGCTTAGTTGAGCAGTTATCCGACTCGTATGTCAATTGGCTTAAGAAAAAAATTACATTTAAGGAATTAGAGAATGCAGTTGAGATAACTACTCCTTTTATGGACAGGCACAATGATTACCTACAAATATATGTCCAACAAAAGGGAACTAAACTAACACTAAGTGATGCGGGCTACATTTTGACTGATCTAAAACTTTCTGGTTGTGATGTTTTCTCCTCACCGAAACGAAAGAAAATTTTACAAAAGATATTAAATGGTTATGGTGTGAAGGTGTCTTCAAAAGAAGAACTATTTGTAGAAACGACATTAGAGGCTTTTCCGCAAAAGAAACATATGCTAGTTCAATCAATGATGACTGTAAACGATATGTTTATGACTTCGAGAGAGAATGTTCAAAGCATCTTCCTCGAAGAAGTTGATCAGTATCTATTCGAGAATGATATACGCTTTGTAGAAAACATTAACTTCACAGGTAAAAGCGGCTTCCCCCAAACTTTCCATTTTGCTATTCCTAGATCGCGGCAATTTCCCGAGAGAATACTACACGCACTCAATAATCCGACAAAACAAAATTCGGAAAACCTTCTTTTCGCTTGGACAGAAACTAAAGATAACCGAAGGCCTGACTCCATACTTTTCGCTGTCCTTAATGATTCAGAAAAGTCTATACGCCCCGGTATAATTAACGCTTTCAATGAATATGGAGTTCAAACAATTTTATGGTCAAAAAGAAATGAATTCACCCATCAACTAACAGGATGAAACCACTCTGACATTAACTGTCGGGGTGGTTTTTGCATAAGATCAAAACTCTTTAACCTTCTCTTATCTCTAAATACTCGCGACCTGGATCTTCCCTATGCAACTCACGGTAGCGACGAAGCGCTGAAGTCGCATCCGCGACTGTCGCCCTCCGATCGTTTCATTCCCACTTATTGTAATACACGTATCAAAGGAGATTCGATAAGCCGAACTGCCACCCAAGCCCCGATTATTCTCACCTGCCTCAAAGGCCCGCACTTCCGGAAGGAAGATACAGGCCTTTGATTTGCCTTGCCGCTCGTTCACTCGTCTTTGACCAGCGCGTCTTTCTGCTGCCGATCGATCAGGCGCATTAACATGACCACGATCTCCGCGCGCGTCGCGTTGGACGCGGGCAGGAACGTCGAATTCGGATACCCGTTGATCACGCCGCGGGAAGACAGGAACTTGTCGTGATCCGGTGCGATGACGTGATATCGGTCGGCTAATGCGGGAATCAATTGGCGATACATGTGACTTGATGTGGGCAATCCCCACTCTCTTTGCCATCAATAATTTTGATGACCCTCTCTCTTTTGTTCATTTTACGACATGGCGGCAGTGCGCTACAATCAAACCACCGCACAACGCAACCACAAAATGGTACTGAGACGCGTTATTACTGAGGAGGAATTGCATATGGCTCACTATTCCAGACTGTTTTCGTCATTTTCGTTAGGAAATTCGGATCTGCCTAATCGAGCGGTATTATCGCCAATGACCCGAACGAGCGCGGAACCGTCCGGTCAAGCGAACGAGCGAATGGTCCGTTACTACTCCCGTTTTGCCAAAGGCGGGTTTGGCCTCATCATTACGGAGGGGATTTACCCTCATACGGCAAACAGCCGAAGCTATCGTAACCAACCGGGCATAGCCAATGAGGAACAAGCGGAGTCGTGGCGTCCTGTTGTTCAGAGCGTACAACAAGCCGGGAGTAAAATTGTCGCTCAGTTAATGCATGCCGGCGCGCTTGTGCAGCATGGCGAATTTGAGCCGATTGCACCGTCTGCCGTTCAACCTGTCGGAACCATGCTGGAGGATCATGGAGGGAGCGGAGATTTCCCCGTGCCGAGGGAAATGACCCGCGAGGAGATTCGCAGCGTGATCGAGAGCTTTGCACAAGCTGCTCTACGCGCCAAACAAGTTGGATTTGACGGAGTGGAAGTCCATGCGGCCAACGGCTATTTACTGGATCAGTTCATTACCGACTATACGAACAAGAGGACAGACGAATACGGCGGTTCCACGGAGAACCGTATCCGCATCGTTGTAGAAGTGCTGAACGCCATTCGTATTGCCGTTGGTCCCGACTATCCAGTAGGCGTTCGCATCTCGCAAGGAAAAGTGAATGATTTTCACCACAAGTGGGCTAACGGAGAGGAGGATGCCAGAATCCTGTTCACCAAACTGGCAGAAGCCGCCCCTGACTACATTCATACAACTGAATATAAAGCATATTCAGCGGCATTTTCGGAAGGCGGCCCCACACTTGCGGAACTGGCCAGACGTTTCAGCGGGCTGCCCGTCATCGCCAATGGCAATCTGGGCGATCCTGAGAAAGCGGAGGCTCTTCTCGAAGCGAGCCATGCCGATCTTGTCGCAATCGGAACAAGCGCATTGGTCAATCCGGACTGGGTAAGCAAAGTACGGGAAGGGCGCGCGCTAACCCCTTTCGATCATCATTTTCTGCACCCGATTGCAACACTCAGGGAAGATGAGCTTGTTGACACCCTATGACGGAGACCTGCTTGACTTAACGCCAAACTTAGAACCGCTTGAACAGGCTGCCGACGTTGTCGACAGCCTGTTGTCACTGTATATCGTTCTAATGCTTCCTCACGATAGAATCATCGTTCTCCAGGAACGGCCATGCAGGGTACTCAATCGGGATGCGGCTGACCTCATCCAGTCTGAGCAATTCATCGCTGGTGAGAATAATCCCGCTTGCCGCAAGGTTATCCTGTAGTTGATCGGGTTGTTTGGCACCAATCACGACACTCGTTACGGCTTTCTGATTCAGCACCCAAGCAAGGGCGATTCTGGCCACTGTCGTCTTGCGCGCTGCCGCAATCTCCTGAAGCGAGTCGATAATCGGAAATACTTTATCCTTGTCGACCGGAGGGAACGGGACGTTCGTATGCCGATCATTGTCATTGCCCGGATTATCCCGCGTGTATTTACCGGACAGGAAGCCCCCGGACAGTGGACTCCAGACGATTAAGCCCATATTTTGATCCTGAAGCGCCGGAATGATCTCCCGTTCGATCTCGCGCGCGGCGAGGGAGTAGTAAGATTGGCTGCTCTTGAAAGCGTGAAGCCCGTGAAGCTGCGAGAGACCCCGAGTCTTCATGATGTTCCACCCGGTCATATTGGAATTGCCAATGTAGCGGACCTTCCCGCTCCGAACCAGATCGTCAAGAGCGCGAAGCGTTTCTTCCCAGTCGGTTAATTGATCGGGGTTATGGACCTGATACAGATCGATATAATCCGTTCCGAGCCTCTTCAAGCTTGCTTCGACTTGCGCGATGATATGCAATCGAGATAATCCGAGCTCGTTCGGACCGGATCCCGTGCGTCCTCTGACCTTCGTCGCGATTAGAGCCTGATGCCTTTTGTGCTTCAAGGCCTTGCCGAGAATTTCTTCCGATTGTCCGTCCGAGTATACGTTGGCCGTATCGAAAAAATTCACGCCGGCATCCATCGCCTGATCGACCAGATTGCCCGCTTCCTTTTCGCCCAGACCGCCGAAAACACCCCACTTCTCACCGCCGCCAAAAGTCATTGTTCCCAATCCGATCTCCGATACCAGCACTCCCGTATTGCCCAGCAAGTTGTATTTCATCGTCTTTACTCCCTCCATGATTTGATTTACATTAATGGAGACGAAGTCGAATCGAAACGGACGCAAATAAGGGAAACCTTTTTCGAATAAATTTGGTGAAGCAGGGGGCCGCGCCGATGAATGTAGAGCAATTATGGGAGGAATACCACGAGCAAATCCGGAATTTCGTTTGGCATAAAACGAATGATCACGCGGATACCGAAGACATTGTGCAGATGACCTTTATGAAAGCTTATGAAGGGATGGCCCGTCTGCAGGATGAGGAGAAGAGACGAGCCTGGATTTTTCAAATCGCAAGGAATAGCATCGTTGATCACTTCCGGAAGAAAAAAAAGACGGAGACACTCCCGGATAACGTAAACCTTATCGAGGAGGAATCCGTTGCAGATTGTAATTCGGAGGCTGCCAGAGGGATGATGAACATCCTGGCTCGCATGCCTGACAAATACCGAGAGGCGCTTGAGCTTGCCGAGCTGCAAGGCATGTCGCAGAAGCAGTTAAGCGAACACCTGAATATCTCCTATTCGGGAGCGAAATCCAGAGTACAGCGAGGCCGCGAGCTAGTGAAAGAAATGATGAACAGCTGCTGCACGATCGAAGCGGATCGTTACGGGAATATCGTAGAATACTCCGTCGTTCACGACGAACCGAAACTGAAGAGGAAGTCCGTTTAATAGCCCATCCGGCCACACAGCGCGATCACCTATTCAGAATCAGGCTTCCCTTTTCTTGCGAATCAACAAAGCACTCCCGAATGCTCCAACAAGCAGGAAGATGGCAATAAGCAAAGCCACCTCTTTCATCCCGGCGTTGAAGGCATGATAAACCATAATCTTCATCTCTTCGAAAGCTGGCATCTGCGTAAATGCCTCAGCTTGTTTGCTGTCGAAAATTTGCGATCCTGCGAATGCTCCAGCTTTATGGAAGAGATCCAGCATTTGATTTTTGAATTCGAAGTCCATATTCTGAATACCCATGATCTGTTTGTCCAACGAATCGTTATATCCTTCCGTCAACTTAATTCCCAGCATGACCACGCCGAATGAAATTCCGACTTGTCGGAACACGTTGAGAATCCCCGACGCCATCCCCACCTGTTTTTTATCCACGGAACTCATTGCCGCATTGGCGATCGGCGGATTCACCAAAGCATTGCTGATTCCTAACAGGACAAATCCAGGCATTAAGTAGCTCCATACAACAGGGACTTCGATCGTTTCACGAATCACCATGATCCCAATTGCTCCAATAAACAGTGCGCCGCTAATCAACCAACGATTGCCGATTTTCCCGGAAATGATCCCCGCCAAAGGCCCCAATACGATGGTAAACCCGCTAATCAGCAGCATTTTCACTCCCGTCTCAAGCGCAGAATAACCCATGTAATTTTGCATCAGAATAGTTAGATAGGTGAATCCGCCGTACAGTCCGGCTCCCAGAACAAAAGCCGCAATGTTGGCGCCGTTAAACGACCAACTTCTGAAGATTGATAATTCAATCATGGGCTGCTTAACCCATCTCTCCGTGATTATAAAAGCAATCAATAAAACGACCGATAAGCCTAATAGACCTAGAACATGCCAATCCGTCCACGAATAATTATCGTGCATCTCCTTCTGGATCAAGGCTAAGACCATCGTGAAAATCATCGCAGTGCTTAATACGAATCCTAAATAATCGATTTTCCCCTTGCTGTCTCTATTGCTCTCCCGAATGAAGAATACTCCCAACAGGATAGCCGCAATACCGAATGGGATGTTGACCAGGAAGATGGATCGCCAACCCAAACTATCCACCAAAGCGCCGCCAATAAGCGGACCGCCCGAGATAGCAAGACCGACCACGCTGCTCCAGATGCCTAACGCGAGCCCTCTCTGTTTCTCAGGAAAGGAAGCCGTAACAATCGTTAGCGACAGAGACATCATGGCCGCTCCGCCAATTCCTTGCAAACCTCGGAAAATGTTCAACCAAAGATCGCTGCCCGCTAACCCGCTCGTTAATGAACCGATCACGAAGATGCCTAGTCCCATTAGAAAAACCTTTTTGCGTCCGATAATATCTCCCAACTTCGAGACTGGCAACAACATTGCCGCATAGACCAAAGTATAAGCATTCAATACCCATTGCAGATTGGAAAAATCGGAGGAGAAGCTTCTTTGAATTTCAGGCAATGCTACATTCACAATTGTAATGTCCAGCATAGCCATAAACACTGCCAAACTGACCGTTATTAGCACCCACCATTTTTTAATCGGCTTTTCCATAATGAGACCTCCTTCTGTGTTTTTGTGCACATATATGCATATATTGAGCAAAATGAAAAGCACCCTACTGCTGCAAATTCATGAGTGCTTTCATGTTATTCGTCGTCTTCTCGAAGGCATCGACAATAAATTGTTTATTGGCTTTGTAGTAAATTTCCCGCCCGTCTTTCCTTCTCTGCACAATATCGAACCGATTCATATAATCCAGATGACGAGAAATCACTGAGCGATTCTGGGGAAAGTGCTCTGCGATTTGTCCAATGGTCATTTCCCCATAGATCGCGAGGAAGATCAACAGTTCACTTCGAACCGGGTCGAAAATGGCTCTGAAAAATTCAATATCGATATTGTCCTCGATCAACTTCTTGCATTTGTTCGGATCGAGATTACGTCCCATAATTTCACCGCCTAACTCTATTATATGCATTCGTGCGCACACGTCAACAAATCTCTTATCGACACGGAACGGCCAGGAGCCGCTCCCGCCTTAGCCAACACTAAGGAGAGAGCGATTCTCTCTTACAAGCTCTGCTTGGTCACTCCCGTTACCGGATCGAAGGTCAGCAGCTCGGTCCCGATCTTATCGATGAAGAAGCGATCATGGCTTACCGTAATGACTGCTCCGGGAAAATGGATCAGAGCTTGCTCCATAACCTGTATGCTCGTGAGGTCCAGATGGTTGGTCGGCTCGTCCAAGATGATGACGGCCGCACCCGAGAGAAGACACTTGGCCAGCGCCACCCGAGCTTTCTGCCCGCCGGACAGATTGCCGATCGCCTTGCTCAAATCCGCCTCGGAGAATTGCAGCATAGCCAGAAATTTGTTCACCTTTTTGCGCGGAGCGTCCAGTCCCAATCCGTACGTATTCACCGCGTGGCTAACGGTATCCTTAGGATCAAGCTCCTCCCACATCCGGTTGAAATAAGCGTAGCTAACGCCCTTCTCCCACACAACCTCCCCCGAATCCGGCTTCTCCTGCCCGGTAAGCGCCTTGATGAGCGTGGACTTCCCGCTTCCATTCGGTCCCGCGATGACCAGGCGATCTTCTTTCTGAATATCGAAGCTAACGTTCTCGAAGATCTGCCTGCCCTCGTACGTCTGTCCGATCTTCTTCACTTCGCATAGCTTGTCCGGGAAGCGCAGCCTCTCGTAGATGTCGGTAATCAGCACGTTAACGGGATGCGGCTCTATCCGCTTCTTGTTATCCGCCAGCTTGCGCGAGAGACGGTCCTTGGAACCGGAACGCCGGCTTGCGCGATCGTCGATCGCCTCGGATTCCATGAGCAGCAGCTCTTCCTCCCACTCGAACTGGCGGTCCAGTTCCTTCTTGCGCATCTTCTTCTTGCGGACGTAATCGGTGTAGTTGCCTTCGTATTCCTGAAAACGATAGTTCTCGATCTCAATCGTTCGCGTGACGACCTTGTCGATGAATTGACGGTCATGCGACACCAGAATCATGGCTCCCTTGAATCGGTACAGCCACTGCTCCAGCCATACGATCCCTTCCATATCCAAGTAATTCGTCGGCTCGTCGAGCAGAACGACATCGGGCAGCTCGATTAGCATTTTCGCCAACGCCGCGCGGTTACGCCATCCTCCGGACAACTCATCGATCGGTTGGTTGCGGGATCTGTCATTAAACCCCAGCTTCGTCAGCACCGTATTAATCTCGACGGATACGTTCCAGCCATCGAGATGTTCCATCCGTTCAAATAACTCCGCTTGCCTTGCCAGCAGCGCATCCATCTCGCTATCGTCGGCAACCGCGCCCAGCTTATCTCCGATCTCTTGCAGCTCTCGTTCAATAAGGGCAACCTGCTCGAAGCAGGCTTCCAGTTCTTGTTGGACGGACAGACTCCCCCTCAATTCCGAGAACTGCGAGAAATACCCAACTCGTACTTGAGGATCTATTTCCACTCTGCCGGACGTCGGCTCTTCCTTGCCCATGATGAGCTTAAACACCGTCGACTTGCCGGCACCGTTCCGTCCGATCAGACCGATGCGCTCCCCCTGCATGACTCGAAAATAAATATCGCGGAAGATCATGGACTCTTCATACTTCTTCGTGACGTTCTCCAACCGTATTACGCTCATGGCTATCCCCTTCTGGTTTAACGCTCTAGAGCAATTATACCACCGTCGCCTTAGGGATACTTCCCTGGCTGCCAAATCACAGGAATGGAATACACGTGTGTACAAAAAAGCTTGCATATTGGCACTAACTGCTGTAATATAAGCATTCTGACCAACGTTAAAGGTCAATATGCTTTGTTATTCTATCGCGGGGTGGAGCAGCCCGGTAGCTCGTCGGGCTCATAACCCGAAGGCCGCAGGTTCAAATCCTGCCCCCGCAACCAACTTACCATTCTGGCTCGGCACATATATAAGGAAGAAGCCTTTAAACCACCGGATGTGGCTTAAAGGCTTCTTTTAATCGGAAATTCCTTATGAAAAAACGATGGATACCGCTACTTCATTTGCTCGAAAATTCGTTTTACTTTCGGTGCCACATAGCGGCTTCCCCCATGACCTTGTACGTTCTCGATCATCATGGAGATCAGCAGCTGCGGGTTATCCGCGTCAAAACCGACGAACCAGCCGTTTTCTTGTCCTTTTGTGTTCTTGCTCGCTTTCAGTTCCGCAGTGCCTGTCTTGCCGGCGATCGAAGCGCCGGCAATATACGCGCCATGCCCGCTGCCTTCCGGACTCGCCACCGCCTTCACGAGATCGGCCTTGATGAGTTCCGCCGTATCCGCCGACATCGCTTGCTCCTTCCACAGCTTTCCCGCAAAAGCCGAGTCGGCCTCCGACAGCTGTGGATAGGCGATGTTCCCACCGTTAACAAGCGCGGAGTAGGCGAAAGCGACGTGCAGCGTCGTCATCTCCACCTGTCCTTGCCCGTAGCCGGAGTCGGCAAGCTGAATATCGCCGGACGGCTCGCCGCCTCCACCGGCAAGCTTCGAAGCGCTGAACGGATAGGCGAGCGGAAGCGGTTCGCCTATTCCGAATCGCGCCGCGCCTGCGACGAATTCCTTTTTGCCGATTGCCAGCGCCGTCTGAGCAAAATAGATATTGTCAGAATAGGTCAACGCCTTCAATAGATCGACCGGATTCGCTTCACGCACCCGCTTCACGTAATACTTCCCCCAGGAACTATCCTTCTTCCAGGTCAATCCGGTAATTTCCTTCGCCTCGTCCGGATCAAGCACACCGCTGTCGAGTCCGATCGCTGCCGTTATGCCCTTAAAGGATGAGCCTGGCGCATACGTCCGGGAGAAACGGTTCAGGAATGGAAGACGCGGGTCTTCATTCCATTGTCGGTATTGCTCCTTGGACACGCCCTGTACGAAGGCGTTCGGATCGTACGACGGGCTGCTGAGCAGCGCCAGCACTTCGCCGGTCTTGGGCTGGATCGCCGCGACGGAAGCTTCATCGGCCTTTACTTCCTGGTAGATCGCTTGCTGCAGCGCCGTATCGATCGTCAGCTTGTACGTCACGCCGTTATTGGCAGCCTGCCCCGCGATCACGGATTTTCGCACGCCTGCCCTATCGACAATAACAACTGCTTTGCCTGAAGTACCGCGTAATTGCGTCTCAAGCGTAAGCTCCAGCCCCGTCTTGCCGATCAGATCGCCCACCTTGTAGCCCTGCGCTTCTCGCGCCTTCAGCTCTTCGGCATTGATCTCCCCGATATAGCCGATCAGATGAGCCGCCGCTTCGCCGAGTGGATAACGCCGCACCATCACCTTCTGAGCAGCAACCCCCGGAAGCGCGACGAGTTCTTCCCTCACCGCATCATCGACCACTACGGCGATCGGAACGAACAGATTCGGCTTCACCCACGCCGCGCCAAGCTTACGGTCGATCTCCTGCACGGTCATGCCCAGCTTCTTGGCCAGCGATGCTTTGATTGTATCGGGCGAATCTCCAAGCTTGTTCGGCACAATGCCGAGCTGTGCCGCCTCGACGTTGACCGCCAGCGGATTGCCGTTACGATCGACAATCTCGCCGCGTACCGCCGAAGTCTTCTCAATTCGCACCGTATCCCCTTCTTCCATGCCGGGGAAAATATACGAAGGATTCCAATCGATAGACCAGGACGTTACACCGTCCTCCACCGTCTTTCTAACCCGGCCATGGTTGTCGAAGGAGATGGGGCCTTCCCCCGTATCCATAGTGACTCGATATTCGAACCTTTTGATGGCAGTTCCGGTCCCCGTCACAGCCGTACCTTCCGTACTCGCTCCGTCTGACGTCTGTTGTTCGGCCGGAAGCACCGTCACGGCCAGATTGGACACCTCAAGCGCATCGTAGATCGTCTGATACCGCTTGACGAACTGCTCCTCCGTCAGATTGTTCTTCACGAAAAGCGAAAGCAGCGCATACATCCCGGCATAATCAAACCGTTCCCACGCCGACAAATACGCCGTCACGCCCTCCGACGAATCCGGTGCGGTCGAAGGGTCCGGAGAAGGAGCAACCGTGGACGTCCCCGAAGCTGAAGGGTCCGGAGACGATTCGCCGAACAAATCGGAACAGCCTCCGAGCAAGAATGCGAGCAGCAAAACGATAATCGCCGCGAAACGAACACTGATCTGTCCTTTCAACCGGATCGACCTCCTCGATGTATCTAAATCATCGACTTGTAAACACAATGCTTATTGTTTATACCGCGATCAGGGGTCGATGTTTCTGTCGGTCGGAAATTTTGTCTTGTAATCTTTACACAGATCCTATCGAAAAAACGCAGGCAACCCTCCGGCGGCCGGGTGCCGCCACGGAAGGATTACCTGCGTTTGGTTACGGATAATTCGCTTCTGTTATTCGATCAGGTCTGACTTCTGAAGAAGCCGCTCCACGATGACAGCTGCCTCGTCTCTCGAAATATTGCCCTTGGGGGCAAGCTCCGTACCGGTTGAACGGGCAGTTCCATGCCATTCAAATAGAAATCTCGTCAGTAATCCAACCTTTAATAAAATATTTTAATGAGGGCGCAACACAAGAACGGCTATCATCTTCATGGTTCCAAACATAGATTCTGCTCGTTTGAATCACCCCATTTATTATTGCATAGCCGAATACGTCGCCATTTCCAGCATCGGAAAAAAACAAGAGATGATCAAATGGCATATATCTATCCCTATATTCTTCCGATCTATAATGCAGGTTATCTTCTACGATTTGATTGATGGACCAAATTAACGGACACTGACATTCATCGAACACTCCATTTGATTCTTGAAATAATTGTAACAACTCCTCAGGCAACTCAACGTTAAGATTTTCTTTAATCAATGCCAATTCCACATCATTTGCTGGATCTTTATAAAAATACTCATCCGAAATAGAGCTGATGTAGCTCTTCCACTCCATTAGTTAACACCTCTTAGAAAAATAGGATATCCATACATTCAAGATTTGGTTCCCGCACCCTTTTGACGATGAGTTCCTGCCGTCCGAGCTGATTCGTTATTGCTACGGTTCGACAAAAATTTTAATTTACGAGATAGATTTACAGTATTTTACTACTAGAAGTATAATAGAAATAATGACTCATTAATAGGAGGATATTCCTTGGATAACAATATCAAAGAACCGCAATACGGGTTTTCTCCGATACCCCAATCTTACGTTCCCCCACAGGCGAAGACGAGTGGCAAAGCAATTGCCTCTTTAGTGCTGGGTATAATATCTTTAATTGCTTTGCCACTCGGAGGAATCATATTTCTTGGAATCATTGGCTTCTTCAGCGGTATCGTTGCGATTGTGTTCGCGTCTTTATCGTTTAAAGAAATCAAGCGAGTACAGGTGCGAGGTCGCGGTATGGCAATTGCAGGGTTGGTATGCGGAATTGTCGCGACGGCTCTCAATGTGCTTGCCTTTGTTGTCTCGTTTGTGATTGGCTTCACGAGTGCTATAAATAATGTATAGACACAGCTAAAAGGCTTCCAAAACAAATTTTTTGCGGTCACTTATGATACGGTTCTACGTATCATCCTTAAGACGAAAAATTCAGGACACCTTAGTAAAGGTACCCTGAATTCATGGAAAGAAGTTCGCCGCGGCGAATCATGACTATATATATTCCCATTAATACCAACATTCGAAATAGTCTCTTACTTGAATGTATCAGGATATTTAGCTAATTCTAATTGATCTTCTATCGGAAAAATATCGGTAATCGGCTTATAGCTTATTCGGATAATTCGTTCATTATCTTGGACGGTATATGGCTTGAAATTAGACTCTATTCTACCCCTTAGTTTATTATCCAGTTGCAAGGATAACACTGGCTCAACTTTAGAAAAGTTAAAGTTATTCAGTTCAATTGAGCGTATTGCCTTATTGCGATAATCTCGATAATGAATTGTTAAGTTCTTTATATCAAATACGATACTCCAATAAGTAAAGGTAGGCGGAATCTTGTGCCCAACCCATCTCCAGATGCTTCCGAAAGAGGGCTTCACCGACACTTCTTCTAATACGACAAACGCCTCCTCGATCGGAATTTGCTCAGATACATACCTTAGACTCTTATTCTCCACTATACGATAGGCAAGTGTAAAACGGTCCAGAGAATTCACGCGCTTCGACAGCTTAGAAATAGAGGTTCCTTTGAATTGATTCGCATATTGTAGTGACTTATCGAAGCTGCTGTTCGTTAGCGCAATGTAATGTGTATCCTTGATTACCTGTGGCTTGCCACCAATAAATTCAATAATGACGGTATGTCCTGAAGGATCTGAAACCGTATAGTGCAACTCATACATTGATTTTTCTAATCTTATATTATCTAGATGACTAACCACTTCTTCTGCCGAGGCATACTGGTCTAACTGATATTGAATCCATTGCAGCTCATTTACAGCAGGTCTACTGTCTTCTTCCGAATACTCCCCATCCTCATGATACATCATAGCAATAGCCAGGCCTTTTTCATTCATTCCACTCGATGGTAACTCACGCCCAAACTGCGTGAAGGTAACACTTCCATATTTAGACGTCCACGTTACCCCCTTTTTGCCTTCTTCCCTAAGAGATTCCTTCAACAAGCCTCTCTTACTTACTACAATTAGGCCATGCCCATAATAAAAATCATAATTTTGTCCTAATAAAATGGTTTCATTATTTTGAAGCGTAAATGTAGTACACATAAGAAATCCCTCCGATAAAATAAGCTCCCTAGATTTCCAAGCTAACTTCGTTCTCGTTAACTTAAAATTACCAAAACGCTCATCTTATGGTTTGATTCTTATTGCTTCTTTTGTTGTATTATCGAATTGAAAATGAAATCTCCATTGTTGAGTCTTTTTGATGTGGCCCTTTAAAATCTGCACCATACCTTTCAAGCAATAACTCATTTGTTAGTTCGTACTCTAAATAAGGGATGCGATAACTGTATAGGAACTGATAGGTATTGATAATTTTCTCTTCTTCGCCTGCAAATAACATGCCTCCATGGGTATATGTAACCACCTTCGCATACTCGATACACTTTGCTGTCATTCCTAATGGCAGGTCAGAGTGATTAGCAACCTCCACAGCAATTAACTCTTTATATTGAGCAATCTCTGCAGATTGATCAATATCGTAACAAACACGATAAATGGTTTCATTCACACAGTTTGGTATCCGCTCAGCCTCTTGTATAAAATGCTCCATTGCTTCAATCACTGTAAAGCTGTTATTATCGTTGGTTACTCTTTCAATGCCCACCAGCCTTAAATCTTTTATGATTTCAACTTTCTCATTAACTACGATTTTTCCACTTACGTTTTTTATTTGCAGCTTAATTGCATCTACATTGATTTTATTCGTTCTGCTTGAGCGCCAGCTATAATCATTCATGCTTCGGAATCTGCCAGGAGGATAGTGAAAAAGTTGCTTGAAATTACGTGTAAATACTTCTTGTGAATTAAAGCCATACTTTACAGCAGTCTTTAAGATGTCATCATTTGTGTTGCGAAGATGCTCCGCTGCCTTGCTTAGTTTTCTTCTTTTTATGTATTCGTGAACGGTTATACCCACAATCGCCTTAAATAATCGGTAAAAGTGAAACTTGGAAATATAGGATTTACTCACAGCTTCATCAATATCGATCTCCTCATCAAGATGATCTTCAATATAATCAATAAATCTCTGAGTCCCTTGAAAATAATCCAACAATAACACCCCTTCCCGTTGATTCACAGTAATTATATTCAAGTATGCGATTCATGTAACTATTCCGCAGATAGAAATGGTAAACTGAGCATCCATTAGGCATCTTTCACCCAGTTTCGAACGGTCTTCGGGGACACCTCATATTTCCGGGCGAGGACTACCTACTTGCTACGCAAATTAATGATCTCATTGTACTTATCCTGACCAAGAGGTGTCTTATCGTCGAATTTACCTAATAGATGTCTATTGAAAAAGGCCACTGTGTACTCGTTAATGATTTGATGGGCATCATGAATGCCTAATTTTTTGGAGAATGGGATTCTTATGAGTAAATACATGTCTGAAAATGTAATATGCTCCGTTCCTTCAATCCTCAGAATATATCCATGACCTCTCAGACTGTGGAAGAACCGTTCAATATCCTGGTTGATCTCAAGAGGAAGTGCATCCCACTGCTTCCTCGTCAAGCCATACTCGTGTAACTGAGCATCTGAGATTTTGGACGCCCCTTGTGTGGACTGCATGTACATAAAGGGCTGCGTTAGTCCCTCCTTCAGAATCTCCTCCTGATAGAAAGGTCTTGCATCTTGGTTGATTGCTGCCTTGACACGTTCGTCCAACTGCATTGTTCTTGCAGCAACAGGACCACCGAACGAAGCCCCGAGATAGCCTACTTTTGAAAGGTCCATTCTATTGGCAACAATGGAATGTGAATTCGATTTATTCATGATTTCCAATTGGTCCATAACAAAGCGGGCATCTTGAACCCATGTATCCACAATCTCACGGGATTTTTCATTATTCAACATAGGCCAGCCGGCAGCGGTATAGAATGGAATAGCATGCCCATCAGTAAAGACGGAACTCAAGGAGTAATACGTATGATCAATGGTTACGACAATGTACCCTTGACTTGCCAGCTCCTGGATTTGAAACAAGCTTTGGGAACGAAAACCTGAACCATACCCGTGGGAGAATAAGATGACAGGATAGCGAGGCTCTGTTAACGATACAGGCACATTCGCCATACCATGGGTCTCAATATATTGTAAATGATCGAATAAATAGCTCGGGATTTTTGTCAACGATTCCATTCCAAGGGCAATAGCTTGGGGGTTCGTTAACCACTTTGTCTTCTCTGCTTCATTGTCCGGATCAGTCGGATACCATACTTGAATCGCCAGCTTTCTCTTGCCGCTGTGATTCTCTAATAATCTTTCATCTCTGGAGGTGTCTATAACGTCATAGACAACAGTTCCAATTGAATATGGACCAGTAGGCAATGGATAAGTAAAGACGGGAAAAACAGCTGGGAGAAGAGCGCATAGGGTGAAGTAGGGAAACCAAAGAATGGAGACTACGGCCTTATGGATCACTGTCTTGTTGTGCACCGCACTCTTCTTCTGGCCCCTAAAGCTTAACGCCGCAAGTATGACAAACAAGAGATAGAGTGGAATAAGATGAGACCTGTACCCTTCTGCTAGAAGCTGCATAACCATCACTATCGCAGAAATACCCAACAACGCAAATGAACCTCTCTTCCTATTAAACCAGAAAATAGAAACAAACCAAATCACATTTATGACAAGCACACACATCTCTAATGTCCTCATTGCTTTGCCAACATCCCCTCTGTCATCAATAAATTCCCGAATTACATTACGAATAATATGTTTTTAACATACCAATCAGTATGTTTTGTTTATGAAAAAAACCTATAAAAGCCTCCCGGTTTTACAGGTCTTCTCCCTCCTATTCCTTGCCGGGATTCATTCCCTTCCATAAAATTTTCGAAAGTGTTTGTAGAACAGACTGAGCTTGCAGATGCTTCGGATCGATAAGCCATTCGATCATCAGTCCTTTAAGAAGGGCGTCAATCATAAGTCCCGTGGCGTAAGGGTCCAAGTCATGGGCAAAATGCCCTCTCTTTTGCATGTCCTTCAGCATGTTTCCTATTTCAGTTAAAGTGTTCCCGTACACCTCTTGCAGTTTTTCATGAACCCCCGGTTCACGACTGGATGTAACAAACTCCAAAAACAAAAAACTCTCCGATCCCATCATAGTGAGCATCGATTTCAACCAATTCTGAATGGCGGTTAACGGATCCACAGCCGTCAGTACGCTTTCGATCTGAGAGGAAAGCATGCGTAAATCGCGAGATAAGTTTTGTTCCAAGATCGCTAGAAATAAGTTTTGCTTGCTGGCAAAATGCCAATAAACTGCCCCTTTGCTCAATCCCGCTCTGGCCGCAGTTTTATCCAACGATGCATTAGCATACCCTTGCTCAGCAAACACTTCTGTCGCTGCTTTAATGATCCGCGTGCGGGTATCCGGAAGGAAGGAATAAGTCTGCAACTGCTTCTCAGTCAACCAGTCCCTCAACCCCTGCTTACTGCCAAAGTGTCGTCGTACGGCTGTCCAATGAACACCCGCAATTTCTGCAATTTCTGCAAAAGTAATCTGATCATAAGGCTTTTCGGTAACTAATTGTTCGGCAGCCTGGTAAACCTTCTCTCGGACCGACACTGTGTCCACCTCAATTGCGTATTCTAATTAATACGCTTTAAATATACTGATTAGTATTTGAATGATACATTTGATTCTTTTTATTGTCAATCCTCTAATAAGATTGCTTTGCTACGACGCGTCGGCCTCTCGTCAACGATTTTACGGTATAATTTACCTTATATTCCTGACATCGAGGTGCTTGCCCATGACAGAATTAACTAAGAAGAGGCAATCCAAAGATCCCTCCAGTTACGTTCTTTTAACGACTATTCGGTTAAGCTATTTTCTTGTGCTTAGCTTAATGTATCTATTTATCAAGTTTCCGGCTCCTGCTTGGACGAACTTCTTCATTATCGGATGCATAGTTCTGTTTGTTCCTATTCACTTTCTCTATCCGGTAGTTAAAGGTAAATGGACGAGAATCGTAATAGCTTCCATTGATATTGCCATTACGACCTCATACTCCTATGTTTTTCTGAACGAAGAATCTCCCGATCTGCTGTTCATGGGTTTATCCAGCTTGTTTCTGTTTATGTTCGTTCAATCTTGGTACGTTAAGATCGCTTGGTACTTATTCTTCGGATTGAATATTCTAATCCTCGTCCTGATTCAACTACATAAATATGGGAACATTGAAGGCGCCTATTATATCGTAAATGGATCGTTCGTGGTATTCGCTGGTTTGATCGGCTCTTTGATTCGTTACTATAAACAATCGAGAATCGAAACCGTTCGCTTGCACGAGGAATTGGAGACCTCGTACAGACAGTTAAGTGAGTATTCGCTGCAGGTGGAGGAGTTGTCCGTTAGCCGAGAAAGGATTCGCATCGCAAGAGAGATCCATGACACGGTTGGACACAATTTGATCGCTCTTCTTATTCAACTTGACTTGGCTCGGAAGCTACAAGAGTCTGATGCCGAGAAAAGCCGAGAGAGCTTGCAGCAATGTGAGAATTTGGTTCGCTCCGCTCTGCGCGAAGTCAGGCTCTCGGTACGTACTATTCGTGAAGAGGATAACGGTTCGACTTTAGCCGAATCGGTCGTAAGGTTGACCGAGCAGTTCGCGGAGTTGACGGGTATGCAAATTTCGGTCGAAGTGGACCCCAAGTTTCCGGCTGTGTCAGATTCGTTGCGTCTTACCCTCATTCGAATTGTACAGGAATCGTTGACCAACGCCCAGAAGCACGGAGATGCTTCGCAAGCATGGGTGGCCCTCCGCTGCGCGGAACGTAGGGTTGATGTGCGCATTCTCAATAACGGATTGGGGCATCCCGAATATTCGCCGGGGTTCGGCTTGTTAAATATGCAAGAACGGGTCCATGAACACGGTGGGACTCTGCGGATAGTAACAGGTCCCGAAGACGGATTCGAAGTGCAGGTTACAATCCCGTTGGATTAGATATCATGGATGGAGGCGAAACGAATGATTCAAGTGCTGATTGCCGACGATCAACGTCTAATGCGAGACGGATTGTCTACCCTTATCAGTCTGGACCCCTATATCAAGGTGGTAGGTACCGCTTCAGACGGCAAAGAGGCTTACGAGAAGGCAGTTGGGCTGCATCCGGACGTCGTCCTGATGGATATTCGCATGCCAGTCGTGGATGGCGTGGAGGGAACGCGACTGATTCGCCATCACTTGCCGGAAGTCAAAGTGCTGGTGTTGACGACGTTCGAGGACATCGAGCTCATTGTCATGGCGCTGGAACAGGGAGCCGACGGCTATCTCCTGAAGGATATGCCCTCGGAAGCGATCGTAAGCGCCATCCACACGATCCATTCCGGCGGAACCGTGCTCCAACCGAGCATAACATCGCGGATTCTCAAGGAGTGGAAGAAGCACGAGAGCAGTAGCAAGGGCACTTCCGTTAATGGTGATGATCCCCGTTCATCCCTGCTCGAGCAGCTATCCGTTCGAGAGATGGAAGTGCTTCAACTAATTGGTCGCGGGTTGAACAATAAAGAAATTGCAGACGAACTGGTCATTACCGAAGGAACCGCGAAGAACCATGTGTCCAACGTCATCTCCAAACTCGAGCTACGCGATCGGACGCAAGTGGCGATCTTCGCCGTGCAACAAGGTATCACAGCGACTGAGACATGACTTTGTGCATAGTCCTATGCCGTAAGTAAGGAACCGCATGCGTTTATTCACGTGCTAGTTCTATCGGATTACAGATTCGAACGGCTATTGATTTTGTTACGCTTATTTCCAGAGTGTTGAACACTCAATGGAAAGAGGCGTTGCTACTTGTTCAAACCAATTGGGATTCTGCTATCCATCTTATTTGTTTTAACTGCAAGCTATAGTCATGTCTACGCAGATTCGCGGCTGCATAGCGGGGATCTAAACATTTATGATCGGCAAATCGAGCAATTGGTACACAATAATATGGCCAAAGGCAAAATTCCCGGCGTCTCTCTAGTCGTCGTCAAAAACGGCCACACAGTAATGAGCAAAGGCTTCGGCTATGCGGATAAGCAGTCCAAGCGAAAGGTCACAATGGACACAGAATTCCAACTGGGTTCGTTGTCTAAATCGTTTACAGGACTTGCAATTACACATCTGGCCGATGAACATCAACTGGAATTAGACAGGGCGGTCTCTTACTATCTTCCTTGGTTCCAAGTCCGGTACCGTCAAGCTCCAGCGGAGATTACACTCAATCAATTGATGGAGCACACGAGCGGATTAGGCACAGAAACGTTCATCGATATTCCCGCCTCTTCGGACAAGGATGCTCTGGAGCGAGGTGTAATGACGTTGGCGAACGTCTCGTTAAGCTCCTCTCCGGGCGAGAAGTACGCCTACTCCAACGTGAACTTTAACATCTTAGGCCTTCTTATCGAGAAAGTCTCGGGTCAGTCTTATGAAGACTACATGAAAGAACATATTTTCAAACCGCTCGGATTTCAGAATACGAACGTTCGCGAGGAACGGTTGCCGCATAATTTGGCAACGGGATACAAGGTTTCTTTTTTCGGAGCGCATCCCTATTCAGTCCCGTTCAGTTTAAGCCAAGCCCCTGCGGGATCGATTATTACGAACGGGGAAGACATGGTGAAGTGGCTAAGATTTAACTTGGAGATCGACCCTGTCGACGGCTATGAGGCGATTCATCCAACTGCTACGACTCCCTTTCATTATTACGGCGGCTGGGAATTCGATACGATTCCAAATCAGACGCATCACGCAGGAAATCTGGAGAATTACTCTTCCTATATTGTGATGGACTCTCAGGAGAGAACGGGCGTCGTCGTCTTGGCCAACTTGAATTCAACCTACACAACAGCCATCGGCGAGGAGATCATATCTTTGTTGAAGGGACAGCCAGCGGTAAGCGGAAGCTTGGACAACTATCTCTTGATCGACCAGATTGCCTCTTCGATCATTCTAATCATGGGTATGCTAATCCTAGTGATGCTGTGGCTTATATGTAATACATGGAAGGCCATCCGTTCAGGACACAGAACCTTCCGATTGGGAACGCTGCAAGTCCTTATCTCCATTCTTCTACTATCGATTCTTGTGTTTCTCTACGTTGTTATGATCCGATTGCCTACTTTTATTTTCCCAAATGCGAATTGGAGCTTTATAAACGACTGGATGCCAAATACAACCCTATACGGGGTGCTGGTATTACTGGGTTTCCTGACGCTATTAACGGTCAATTCAATCGCTAGGCTCATTTATAGGAAGTAGGCGTCACCTTAACGGGGCCATCGGCAAAAAATACGACAAAACTGTCGCGTACATCGTTTCCAATCTTCTATACCCATGCCTTCATTGCATACACAGAAGGCCACCGAAGTAATCGGAGGCCTGAACGAACTTGATTCAATTACCGTCTCTCGTTAGCGGAAAACCTTGTACGGCGCGACTATTTCTCCAACTCATAGCGGGCCGCGATAATGCCGGACTTGAACGTTCGGCTGGATAGCAGTTTGAGATTGATTTTCTCATTGGCGCCGTTGAATACCGATTTCCCACCGCCCAGGATAACCGGACAAATCGTCAGCATAAATTCGTCGATCAGGCCGAGCTCAAGCAGTGTCTTCGCTGCCCCTGGGCTGCCGAAGATAACGAGATTTTTGCCAGGCTGCTCCTTGAGCGCCTTGATTTCCTCTGCGATATTGTCCTTGATCAGTGTCGTATTGTTCCATTCCACCTTGTCCAGCGTGCTGGAAATGACGATCTTCTTAACATCCTGCACCCATTTGGCATGCTCCATATCGTGCCTCGACGCATCCGGCTTGTCCAGTACCGTGGGCCAGTAGCTCTCCATCATCCGATACGTCGTGCGTCCGTATACGGGAGAGCCGACTTCGGCTACGACCTCCTCGGCGTATTTCTCTAATTCCTCGTTATACGGAATCCAATCTAGTCCTCCGTTCGAATCCGACGCGTACCCGTCCAGCGACACATGCATGAACAATACAAGTTTTCTCATGTCTGTTTCTCCTCTGATTTCGAATTTTTGTTCGATTTTTTTGGTCGTTGGCCCATGTTTCGTCCTGCTGCTACGTTCATCACTATAAATCATTACGTTACGTAAGGTTCAAGTAGGAATCTGAATTTTTTCTTTTTATGGATTCTGCGCATAGAAAGCAATCCTGTGATGGACGCTCTTCTTTGTGTAGGTTTGGTGTAGCGGTTGGAGTGTGTAGGTTGCTGCCACCTCTGAATCACTCTCACAATTGATCTGGTAATCCTTGTTGATACATCTTCATACAATCGGAATAGGTTTCTAGCGTCTTAATAATATCCGGATGAGGTTCAGAATAATTGAGCTTATAATCTTTCTCGCCATATCCTTCTCTAATGGGAAAAGCTAATTTTTCTTCATCAATAGAAAATTGAGCATCAATCCCTTTCTTGTTACCTCTTGCATCGAGTCTTATCCATTTGTTTAGATCCCTTACATAGACAGTGTTTAACGCATGTATGCAGTGGCCGTCTTCCGGTTTATCATAAAGTGTTAATCTCTGATAGCAAATACCGGCAGGTATGCCCATTCCTCGTAAAAGCGCTGCAAACAAATGTGATTTTGCGTAACAGATCCCATGCCCATGTTGTAAAACATCAGAAGCTTTCCTGGTTACTTCCGTCGAGTTGATGTCATAAGAATGATGAATCTTGTCACGTACGAATTCAAATACTGCTATAATTCTTTCGATTTCATCCTGTTGATCAAACGATCGAATATGAGCCTGAATTTGACCATCAAAGAAATTTATGTATTCAGACGCCTTAAGATAGGCGTCTAGCGAAGAAACTGACTTCATTGACACACCTCACATATCGTATTTAATCACACAAAAATCCTCCTAGAGGACGCCACAACCTTACATCAAACCCTAATGAATTTTTTGGGAGTAACTAATTTTTATTTCGTTTGTTAACTTCAATCGCAATAAACTCCGGCAAATAGTTGGGAGTACAGTCCCTTGATACCATTTCATCTTTATAAAGACCCGTTTTCTCACCAAGTTTATTAGCCATTAACCAATCCATTAAGTGATTGCGCTCATCAAAGGTGTGAATCTGCATATCCGTATCAAGCTTATTTAGCACATCTTCTGAAAGAAGTTTTTTGTCCATCATTAAGATTGCCAATAGTCTGGGCAGAAACTCTTCGGTTGACCAAATTAGAGCGCTGTTTCATGCGGAAAACTTATTACTCGATGTTTAGAACCAAGTGAATATATCTCATGAAAATCTTAAATTGGCTAAACGTTCCTCCAAAATGACGCGCAGTTCTTCGGGAATCCGAGCAAACTCGACCCCTTTTCCCAAAAACAAAAGCCAATCCGCATAGTACGCCAGCGCCTCGGCATCGGCGACATCCAGTTGAACGTTGAAAATCCCGCTCGACTGAAACATTCCGGTAAGCGACAAAATAATTCCAGGAGGGTGCATACGCTTAAAGCGTTGAATCCCAGTCGCATCAAGCTTCACAACAAGATTGGACTCGCGTGCACGGTTCCGTTTCTTGCTTCCTATTTCTTGCTCGGACCATTTCATTTCCCGCTCGGAAATGGCCGAATCACGGAGCATATCAACGGGCAAATAACGAAACTCATCCGTATCAAGATCGTAAACCTCGGCCAGCCACTGAGCGTCCGAGTTATAAATATGCAGCAAAAAAACGTCCATCAACTGTGGCCACCCGGGACTCCTCTCATACGTCAATCGTAAGTGCTTATCCTTTACGGCAAGCGAAATCAACTGGTTCAGTTCCGCGGGCGCCGCATCATCGAGCTCCAATAAATTCGGATTAGCAGGATTCGTATTCTCAAATAGCAAAATGTTATTCAGCTCCATAAGCTCGTCTTGCTGGGATTGCGACGCGATGCCGATGAGTTTTTCAGTAATGGAGCGGCGATTATGCAGATAAGGCAACTGCGAATTTTTCGAGGCGTTAAAGCTGATGAAAATCGCCTTCAGCTCTTCCGGCGTGAATCGGACGGAGGGCAGATACTGATTCTGCAGGACATGGTAGCCGCCGCCGCGGCCAAGCTCGGTCGTCAGCGGAAACCCCATCGCCTGAATCTCATTTATGTCGCGGATCGCCGTCGCGCGGGAAATTTTGAACTCCCTCTGAATCTCGGCAATCGTAAAATGCGCACGGTTATTGATGTAGCGCATAATCAGGTTCACTCGTTCTGTTTTTTTCATGAATTTATTGTATCAGAGATGTTACGAAAGCCGCAAAAAAGAGTATCACTTTTTGATACATTAAGAAAATAAAATCAGTCTTGTAAGAAACAAATCCCACCCTCGAAGGAGAGAATCAAATGTCTAACTATTCCATTAAAACAATTTCGGAAAACTACAAAATGACGGCTTTCGGCGTTTCGCTTGAAGACTACAACGACTGGGCAGGCAATGCAGAAAAAACGGCAGCGAAAAAAGCTGAAATCACCGAGAACGGCAAGCTTGCCGAACTGCTCGCGCTCGCCGACGGGCAAGAATATCAAATCAACTACGTTCTCGACGGTAAGGCTTGGCGCGGATTCGGCGTGATGGGCGAGTTCGACGCGGAAGGCACAATCGTCCTCAATTTCCTCGCCGGAGATTACATCGTCGTGCCTGGCGCGGGTAACGACCAGGACCGTCTTGCCGACGAAATCACGGGCAAAGTATTCGGCGGCTTGTTGGAAGAAATCACGGACTACAAATACGTTGGACCTGGTAACTCCACATTCGTCAAAGCAGCAGGAAACGGTGAGTTCTACGGCGAAATGTGGCTTCGTGCAAAAAAAGTCGAGCGCTAATCGCTCGGATAAAAGGAGCAATCCCATGGCAGATTACACGCTTGAACACAAAAAATCTTTCACATTGACCGCTTATGGTTTTTCGATCCAGTCGAATTTTCAAGACATGCAAGCTTTGCAAAAGGAAAAAGCCGAGTTTTGGGGCAGACTGAAGGCAGACGGGCGTTTTACTAAGCTCAAAAACGCCGCGAAGGACGATCGCGAATGGTCCGTCAATGAGGTCTATCAAGGCAAACCGTGGAATTATTTTGCGGTAGAAGCTGGAAAATCAGTTGCTGACGCTACGCGAATCATCGAGTTTCCAGAGAGCGACTATATCGTGGTCGCAGGAAATGGCGAAAAGGAAACTTTGTTTGATCAACTGACTTACCGTGCTTTTGGCGAAGTCTTGGGCCAAATCTCCGACTATGCATACATCGGCGGTCCCAATGCGACTTATCGCAAAGATAACGGAGACGGCACTTTCTACGGCGAATTTTGGGTTCCTGTGGTTAAAAAATAGGGGGCCGCTTTATGGTAGCGTTCACCGCGCTGTCTGTAACGGCAAGTTTCAGGGCCATTCTTTGCGGGATGGCCCTTGAGTGTGTCTTTTATGGAGCTCTTAACCGGTTGCCTCTCGTATCGCGAATAGGGCGAAATTCGTTATCATCTGCCCGTAACCATTATTCAACCCGCTCCCCTGGGCGACGTACAAATGGATAAAATTGACCATCAACATTCTGTGTAATCATCTGTTGGAAACGGAACTCCGTCGGCCACATCCCTGTTTCTTTATGGAATACCTTGCTGAAATGGCTTGCGTCTTCATACCCGACGAGAGCAGCAATTTCTGAAATCAGCAAATCGCCATGCTCCATGTGGATTCGCGCCTGCTCGATTCGCAAGAAACGAAGGTATTGCTGGACAGTCCTATTGGTTGCTTCTTTAAACACTTTACGCATATATTCAACATGAATCCCACAATTTTCAGCCAATTGTTTTACATTCAGAGGTTTGTTCAGATTTGTTCTTAAGGAAACGATAATCTCTTGGGCCAGGATATGCGCACGATTCCTTTGCGGCAATTCTGTCTTCATTACATGCTGCTGCCTATTCAACTCCCAGATGACTTCCGCAACTCCGAGTTGAAGGCCAAGCTGGGCGTCCGGGCACTTACGAATTCGCCATAGCAACCGTTCGAACACCTGCTTCGCGGCGTGAGGATCATCCAGAGTCGTTAATTGCTCCAAAGTAATTTGGGAATGAAGGGTTCTAGAGCCCCCTTCTCCAAAGATAATCCACCAAAAGCGATCGCCTTCCACAGAAGGCTTCGTTGTCTCCCAGACGACCCCACCAGGAATAATGACGTACTGATCAGGATACAGAATAAACGGTTGTTGATCCATATTAAGGGTAAACGTCCCCTTCTCACATACGAGCAACTTCATATGAGGCTGACATTCTTTGGCGTGTATCCACCCTTCCCTGACAACACATTCGCCTGCTCCTATGAACACGGGAAGCGGATCAAGAAATAACTCAATAGGCGCTAATTCCACTCCCACTCGTAAACCACTCCCATAAGTTCCTGATTGCGAACAAGAAGTCTGGCGTATACGTCTTCGCTATCCTCGATATGAACCGTGTCTTGAATGATGGAATCTACTTGAATAATCCCTTTATCGGTCAAGCGTGTAACCGCTAATAGATCTGCCCGTTCAAAATGACCCACATGCATAATGTTCAACAAACTTGCTTGACCGGCATTAAACACATAGTTTACTTCGTTACGTCCAGCTACCATAACGAGCAAACCGCTTGTTTTCAATAGACCGCCCGTCCAATCCTTGCCAATGACGCGATCCAGGATTGGAGCACCGCTATCTTCGAATATGATATCGAAAGGCCCGGCTGCCCTCAGTTGAGCCCAACCTTCATCCGTGCTCGTATTAATGGCTTCATCCGCATCCAGTTGACGGCTAAGCTCCAATCTCGATTCCACGAGGTCGCAGGTTACGACATAAGCACCCGCTGCACGCGCAGCCTGCGCTGTGAATTGTCCGATAGGACCCAGTCCAACGACCAGAACCCGACTTCCCAGCCCAGCCTTGCTTCTACGTACATTATTCATCGCCACACTAGCCATACCGAATAGTGCTGCGTCTTTGGACTTTACGCGATCAGGCAGTTTAACGACCCAATTCTGGCTATCGTCGTCTGCATAAGAGCCTCGAACCGTGAAATATTCCAGATGACCTTGGAAATTACCTGAAAATACGCGATCACCGATTCGCAAGCTAGTGGTCGCTTTATCTCCAATTGCAACGACTTCTCCCACATTCTGATATCCGAATGATACGGGATAGTTACCGCCATAATTGCCGCCAACAAGTAAATTCCGTTCGGTTCCATTGGTTAATCCAGAATACTGCGTCCGAATCAGAATCTGATCATCGCCAAATGGGGGAACTGGAATATCTTTCTTAAACCGAACGACGCCCTGCGCCTCGAAAACGATACCTCGCATGGAAGCCGGCAGCTCTGGGCGGCTCCTGTAACGTTGCGTGGCTACTTTCCGTAATTCAAGCTGAGGCAGGTAGCCTTGCTCTTCAACATAATAATGTCCGGGTTTATGTGCACCAGCAGGTAGCGTTCCATTAAAAACATTAATCGTGAAGTCTTCACTGTTAGGACCGTTCGATCCATGCTCATACCCTGTCGGAATCATCCAGACATCGCCAGCATGAAGCGTAAATTCAGATCTTTTTCCCTGAAAATCGATATAATAGCCTGTTCCCTGTCCTTCTTGAATCAACCATATTTCATCATGGTCGTGAAAATGCTTTTCGCACTGAGGAAGTTTAAATCCTGTTTTCATCCATTGAGCATAAATGGGCATGAGTTATGGACCTCCTTATGGTTTGACTTCATTATAAAATTTGTCGAATGAAACGTGGATGGATAGAACCCAAATATTCATGTAAATTTGAGTTGCTTCATACATAAACAAGCGGCCTTACCACGGCCGCTTGTTTCATTATCATGGCTTACCGTAATGACCGCGCCGGGAAAATGGATCAGAGCTTGCTCCATCTACAGCAGCTTAATCAGCTCTTCCAGCTCGTCAACCCATCCTTTTGCAAGTTCGAATTGAGTATCTTTTAAAGCCAATTCTATTTTCATTTCAACCGCTTTTTTCTTTTGTTCCGTTTCTAAATAGTCTTTATCAAAATGACTGGCATAAATCATCTGTCTAAATTTTCGCATACTCATTTTTCTGATCGTCTTATCCTCAATGATTAGAACATAATCCATTCCGTTTACAACGGAATAGAAATCATGGGAAATCATGAGAATCGCGCCTTTATAGTCTTCAATGGCTTTTTCCAACGCGATTTGTGTATAGGTGTCCAAATGACTTGTTGGTTCATCAAGAAGCAATACATTTGCTCTACTGGCAGAAACTTTAGCCAATTGAAGGATGTTTTTTTCTCCGCCAGATAAAGATTTTATCTTCTGGCTCACGATTTCTCCTTCAAAACCATAGTTTGAAAGATACGATCTAACCTCATCATAAGAGTTAAATCCCGCATCCATGAATTCTTCTAATATTGTATTGGAATCATTGAGCATTTCGCCTTGGAGCTGAGAGAGGTAAGCCACTTTAGCGTCGGTATTTATTTCAATTGAATCATGATTATTGCTAAAGATTTCTCGTAGCAAAGTCGTTTTTCCGGTACCGTTCGGACCGATAATGGCCACTTTATCCGTCGTTTTTATCTCAAAGCTAACCTTGTCTAAAAGCAGCTCGTCAAAAGCAACGCTATAATCATGGACCTTGACAACAATGGCCTCTTCCATTTCATTATCCATATCGAAACGGATGTTCGGTTGCTTAATCTCAACGAAGGGCGCTTTAATTCTACGCGCTTCCAACCTCTCTTGATAACTAACTCTAGCTTTTAACGCTCTACCTCTAGAGGCATCTGCATTATAAGTTGCAATAGCCCTTAGATTATGGATGATTTTCTCGTTTCTTTCACTCTCTTCCTGTTCAGCGACTGCGAGCTCTTGCAGCTCGATTTTTGTTTGAAGCAAGGAGAGGTTATACTCCATATACCGCCCATCGAACTCTTGGATCTCCCTATTTTCAAGGTGTATCAATTTGTTAAAGCAATGATTCAATAAATATCGGTTGTGCGTAACAACCAGCAGCATGCCTTTGTAGGAATTAATCAGTTTTTTAAGCGCGTTTAGGTTTTCGAAGTCTAAAAATACATCCGGTTCGTCCATAATCATGAAGTCGGGACGATTAAGCATTTCCTTCATCACTTGAATAAGCTTGAATTCCCCGCCGCTCAGGTCGGATACCTGATGATCTCTTCGCTTCATGAGGTTTGCCAGATTTAGCTGCTTATGAATGTTGCTTTCAAAATCATCCCCGCCCATTGCATCAAATGCGTCCAAAGCGAATTGATACTTTTCCAATAACGGTTCTATATCCGATGAAGTTTCCATTTCCGTGCAAATCGATTGAATTTCATTTTGAATCTCTATAAATCGTTCTCCTATATATTCAAACACTGTTTTTTCTTTGGTGTTGTCTAGTTCTGAGAACTGACTTACATATCCCATTGTGCAATCGGGGTCGATTTCTAATTTGCCATCGAAAAGATATCTTTCCGGGTCCATCAGGATATCAATCAATGTACTTTTCCCACTGCCGCTTGTTCCAATAAAAGCGCAATGTTGATCTTCCTCTAACGTAAATGAAATGTTGTTATAAAGTTCTTTTTGCGGAAAGGAGAAGGACAAGCGTTCAACTTTTATCATCATATTATTCCCTTCTTACTTTCCAGCATTGGATCGCCGTCTACGGCGGCGGCCAGCCTCGCCGCTATGTCCGCGAGTATCGTCCTTGGATGGCGCACTGTTGACTTTGACTCGGTCCACCACGACCTTCGCCGGTTCCGGCTTCGTAAGGGTCATCGGGTAAGGATGATCGGCAATAACCGGGATTCTCTGCTTCGTCAATTTCTCGATTTCCTTCAGATAAGGAATCTCCTCGTTCTCGCAGAACGAAATCGCGATCCCGCTTAAGCCCGCACGCCCAGTACGGCCGATCCGATGTACGTAAGTCTCCGCTATATTTGGCAAATTAAAGTTAATAACGTGCGATAGTTCCTCAACGTCGATGCCTCGTGCCGCGATGTCTGTCGCAACCAGCAAGCGTGTCGCACCGCTTTTGAAGTTATTCAGCGCCGCTTGTCGGGCATTCTGGGACTTGTCGCCATGAATCGCTTGCGCAGTAATCTTCGCTTTCGTCAAGCCTCGAACTACCCGGTCCGCACCGTGCTTCGTACGGGTGAACACGATTGCGCTCGCGATCGACTTATCCTGCAGCAGATCGATTAACAGCGGCAGTTTATTCGGCTTGTCCACATAATAGAGGACCTGCTTAATCCGCTCCGCAGTTGAGGAAACAGGAGTAATCTCGATTTTCACCGGATTCTTCAGCAAAGTGTTAACCAAAGAGGTGATCTCAGACGGCATCGTCGCAGAGAAGAATAACGTCTGCCGCTTGGCCGGCAGCTTGGCAATGATTCGCTTCATATCATGAATGAAGCCCATATCAAGCATCCGATCGGCTTCGTCCAACACCAGAATCTGCACGTGACGCAGGTCAACGAACCCTTGGTTCATCAGGTCGATCAACCGCCCCGGTGTTGCAATCAGAATGTCCGTGCCTTGCTCCAACAGCTGCTCCTGAGCCCTCTGCGTGACACCACCCACAATCACGCCGCAGCGCACATTCGTGTAACATCCGTAAGATTTGGCATTGTCGGAAATCTGAATAGCCAACTCACGCGTAGGCGTCAGGATCAGGGAGCGTATAACGCGCTTACCTTTCGAGGGACCCTGCTGTGTACTCAGCAGTTGGATGATCGGCAGCAAGAAGGCCGCTGTCTTGCCGGTCCCTGTCTGGGCGCAGCCAAACAAGTCACGGCCTGCCAGCACCGGGGGAATGGCCTGCTCTTGGATAGGCGTGGGCTGCGAATAATTTTCCTTAGCTATCGCTTTAATAATAGGGGGAATCAACTGCAATTGTTCAAATGTCATATGATCTCCTTCTTCAAGAACCCGTCTCAATACGCAAGTTTCTATACTAGTATTATACCCTAGAAAAGGAGTTTTACCTCATTGAGTTGACCGGCACGATATCATAATCCCCAAACCTCATCCTGTCAAGAGATAATGCGTGAATGCGCAAAAAAACGGGGCACCCCACTAATAGTTTCGAATTAGGAATGAATTTCCGAGAACGAGAGACATTTTCGCTTTTTCCAAATCACCCAGTTTCACGTAAAATTCTCTTCAGGCAATGGGAGAGGGTAGACAGAAAAGGAGGGTCTGCATGAACAGAGTGGACAAAATCAGATTTATGCTCCTTTACGATAAAACGCCCGAAACAGAATGCTACGGGTACATGGAGTTGAATCGGGATGGCAATATGATCGCGCTCTACAATAGGTATGGCGAGGAAATAGACATGAATGGCGGACATGAATTTGTCAGGGTACGGACAATCGGCAAATTCGATGATGAAGACCGCGATCATTTTTATTCCTTGTTAGAAAGCGATGATGCAGGATAACTTGCATGACAGGCCGGCCGTTGTGGACAAGGCCGTTCTGCCGGACATCGCCACCAGTTCCCGATTCGTCTATGTCAGTCTGCCGAACGAAGGGCGCATCACACAGGTAGAGCTGAGCAGCGGTAAGCTTGTCCGCTACCTGGAGGTCGGCGGCGAGCCGACACGTCTGGAGTTGCTGGAGAAAACCGGCGGCGATGACACACCGTCCTCCTCCCAGCCAGTCGAGCTTCCGGCGGCAGCGGAAACAACAGGCCCCTCGCTGACGCGCGGAGACAAGACTGTGCCGCTGACGGCTTCTCCGTTGATGCAAGATGATCATGCCTGGCTGCCCCTGCGCAGCACAGCGGAAGCTGTCGGCTTACACGTGAAGTGGCAAGCCGGGACCGGCATCTCGGTGACCGGTGAAGGACTCTCCGTGCAACTGACAATCGGCGGCCAGTCTGCGAAGCTAGGCGGTGTGGCCAAAGAACTGCACGCTCCCATTCAGCTCATTAGCCACACCGCCTACATTCAAGAACATGATCTGGAAGCCTTGCTCGGTATCAAGCTGCTTGGCGCAGGCGGGCACGCCCATGCCCACGAGCACGATCATAGCACCGAACATGCAGACTGAAGATCGTTAAATCAAATGTCCGTAATCTCACAGACCAATAGGTTTTTGTCTCACGGAATCCTTTTTAGCCAGCAATAAAGACACGCCCCTACCCCTAAACCGGGTAAACCGTGCCCTTAGTAATCTGGGTTGTCCCTTTATCGTCATCTGGCGATAGGCGGGCAGCCCTTATTTTCTGTTTACATCGACAGAGATATCGCCATTTACATCTTAAAGCGATATCCCGCACCCCATACAGTCTCGATAAACTGATGCTGCGAAGGGTCCTTCTGGATTTTGTCCCGGATCTTCCCTACATGGACCGTGACCGTGGCGGTATCGCCGTAATTATCGATTCCCCAGACCTTATCCAGCAGCGCCTCCTTGGAATATACCCGATCCGGGTTTTCTGCGAGGAACAGCAGTAGATCGAATTCCTTAGTCGTCATTGTAACCTCCGCCCCGCGCATCGTCACTCGTCTTGCATCGATCTGGATCGTAAGCTCGCGAATGTTCAGCTCGCGCGACTTCCGGACATGCGAAGGGCCGATGCCTGCCGCGACACCGGTCAATCGATTATACCGTTCGAGATGCGCCTTCACCCGAGCCACGAGCTCCGTCGGGCTGAACGGCTTCGTTACATAATCATCCGCCCCTAGGCCGAGGCCCCGGATTTTGTCGATATCCTCCTTGCGGGCGGACACCATCAGTACCGGAATAAATTTTGTCTCCCGAATTCGTCGCAAAATATCAAAGCCGTCCATGCCCGGCAGCATGACGTCCAGAATGATCAGATCGTATTCTTGCTCCAGCGCCTCCTCAAGCGCTTGCCGACCGTCTGCCCGAAGGGTAACCTCGTAGCCATTCGCCTCGAGAAAATCCCGCTCCAGCTCGGCGATCGCTCGATCATCCTCAACGATTAACACTTTGCGCTTCGACATCTCACGCTCTCCCCGCTTCCTTGCTATCCCGTTTCATCGGAATGCTAACGATCACCGTCATAGATTGTCCCGGCTCGCTTCTCGCCTGAATCGTTCCGCCATGATTAACAATAATCTGCTTCACGATGGCAAGACCTAACCCGGAGCCGGCCACGTTCTGATTCCGGAAGGCATCCCCCCGATAGAAACGATCGAAGATTCGCTCCAGTTCGGCCGGGCCCATCCCGGGTCCGTTATCCGTAACCGTGAATACCCAATTTTCCAACTGCCGCCCGAAGTGCACATGGACATGGGGATCTTGCTTATCCATGAATTTTATCGAATTGCCAACGAGGTTTAGCATCACGCGCTTTATCTTCTGGATATCCATCGTCACAATGTCCTCTTGCCCCGCCTCATATTCGCTCGTCAGACGTACGCCCGCGCGCTCGCACTCCATTTGAAGCTCGCTTATTGTCTGTCGATAGAACGACTCAAGAGGCACCGATTCCAGGTAGAACTGTTCCTGCTCGAGATCCAGCTTCGACAATAAGAACAGATCGTCAATCATCCGGTCCATATCGAGCGCCTTGGCATAGATCACGTCGACATACTTCTTCAGCTTCTCCGGATCATCCGCGATGCCTACCCGAATCCCCTCCACATAACCCTTAATGGAGGTCAGCGGCGTCTTCAGATCATGCGAAATATTCGAGATCAGCTCTTTGCGATTCTCCTCCAACGCCAACTGAACGTCGATTGATCGCTGCAGCTCGCTACGCATTTTCTCATACGAGCGGATGACACCCCCCACTTCGTTGCGCACCTTGGATTCCAGACGGAAGTTCAAGTCCCCTTCGGCAATTCGCCGGGAGCCCTGTTCGAGCTGTCGCAGCGGCCTAACGATATCTCTCGTCGTAATCCAGATCAGCGGGACGAGAATGATACCGACAAGGATCGCGATGCCAAGCAATACGAACAGCTTGAATCCGCTTGTCTTGGACTCTGCCATCGTCACGTCGGTCACCAGGTAATACGTCAATGGATCGTCGATGCCGGGGAAATCGTAGGCGATCGACAGCAAGTCGCGTTCCTCCCACGGGCTCACGACGAACGCGTGATCTCCTTCCCGCCCAGCAACGGCCACATCCTGTCGAAGCTGCCTCAAGAACGCTTCCCCTTCGCTGAGCTCACCGTAGCTTTCCAAGCGCTCGCCTTGCCGGACGACAAGGAAGCCCTTGAACGGCTGCAATCGTTCCCCAATAGAAGCCGCGAACTCGGGGGATGTCAGCTCCTCCGGCGTGTACCGCTCCGCATAGCGCAAATCCACGAACAGGTCGATGCCCCGGGAGAAAGCTTCATGCGGAGACTGATCCTTCACGATCCCGCTTACGAGATACGAGAGAACCGCCGTGATGATACCGATTCCGGTCATCGCAACGATAATCGCCGTCAGAATAGTGCTGAATAAATACGTTAAAATTAGCTTCAATCGAATTGACATATGTCAGAGCCCTTTTCTTTGGAAGGCCAGCAAGCCTAATATAGTGCCAATGATATAGTAGGCTATCATAAATAGCAACGTTGAAACCGTCATCCCGGCATCCCCTCCGTACAGGAGCGGCTGCAGCCAATCCGAATAGTTCGTGACGAAAAACCGATTCATCTGCGGCTCAAGAAATCCGACGACGCTCATCGCCATCCACAGCACAACGCTCACTACCAGCCCAACAGCGCTGCTCCCCACCCATAGGGACACGCTGTTCGCCAATACAAGCAACAAGCCGCTGAATACGACTGCGCCGCCAAGCTCCGCTATACCTGCACCAAACGTGGAAGCTGCAGGCGCGCCGTGAAGAATGATGCCTCCAATGAAGGTCGGCACGATCATACACAGAACGATTAAAGCGCCGGCCGTCCACCCCGCGAGCAATTTCCCCATGAAGAGAAACTCCCGGCTAATCGGCAGCTTAAGCGCATGCTTGATTGTCCCCTTGAATTCACCGATCATAAGGTCGCTGCCGAGCGCCACCATGAGAAAAGGAAGCACGACCGCGAGCAGCAGCTCGATAGCCGTTATCGGCAGGTTATCTGCCAATCCAAGTCGGTCGCCGATAAAAACGAAGAGAACGCCAATAATGAAGGAGAGAAGCAGCAGAACCTTCAGCTTGCCTCCGCGGAACAGCTTGCGCAGTTCCTCCGCAACGAGGTCATTCATCTGCGTAATCATACGGCAGCGCCACTCCTTTCCTCTGCGAGATGATACAAATAATAGTCCTCCACATCTGCAAAAGACTCCCGAATCTGCGCGATGCCCGCCGTATGGACATGCCGCCCCTCGTAAACAATACAAGCATGCGTAATCCAATCCTTAATGTCGTGCACCTGATGCGACGACACAATGACGCTTAGTCCCGTGTCGGCCACAAGGCCGCGCAGCATTGTCGAGATCTCCCGCCTGCCCTCGATGTCCATGCCGGAGAATGGCTCATCGAGCAGCAGCAGCTTGGGCCGGTGGAGCAGCACGCTGGCCAGCTCGATCCGCTGCTTCATGCCGGTGGAGTACTTCTTAATCTTCAAGTCCCGGTACTTCGCCATGCCCACGAGCTCCAGCGTTTGCCGGATGCGCGCATCGTCGACACCCGGATATAGCTTATGGTAGCACTTCAAATAGTCATATCCCGTGAGATAGAGGTACGGGGATGGCTCCCCGATCATCAACCCCATGTACGGCCTCGTCAGCTCGGGCCTGTCGGCGACGGAAGCTCCGTTCCAACTTGCTTCCCCGCGATCTGTCCCCACCCAACCGGCCATTGCCTGCAGTGCCGTCGTCTTCCCGGCGCCGTTCGGCCCCAGCAAGGCAACAACCTCACCCGCTTGCACGGTGAGGTTCAGCCCTTGGATGCCGCGACCGCCGGGGTAGACCTTCGTCAGATCGTTTACTTCGAACATGGTGCACAGTCCCCCCCGAGGTCAATTCTGTTAGCTGCGGTCATCGAACATGGCCGCGTCGAGCAATTCTACGGACTTGCCGGCAGGGTCATACGTATTCGGCGTCGTGGTATTGATTCCGCTAACATTGCCTGTGCCTTTCAGTTCCACGCGATGAGTGATACCCGCCTTGTCTTTGCCGCTCACTTCAAGCTCACCCTGCACGCCCTGTACCTTGTTATTCACATCGACCGTCATTTGCAGTTGTATATGTTCAATGGCAACGTCTTCCGTCAACTCCGGCAATTGCGCTTTCAGGTCGATCCCCTCAAGTCCTTGGAAGAAAGGAAGCCGTTTAATCTGCTCCCACTCCCCATGCGCTTCCGGCGCATGTGCACGCCCTATTTTGTCCTCTGCTGATACCGCGTTCATCAGTAAACGCAGCGGAAGAGGAACGTCCTCCCGGCTGATGTTGACCGCAATCGTCTTCGAGCCATCCGCCTGGTTCTCCACGCTGAAGTTGTCCTTCAGGTCGCCGACCAGGAAATCAAGGAGCGCTTCTCCCGCTTTGTTCATTGGGCGATCCTGGGACTTCCTCTCATCTGACCATTTGTGACGTTTGTCGGCATGCTCATCGTCCAAGTTGACCACCTGATAATGCAAATCATGCGTCCGGTCTACGACATAGACCTTATCGTCGCCGCTGCTGTACACGCTGGCTTGTCGTTCGACTCCCATGATCGTGAAATCGAGGTCGCCGCTAACGTTGTGCTTGCTGCCCGCTTCCCCCATCTTCCCCGCGCCGTCCGCCTTCAGCACCGTCTGGCCGTCAACCGTCAAGCTCAAATTTCCGTTGACCGTCGCGCTCTCGATTGCGGGCCCTGAAGCATGATTAGCTTTCAGCACCGCCTTGAATGCATCGTAGCCTGCTGTATTCGGACTATACGCGAAAGCTGTCGCCGTAAATATCGTCATGGCACCAACCGCCGCACCGATCATGATGAATTTGTTTCTCTTCTTCATTGTTCCTCGCTCCTTTAAGGTTGTATGTTCTCTCGCTTACAACCTTAGTCTAAAGGAGGAGTCTAAAGTCCCTCGAAAGCAATTCGAAAAGTTTTCTAAAATCGGGGGAGCGGAAAACACGAATAGCCCATCCCTAACAGCTCCTGATGTCAGCTTGGATTGGCGACTTGGCATCCCCCCTAGAATGACCGTGAATTGCCAAAACAACGACTTATCCACAGATTTGAGTTATCCAAATTCCGAAATCATGTTAAAAGTTGACTGTCGGCCTAAACGAGAAAACAATGCGAAGATTAAGGAATCACTTCAATATTGGTAGCAGACGCTTCTCCCGGATACATGTCACTTGTGCTTCCCTGTATTATGAAGTTTCATCGAATCTTGAAACTATATTGCCAGTTGGTGTTCCATTAATAAGAAGTTTACCTTTGTGAATTCCTTCTATGCAGGCATAATCTTTTGTTTCATTATTAATTATCGAATAGTAAAGACCACCACTATCACCAAAAGTCATACCGTTGGGTTGAGTCATAAATGCATCGTTCGGGCCGTTAACTGCAATGACCATTCGATTTGTCAATTTGCTCACCTGGATAGTCTGGATAACGATCTTTGAAAATCCGTTATGGCCACGAAAATATCAATAATGGATGCTTCATTTAGTTCGCTTTTTTCAGAGTGGGTAGTCGTCCGTTTGAAGCCGAGGTACCGAATCATCTCATGCGGAATATAACTGTATACAAACACGGTTAGTTGTTATCGAATACAAAAAAACTGGCGACTGTTGAATACAGGCGCCAGCAACTTTTTTACATATATCCTAGCTTGCCGAGCAACCGGCTCAGCATAAGTGCCATTTCAGCACGAGTCGCGGTTTGGTGCGGTTTAAAATTGCCTGCATGGTCGCCTTTAACGATGCCGTAAGCAAGCATTTGCCGCACTGCCTCGGCAGCCCATTTCGACACCTCGCGCGAATCGTTCAGCAGCGCCGAATCATTCTCCAGGGTATCGGAGGCGGAGACGCTATCGTATGCGATTGCTCTTGCAAGGATGACCGCCAGTTCTTCCCTTGTAACAAAATCATCTGGGCGGAAAGTTCCGTTCTCGTATCCGGTCACCAATCCGGCCCCTGCTGCGGAGGAAACCGCCTTTTCGTACCATTGCCCGGTAATATCGGATAAAGCTGCGGACTGAGCCGCCGCGGAGATGCCTAGCGCCCTGACCAGCAGCGCTGCTGTCTCCGCTCGCGTTAAGCGGGCATTCGGATCGAAGATGCCCTCTCCTTTTCCTTCAAAGATAAGCATGGAAGCCAGCTTCTCCGCTTCGAATCTCGCCCAGTGTCCTTGCATATCGGCAAAAGCTTTCCGGTTAACAATATTCACGTACAAGCCGTCGCTGCTGACGGGAAGCAACGCATAGGCTTTCCCCCCAACATTGTCATATCGGACCGGAACATATTGCAGCTGCCGTAGCTGCTCGTTCCATACCGCTACGATTGCATCTGCGTCGGTATTTGGAACCGCAATGCGTCTTTCTACTTTGCTGCCTAATTGGTCAATGGCAATTTCAGCCTCATCGCCAATGCTCATAACAATCTTAAACTGAACAGGGCCAGACAATAATTCTGCATCCCGGGATTTCAGCTCTGTCAATAACGAAGCATCAACCTCACTCTCTCCAGCATATATCGCAAAGTTGAGTTTATCGCCGTCCTTGCCTGCATATTGCTTATCTGCGGCAGCAGCCAGCTCGGAGACAGGCAACCTCATTGTGCCGCCAGCCGTTGACACTTGAAACGCAAACGAAGGATTCAACCGGAGCAGTTTGGTTGCCGTGTCTGCGCTCAGCTCGAAATATCCCTTTGCTGTATTCATAACGACTTCAATCAATCCTGATTTCACTTGAGACTGCGTAAGTTTAATTCGTTCCTTCTTATTATTCTCGGCGATGAAATCGATATAAAAGTCCGATTGCGGCTGCTCAGGCTCTTTAGGTTGCTCGGGCTCCTTAGGCTGTTCAGGCCCCACAACAATTGGATTGTTCCTTAAAACAATCAATTGAAACTGGCGGCTGTCCGATTCCAGCCCTTTCGTTACTGTAGCCGTTAGCGTAACCGTTTGGTCTCCGGCCCCATACGATGGCCGCGATACCGAACCATTAGCGGGATTAATCAGCTCCGTTCGGCTTGAAGCCCATGTAACGGCAGAGCCGTTCGTCCCTGCAGCCGGAAGCGTCAGTCCATTGCGCACGTGCGTTTCGTCATCTCCGGCTGCGTAACCGATCGCAAGCAGCGCCATGTCTCTTGTTGCTGCCTCTTTGTCCGTCATATCGGCAGCGATGATCGTTAAATTGTATTGGACGTTATAGGTTGTCTGATTCGCATCAACCGCTGCTTCCAGAGTGACGGCTGAATCGCCCGCCGAGTAAGCCGGCCGATGCACGGCTCCTGTTGTTGCATCAAGCAAGCCGTTGTCCGAGGACGTCCAGCGGATCGGACGGCTTGCAGCATCTGTGCCCGGCAGCCCAACATTCGATTTCACCGCACCTGCCGTCTCTCCTGCAGCGAAAACCGGCTTTGGAGTGGCATAGACAGTTAACTTGCCTGTGTCGGTTATGAGCTCATAATTGGACAAACGGTTCAACGGATCGAGAAGCTGTGCAGTAATATCATAAACACCTTCAGCGCTAACTACAGAAGCCGCCGATTCATACTGTGCAGAGATGGAGTCGCCGGCAACAACGCCTGTAAGATTGCCGGTTAACTGCGGATTCGCTTTGCCGACCCATCGCGATACCGAATCCGTCGCAACGCGAAGCTCGGCTTTCGTAACCGTCAGCTTGCCTTCCTCAAGGACAACATGATAGTTACTCAGCATGCCTCCCGGATCAGATAAGGCCGGAACGATCGGATACAACCCCACCGGGCTTGATACGATTGCTGTAGTCGAATAGGACGCCAGAATAGCATCTCCATTAACAAGACCGGTGATCGAACCGGATAGAGATGGATTGCTTTGCCCATATGCCCGTGATTGATCCGCAGCAGTGACGGTTAAAGGCGCTGGCGTCACAGTTAAAGTGCCCGGCGAGTAGTTGATTGTGTACTTCGTTGATGTCAAACCGCTGGCTGTTAGGTCATAATTGCCGATTGGACTGGATGCGTCGGCGTTAGTCGAATACACCGGCTGCCCAAGCGAGGAGGCCGTGTCCCATGCCATCAGTCCGCCCAAGCTCAATGTGAAATTGCCAGTAGACATTCCATAGGGTCTAGTTGCATTGTTAGGCGTTACAGTGAGCGGGGCTTTGTTGACCGTAAGCGTCGTTGTCTGCTCCGCCGCAGGATAAGGATACGAAGCTGCTATCGATACTTTCAGTTCATAGCTGCCCGCAGCTTGTCTAATTGAATAGCTACCTGAACTATAACCCGCTGCATTCGTCGTTAAGTATCCTATCGAGTTTCCATCAAGGTAGACATTAACTCTCTTTCCTGCAAGCGGCCCTTCCGGAGTTGTCAGCGTCGCCGATATAATTACCGTTTGGCCGTATGTGCCGGTTATAGGAGAAGCGGCGAGCGTAGTCGTATAATCCCTTGGAGAATCACCGACAAAAGTGATAAAGCCCATGTCATAATCAGACCAACCGGAAGCAGTATAAGCTCTTCCTCCTGGATATACATCGGTCGCATAGTGCTTCCACGCCGTTTGCGGCGTATCACCGATAGAAGACGTTAAGTGCATCGTATACTGCTGTCCTGCCAGCACCTGTGCCGGCTGATCGAACAAAACGGTCGTCCAGCCTCCTTGAACGTAAGGAATATCGCTGCTGCCAAAAGTCGCTGAAGCAAGCACCGTTCCGGCCACGCTTTCTCCTGCATAGATACTGAGCGTAAACACAATTCCCGAGCTCCCGTAATCCGCCATATACAAGTCAATTTGATTCAAATAGCCGGACTTACCTGCCGTAAAGCTTTGAGCAAGTCCGTTCGCCCGATACGTGCTCCCCGGATCCCCTGCTCCGGATGTTTGGTCAAGCGCATCGGCAGCCGCTGCCGATGCAGGCAGCGCGGCAAGTATAGGCACAAGCGTAAGTATCAATGCCAGCAAAAGGCGGACCATCCAAGACGTCGTCCGACCGTAAACTACTTTCTTATTCTCCGTATGTCCCCAAGCCATTGTTCTCCTCACTTCCTCTCAAGGCCTAATATTCTTATCCCTTCGATGGGCTGTGCCGCAACCGGCGCACACCCATTACATTGTCACTTAAGCGAATCCAACAGTGCCTTCAATTGCGGATTCATCTCCAGCACGTTCAAGATGATCTGCAGCGCTTCCGCGCGGGTGGCCTTACCTCCGGGATCGAATTTCCCGTTCCCTTTGCCATTAATGACTCCCGCCTGCGCTCCAGCCTTGATCTCTTCGGCCGCATAAGAACCCTTCAGATCAATGAAGTTTCCTTTTGTCGCGTCCTTTCTCACGTCGGTCAGATTAATGATCCGAGACAGCATCATGACCATTTCCTCGCGTGTAATCGTGTGATCCGGTTTGAACGTGCCGTCCTTGTAGCCCGTGATTATCCCTGCATCGGCAAGCATCTTAATGGCGCTATTCGCCCAATGATTCCCGATATCGCTTAATGCTGCGCTCGTCGTGCCGCTGCCTGACTGGAAATCAAATACACGGTTCAGCAACTCTGCAAATTCAGCCCGTGTGATCGTGCCATCCACTCTAAACTTGCCATCCTCGTAGCCTTTAATGAAATGCAGCTTGACGAATAGATGGATCGTCTTCTCCGCCCAGTGCCCTTGGATTTCGGCTAGATCAGCGTTAAGATTCGCTCGCTTAGCCTCCGCGACAGCATCCTCGAACCGTTTGACCAATTCGTCTACATTAATAATGCCGACGTTATAGGGATTCACTTCCGGCTCCGTAGGCACAGGCTCTGTAGGCGCAGGTTCCGGATCAGGCGTTGCGCTTGGTGTTGGCGTCCATGTCCCCCCGCCGCTGTAAGGCGCGCTTGGCGTCACCTCATTGGAGGCGGCGGAAGCGGCGCTGCTGCCCGCTCCATTGATGGCCTTCACCGTGAACGTATACGCGACCCCGTTGGACAGCCCTGTTACCGTAATCGGGCTTGATGCCCCCGTAACGGACCTATTCCCCGGCGAGGCCGTCACCTCGTAGTTCGTAATCGCGCTCCCTCCGTTCGCCGGAGCCGTGAAGCTAACGGTTGCTTGTCCATTGCCTGCCGTTGCCGTCACGTCCGTTGGCGCCGCCGGAACGGCCCGGGGCGTTGCGCTTACTTGATTGGAAGCTGCGCTATCTCCTCCCGGATTCGTCGATGTAACGACAAAATGATAAGTGATGCCATTCGTCAATCCGGTTGCCTCGTAGCTGTATACAGAACCACTGACCGTAGCTGCTTCTGGCCCATAAGCTCCCGGAGTCGTGCTTACGAATATTTTATACCCTGTGGAATAGGCCACGGGATGCCAGATTAGACTGACTTGCGTATCCCCCGGCACTGCAGGCTCCAATACCGTCGCCCCCGGCGCTAGAACTTGCGGTGTTGCGCTCACCTCATTGGAAGCAGCACTAACTCCCGATGGATTCATCGCCTTCACGACAAAATAATAGGGGGTTCCATTCGTTAAACCGACGGCATCGTACACCGACCCGCTCACCGTAGCAATCGCATCTTCGTAGCTGTCCGAGGCCGTCCGCCGATATACGGCGTAGCTGACTGCCCCACGGACTTCACTCCAAGTCAAACGCACGTGGCTGTCCCCAGCTGTGATCGAATCTACACTCGGCGCAGCAGGAACAGGAGGCAGAAGCGTGACCGCCGCGCCCGTAATTGTCGCCAACCCCGTCGCATCGAAGGCGAGCTGCGCTCCCGTTACCTCGTCTACGTTCGTGACGCCGAGGCCCATGAAGGTAACGACGCCCGCGCTGGCCGTCGCCGTTGTCGTTCCCGTCAGTGTCCATTCGCCCGCATCCTGCTTGGATGCCGTCACTACTGTACCGTTGTCGCCCGTGCTTACATTGCCGTAAGCATCGAGAAGCTTCACAACTGGCTGCTGCGCGAATGCGCCGCCATTGGCGGCCGGTGCTGCCGCGTCTGTGGCTATCTCCATCGAAGCCGCGATGCCCGCTGCCGGAGCGAGGCTTACCGTATTCGTCGCCGGCGTGGCCACGTCAGCCACGCTGAACCCGATCGTCTGCGACGTCGCCTTGTTCAGCTGCAATTTCGGCGTCGCTACCCCATCCGCGAATGTGACGCTGATCGTGTTCGGGCCCTCCGTCAAGGCTGTCCCGTTAAAGCTGCCGTAAGAGCCGTCCGGCGCTTGCGCGTAGCCGGAGATCGTCACCTCGTGTGCTCCGCTGAACGTCGTATCCGTATCCCCCAGCGAGTTCTTCACCGCCAGCGTAACCGTATCGTCCACGCCGACTACCGGTGTTGGGGCGGCGATGGCCGCGCTCGCGGTATTTGACAATGTGACAGGATAGCTCATCACGATGGCCTTTTGATCATTAGTATAGACGAAATAAGGGGTGCCTCTGTTGTCTATCGCTATTGATGAATTATAAGCACTACTTGCCAAAAAGCCCGCACTGCCTACGGTGTCCCATTGGCTGGTGGTTTCATTGTATTTCTTCACCGTTGCTTTACCTTCATCCTTATAGAGAACATAAGGGGTGCCGTTGCCGTATATCGCTATCGATACATAATCAACCTCACCTACCGAGAAGCCTTGCATTCCGACATTGATCCAACTTTTAGACACACCGTTATATTTCATCACCGTTGCTTTATTGTTGTTCTTTAAATCCACATAGGCAACATAAGGGGTGCCACTGCTGTCTATCGCTATCGATGTATTTTCAATATTACCTGCCGAGAAGCCTGCATTACCTACGATCTCCCATTGGCGGGTAGTTCCATTGTATTTCTTTACCGTTGCATTATAACCGTCCCGATAGACAACATAAGGAGTGTCGTTGCTGTCTATCGCTATTGAAGTATATGGAGACCAACCAGTCGAGACGACCCCATTGCTTCCTACGGGTTCCCATTGGTCGGTGGTTTCATCGTATGTCTTCACGGTTGCAGCATTGCCGTTATTCGTGTCCTCATAGGCGACATAAGGGGTGCCGTTGCTGTCTATCGCTATCGATGAATAAGCAGCCATACCTGCCGAGACGACCCCATTGCTGCCTACGGGTTCCCATTGGTCGGTAGTTTCATCGTATTTCTTCACCGTTACTTTGGAGTTGTTTACACTATCCACATAGACAACATAAGGGTTGCCGCGGTTGTCTATCGCTAGCTTCATATATCCACCCGCACCTGCAGAGATGTCCCCATTGCCTACGGGTTCCCATTGGCGGGTGGTTTCATCGTATTTCTTCACCATTATCCTATTGGTTGAAGCCCGAAAGGCAACATAAGGAATGCCGCTGCTGTCTATCGCTATTGATACTAGATCTGAAGTCAAACCCGCCTCGACGACCCCACCCCCTACCGACTGCCAATCCACCGCGTCGGCTGCCTTAACTTCCGGTTGCTGCATAGGAAGCAACTGAATGACCAACCCGAAGATCAGCATCCCGATCCAAAGTCTCCGATGACGCTTTGCTGCTTTCATTGTTGTTCCTCCCTCGTTAAGTCTACAAGACATACAAAAATCTCCTACATCTCGACTCTATCCCAATAGCATAGAGCGAAATATAGGAGATTGTAGTCCTACGAAAGTCGTACGTCTGAGAAAAAATAAATGATTACAGCAAGTCTAACGCTTTGGCACGGGCGACGGCCTGTCCGCGCCGTTAGCGGCTCGAAGATAGAATCCGATTCCTATCTTGCATCTTGAGCAACATGCGCATCGGCGATTCCATCGTGTCGCAGTACGCTCTCCGCGTTTTACTATTAACGATAGACGGCTTTTATGTACAGAATATAAACAAATACGACAGCATATTTTTTGCAAAGCTATGCACAAGGGACAGGATCAGCAATAAATCCAATAGATTCTATTTCGCCCTAAATTTCGCCTACTTATGGTAAAGTTCAGCTTAACGGGTCTATCGGCGAAAAAGGCGTAAGGAGCATGGCGCATAGTTACGAACCTTTCAATCAATATCCGAGTCTGCTTTCATAAATTTACATAGAAAGCCGCCGAAGTAATCGGCGGCCTTATTATTGATGTTCAACTATCGTTCCCAGTTAGGTTAATCCCTGGAGCGTGTGTGGGGCTGGGCGTCTTACTCATGTCACTAATTTAACTTTTAGGTGCCTGTGGTATTCTCTTCAGTCTCTTTCTAATCTTCTGCATATGTCTCTTGCTCACCAATGCTATAGCTGGTTCATTTTTGAAGATTCGCTCAGCCCTTTTTGCATATGTAAGGAAGTTCCCATCCTCATGATTCTTTCCTAGAAAGGCTCCCTTAATCGAATAGATTGTATACAGATTCCTACAACTCAACCTTCTACCGTCTTTTGTAACGCCCTTACTCTTTATTACGGTTCGAATCTTACGATACAATTTATTATAGTACCTTGAGACTGTCTTGCTTCGTATAGACACAGACCGACCGTCAAATGTAAATCCAAGGTAATTCATAAGATTTTGACTATTTGGAACACCATCCAAAAAATCTTCATTGCAGCTCCTTATGCTTCCACTATTATATTCAAACAGCTGCGTTTTATCCGGTTCCAAATTAACTCCGGGTATTGAACTGATTAATGAACCAATATGTTGAAATTGCGTTTTGAAATGCTCCAAATTCGTTTTCGGTAAAACAACTATAAAGTCATCAGAGTATCTCATGTATAAGCCGCTATTCCCTGTTACATAATCATTAATAGTTTTATCAAAATTCAACATATATACATTTGAAAAAACTGCGCTTATTGCAGAACCCTGAGGTATTCCGAACTTTTCTTTATGAGGCCTGACAACCATCTTCTTCAATTTTTTAAACTGTTCCACAGAGATAGCTCGATCAAGTTTATTAAATGTGACAAGATCTTTCTTAGTAGTTCCCAACTTGTTGTGAGACAGCAGATGTTCACGGCTCCATGTCGAGTATTTTGTGATATTTTTATAGACTGCATAAAAATCTCGGGGAAGTTTATCTTCACCAAGCAAGTCGCAGAGCCTGGTTTTCAAGTAATCATGGTCTAAGCTATCAAAAAACTTTGCAAAATCACCAATAATAACGTAACATTCAGGCTTATTCTTTATAAAAGAAATCGCTCTTTCGGCGAAATGAATGTTATTTTTATGTAATCCATCCCGATAGGCAATTGAAGCCTCTTGTATGCCGTCTGCTTTAGCTCGATTGTTATATTGTTTGTTAAGTAAAAAGCCATAGTACTGATAAATAAATCGATCAATATGAGCAGAATAACAGATTTCACGATCTTTTAACTTAGTCTTATTTTCGCTTAATTCATCAAACTTACGAGCCGATAATGTGTAGTTAATGAAGGGGTAAAACCCATGTTCTGAAACCTTTACTTTATTTGTTATATATTCCCAAACATGAGTCAACGATACCTTCGCATCAAAGTGGGCAAGGTTTCGGCTAGCCTTATGTTTTTCTTTCCATTCATCAAGGTTCAAAAATATACCCCCTAAAATGGCGTAATGCCTGTAGGCATGGGGGGCAGCATCCCTAAGCCACAGGCATAACCAAGTCACAATCGAATGTAACCCACTCGAATTCAAAAGTTATAAAAAGCATGAATCCAACTGCCCACGATCGCTCAATACTTAATCATGGTATGATTAAAGATAAGGGAGGCTTCGTCATCATGCTTGTAGGCTGGATAGCTACAGTCATGTTAGCTCAGCATCTATCAACCGAGACAATAATCCTATTAGGAGCTCTTGTCCGCCAGTTGACATTAATCCCTTTCCCTTATGTCTACACATAAGGCACTTCTAGTATAATCCAATTTCCACCCTCTTTCAACATTTAATGACAGGCACAACTAAAACGATCTCCCCTACCTATTTAAGAAATTTTGTTCTCTCCACCATCTAAAATTTTCCGCCGTCACTTGTGGTAAGGTTCAGCGTCTCATCTATAGAGCGAAATAAAGGACGTCCTGATCGGACGTCCTTCACAATTGAAAATGGGACTTAAAGCGGCGAGCTGCATCATTCAGAGAAGCGAAACTAGTTAAGTGAATGGAGCAACGACTTCAATTGCGGATCAAGCTTCAGCGCATTCAAGATGATCTGCAACGCTTCTGCACGTGTGGCATTGCTCTTGGGATCGAATCTTCCATCCCCTTTACCGCTAACGATACCAGCTTGCGCTTCTGCTTTGATCTCGTCAGCTGCATACGTACCATTCACATCATTGAAATTGCCCTTTGTCGTATCTTTCGCCACGTTATTAAGGTCTACGATACGGGACAACATAATGACCATTTCTTCCCGCGTAATCGTGTTATCCGGCCTGAACTTACCGTCATCGTAGCCTTTGATTACCCCTGCCGCTACAAGGTTCTCAATAGCTTCTTTCGCCCAGTTATCACCGATATCCTTCAAGACAATGCTCGTATTATTGCTACCTTGAATATTAAACACGCGATTCAGAATTACTGCAAACTCAGCACGTGTAATTTTGTTATCCGGCCTGAGAGTACCATCTTCGTAGCCTTTAATGACTTGCAATTTATAGAAAATAGCAATTGTCTTCTCAGCCCAGTGCCCTTTAATGTCAGCAAAATCAATCGTAACGTTTGCTTGCTTCGCTTCCGTTACTTTGGCTTCCATCGTCTTTACTAAATTGACTTCATTAACAATGCTGCTGTTGAATACATCTACCGCAGGCTGTGGAGTCGCGGGCGTTGACGATGAATTACTGCTGCTGGACGGTTCTCTCGGCGTCACGGAAGTAGAGGCGTCGGAAGCCGCGCTGCTGGACGGTTCTCTCGGCGTCACGGAAGTAGAGGCGTCGGAAGCCGCGCTGCTGCCCGCGCTATTGACAGCTTGCACCGTAAACGTATACGCAACTCCGTTGGATAGTCCTGTTACCGTAATTGGGCTGCTTGCCCCTGTTACCGTGATATTTCCCGGCATAGCTGTAACCTTGTAGTACGTGATGTCACTTCCGCCATTCGCCGGGGTCGTGAAACTTACCGTTGCTTGTCCATTGCCAGCAACCGCGGTTACGCCCGTTGGAGCCGATGGAACCGTTCGCGGCGTTGCGCTCACTTCATTGGACGCGGTACTGTCCCCTCCCGGGTTCGTCGCTTGGATGACAAAATAGTACGTTGTGCCATTCGTTAATCCGGTTACATCATAGCCGTATACCGAACCGCTTACCGAAGCTTCCTCTAACCCATAAACGCCAGAGGTTGTACTTCTGAATATTTTGTACCCCGTGGAACCGATCACCGGATCCCAATTTAGGCTTATTCGGGCATCTCCCGGCGCAGCAAGCCCCAATACCGGTACTCCGGGCGCTGCAACCTGCGGCGTTGCGCTCACTTCATTAGAAGCAGCGCTGATTCCAGATGGGTTCACGGCTTTCACGACAAAATAATACGTTGTCCCGTTGGTTAATCCGGTGGCATCATACGTTAATCCGGTCACTGTAGCGACCGCGTCTCCATAGGTGCCGGAAGCTGTCCCTTGGTACACGGCGTAGCTGACTGACCCATACACTTTGCTCCAAGTCAGAAGCACGTGGCTGTCTCCCGCTGTAACAGACTCCACACTCGGCGCAGTTGTTCCAGGCCACGGAAGTGTCACAGACTGGCTCGTCGCCTGCGTTAAACCGGTCGCATCAAAGGCGAGTTGTGCCCCCGTCACCTCGGCTGCATTTGTTGCGCCAAGACCCGCAAATGTGACAATACCCGCGTTCGCCGTCGCCGTTGCGGGTCCGGTCAGCACCCACGCGCCTGTATCCTTCTTCGATACCGTC